>ERZ1370068.1582-contig-11489_pt1 | contig 173097 bp, 213 predicted proteins | sample MGYA00561227_ERZ1370068 | MGnify/ENA primary metagenome ERZ1370068 (study PRJEB38410, sample SAMEA6850437) | metagenome | study: Metagenomic assessment of the ecological functions of the soil: analysis of the soil microbiota associated with the... | reverse complement strand
ATATTACTTCGTTCAGTTACGTATTTGCTCGAAGATCACCATCCAGCTGACGTCAACCAGGGTGAACGTCATGCCGAGAATCCATGGGCCGCCGCTTGCAACGAGTTGCTGCGCCTCGAGCGCGCGTCGAGATGCACGCGCGCGTGCCGCCGGCCGTCGCTGAGGAGCCGCAGGATCGGCTTCAGCCCATGAAAGCGGGCGAGATCGCGCGTGCTTTCAGCGTCAAGAAGAGGATCGGGCCGCTTCTTGTCGAAGTGGAAGAGCAGCCCTTCGACGATGCCGGGCGATGGCTAAAATCTTCTCGATCATTGCCGCGAAAGAGTTGGAGCGTGAGCCGCGGCACGACGTTGCCGATGCTCTGCGCTCGGGATGACCGGATGGGATCGTCAGAGTGAGCGACGACCGATCGATCCAGCGCTGGTCCATCTCTACTCTTGTGCGCGCCGGGTCCTCCGGCACGAAGCGACGGGGCGCCGGTGGCCGCGAGAGCCGCGGCATACCGGATCTGCTCCGCGCGACTCGTAGACCGGGCGGCCGCGGTGCACGAGTGCTCCGGCACCGATGCCCCCAGGGTTCACTTTCAAGAAGGCACGGCTGAGCTGCGTCTGATAGCTGCCGGTCTCCGGTCAGATCGATCGCATAACCGCGGTACGGGATAGTTGGATAGCCACTATCGCTACCGGCCTTTTTCGCACGGGCGGGGCGACATAACGTTCGAAGTCGGACGTTCGGGCTTCGTCCTTACCGTTTTGTCACGAGCGGATCACTCCGGCATCTCGGCCTCCCGACCGATGCGTGCCAGCCGTCGCGCCTCGCTCGCCCCGCCGCCTGACTCCAGACGCAAGCGCCCACGTTCGACTTTCCGTCGGCGTAGGCATAGCGTCGCATGCACCTGACCGCCCGGCGGGGCGGGTGGTGCCGCCGTGCGTCTGGACCCGAGTATACCTGAGGCCGTACGCGCGGTTTCCGCTCCACTGGAGCGCCTTCGGCAGCCCAGAAGGGCGGTGTCGGGGCTCTAATCCGCCCCGTCGTTCGGGAATAGGGACGAAGACGAGAAGAGCTGAGGTCCGATAATCGGAGTACTGTCACCCAACGCGCGTAATGCGTCCTATCAGCCTGCTGATCCAACCTCGGTGCGCCAGCCCACAGCGCTCCGTGGTCGCGGCCACCGTCTCGTCCACCACCGCGCTCGTGTGACGTGCTCATAAGCCGCCGGCGCTGCATTGTTCATACTCGAATGCTATATTGCCCATTATCCCAAAGATTCTGTTCATACTCGGAATACTATATTGCCAGTATCCCAAAGATTCCGATGCCCACGGTCTCATTTTCCTTGACCGGCTTCGAACTTGCCGCCGACAGCAGGGGCGGCAGAACCTACCACGTAGCAAGGAGGGACTCAGGATACTTGAATGCCGTCAGCGGATCGTCGCCTCTGGCCTGGGGCAGAGGCTCTGCGATCGCCGTTGCAACGCTTGTCGCGAGTTACCCGCGGCGAGCGCCACTGGCTGCCGCCCGCGGTCTGAAGCTTCGGTTCAGGTCATCCCGGCACGGGTGGTTCGGGCCTACCGCACTCACCTCTCCACCACCGGTGTGGCGGTGAACAATGTACCAAGCTCTGCCGTGCTATGGGGACATCTATGTTGTGGACAGGGATCGGAGCGAGGTCGAGATCGGCGGGTCAACGATCTTCTTCGGGTCCAACGTCTGGCACTTCAACTCGGAAGGTGAGTTCGAGGCAACTCAGGGCGAGTTCGGTTCCGGCGCGATGGTGACTACAAGCGCCCGTTCGGCGTCGATCGACAACCAGGGGAACGTCTGCCCGGTGACCGGCAGCTGGTACGCCCAGGGCGAGGTGCCGGACGCTCGGGCGCAGATGTTCACGTGCGAGCTCGACTTCATCACCAGAGTGGGGAGTTCCGGTTCCCTAACGGCTTTGGCGCGATCGAGATGGACCGCTATGCCTGGTGCGCCGGCGGGCATCGATGTCGGCGGCAGCGACTGGCAAGATCCGCAGCGTGGCCGACAGCGGCGCTGGCGACCGATACTCCGGGCAGGACGGCAACCGGATATGATGCATCGGGGACCGGGCGCCGCCTTCGAGCGCACCTGGGGCCGGGGCGTACTCGATGGCGCACCGGTGGGCCAGATCTGTCTGTCGTCGTGCAGGCAAGGCGAGCGCTTCCACCACGGGTGAGGGTGTGGAGGGCGAGTTCGACATACCCAACCGGAGTTGCGGTCGACAGAAGCAACGGCAGTGTCTACGTCGCCGGACGCCGATTACAACCGCATCCAGAAGTTCGATTCATCGAGGCAACTTCCAGCAAAGTGCTTGCGGAGCCGGCGTCAAGGACGTGATCCCAGGTGTTTCAGGTCTGCACCGCCACGGCCTGCAGGGTGGCCTGCCGGGCCCGGCAGGGCTCTTGGCGCCCGAGAGTGTCCATCGCCGCCGACGGCGTCGTCTATGTGGCCGACAAGGGCAACAACCGGGTGCGCATGTTCGACACGTCGGGCAAGTACCCGGCGGACGAGCCGATCTATGCCCCACAGGACCTTCGCCACCGACGACAAGTGGCGGCGTCTTCGTGACCCCCGGACTTGCCGGCAGTACGTTTGGGAGGCGGCAGCAAGCGTTCGTCCGAAAATACCTGCTCAAGCGCTGCGAATGCAGGTGAGTCGCTGGTCAGGTGCGACCAATCCTGAGCGCGTGCAGAGTCGGCGGCAGAAAAGGTGACGAGCGCGATCACCGGCGGCGACGACACCGACTGCCTCTACGGCGGATCAGGCGATGATGATCTGTCGGGCGGCGACAGCGGCGATGACCGCCTGGTTGGCGGAAGCGGCGACGACACGATCGACGGCGGTGCCGGCCAGGACCGAATCTACGGCGGTGGCGGCAACGACCGATCACCGCAGGCGACGGAGAGAGTGACGGTAAATTGCGGTGGTGGGTACGACACCGCTCAGTCACGACCCTTCCGACATACTGATCAAGTGCGAAGAGGTGCTGTAGCAAAGACTGGTTACGGGATAGCCGATCCGCCTGATCGGCCTCCCGGCGACACCCCGAGCCGTTTCTGATTCGGCGCGCTACGGCTCCGGGATGAACTCGAACGCGCCCGCGTCGCACGTCGACGTTCCGACGCCGGGCACGTCCACGCGTGCGACCCGCGCTGATCCGTCGCGAGGCACGATCCGTCGACGGCCGCGTCGATGACCGGGCTGCCTTCCTGAGCGCATGGGTCGCCGCTCGATCCGCCGTCGTTCGGGAATAGGGACGAAGACGAGAGTTGATAGCCATCACTACCGGCCTTTCGCACGGGCGGGGCGACATAACGTTCGAAGTCGGACGTTCCGCCTTGTACTGCCCGTTTGCTACAGCTCACGGTCGATGCTGCGCCGAAGCCCACGATCGGCGATGCTCGTGCCGCGACGCTCCTTCCATCCGGAGACGGATGGCGCCGCGGGCTCGCGTGGCCAAGCGGGCCCACGCGACCGCAATGGGTCTGGAGCGGTTGGTACGCGCCGTCTCGATGCGGCCGCGCGCCGCCCGCGAGCTTCGACGTGGAGCGTCGCCATGGCGGTACAGCACGACTGGACGATCGCGTATGTCGGATTCGCGGCGACCGTGTCGAACCTACCGGCCGGAAGCACGTTGGCGTCGCTCCTCGCGGAGTGACGTCGGGGGCAACTCGGTAGGAACGTGTAGCGGAGGGTGCGCCAAAACGGGGCAATCGATCGCGCGCAGGACCCTCGTCGGCTACAGAACAAAAGCCTCGACGGGTCAGTTGACGGAGTGCTAGGCAGACGCCATGTGGCGCGCCGAGATTCGTCGACAGCAACCACGAGCTCTCGCCGTCGTGCTCGCGGTGTTGATCTGCGCGCTCACTCCCTCGCAAGTCCGGGCCAATCGCAACCCGCCAAGCTGCGTGTTCAGTTCGGGCGCATACGGCCTCCGCGCGTCGAGAGACACGCCGAGATGTCGCGGTGGTGACAACAACTTCACGCAGTGCACGGTCGACAGCGAATGCCCAAGCGGGGCGTGTGCGGCGGGCGGGACCTGCAGCGCCGGCGTCAACTCCAATGCCCCGTGCGTGAACGACGTCGAATGCCCCCGGGGGGCCTGTGTCCTCGGCGATGCAAACGTCGTTGGTGACTACGTCGACGGTGAAACCGTTTATTTGCAAACGAGCGTCATATTCAATTTGCAACCGGGCGTCTGTGGCTTCGAGGGCGGGCGTCTGTGCGTCAATTTGCCGGGGACGGGATGTCCTCCCTCATTCGATGAAATTGCACCGCGCAGATGTTTCACCGGATTGAACACTCGGGGGTGCGTGCGCGACCGGCAGTGAATGCCCCGGCGGCAGTTGTTTGCCGAGTGACTGTTGCGAAGTAACTCCCGCGCGTTTCTGCATCGGGGTGTCGATGATGGGTCTTCGTGTCGTGTGCCGGCAGAGTGCTCGAGTGGCGTTTGCGAACGTGCGCTGTATCGGAGGATCCGACGATGGCAGTGCCTGCCTCGTCGCGGAAAGTTGCACGTTTCCCGGCGTCTGCACGGGTGGGGTTCCCCTGATCTGTTCCGCCCTCGCCGGATGTTCACCGGACGGTCTCAACGCCCAGTCCGGACGTGAGATCCCGTACGTCGTCCAATACGCTGACGCCGTTGCCGGTGAAGTGGTAGTGCAGTCCTTTCTCCTCAACGCTCGATCGCATCGCGTTGCCGACGACGACAACCTGAGTCTCATCGTCGAACAGCGCGGCGTGGTCGTGACGGCGACGGCCACACCTACGCCGACTTCGACGGCGACTCCCACTCCCACCGTGACGCCGACACCCACGGTCACGCAGACGCCGACCGGCCACCCCGACCCCGGTTTGCGGAAACGGGATCGTAGAAGCCAATGAGGCGTGCGACCCGGCAATTGCTGGTAGCATTTGTTGCGAGTCAAATTGTCAATTCGCTGCCACGACGCTGACGTGCCGACCGGCTGCTGGTGTTTGCGACGTGGCCGAAGTCTGCGCTGGCTCGGAGAGCCGGTGTCCGCCAGACGCTTTCAAGCCCTCGAGCGTCATCTGTCGTCCCGCGGCCGGCCCGTGTGACGTGGCGGAGAGCTGCTCGGGCACCGATCCGGAATGTCCCGACGACCGCCGTCGCACGCGACGGCAAAGGGTCGACGCCAGCCCGGCGCCGCTCGCGACGCCCGCGATACTCGGCGAGGGCCGTCTCGACACGGTCAAGCGCCAGAGAGCGGCCGTGAGAGTGTCAGAAGGTCGTAAGCAAGGCCAGCGCGAAAGTCGTCGGAGGCAAGTTCAAGGCCCTCGACGCATGCTCCAACGCTGCGTTGGCATGCGTGCAGACGCGGGCGGACGAGCCAGACTGCTCGGGTAAGGCGGGACGATTGTGTGCAAAGAATCTCGCTGCGGCCGAGCGCGCGGCCGAGCACGGTCACTGCGAAGATCAGCACGGCAAAGAGCTGCATGGCTGATCTGAGGCTCGAAGATCTCCTGGCGGAAGACGGGCTCGGACTAGGCCAGATGGCCGAACGGTGTCAGCTCGAGTTTGCTCTCGACGTCTGCGGCGGCATTGCCCTCTCGCGCGCTGCCTCGTGCGAACGCAAGAGCGTGCCATTGGCTCGCTCTACGGGCGCGCACACGACCGCGCGCGGCGGAGCTGTTGTCGTTCCTACCCGATGTCGTACTTCCGCCAGTCGATGGGCTCGAGCGCTATGACGGCTGCGACAACTGCGGCGTCTACCGGCGACCGCAAGGCGGTCGAGCAATGCGGCAAGACGATCGCCAAATCGGCCGAATGACTTCGTCACTCGCCTGGAAGGACGTTATCGCGCGTGTGCTGAGGGCGTGTTTGCCTGCATTCAGACCAAGACGGACAATGCCGGGTGCCTTTCCAAAGCGACGGCGAAGTGTGACAAGTCGGCGGCCAAGGTCGTTGCCCTGGCATCGCGATTTTCGGCGCGCACGGCCAAGAAGTGCGAAGCCATCGCGGTCGAGTTCTCTGCGATCCAGGCGCCGTCGGGGCTCAATCTCGCGGCGCTGGCGGCGGTACTGCAGCGAGGGCGGGAACACTCCGCCGTCGGATTTCGCGGGCTTCAGTGAGTGCCTCCGCGAGCGAGTGCGGTGCACGGTCGCAGGTCTCGTGCAGGAGGCGATCGCGCGCACTGGATGACCTCGCAGCCAACGGTCGATTGGGGGTACTGGCATCCGATCTGACCAACTCCTGCCCCGGTAGCGAATCCGAGATCACGAATTTGGCAGTTGGCGCGCGCGTCGGCTTGTTCGGCAGCATCACTAAATTTGTGAGATCGATCCGCAGCGGCAATGGCCCCGGCATCAGACGGTCCGGCGCGCCGCCGAGCTCGAGTCCGAACGCCGGTCGTGGCGTCATCAGGATCGGTGGTCCTCCGCGCGTGGTCTTCGGCTCCATCACGAAGGTTCCCTTCACGTATCGCTCGTTGAGCCGTCATCGGTCGACGGCGGGCAGGGCGCTGCCGCTCATGCTCATCGTGTCGGCTGTCGGCGAGGATCCGAACGGCGACTACTTCGAGATCCCACTCGAACCACCGCCGGATCAGGCTGAGGTCGAGGACGAGCTCGAGATCGAATACGAGGACAACTTCACGTGTGCGTTCACGCTGGCCTTCGCAACGAACGAAGATGGGCTGGTGAGCGACTACACGCCCATCACCCAAGTCATCGATGCCGAGAGCGATCCCTGCCCGTGACCATGGGTAGCTGAACCGCGTTGGGAGTCCTTCCAGCGTTGCGGGTCACGACCGTCGGGCGACGTGAAGTAGAACGTCGCGCCTTTCCCGACTGCGGCCTCCGCCCAGATGCGTCCCGTGGCGGTTCACGACGCGCTCGACGGTCGCGAGGCCGATCCCGCGCGCGCGAATTCGTCGGGGCCGTGCAGACGGCCGAACGGTTAGAGAGCCGCTTCGCGTGCGCCATGTCGAAACCGGCGCCGTTGTCGCGGACGAAGAGCCGTCGGATTGACTCCGCAATTGGCCCGCTGCTGGGATAGCCGTCGCTCGGCGAGCTGGGTGAGCACTTCCAACCGCTCCAGTTCCTCCATGGTCAACGTCACCATCCCCGCGATCCCTACCGCAGGGAGGCAAAGCGGACATTTCACTTGGAGAAACCGGACATTTCTCACTTTGGGGGCGCTTTCAGGCGGTCATCGCGACAGTCCGAGCGAACACCTCCGAGGGTGTCAGCCAACCGAGGGTCTGTCGAGGGCGGCCGTTCAGCTCGGCGGCGACCGCATCAAGGTGCGCCGCGGAGTGCGCCGAGAGATCGGTGCCCTTTGGAAAGTACTGGCGTAGCAACCCGTTCACATTCTCGTTGGAGCCGCGCTGCCACGGGCTGTGCGGATCACAGAAATACACCTGCACGCCGGTATCGATCGAGAACTGCACGTGCTCGGCCATTTCCTTGCCGCGGTCCCACGTCACCGAGCGCCGGAGTTGCGCCGGGAGTTCCCCGATCTTGGCGGCCAGCGCCGTCCGCACCGGCGCCGCGCCGCGGCCCTCGGGCAAGTTGAGCAGCATGACATAGCGGCTCTGCCGCTCGATCAGCGTGCCGATGGCGGAGCCGCCGGTCTTGCCGATGATGAGGTCGCCTTCCCAGTGGCCCGGCACGGCACGATCGGTCACGTCGGCCGGGCGGTCCTTGATGAGCACCATGTCCGGCATGTGCCCTTGGCGCGAGGGCGTCGGGCGCCGGGGCTGGCGGTGCGCGCGTCCCGTGCGGAGACACCGCGCCAGCTCGCGCCGGAGCGCGCCACGGGTCTGCACGAACAAGGACTGGTAAATCGTTTCATGCGAGACCCGCATCTGTGGATCATCAGGATAGTCGACCACCAGGCGTGCCGCGATCTGCTGCGGCGACCAGCGCAAGAGCAGCCCGCGCTCGACCGCCTCCCGTAGCGCTGGGCACCGCGCGAGCTTCGCGCCTTTCGGGCGCCGAGTGCGCTGCACGGCCTGGGCTTCGGCACGCCACGCGCGGTAGTGTCGCCGGCCGCCATTCCCGGCGATATCCCGCGCGACGGTAGACGCTGCCCGGCCCAAGCGCTCGGCCATCGTCCGGCAGGACTCGGCGGCACCGACGCCGCGAGAGATCTCCTCGCGCTCCACCGCCGATAACCGCAAGGCCGCGCGCGGGACGGTCCGTCGTTTGGGTGCGCGGTCCCCGGTCAGCAACCGATAAATCGATTTCGTCGAGCATCCCACGGCAGCGCTGGCGCGCGCATACGTTTCACCAGCCGCCAGCCGTCGCCGCACTTCCACGTGCTCCGCCTCGGTCAGTCGCTTCCCCTGTCGCATCCCGGATCCTCCTCATCGTGAAAACTGTCTTTCACAATTCGCCGGATCCGTTGCGATGACCGCCTGAGACCGCCCTCGTGGCGCAGGGAGACCATCGCCTCAAGACACACGAAGTACGCGTGGCTAACGAACCGTCACCAACATGAGCGCGCAGCGGTGGCGGGACTTCGCCCCGCTGCGCGCCAGCCGACTCCGCGTCGCCCGCGCCTGGGCCATCAAGGAGGCGGCGATGCTGCTGTGGGAACTACACGCGGCGCGGATGGGCCGAGCGCGCATGGGCGCAGTGGTACACCTGGGCGATCCGATCCCGCCTCCACCCATCAAACGGGTCGCGACGATGATCCGCGAGTGCTGGGCGGGCGTGATGAACGCCGCGTCCCGCAACGTGACCAACGCGAGAAGTGAAGGCATGAACGCCAAGATCCAGTGGATCAAGCGCATGGCGTGCGGCTATCGCAGTCGACCACGCTTCCACAACGCGATCTACTTTCACCTCGGCGACCTCGACCTCTATCCGATCAGCCTCAAATCAGCCCACACGGAAGTCTGAAGCGCCGAAATTCCTATCACCCTCCACGGCGAGCGTATCGGCCGCGAGACCGCGCGGCGCATGGAGTATCCGTACCCCGAGGACAACCGCCGGCGCATCCAGCGCCGACGACGCGTGCCGATCAGTCGTTCGCGCAGACGCCCCAGCCGCCGATGCCGTATCGGGAGCCGCCGCTCGTGTCGCATTGCGTGGAGATCACCTGCGGACGAAGGATGCTCACGAGGTCGAAGCAATGGTCCGGAGGGCCACACTTCTCCGCGTCGAGCCCGTTGCCGAGCACCGACGAATCTTTGATCCGCAACTTCCGACCGCTGGTCACGCCGTTGCGCCCACTTTCCGTCACCGTCGGCCCGGTCACGAGCGCTGGGCCGTCGATCCGGATCCCGGTGCCGGCGCTTCTCGTGACCACGACGTCCGCGATCCGGGCTTTCTTCGTGGCATAGATGCCCTCCTGACCCGCCGGCGGCGGGCCAATGGCCCGAGTCCCAGGCGCGCGCTACGCCGAATTTCCTTGCACATCGGCGCGCGGGCGATGTACCCGGTGCCGTCCTGTGCCGGCTTCCCTGGAGGTTTCGATGCGTGCCATCCCCTTCGCTTCGCAGCGGCGTTCGTGCGTCTGGTCCTCGTCGCCTGGCTTGCGATCCCCGCGCCCGCCGCGGCGCAGATGCTGGAGCAGCCGCTCACGGTGCTGCACGGTCCGATCGACACTTCGCAGCTCGCGGCCGGGCGTGACGGTGCGATCCTGCAGGTGGGAGTCCCGACACCGTCGCACGGCTTTCCCCACCGGCGATACCACGTTCAACGGCGGGGGTGGTGCTGTCAGGGGCCGGGGCCGACCGCAGCGGGGCGGTGACGGCGCTCCGGCATGGCGGATTCGCGGTCGCGTTTCCGGCGTTCTCGGACGCGATCGGACAGTATCGCACCTCCGTTCAGCGATTCTCCCCGGCAGGCATGGCCGTCGGTCCGACCATTGGTGTGACGCCTTACGAAACGCGAGCAATGCCCCCGGCATCGCGCCCCACGGTGACGGGTTCGTCCTCGCGGTGGCGAGCAACGGCGACATCGTCGGCCAGCGTTTCGACGCGACCGGCACCCCGATCGGCGGCATCTTTCCCGTCAGCGTCGCGATCGGCATCGCGAACACGCGGGTCGTCGCGCTGCCGGGCGGTCGCTTCCTCGTCGTGTGGGGGCGGGATGGCGCCACGAGGGGCCGGGTCTTCGAGGCCGATGCCACGCCAGTCGGCGGCGGCGACTCATCATCGCCACCAGCGTCGAGCAGACCGGTCTCGCGGTGAACGCGGCCCGGCACGCTCCGCGGCCCTCGTGGGGAGCGCGCGACGACGACGATCCGACGCCGACCGAGGCACGCCTCCGTTTCTTCACGCCCGACGGCTCGTGGGTGGGACCCGACCAGGTGCTGGCCCCCGTGGGACGCCCCGACGTCGCCACCGACTCCAGCGGCAACTTCCTCGTGATGACCAGCTTCAGCGCGCGCGCCTACGACGCGAGCGGCGTCGCGCTCGGCCCGCCGGTGACGCTCGGGCCGCTCAGTGGGGCGTTCAACCTCCATAGAAGCATCCGCGTCGTCGGCCGAACCGAGGGTGGTTTCTTCGCCATGCAGAACCTCGGCTCCGAGACCCGCGTCGCGTCTCATCACGCTCTGCGCACCCGGCTCCGCCGTCTGCGGCGACGGAACGCTCGTCTCCACCTGCGAGATCTGCGACGACGGCGCGGGCAACAGCGACACCACACCCGATGCCTGCCGCACCGATTGCCGGCCGTCACGCTGCGGCGACGGCACGATCGACGCCGACGAGCAATGCGACGACGGCAACCACGAACAGCTGCGACGGCTGCACCGAGCTCTGCGAACCCGACGTGCGGGACCGTGTGCGGCGACGGCATCGTCGCGCCGCAGGGCTGCGAGGAGCAATGCGACGACGGCGACATCGACGGCCGGCGACGGCTGCTCGGCGACGTGCAAGGGCGAGCGCATCTCTCGGCGGCGGCAAGTCCACGACCGATTGCTACGCGGCGTGGCGGATCGACAACGCCAGCAACGACCCGCGATTCGACAAGCGCGGGGGTGTCAACCCGAAGCAGCGCTGCCGCGACAACGACCCGGCGTGCGACTTCGACGGCGGGGTGACCGGCTCGTGCACGTTCCACCTCGCCCTCTGCGTCAACAACAGCGAGCCGAGCGGCTGCGACCGAGGATCGGCTCGCGTCCTGGACGGTGCTGTCGCCGAGCGAGAAGCAGGCGCTCACGCGGCCGGCGCTGGCGGCCGTGCGCGCCGCGTTGCTCGGAGCGGTCGTGCCGAACGTCGTTGGAGCGGGCGATCCCGACACGTGCAGCCCGGACGCGGAGGTCGTGTTGCCGCTACGCGGCGGACCCGGCGGATACAAAGCGAAGCAAGCTCACGCTGAAGACGGCCGCCGCGATCTACAGTGGTGATGTCGACCGCGACAATTTGCAGTTGCGCTGCGATCCGTGAGTCGATAGCGGCCGCACCGACGTCTCCCTCGTCGCTCCCCTCCATTGCCGACCCGCCTGCGCCATGCGCACCGTGCCCCCTACCTCCCGCAGCCCCAGGTGCCTCACGACCGTCGCCGGCCGCACGAGCGGGCGCGCCGGGCCTGGGCGTGGGCCGACCTCATGCGGCGCGTGTTTGCGATCGATGTTCTCGCGTGCGCGGGCTGCGGCGGGCGACTGCGTTTCCTCGCCACGATCGAAGACCCGCCGGTCGTCACCAAGATCCTCGTTCACCTCGGGCTGCCTACCGCCGGACCCGTCCTGACGGTTGCGCGTCCGCCACCGCAGCCCGACGCGTTCGACTTCGCCATGACATCCTGACGCCCACGGCGGACCGGCGTCTCACCCCTGCGTTCCCTCGGGACGTGCTGGCCGCGCTGAGTCTTGACGCGGCAGCCAGCGCCTGCGATGCGGCCCCGGCAGCTCGCGCGGCACGACCTGCGTCCGCCGCTTTGTTTGCGTGTGGCGAACGGCAGTGCAAGGCGAACGTCCGACTTCGAGCATTGTGTCCCCCAGTCCGTGCGAAAAGGCCGATAGTGATGGCTATCAACTTCATGGGCTGAGCGCGGACGATCGAGCCATCATCCGTAGGGGAGCAACCCGTTACGCCTCAGGCGCAGAGGATTGCGCCTCGGAATTTTGAGGCTCTCTTTTTTGCTCGCGGGCTTCTTCCTCTTGCCGGAGCTCACTGAGCGCATCGATCATTCGTTGCGACCAACCGGCCATTTCCTGTTCCAGCACACGCTCGGTCAGATCAACCAGTTGCGCTTGGGTTTTGCGTAAACGCTTCTCACCGCGCGAAAACTTTGCCCACCATGCCTTCACGTCGGTCAGGTCTGCCTTGGCCTGGTTGTATTTCACCAAGGTTTCCTCGGTTTGATAGTACTTGAGGTACGTCGCCATCGCGGCGGCGATGCCCGTGGTGACCGCAATCCAGAGCTCCAAGTGCATCGCCGCCAGAACGGATCGAAGCCGCCGATCGACAAGCTGCCGACCGAATACAGGAACAACTCGCCGGCTAACTTCTTCGTGCGCCTGGTGTAGAATTTGAGTTGGTTGTCGACGCGCAAGGTCAGATATCGATCGGCACTGAGGTTGGTGTAGCCATCGTCCCCATCCCCCGTCGGCAGCGCTACGGGATAGGAACGAAGCCCGGACTTGCTGACTTCGCTCTGAAAGAGCCGTTGGTTGATCGTCTTGAGTCGTTCGGCGAACAGAGCCTCCGCCGACGTGTCCTTGAGCTCATCCGCCGCGTATCCGCCGGCGCGCGAGCGATAGCGATAGATCTCGCGCTTCACGGCTTCCGCGCTTCCACGTAAGAGCACCCATTTTTCGGCCGGTCGGAAGCTGTGAGAGACCCCGATGAGGACTGCCGTCAGGATGGGAAGGATCACGATCATCAAATAAAGACCGTAGCTGCCGTCAACCGGCTGGTTGACTTGTGCGGCTTCCGGCTGCGGAACGTGCTGCAATGACTTCAGCTCGATCTGCTTCTGGACCGCCACCAACAGAACCGCGAGAATCCCGCCCAACAGGATCCAGGATTGCAACCGTCCGAAGATCGTCTGCAGTCGTCTGGCGTTCCCGTCGTAGTCGGTGAAGCGCTGCCATGCCTCAGCGAGCAGCCCGCGGCCGTCGCGCCGGGTGTCGATGATGGCCTGGAAGCTTGCCGCGTCGCCGTCGGGCGGAAAGGGACGGAGATCACCTTCTGCCGCGATGCGCCGCACCGCCGGATCGTTCATCCGCACGAGCTCGTCGCTGAAACCGCCGGTTTGTTCAAGCACGATGATTGGCCACCCGGAGCTTGCCGCGCGCTCGATTTCGGCTTTGGTATGGTTGCCGCCTCCGCCGACTAGGGCGACGACGGGAGCTGTCCGTGCCAGCTCATTGGCCACGGCAAACAGCGAATCGATCTCACTGCCCCACTCGTCCGTTGGTGACAAGATGAAGCTGGAATGATTCGGTTCGAGATCGGCTGCATCCGGGACGCTGCCGAGGTCGGGACCGCCCGGGTACTTGGCCTTCCCGCGCGGCGCCACGCCGAGGCCGCACCCTTTTTCCTGCCGCGCCGCGATGAGTCTCTCCCATCAACGCCATGACGCCGGCATTCGTGCCGCCATCGAGAACCAGCGCGTCGGCGTCTGCGATTGCCGGGAGAATCGCTTGCGTCAGAGTTTGTCGGAGCTTCGACGCGTCGGCGGGGGCGAGACTGTCGGCGCCGCCGAATAGGATCAACACGAATGACGGGGCGGCAACATTCAAAAGCTGGAGGAGCGTCGCCGCATCGGCTCCCGCCTCGGCAACGACGAGCGTAGCGGCGTTCCCATTTGGGAAGGTGACCACGACCGGCGTGAGCCGCTGCGGTGCCTCGTCTTCAGGCATCGCCTTTCACCAGCTCGACGAGCCGCTGCGCCAGCGCATCGGCGTCATTGGCGAACGAAAAGGCGCGTTCCTGTTGGATGTCCTTCAACCACGCCGGTGCATCGAGCTTCTCCGGGTAAAGTTTGACCGGGATCATCAGCAGTTTCTTGCTGTCGTTCGCCGCCACAATCTCCCGTGCCTCATGCTCGCAGTTCCCGCTTTCGAAATACGCTTTCGACAAGAGCGGCACCGCGATGGCCGCGACGGAGAGCTGGTCGAAGTTTCCTTGAGCCACGGTTGGCCGGGACGGATCGACTTTCCGTCTCGGTAATCGAAGACTTGATGGAAGCGTTTGCGCAGCGCTGCGCTGATCCGGCCGCCGACCTCCGCGTCATTGCCACTATAGCTCAAAAACACCGGCTCTTTGCGCAACGCCGCACTACGGAAATAGTCTTCGGCCTGCGCTCGGGTGCTGAGACGCCGGGGCGCGAGGTCGATGATTTTCAGCCGCGCGCCGATGCCGCTTTCGAGCTCGTCGGGGAGCCGCCAACGGACGACATCATTCATGCGTAGCCGACCTCCACTCCTCCATACAGACTCCGCTCCAAGGGCGATGCGTCATCTGTCGCGCTAGCGAGGCGCTTGAGGCGCAAGGTGGGGAGGAACAGGCCATGAAGGTATGCCACCGCCGCCGCACCGTATGGGTCATCCCCACGTCGACGACGATCCAATCCAGCGACCCGACGGTATTCAGGAAGCGTCCGTCGAAGACGGGTGGCCAGCGAAGGCGCACCGGCTCATAATCCACCCCCTCGAGAAGTGTTTCGATCGTCGCCAGGTGCTCCGGGCTGTATCCCGTATCGGTTGGTTTTTCCGGCGGCAGCAGGATGCCGACCTTGAGTTCTTCGGCGGCGCGCCCCGATGTTCCGCAGCGCCATCGCCGACTCGATCGTGAGGCAGAAGCCGGCGAACGTCTTTTCGTAGGCGGCGGCGCTCGGAGCGGCTCCGCCTCCCGTTATTTCCTGGGGATCGAAGGTGCAGACGGCAAAGCTCGCCGGGCATTCCAGAATGTTCTTGTAGCGCTGATCACTAACAAACGAACGCTGGCTTCCCCGAACGCACGGCGAGGTCGAGCTCAAGCGGAAGTAGCGCGACTCATGAAGCAATTCGTCGCGCGCCGGAACCTTTTCGGGCGGACCCGAAACGGGTAAATCCCGACAAACCCGTCCGTTCCCCGAAGTTGATAGCCATCACTACCGGCCTTTTCGCACGGGCGGGTCGACATAACGTTCGAAGTCGGACGTTCGCGCTTGTCCTGCCGTTTGTCACACGCAAACAACCCGGCGGGTGCGGGCCGTTCGTGTGCCGAGGGCTTCGATCGCAGGCGCCGGCCGCGGCGTCAAGACGCAGCGCGGCCAACGCGCGGGGGGCGCGCGAGGTGAGGCTGCCCGCGCGCATGCGGGCGTCAGGGGAAGTCGAACCCGTCGGGCTGGGGCGGTGGACGCGCGGGGATGAGGGCGGGTCCCTCGGTGGGCAGCCCGAGATGGGCGAGGATCTTGGTGACGACGGGCGGATCTTCGATGGTCGCGAGGAAGCGGAGGCGACCGCCGCAACCGGCGCACGCGAGGACGTCGATGGCGAAAATTCTCCGCATCAAGTCGGCCCACGCCCAGGCGCGGCGTGCCTGCTCGGTGGCCCGCGGTCGTGCGGGGGCTGGGGGTGCGGGGCGCTGTGAGGCCACCAGCGCCGATCCTGGTGGCGCCGGGACCGGGATCGGCACCGGCGCTGGCACCGAGGGTTCCGGGCTCAGCCGGTCCGAAACGCCGTGGCTGGTGGTGCCGGAGATGCCGGCGACGCGATTTCGGTGGGAGCGCTCGGTCCCGGCGGACGCCACCGAGCCCGCGGGGCCAGTACGCCATGGTACAAAGCAAATTGATGTGCGGGCGGGGCGTGAGGGCGGCCAAGCGTTCCAGGAATTCGTGCGGGGTGAAGATCAGATGGCGCGTGCCGTCATGTCACGGGTGGCGCAGCGTGCAGACGACGCGGCCGTCGGCGAGGCGCGCGAGCCCGTTCTTGCGCGAGCGGCGGGCGCAAAAGGTATCGGCAGAGTCTCCCCGTTACGGCGAAACGATCCTCGCCTGGCCCTGGGGCGAGCCGGTGAAGGCGACGACGCTCTACGCCGCGTTCCAGCGCGCGCTGTGTCGTGGCCAACATCGTCGACTGTCGGTGGCACGACCTCCGCCACACGTTCGCGAGCCATTGCGTGATGGCCGGGGTCGACCTCCCGACCGTGAAGGAACTCCTCGGCCACCACTCACTCGAGATGACGATGCGCTACAGCCATCTCGCCCGGCCGATAAGGCCGCGGCCGTGGAGAAGCTCGCAGCCGCCCTCGAGGCCCCGCGCGTGGCCGCCCCAGCGGTCGCGGCGGGCGGGAGCGCCGCCAGTGTTCGGGACGCCACTTCCGCACCAAAACCGCCCCCGTTCCGGCACGTTTCCGGCACGTTTTCTCCGGGCGGCAGACCCCGCGAAGCAAAAGTACTTACGAAATCAACGCGATGGAAAGTGGAGGCGGGGAATTGAACCCCCGTCCGAAGGTGATCCACCGAAAGTCACTACATGCGTAGCCTATGTATTGGTGTCGGGCTTTCGGCTCCCATAGGCAGGATCCTCGGCCCCATTCGGTTTAACTTTCGGCTACTGCATTACCGACGTCGTCAGCAGCCTAGCCCGAAGTGAGTCGCCCTAGCCGCGCCTACGGGCGCAGCGCGGTAGGACGTCACAGCATTAAGCTGCGAGTGCGTAGTTGTTGTCTGCGTTTAAGCAGTCCGCTTTTGTTGACGGGGCCTGCGGAATCCCCGGCATGCGACTTTGGCTTCACAGCCCCGTCGAACCCGAATCGCCCCCATGGCGTGGTTGACTGAGCTGCCGCGACTATAAGACCGGGGTACAGGCGCTGCGCAACCTACGATCCAGCGGCGGCGAGGCCTCCGTTCACTTGGCGGCGGCTACGAGCCCGGCGAGGTCGTGCTCGAGCAGCTCGCCGATCCGCTCGATGGTGACGTCGGCGGGCGGGTAGCCTTCGAGCGCCTTGGGATCGGTCGCGTAGTGGCCCTGGCGCGGGAAGACCGTCGTGACGCGCGCGCCCCAGACCTTCTTCACGGCGGCGAGGATGCGGAGCTTGTCGTCGACGAGCACGTAGCGCTCGGCGGGATAGCGACGCTCGACGTCGTCGAGCTCGACCTCTTTGTGGATGTAGATGAGCACGTTCCGTTCGACGGCATCGAAGAGGCCGGAGCGCTCGACTTTCCGCGGCTGAAAGACCACGTCGCCGTCGGAGAGGATGACCGTTGGCCCCCAGGCGCGCAGGTGCTCGATGACGTCGAGGGAGTTCGGGTAGAGCCGGTTCGCGAACGGGTAGTTCACCAGGAAGTACGAGACGGTGAGCAGGTGCGGATCGCGCGGGTGCTCGACGCGGTACCGCTGCAAGCGCGCCGAGGTAGTCGGCGTAGCCGAGCTCCTTCCGGAGCTCCTCGAAGATCGTCCAGTAGCGCTGCTGGCGCTCGTGTCCGACCTCGCGCTCGAGATGGCGCATGAGGTCCGCGACCACGCGGTCGTTGTCGAGCAGCGTGTTGTCGACGTCGAGCAGGAACACCACCGGATGCTTGGCCATGACCGCCTCCCCAGCCGCTCAGCGTTTGCGATCCGCGCGCATGGCGCGGGCCGTCTCTCGTTTCGCTTCTCGATCCTTGATCGACTGCCGTTTGTCGTGCAGCTTCTTGCCGCGTCCGAGCCCGAGCTCGATCTTCGCCCGCCCGCGAGCGTTGAAGTAGATCCGGAGCGGGATGAGGGTCAAGCCTTTCTGCTTGAGCTTGCCCTCGAGGCGGTCGATCTCGATCCGATGGAGCAGGAGCTTCCGGCTACGGGTGGGCTCGTGGTTGTCGCGATGCGCCGGATCGTAGGGGCTGATGTGGACGTTCGAGATGAAGGCTTCGCCGCGGGCGATGCGCGCGAAGCTGTCGACCAGGTTGCAGCGGCCGTCGCGAAGCGACTTGACCTCGCTCCCGGTCAGGACGAGCCCGGCCTCGACGGTCTCCTCGATGAAGTACTCGTGTCGCGCCTTGCGATTGACGACGACGTTGCCGGCGGACTCGGCCATGGGACCCGAGTCTTTATCGGGAACGGGACGCGGTGCCTACCGAGCAGTCATGCGGGCGATCACCGGATGATCCGTACGCGTGCGATCATCGCACGACCGACAACGCGCCGTGGGGGTTCTCGCCGCGACGCATTCTGTTCTCCTCGTCGACGTACACGACCTTCGGTACGAGCTTCCGCGCCTCCTCGTCGGCCATGCCGGCGAAGGTTGCGATGATCAGCAGGTCGCCGCGCTGGACCTTGCGGGCCGCCGAGCCGTTCACGCAGATCGTGCCCGAGTTGGGCGGGCCCGGGATGACGTAGGTCTGGAAGCGCTCCCCGTTGTTGACGTTCCACACGTGGACCTGCTCGTGCGGCAGGAAGTCGGCGGCCTCCATGAGCAACGAGTCGACCGTGATGCTGCCCTCGTACGTGAGGTCGGCGTCGGTGACGGTGCAACGATGGATCTTCGACTTCATCATGGTACGGGTCATGCGCTTCTCCTCTCGGACTTCATGGCTGGAACACTGAGCAGACGATTGTCGATGAGACGGGTGGAGCCTATCCAGACGGCGAGCGCCAGGAGCGCGCGCTCGTCGACGGTCGTGATCGGGGCCAGCGTGTCGGGGTCGACGAGCGCGACGTAATCGACGCGAGCGAGCGGCTCACGTCCGACGACCGCCGACGCCAGCCCGAGGATGGTGGACGCGTCGCACTCCCCGGCGGCGAGCGCTTCCTCGGCGGCATCCAGCGCCGCCGCGAGACAGCGCGCCGCGACGCGCTCCCCGGCGTCGAGGTGACGGTTGCGGGAGCTCATGGCGAGACCGTCGGCCTCACGAACGATCGGCGCGCCGATGACGTCGACGTCCAGAAACAGGTCGCGCACCATGCGGCGGATGAGCGCGAGCTGCTGGTAGTCTTTCTCGCCGAAGACCGCGACGTGCGGCTGCACGATGGTCAGGAGCTTCAGGACGACCGTCGCGACGCCGCGGAAGTGTCCGGGGCGATGGGCGCCGCAGAGCGGCTGCGCGAGCTGCTCGACCGTCACGAACGTCTGCGCGCCCGGCGGGTAGATGTCGCTCACGTCGGGGCGAAGAGCACGTCCGCCCCGGCACCGGCGAGGAGCGCCCCGTCGCGCTCGAGATCCCGGGGATAGCGGGCGAAGTCGTCGACACGGTCGAACTGGACGGGATTCACGAAGACCGAGGCGACCACGCGGTCGGCATGGCGGCGGGCGAGCTCGATCAGCGACAAGGTGCCCGTCGTGCAGCGCGCCCATGGTCGGCACGAGGGCGACGCGTAGGCCGTCGCGGCCCCGCACCTCGCGGCTCCACGCCTGCATCGCGCTCACTTGGTCGATCGCCCGCACGTACGTTGCTCCCTCGCGGTGCCCTAGCCGACCGCGCGCTTCCGGCGCGCGGGACGCGTCCCGTCGCCGCTCGCATCGCCGCCCTCGGCGCGCAGCAGGAACGAGTGCGCGTCGTCCGGGAACGCCCCGGTCTGGACCTCGCGGACGTACTCGGCGATCGCGTCGGTCGCCGCCCGGCCGAGCTCGGCGTAGCGCTTCACGAACTTCGGCGTGAAGCGATCGAAGAGGCCGAGCACGTCGTGCAGCACCAGGATCTGGCCGTCGCAGTGCACGCCGGCGCCGATCCCGATCGTCGGGATCGTGAGACGGAGGGTGATCTCCTCGGCGAGGTCGAGCGGAATGCCCTCGAGCACGACCGCGAAGGCGCCGGCTTCCTCGACGGCGAGCGCATCGGCGAGGACGCGCTCGCGCTGGCCCGGGCCCGCGGCCGCGCCGCCGGCCCTGGACCTTGTGGCCGCCCATGCGGTGCACGGACTGCGGCGTGAGGCCGATGTGCGCCATGACGGGGATGTCGACGGAGGTGAGCGCGCGGATCGTGTCGGCCATCGGAATGCCGCCCTCGAGCTTCACGGCCTCGCAGGCGCCCTCTTTGATGAGACGGCCGGCGCTCCGGAGCGCCTCCTCGCGGCTCACCTGGTAGGAGAGGAACGGCAGGTCGCCGACCAAGCAGCGAGCGCTTCCGGCCGCGCGCGACCATGCGGCGAGTGGTAGATGACCTCGTCGAGGGTGACCGGCAGGGTGGTGTCGAGACCCTGCACGACCATGCCGAGGGTGTCCCCGACCAGGATGACGTCGATGCCGGCCTGGTCGACGATCTGGGCGAACGGGAAATCGTACGCCGTGAGCGCCGTGATTTTCGTTCCCGCCTCCTTCATGCGCTGGAGGTCGGGCACCGTCACTTTCCGCTCCATAAAAAAGCCTCCCGACCGGTTCGGAAGGCTTCGTGTGCCGGCGGATTCCCGCCTACGCTTCTCCCGTCCGTGTGATGGCCGCGATGCCTCGTCGACCTCACTTCAGGAGAAACGCGCTTGGTCCGGCGCGCGCTGCGTTCCGTCTCGGTCTCGTTGTCGTTCGCTACCTGCTTCGGTAGCTACTGAGATCCAAGCGGTATGTAGTGCTGCGTTCCCTTCTTTACGCTTCGTATCTCGCGGATCAGGTCCTCGAGATCACTTCCCTGCTCGACGAAATCGATGCCCGAGCAGTTGACGACTAGGACAGGTGCTTCGGAATACTCGTGGAAGAATCGTCGGTACGCTTCGATGAGCCCTTCGAGATACGCCTCTCTGATGCGTCGCTCGAATTCGCGGTTGCGCTTACGCAACCGTCGCATCAATACCTCAGGTCGCGCTTCTAAGTAAATGACCAGATCGGGGGTCGGAATGGGATCGGTCATGAGGCCGAGGACCTCTCTATAGAGGGCGAGCTCGGGCCCCTCGAGGTTGAGCTCCGCGAAGATCTGGTCCTTGGCGAAGAGGTAGTCCACGACCACCCCCGGTCGTTCCGGCCCGTCGCAAGGGCCCGCTGCTGGCGATAGCGGTTCGAGAGAAACTGCAGCTGGGTGGCGAGCGCCGACCGCTCGGGCTCGGCGTAGAAGCGCTCGAGAAACGGATTGGCGTCGGGCAGCTCCTCGACGAGCTCGCACGCGAACGTATCCGCGAGGCGGCGCGCGAGGCTCGTCTTCCCGACCCCGATCGGCCCCTCGACGACGATGTACCGGCTCTTACTCACCAGAAGGCGCTCGCTAGCATGCGGCGTCCGCGCCTGTCGAGAAAATGCGGTCTCGTCGCCAGCGGCTGCCCCATGTCCCTGGCCGCCCGATCGCGCGCCGCCTTTGAGGCGACTCCGCCCCACTGGTAAAGGGCAGCGCGTGCCATCACTCCGGCGCGTCGTCGCGCGACTGTTCCTCGGCGGTCTCCCCAGCCCGACGCTCGACGCCGAGACGCGGCGGCTCCATGCCGACGTCCCCTTCGCCGGTGTCACGCTCTTCCGTGCAAATGCCGGAGATCCCGAGACCATGCGCACGCTCGTCCGGGACCTGCACGCGCTCGACACCGACATGCCCCCGTTCGTCGCGATCGATCACGAGGGCGGGCGCGTCCACCGCGTGTCGCCGCCGTTCACCCATTTCCCGGCGGCAGCGGTCGTCGCGAGCCACGGCGTCGCCGCCGGTCCGCTCGGTCGCCACGGCGATGGCCCGCGAGCTCGCCGCGATCGAGATCGACCTCACCTTCGCGCCCGTGCTCGACGTCGCCAGCAACGCCGCAAATCCCGTGATCGGCGACCGGGCGTTCGGCACCACGCCGGACACCGCCGCGGAGGCCGCCCTCGCGGCCTTTCGTGCGACCCGCGCCGTCGGCCTTCTCACCTGCGGCAAACACTTTCCCGGCCACGGCGACACCGCGACCGATTCGCATTTCGAGCTACCGGTGGTCGCCCGCGATCGGCGCTCACTCGCCGCGACCGAGCTCGCACCGTTTCGGCGGGCGGTGGCGGCACGCTTGCCGATGCTGATGACGGCGCACGTCCACTACCCGGCGCTCGATCGATCCCTTCCGGCAACGCTCTCCCCCGCGATCCTCACCACGCTCTCTGCGGCGGCGTCTCGCCTTCCGCGGCGTCATCGCGAGCGACGACCTCGAGATGCGCGCGATCACCGACCAGTGGAGCGCCGGCGAGGCCGCGGTCATGGCGCTCGCCGCGGGCTGCGACCTCCTGCTCTTCTGCCACCGCCAGGACTGGCTACGCACGGCCGTCGAGGCCGTCGAGCACGCCGTCGTGAACGGCCGACTTCCCGAAGCGCGGGTGGCCGACGCGTACCGCCGCGTCACCAGGCTCATGCAGTGGCGGCGACGTCACGTCCGCCGCGAACGCCTCGCCGTGATCGGATGCGCGGCGCATCGGCGGCTCGCCGCCGCGCCTCCGCACCGACCTGACTCACGCCTTCTTGCTGTCGCGCTTGGCGCTCGGACGCGGCCGCGGCGGCGCCTCGCTCTTTCGCGGCTCTCGCCCTTCACGATCCGCGGCAAGCTCTTGTTGTAGGGCGGTCGCGCGATCCCGCGCTCGGTGATGATCGCGGTCACGAGGTCGTGGGGCGTCACGTCGAAGGCCGGGTTCGCGACCTTGATGCCGGACGGCGCGATCTGACGGTCGAAGATGTGCGTCACTTCGCGGCTCCCACGCTCTTCGATCGGGATCTTGTCGCCGTGCGGACACCTGAGATCGATCGAGGACGTCGGCGCCGCGACGTAGAACGGGATGCCGTGCCGATGCGCGAGCACCGCCACGGTGTACGTGCCGATCTTGTTCGCGACGTCGCCGTTGGCGGCCGTCCGGTCGGTGCCGACGATCACGCAATCGATCAGCCCTTCCTTCATCACGTGGCCGACCATGTTGTCGGTGACGAGCGTGGCGGGGATGTGCTCTTTCTTGAGCTCCCACGCGGTGAGCCGCGCCCCTGGAAGATACGGGCGGGTCTCGCTGCAGTAGACGCTGATGCGCTTGTTGGCCTCGACGGCGGCGCGCATCACGCCGAGCGCCGGTGCCGTAGCCCGCGGTCGCGAGCGCACCGGCGTTGCAGTGCGTGAGAATCGTCGAGCCGTCCTCGATCAGGGCGGCGCCGTGCGCGCCGAGCGCGCGGTTCGCGGCGATGTCCTCCGCGTGGATGACGCGCGCCTCGCGCTCGAGCATGAGGCGCAGCGTCTCGACGTCACGCGTGTCGTTTTGCGCGTAAACGCGCCGCATGCGGTCGATCGCCCAGAAGAGGTTCACGGCGGTCGGGCGGGTCGCCGCGAACGTGCGGCAGATCTTGTCGAACTCGCGACGCAGCTCCTCCCGCTTGAGGTTGCGGACGCCGAGCGCGATGCCCATGGCCGCGGCGACCCCGATCGCGGGCGCGCCCCGGATCACCATGTCTTTGATGGCGCGAGCAACCTCGCGGTAGTTGCTGTAGACGCGATAGACCTCGCGTATGGGCAGCAGACGTTGGTCGATCATGACGACGCGGCCGCGCGTCCATTCGATCGTTCGTACACGGGTTCGTCGGGTTGTTTCGGGCATGGCAGTCACCGTCCTCGTCTGGATCGCCGAACTATAGCACGCGCTCCCGCGTGCAACAGCCGCAATTCGGCGGGTCACAGGCCCGACGGTTCACGCCGCGCGGCGCTGGCCACCGCGACGTGTGCCGAGGTGGCGCGCCAGCGCGTCGCGGATCCCGTAGCGACTCCGAAAGCCGAGGGCCTCCTCCATGCACGTGGTGTCCGCGACGAAGGTGTCGCGGAGGTACGACACGTGCGCACCCGGCACGAGCCCTGCCCCCACCACCCACATGCTCTGCAGGGCGAGACGGAGCACCGCCTCGGGAAGCGCCGCACGCAATCGCCCGGCGAGCTTGATGATGGTCGAGAGCGGCAACACCTCTTCGCCCGCGACGTTGAAGCTGCCGTCGAGACGGCCGTGCGCGGCCGTCCGCACCGCCTCCACCAGGTCGTCGAGGTCGAGCAACTGCATCAACGGGTCGGTGCCGATGACGGCGGGCACCGCACTCGGCGCGAGCAGCTGCGCCATCAACGTCCGCCCGTCGCCGACCACCGGTGCGAGGCGCATCATGGCGACCGGCAAGCCCGTGCGGCTTCGGAGCACGTCCGCCTCGCGCTCGACCGCGACCTTGTCCGCCACGAACGGGTAGTCGACTCCGCCGCGCAGCGCTCCGCGACGCCGAGGTACTGGGCGTTGTCGGGCCGAGCTCCGTAGCTCATCGTCGTTCCCAGCACGACGACGTTGGCGATCGTCCCGTCGCGGCGCGCGTTGTCGGCGACGGCACGGAAGAGCCGCGCGCGTGCCGAGCACCTCGAGCTCGTGTGCCGCCTCGAGGTCGCGGCGGGGTCGCTCGTGGAACGCCGCGTGGATCACGGTCTCGACCCGCTCGCGCGCGAAGATCTCGGCGAGCGCGACGTCGGCGAGCGCGGCGGTCAGGTCGATCCCGTGAAACGCCGTATCCCGCAAGGGCAGCGCCGGCGCGCGACGATCGAGCAGCACGAGACGCCGCGTACGCTCGTCGGCTTCGAGGCGGCGGACGAGCGCCGCCCCGGCGACACCGTGCACGCCGGTCAGCGCCACGATCCGAGCCCGACGCCGCCGTCGCGCTGGCGCTGCGCTCACCGTCGTCTCGTCCGTCACGGCGACGACGATATTCGTCACGGATCAGCGCGGCAACCGTCGGCGCAGCGCACCGCTTGACGCGCCGCCGACCCGTTTCTTAGGGTCCCGCGATGGCCGAGGTGCAGCAGAGCTTCACGACGCCGATCAGCGCGCCCGTCGACGTGTGCTACGCGGCGATCGCCGACTTCGAGGCCTACCCGCGCTGGTCGTCCCCGATCACCAGCATTCAAGTCCTCGAGCGTCACCCCGACGGACAGGCGCGGCGCGTCGAGTTCGTGGTCGACATGAAGGTCGGGACGGTGCGCTACGTGCTCGAGTACACCTGGCATCCGCCGAATCGCCTGACCTGGAAGATGACCGAAGGCGACCTCGCCGACATCGAGGGCAGCTACGTGTTCGAAGCGGACGGCCCGGGGCGGACGACGGCGACCTGCTCGCAGGCGATCTCGCTCGGATTCTGGGTCCCGAGCCTGATCCTGCGGCCGATCGAACAAACGGCGCTCAAGCAGTCGGTCCTCGAGTTCAAGGTCGAGGCGGAGCGCATCACTGCCGCCCAACCCGACCGTTCCAAGCGAACCTGAGCCGGTTGCTGAAAAAGGGCCATCTGCGTCGTTGCTCCCTTCTCGCTTGTGCGGCGTAGCTCCCGCTACGCCTCCGCGCTCGTTCGGTCGCGCCTAGCAGCTGACCCTTTTTGAGCAACCTGCTGGGGCTGCCTCGTGCGCGTGGAGGAGCGGTCGCTACGCTCCCGCCCCATCAATTTCATCGTTTCGATACTGAATCCGAAGAATGTGAATGGTAGGGCGGAGCGAAGCGACGCCCCACCACGCGCACGAGGCAGCCCCAGCAGGTTGCTCAAAAGGGTGAGATGCGAGGCGCGAAGGAGCGAACGCGGAGGCGTAGCGGAGCTACGCCGCACAAGTGAGCGACCGAGCAACGAAGCAGATGGCCCCTTTTTCAGCAACCTGCTACGCAGCGCGGCGGCGGCGTTCGGTTTCCTCGCTGTGCGTTCGCTCGCGGGCGGCGCTCATCCAGGCGCGCACGGTGACCATCGACCACACCGGCTCCCAGGGCGCGCGACCCGCCGTGAAGGCCTTCCAGAGATCGACGAGCGCCTCCCGTCGAAAGAGCCCATCAGGGTCGTCCGCGAGAAGATGCTCCTCGGCGACCGCACGGAGGTCCGTTCGGAGCCACTCGGCCACGGGCGGCGGCGGCGGCGGTGCCAAGCGTCGAAAGAGCGGCGGCGGTAGTACGCCCCTCCAACACCGAGACGAGCGGTGCGCGATCGAGGGCCGCGCCCCCGGTCGTCAGCCACTCGTGGAGTCGATGATCCAGGAACGGCGCACGGAGGGCCAGGCCGTGCGTCACCGCCGAGGCCTCGGCATCGCGGAGCGCTCCGGACATGAGCGGACCCGCGAGATCCACGGCCGCCACGGCGCGCTCGATCGCGACCTGCGCCGACGCGGCCGGGAGCACGCACGCGGGGCCGTGCGGTACGAGTGCGCGCGCATCGACGTGGGCGGCCGCATCGAAGGCGCGTTTGGCATCGGCGAGCGCATCGGCACGTAGCAGACGCGCGAGCGCATCGGGTCCAAAGAGGCCGCGCGTCGCCAGGTACGCCGGCGCGATCGCCTCGCTCGGTCCGATGTATCCAGCGAGCGCCGCCGCGCGCCCGAACGGCCGACGGGTCGCCCAGACGCGCGCCGCGACGCGAGCGAGCCCACTGGTCGATCCGTGTCGTCCGGCCCGCCAGAGCCACGAGACCAGACGCGCGGTATCCCCACCGAGCAAGTGGGGCGTCGCGAGCCCCGAGAGCCACACGCGCTCGCCGGCGCCGCGCATCGCGGCGGTCGCGAGGTCGCGAGGGGCGCCCCCGTCGACGGCTGATCGGCCGCCGTCGCGACCGCGAAGGCGCTCGCGATCGCCGACCCGTCCACCTGATGCCGGCGGTGCTCACCGCGAAACCACTCGGCGAGCGCGCCGCCCGTGTCGTGCTGCCCGCGCGCGCCACGGGTCGCGCCGTCGTCACGCGCCGATCCGAAATGGAAGACGTGCGTCCGGAGTCCGCGCCCGAGCATCGGCCGCACTAGCGCGAGCAGCGCCGCCGACGCCGCGCTGCCGTCGACCATGATGCCCACGTCGTCCTCGCCTTCGATCGCGGACTCGACCGCGTCGCGGAGCAGACCGCCGAAGCGTGCGCGATCGATCTCACGCTGTCCGCTCGGCCACGCCGACGACTCCTCCCAGAAACGCTCGACGCGAATCCGCGAGCCGCGCACGCGCACGAGCGTGCCCGGAGCAACGGCCGTGACGCCGCGAACGACCGTGATCGGCTCCGGCACGTAGCCGAAGACCAGGTACGCGAGCAGCGCCGCCGGATCGAGGATCTCGCTCCCGCGCAGTGCCCGCACCTCGGAGGCAAAGGCGAACGCGCCGCCGCGATCGCTCATGTAGAGCGGCTTGGCACCGAATCGGTCCCGGCCGAGGAGTAGCTCGTGCTGCTCGCGATCCCAGAGCGCGAACGCGAAGCTCCCAGCGAGGCGCTCGAGCGCACCGATGCCATCCTGCTCGTAGAGGTGGAGGATCACCTCGCTGCCGCATCCGGATTTGAACTGATGTCCGGCGGCGACGAGCTCCAGGCGGAGCTCGGTCGCGTTGGCGGGCTCGCCGTCGGCGACGAGCCAGAGCGTGCCACGCTCGTTCCTGAGCGGTTGCAGGACAGCCTCCGCACCTGGCCCAGTCCCGCCGCGATGGGCGAGCGCGATCGAGGCGTCGTACGCGACCGCGAGCCCTCCCTCCAACGGTGCGCGTCGGCCGAGAGCATCACGCATGACCCGAATCGCCGTGGTCAGCTCGTCCCGTCCGAAGACTCGCCTGCGGCACGATGCCAGCAATCGCCCCCATTCAACCCTCCCCATCATCGGCAACCTTGCAGCAACGCATTGTTCGCTGCCGGGGTTGCCATTCTGCGGCAGATGCCCCGCCTCGCCGGGTCTATAGCCGACTATATGCCATCCTCACCATTCAGAGGCTCTTACTCTATGCAGAATCGCCAGCAGCGACAGGCCTTTCGGGGCCTCCGACGGTGCGCCGTCGAGAGGACGATTTCCGAACTTACGCGTCGGGTCGAGAATGGCATCGGCATTGCACCCCGTGCAGCGGGGCGCGGACACTTCCCTTCCCACGACGCTCCATCTCCTCCTCCTGATCCGCGCTTCTGCCACGGTCGCGCCTGAGCAACGCGACCGTGGCATATGACTTCTCGCGGTTGAGAAGTGACCACGTCGGTGCTTCCGCACCGGTGCGGCAACGCAACCGCCCCTCCTCCACCTCGTCCCCTCACGCTGCTGCCGCTACGCCCGGCCCTCCGGGCTGCCAGTTGCCGTATGGAAGAGTCGAGGCCGGAAGTCAAGGAAATCCTGGCGAATTCACTCCAGGGACGGCGGGGTGACGTAACGATGGGCATGGGATCCATGCCGGCCGCCCGGCACGCGCCCAGCGAATGCACCAACGCCTGACCCGAGCCGCGCGCACGACCGGCGAGCCCGCGGGAACGCGTGGACTCTCCGCGCCGCACGAAGCCGCACTCGTCAGGGCCGACTCGTCCGCGCCGGGCGGACGCTCGTCGTCGAGCGCGCGGGCATCGCGCCGATTGTCGCGCCGGGAGTGCAGGAACGACACGCCGATGAAGGCCGCTCCGATCAGCCCGGTCACCGTCTCGGGCACGGGCGTCACCGTCTTCACGAACATGATCACGCCGAGCGCGATGACCGCGTAGAACGCCCCGTGCTCGAGGTAGCGGTACTCGGTGAGCGTGCCGCGCTCGACCAGCATGATGGTCAAGCTGCGGACGAACATGGCCCCGATCCCGAGCCCGATCGCGATCACGAAGAGATTGTTCGAGAGCGCGAACGCCCCGATGACGCCGTCGAAGCTGAAGCTCGCGTCCAGCACCTCGAGATAGAGAAATGCAGCCGCACCGGAGCGGGCGGCCGCCCCGGCGAGCACGTCGACGGGGTCGAGCAACGCCGCAATGCCGTCGACCGCGATGAACGAGACCAAGCCGAACATGCCCGCGACGAGGAACTCGTAGCGTTCGTGCTCGGGGAGCCAGAGACTCACCGCCCACAGGATCAGCAGCACGAGGCCGAGGCCGACGGCCTCGACCCGCCCGACGTAGGTGAGCGGACGCTCGACCGCCGGAATCCAATGGACCCGCTTCTCCTGGTCGACGAAGTGCTTGAGGCCGACCATCACGAGAAAGGCGCCCCCGAAAGCGGCGACCGAGACGTGGGCGCTCTCGATGATGCGCGAGTACTCGTCGGGCCGGGTCGCCGACAACACGAGGGCGGACCACGGATCGATGCCCGCGACGACCGCGACGATGAGCAGCGGGAAGACGATGCGCATCCCGAAGACGGCGATCGCGATGCCCCACGTGATGAAGCGCCGCCGCCAGACGGGATCCATCTCGCGCAGCACGGTCGCGTTCACGACCGCGTTGTCGAACGACAGCGACACCTCGAGGACCGCCAACACGGCCACGATGAAGGTCGTACCGGCGATCCCGGCGCTCGTGCCGGTGAGCTCGTAGCCGATGACCGCCCCGCCGAGGAGACCGACGAGCGTGACCAGCAAGGATCCGCGAAAGTACTTCATGCGTGTGAGGACCGATCAGCCCTCACCGTGCCGGATGGCGATCGATCAGGAAAGCAGCCGATGCGCGACGATCGCGAGGCCCCCGTCCCGAGACCCCACAGCATGTCCTTGCGGACGTTCTGCTCCGGACCCAGCGTCTGCTCGGTGGCGTAAGCCCCGACGAGAAAGAACACCGACGAGCGCGCCGATCGCGAAGTGGATCCCGGGAACGGTTTCACCGGCATTGCGGGCGGCCGTCGCCGCCTGCGACACCGTGAACGCAACGAAGAAACCTGCCGCGAAGCCGACGATCCGGAGCAGGCGGAGCGGCGTCACCGCACCCGCCACCCGCTCCGTTGCCGAGAACCACCGTTCACTCGTCGCTCACCTTGGCCGAACGCGCGATGCGCAAGAGCTCTTGCGCTTCCTTGTCGCCGGACGCGGCGCGCGCTTCCCAGCGGCGGTGGCGCCACGGCTTGGCGACGTACTCGTCGAGCGCCACGACCAGGAAGCTGAAGCCGAGGACGATGGCGATCGAATTCCAGAGACCGAGATGCAATTGCATGTCCTCCTAGGCGTGCCGCGCCGCCGCCAGGGCCGCCTTCGGGCGCCTTGGCGTTGGCTTCCTTCATGATGAACTTCGGCTTGAAGACAGCGACGAGGACCGGCAGCAAGGTCTGCGAGCCGACGTAGCTGACGCCCATCCAGAGGGCGAGCAGGAGTCCCATCTCGGCATTGAAGCGGATGTGCGAGGTGATCCAGAACGCGGTGCTGACGATCATCGTGACGGCCGTGAACGTCACGGCCTTGCCGGAGGTCACGAGCGCCTCGCGCACCGCATACTCGAGATCGCCCTTCACTTGGATCTCCTCGATGATGCGGCTCACGATGTAGAGACCGTAGTCGACGCCGAATCCGACGCCGACCGTCACCAGCGGCAGCGTATGGATGTTCACGCCGATGTTGTTCACGGCCATGTAGGCGTTCACGATGATGTTCGAGCAGATGAGGGGCCCGAGGATGTAGATTCCGCAGACGAACGACCGATACGTGAAGAGCAGGATGATCCAGATGGTGAAGAAGCCGAGGAAGTTCATCGAGGAGGTCGTTCCGGACGAGCTCCTCGTTGGCGGCCGCCAGCACGCCGATGAGACCACCGGCGAGCTTGAACGCCGCCTTCTCCATCGGATTTTCCGCGATGAACGTCTTACAGCGCGCGATGATCCGGCGGATGTTGTCGCCCTGGTGGTTCTTGGCGAAGAAGGTGACGTGCGCCGTCGTGTAGCTGGGATCGACGTACTTGGCGGTCTCGGTCGGCGGTGAGCCCGAGAAGAAGATGAAGAAGAGGCCGCCGATGTCGGTCCAGCTGTCGGGGATGACGGCCCACTTCGGCTCGAGCTCGTGGAAGACGCGGTTCACGGCGCGAATGATGTCGGCGAGCGAGAAGCTGTAGCCGATGTCGGGATCGCGCTCGAGATTGCGCTGGAACTTCTCCATCGTCCGCAGCACCTGCGGATCCTTCATCGCGTCCTTGTCGAAACCTTCCGATCACGACGATCAGCGGCTCGACGCCGCCGAAGCGCTCCTGAATCTGCGTGTGCGAGACGTTGTACGGCGAGTCCTCGAAGAGCAGCGGCGACGCCGACGTCGGGTCGCCGATCGTGAGGCCGCGCATGAAGTAGATGCCGATCACCGTGACCAACGCCCAGCTGACGAGCGTGACGGTCTTGCCAGCCGGCGAGAGGAGCGCGCGCGTGAAGCTCTCGATCCACCTGCGGAACGCGCCGCGCTCGCGCAGCACGACCAGCTCGGGCTCCGGCGGCTTCAGGTAGTAGTACACGATCGGATTCAGAAGCATCTCGGAGATCGTGATCGCGAGAATCCACCACGAGGCCGTGATCGCGAGCTTCTGCAGCATCACGACCGGCACCAGGATGATCACCAGCACGCCGAAGGCGTCGGTCGTGATGCCCGGAGAAGGTCGGCACGAAGAGCTCGGCGAAGGCGGCGACGATCGCGCGCCGCTTGTGCCAACCGCACTTCTCGAACTCTTCGTAGTAGCGATCGTGCATCTGGATCGCGTGACTCACGGCGCGCGCCGTGATGAGGAACGGCATGACCAGCATCAGCGGGTCGAGGGCGAGACCGATCAGATGAATGAAGCCGAGACCCCAGAAGGCCGCGATCACGCCCGTCAGCGTCGGGCGGAGCGCGCCGCGCCAATCGTGGAAGTACATCCAGCGCAACACCCACTCGATGCAGTAGGTGACGACGAGGATGAAGAAGACGTCGCCGGAGTACTTGATAGACCCAGCCGTAGAGCCGCGGCTCGCCGGCGGCGTAGATCTTGACGTTGGGACCCTCGAAGGGCGCGATGACCTTGTTGTTGACGTCGTCGAAGATGCGCTGGTAGTCGAGGCGGCCCTCGATGAAGTTGGCGCGAATCAAGCGCGGCCTTGTCGTCGAGCGAGACGATCAGACCGTAGACGTTCTCGGCGTTGTGGACGATGCGGCGGGTCTCGTCGACCTCGTCCTGGCCCTGCGGCGCGCGCAACATGACCGGCTCGGCGCGCAGCGTGCCGCCGGCGGCGACCTTCAGGTGCCGCACGGTGCGGTGACCGATGGACTCGATCTGGTTGTGGTTCACGCCGTAGACCGTGTCCATGCCCTCGGTCATCTTGAAGATGCTGGTGAGGTGCTCCTTGGTGAAGATGGTCCCGTCCTCGACGGTGTACATGACGACGATGTTGTTGGCGCCGCCGAACGTCCCCGAATACTTGTTGTGGATCTTCACGAACTCGTGGCTCTGCGGCACGAGGTCTCCGAAGCTCGTCACCAGGCGCAGCTGGAAGGTCCAATACGCGAACACCGCGGTGACGATGAGCACGAGCACCATCACTGGATTGCGCCACTCGATGAGTTGGTCGCCGAGCCAGTAGAGCGAGCGCTTGTCCTCCGGAACTTCGTAGTCGAGAGCCATCGAATCCCCTAGCGTTCGAGCCCTACGGGAGGGCGTGCGCGTCGTTGTTCACCCAGCGCGAAGGCCGAGAAATACTTGACGTTTTCTCGCTTTTCAGCAGGCGTGCGGCTTCTAACGCCATCCATTTGGGGTGTCGAGGGATTGACCGCCGTTCACCACGTCGCACGCGCGCGCGACGCATGCTCGGTCACGGCGAAGGGTGAATCGAGCGCGACGCGAGAACGGTGAGACCCGTCATGACGAGTCGCGTTACGGCGCGCGCGCGCGTCGCTCAGGCGCGGCAAGCCGAGACCGCGCTCGGCGACGATGTTGCGGAGGATCTCGACCGTCCCGCCGCGGATCGTGAGACCAGGGGCGTTCACGATGGCACGCGCCACGCGCCCCCGAGCGGCACGTCGGCCCCCGCCGCCACGACCGCGTAGGGACCGAGCACCTCGCCCGCGAAGCGCGCGAGGCCGCTGCTCGAGCTCGCGTGCCATAGAGTTTGGCAAGCGCGGTCTCGGCGGTCGGCGTCACGCCCTGCGAAAGCCGCCACGCGATCCGGTAGATCAACTGCCGGCCGACCGCGATCTCACCGTGGAAACGCGCGAGCTGCTGACGGAGCAGCGGCTCGCCGCCGCGTCCGGTCGCCCGTACGTGGGCCTCGAGATCGGCGAGGAGCGGGCGTAGCTCAGCAGACCGCTCCATACCGGCGCGCTCGTAGTCGAGCTGCGACGCGATCTGGTACCAGCCGCGATTCGGCTCCCGATCAACCAGCGCTTCGGCACGCGGACGCGCTCGAAGAAGACCTCGTTGAAGTGGTGCTCGCCCGTCATGTCGACGAGCGGCCGCACGCTGATTCCGGGAAGGCGCATGTCGACGAGCAGCTCGCTGAGACCGCGGTGCGCGCTGGGCCGCGGGATCCGTGCGCGCGACCAGGTAGCAGTAGTCGGCCTGATGCGCGAAGCTCGTCCACACCTTCTGCCCGTCGACCACGAACGCGTCCCCGTCGTCGACGGCGCGGGTCGTGAGCGCCGCGAGGTCCGACCCGGCACCCGGCTCGCTCATGCCGAGACAGAACACCAATTCGCCGCGCACGATCCGCGGGATGATCTCGCGCTTCTGCTCCTCGGTGCCGTGCGCGAGGAGCGCGGGACCGATCTGGCGATCGCCGACCCAATGGGCCGCGGTCGGCGCGCCCGCCCGCAGCAGCTCCTCGGTCACGATCGCGCGCTCGACGTAGTTGCGTGCCGCGCCGCCGTAGGCGCGTCGGCCAGGTCATGCCGATGAAGCCGGCGGCACCCGAGCCGGCGCGAGAACGCGGGATCGAAGCCGTGAATCCAGCCGTCCTCGGGAATGGGCCCCCGCGGCGGCAACGCGTCCGCGAGAAAGCTCCGGATGCGATCGCGGAGCTCGATCTCGGCGGGTGAGAATGCGGGCCGCATCGGGTCGGGGCTAGCGGAGCGCTCGCGACGAGTCAATTCTCGGCGCGCGCTCGTCGCGCGCCCCCGAGTCGTGCTACCCGGCCCCGGCATGCCGACGACCGCGACGACGCACGCTCCGCCGCAGTTCCATCGCGCCTTCGGCCTCTTTCGACGCGACCGCCCTCGTCGCCGGCTCGATGATCGGCTCCGGCATCTTCCTCGTCGCCGCGCCGATGATGCGCGACCTCGATCCGCCGGCTGGCTCCTCGCGGTGCTGGGCGCTGTCGGGCGTCATGACGGTCACGGCCGCGGCGCTCTACGGCGATCTCGTCGCGCGCTTCCCGCGGGCCGGCGGCCAGTACGTCTACCTCCGCGAGGCCTTCGGGCCGCTGATCGGCTTCCTCTACGGCTGGACGCTCTTCCTCGTGATCCAGACGGGCACCATCGCCGCCGTCGCCGTGGCCTTCGCGCGCCATGCCGCCGTCCTGGTGCCGGGCCTCGAAGGCCGCGATCTCGGCCTGGGCATCTCGGGCGAGCGCGCGCTCGCGATCGCGCTCATCGCGCTGCTCACCTTCGGGAACGCCCGCGGCGTCGAGATCGGGAAGCGCATCCAAAACCTCTTCACGACCGTCAAGGTCGCGACCTTGTTGGCGCTGATCGCCCTCGCCTTCGGGCTCGGCTTCTCCGGTTCCGTGGTCGCCGGCCAATTTCACCACTCCCTTCGCCCGCGCCCCTGGGATCCTCGCCGCTCGCCGCGGCGATCGGCAGCGCGATGGTGGGCGCGCTCTTCTCCTCCGACGCCTGGAACAACCTCACGTTCGCGAGCGAGGAGGTCCGCGACCCCGCGCGCACCGTCCGCCGGGCGCTCGTCGCGGGAACTCCTGGTGGTCGTGCTCTACCTGGCCGCCATCCTCGCTCTACCTCGTGGTCTTGCCGGCGCTCGGGAGCCCCGACGGCGCCGATCCGGTGGCGCGCGGCATCGCGCACGCGGGGCGCGATCGCGTCGGCAGCGCCGTCATGGAAGCGATGCTCGGTCCGGTCGGCGCGCTCGTGATGGCGGTCGCCATCATGCTCTCGACCTTCGGCTGCGTGAACGGGCCTCGTGCTCTCCGGCGCGCGCGTCTCGTACGCGATGGCACGGGACGGGCTCTTCTTCGCGCCGGCAGGACGGCTGTCCGTGACCGGTGTCCCGGCCGTGGCCCTCGTCGTGCAGGGCGTCTGGGCGTCCCTGCTCACGCTCTCCGGCACGTACGGCGACCTGCTCGACTACGTGATCTTCGCCGCCCTCTTGTTCTACGCGCTCACCGTCGTCGCGACGTTGCGCTTCGGCGCGCCGGCCACCACGGGTCGGCGGCTCGTTGCCGTCGCCTACGTCGTCGTCGCCGCGGCCGTGATGCTCGATCTCTTGGTCGTGAAGCCGACCTTCACGTGGCCCGGTCTTCTGATCGTCGCGTCTGGCGTGCCCGTGTACGCGCTCTGGCGCCGGCGTACCGTCAGCTGAGCGCGGCGCGATTGCGGGCGAGCAGGAAAACGCACCCGCTCGAGACGCCGATCGCGATGATCGAGTAGACGATCCCGAAGAGCGGCTTCCCGAGCGCCTCGTCGGACATGCGCACGGTGAAGAGAATCAAATTGACGATGACGTACGCCGCGTAGATCCGGCTCATCGGGAGCGCGTAGGCCCTCCGGCGCAAGACCCCCGCGCCGTAGATCGCGAGAAAGAGGCCGGCGAGCGGTCCGAGGATCAGGTTCGGCGTCCCGTGCTGCCGTTGACCCGAAGAAGACGAAGCCCGTGTGGGCATCGAACTCGAAGGGTTTCAGGAAGTTCGACACGGCGAGCATGCAGAAGAGCACGCCGCACACGTTCAGCAGCCGACGATCCGTCATGGGTGCGACTCTCCCGCGCGCCTCACGGCGGGCACGCGCGCAACAGTTCCTGGATGTGCTTCGGCGTGTCGGCGTTGGCATTGACGACCATCTCGGCCGGCACCTTGCGGAGCACCGTGCACGCCCGCGCTTGGTCCCCGAGCGCGACCGAGAGCCGCGCCGACTGATAGTGCGCCTCCATCCATCCCTGTTTCCCGGTCGGACCGTTCACGATCTCGTCCCAGAGCGCCCGCGCGTCGGCGAGCTTGCCCTGCTTTTCGAAAAGTCGCGCGACGCCGGCGCGGGCCGAGATCGACGTCGGGCGCGTCCGCAGAACGGCGCGATAGCAGCGCGAGCGCGGCCTCGACGTCGCCGCGCTCCTCGCGTAGCGACGCCGCCGTCGATTGCAGCCGCCGCCGCACGACCGGCGACAGCTCGGCGATCGACGGCGACCGCGAGCGCGCGCTCGCTGAGGGCGAGCGCGGCACTCTTGCCGGCGGTCGCGGCTTCGGTCTTGCCGGCGGCCTGCTCGCGCGCCGCCGTCGTCAGAAAGCGCGTGGCGAGATCGTCGAGATAGCTGGGATCGAGCGTCGCGACCTCCGGGCGCGCCGCTTCGACGGCCGCAGCCTGCGAGATTGCCGGTCCGCGAGAGTGCCAGGAGCCGCAGCTTACGACCTGCGGACGCTCGCTCGCGAGCTTCGGGTACTTCTCCTCGAAGCCGTCGAGCCACCGCAGGGCACGCCTCGTAGTCGGGCTTCTCGGCGAGCGCCGCGAGGTACGCGCTCATGAGCGCGGCCTGCCCGCTGAAGTCGCCGACCGGCGCGTCGCCGAACGATTTGGGATCGCGATTCGCCGTCTGCGACCAGAAGGCGTCGAGCGCGGCCCGCGCCCGCGTCATGAGCTCGGGGTCGGGCTTGGTCCCCTCCGGCGTTTGCTCGAGACGCTTCACGAGACACTGGGCCGTCGCGAACGCGGCGCGGACCTCGAAGGACGGGTCACCCTTCACCTGCGCGTACTCGGCCTCGGCCTCGGCGTACTTCTCCTGGCGCTGGCGCATCTCGCCGAGGCGGAACCGCGCCTCGGGCGCCGCCTTGTGCTTGGGGAACTCGTGGAGGAACGCGATCAGCGCCTGCTCGTACACCGGTTGGTTGGCGGCGCTCGGATCCGCGGCATAGCGCGACTCGCTCGCCTTGAAGCGCAGATAGCCGGCGTCGTCGCGATAGCTCCGCTCTTCTCGGCGAGGACCTGATCGAAGACCGCGATCGCGCCCACGAGATCGCCGCTCCGGTAGCGCGCGAGGCCGAGGAGATAGCGGGCCTCGGCCTGGTTCTTCTTGGCCTCGTCGTCGGTCGCGGCGAGCAGCTGCTCGAGCTTGCGGGATCGCCTCCTTGAACTTGCCCGACGCGACGAGCTGCTTGGTCGACGTCCCATTCCGAGGGCGGCGGCGGGACGTCCTTCGCTTTCGGCCCCGCCCAGTTCTTCCGGATTGTCGAGGCCGTTCCGGACGACCTGCGCGGCGCGCGCTCCCCACGGTCCGCCGCTCGCTCTGCAGCTGCGCCAGCAACGACGATGCTTCGCTCTGATAGCGTCGACCTGCTGAGCCGGTTGGCTCGCCGCCGCCATGAGGAGCGCCCGCGCCCGCGTGTACTGCGCGCGCGGTTGATCCCCTGCAGTCGCGCCGTCGAGCGCCTGCTTCGACGCGCGGAGCGCGTCGGCGCTCCGACCGACCCGGATGTACGACTCGGCGAGCGCGAGCTGCGCCTTCCGGACGCGCTCGGGCGACGCCCCTTCATCTGCGCCACCGCCTCGAAGTCGCCGATCGCCCAGTCCACGTGATCGAGCTCGAGATACGCGAGACCGCGACCGAGCCGGCTCTCCGCCACGATCGGGTTGTCGCTCTGCGCGGTCGCGAACTCGCCGAAGCCCTTCGCCGCCTTGTCGAGGAGCTCCGCCGCTCTTGGCACCGCCGTAGAAGACGCCCCGCGATAGCGCAGCCAGTTGAGATAGTAGAGCGCCTGCGCGGCCAGCGCCTGGTGCTCCTTGTAGGCCGGCGACTCCGCCATCGCGTCCATGTTGCCGTCCGCGTCGATGACGCTCTGGCTCATGCGATCGAGCGCCTGCCGATGCGCCTCGTAGCTGCGCTCGAGCGGACCCGCGATCGCCTCGTACGTGCCGGCCGCGCCCGCGCCTCAGCTCCGTCGGCGGCGTCGAGAAACGCGAGCGCCGATGCGCCCGAGCCGATCGATCGCCGCTTGCTCTGCCCGCGCCGCCGGAGCCAGGGCTGAGGCCGGCGCTCTGGGCCTGCGCCCTCAGCTCGCGCGAGCGAAGCGGCCGACGCCGGCGCGATGGCAACGCCATGGACCGCCGCGACGAGCATCACGGGCGAGCACGGACGCGAAGCGTCCGGATCGCGCGCATCTACTCGAGCTTGCCCATGAACTTTCGCCATCTCGACGCGCCAGCGCGTCGCCGAAGGTCAGGACCATCGACCTGGCGGAGCAGCGACTTGTCCTCGCCGAGCGCCATCAGCTCGCCGCCGCCCTGACTGGTGATACGACGCGGTAAGGTGTCGCTGACCTCGCTCGTAGAAGGCCGGCATTGGCGTCGGCGTGAACGTCGCCGACCGGACCCGTGCGCCACCCAATCGGCGCGCTCGTACTCGTCGTGCAGCCGCTTGGTGACGCCGATGGCGCCGATGCGCGCCGTTCTTTTCCTTCAAGTCGCGCACCAGCTTCAGCAACGCCGGCATGGTCTCGGCGTGCGGCGGCGAGCTGCCGATGATGATCAGGATGCGACGCGAGGTCTTCCGCCACGAGAGCTCGTCATGGCGGCGTCGACCGCCTCGTAGACGGCCTCGGGATAGTCGCCGCCACCGTCGGCGCGCAGGTTGGCGACGAAGTTCTGCACCTTGTCGGTCTTGAAGCTGAAGTCGACCCACTTGGTGACGTACTCGTCGCCCTTGTCGCGATAGGCGACCACCGCGACGCGGCTCGCCGGCACCATCTGCTGCAGGTTGCCGATGAAGCCACGTACCTCGTTCTTCACCTCGTCGATGATCGACTGCATGCTGTTGGTGGTGTCGATCAGCAGCACGAGATCGATGCCGACCTTGCGGAGACCGCCGAGCAGGTCGCCGAATCCGCCGCCGCCCGGGCCGCCGCCCGCGAGTCCCGAGCCGCCGAACGAGAGCGGGATGTCGAGCGTTGCCCGGCGACGCGCCGATCGATCGGCCGACGCCGACGATGCGCGGCAGTCCGGGCGCCCGCACGTTCGCGACCGCCGCCGGCAGCGCTCGGACCGGCGACCGAGCCTGGTGTCGCGGGCGGCATCGTCATCACCGGCCGGAGCGCGCCGGCGATGTCGCTGAGCGACGGCGCGCCTCGACGTCGGTCTCCTCGACCGCCGGCGGCGGCTCGATGATCCTGACGTTGATCTTCTGCACCTGCTTCGCGACCGTCACGCTGATCGTCGTCGAGCGCACAGCAGGAGTCCGGCGTGAAACGCCGCGCGAGAAGAGGAACGCCGGGAGGTTCCGGCGGACCGGGAAACGCGCTGGCGAGCGGATCGTCCTCGAGTGGACGCGTTTGGTCGGAGCGAGTCATCGGCGGCTCGGTGCGGCTGGCCTAACGGCGTAGCCGACGCGGCGCACCTATTGCGCCGCCCTCCACGCTCGGCGGCGATCGCCACCTGCGTCGCCCCGGCGCGCTGCGCCGCGGAGAGGATGCGGACGGCGTCGCCGAGCAGCACCTCGCGGTCGCCCTGCAGCACGACCGGCGTGTCGGGCCGGGTCGCCAGCAGGCTCTTCAAGCGTGCCCTCGAGGTCCTCGAGCCCGACGAGGTCGGCGTTGACGTAGATCTCGTGCAGCGGCGTCACCGTGATCGTGATCTCGCGCGGCGCGCTCTGCGTACTGGTCGACCTCCGGCAGCATCACCTTGGCGCCCGTGTCGACCATCGCGACGCTCGTCACCATGAAGATGATGAGCAGCACGAGGAAGATGTCGGTGAGCGGCGTGATGTTGATGTCGGCCATGATGTGCGACCGACCGCTCGGCGGGAGCTTAGCGAAGGCCATCCGCGACCCTCGGCTTTCGGGCGCCGCGCTCGCGTCGAGCGGCAGGCTTCGACCAGACGCGCCGTGCCGATGGTGAGCGCCGACTCGATGCGGTCCAGGCGGACCTGGAAGTAGTTGTAGAAGATGAGGGCGACGATCGCGACGCCGAGGCCGAGCGCCGTCGCGACGAGCGCCTCGGAAATGCCGCCCGCGACGACCGCGAAGCCGCCGCTCCCGAGCGCCGCCATGCTGTGGAAGGCCTTGATGATGCCGACGACGGTGCCGAAGAGCCCGATGAACGGCGCGCTCGACGCCGACCGTGCCGAGAATCCAGAGCGGCCGCTTCGAGCTGCTCCATCTCCTCGAACCGCCGCTCGGCGCCGAGGTCGGCGAGCTCTTCCGAGTCGAGCGGTGCCGCCCTGGCGGACGACCTCGGAGAATACCCGGCCCGCCGGGCCGCCGCGGGCAGCTTCGGCGTGCTCGAGCGCCGCTCCGAGATCGCCGCGGCTGAGCTCGCCGTAGATGCCGCGCGTCAGCTCGGCGGTGCGCCCGACCAGGCCGCGAAAGCTCCACAAGCGCTCGGCGATGACGGTCAGGCTCACGATCGACATGAAGATGAGCGGATAGGTGGCAGAGCCACCCCTGCTGGATCATGGTGAGCATGCTCAAGTTCGATGTCGGTTCCACGTGGATGCGCTCCTCTCTCGGCGGGGACGGCGCGCGTCGGCGCTCTCACGACGACGCTACACGAACCCTACCATCCGGCAAAATCACGAACGTATGCTCGAACGGCAAGTAGGGCTCGAATTCGCGCAATACTATTCCGCTCGCGAGCATCGACGCTGCACGCGCGCTCGTTTTGCGCCACGCAGCGACGTGTGCTACGCGCCAGCTCGCCTTGGGGTCGCGCTTTTTCGCCACGAAATCGGTCGAGATGTTGCGGGCCGAGCTCGCCTCCGCCGACCGATTGCATCGCGTCCTCGGTCCGGTCGCTCTCACGTCGCCTCGGCGTCGGCGCGATCATCGGCGCCGGCATCTTCGTGCATGACCGGCCTCGCGGCCCGCGACTACGCCGGCCCGTCGCTCGATGCTGTCGTTCGTGATCGCCGGCATCGGCTGCGCCCTCGCCGCGCTGTGCTACGCCGAGTTCGCCTCGATGATCCCGGTCGCCGGCAGCGCCTACACCTACGCGTACGCGACGCTCGGCGAGCTGATCGCGTGGATCATCGGCTGGGACCTGGTGCTCGAGTACGCGATCGCCTCGTGCGCCGTCGCGCACGGCTGGTCGCACTACTTGCAGGCGTTCCTCGGCGCTCTTCGAGCGTGCACATTCCGCCGGCGTTGGCGATCGATCCGCTGAGCGCCGATCCCGCGGTCCTGCGCGGGCGCGTGGCATCTCGGGGCATTCCGATCGTGCTTCGACCTGCCGCGCTCGTGATCGTCGCTCCTCCTCACGATCGTGCCTGGTGATCGGCATCCGCGAGAGCGCCGGCCTCAACTCGGCGATCGTCGCCCTCAAGCTCGGCATCGTGCTCTTCGTGATCGCCGCCGGGATCGGGCACGTCGAACACGGCCAACTGGCATCCCTTCTTCCATCACGAGCGCGGCGTCGCGGGCACCTTCCAGGGCGCGGCCTACGTCTTCTTCGCCTACATCGGCTTCGACTCGATCAGCACCCACGCCGAGGAGGCGCGGAACCCCGAGCGCGACGTCCCGATCGGCATCCTGGTCTCGCTCGCGCCTCTGCACGGTCCTCTACATCGCGGTCGCCGGCGTCCTGACCGGGCATGGTGCCCTACCGGTCAGATCGACATCGACGCGCCCGATCGCCACGCCTTCGCGAGCATCGGGCTGCCCGTCGCGACCTTCATCATCTCGTTCGGCGCCGTCGCCGGCATCACCAGCGTGCTGCTCGTGATGATGCTGAGCCAGGCCCGCATCCTGCTCGCGATGGCGCGCGACGGGCTGCTGCCGCCGAGCTTCTTCGCGGCCGTCCACCCTCGCTTTCGCACCCGTACCGCTCGACCATCCTGGTCGGCGCCGTGGTCGGCGTGGTCGCGGCGCTGCTGCCGTTGAAGGTCCTGGCCGAGCTCGTCAACATCGGCACGCTCTTCGCCTTCGTCGTCGTGTGCGCGGCGGTCTTGATCATGCGCTACACGCGCCCGGACGTTCACCGTCCCTTCCGGACGCCGCTCGTCCCCGTGGTCCCGATCCTCGGCATGCTCTCCAACCTGACGCTGATGGTGGCGCTCGGCTGGGAGAACTGGGCGCGTCTGATCGTGTGGATGGTGATCGGGCTCGTGATCTACGGCTGCTACGGCTACCACCGCAGCCACTTCGCCACGGTCCGCGTCGACCGCTGACCGCCGCAGACGCGCGCGGCACCACGGGCGTAATCGCTACGGCGGAGGCAGCACCTCGGGCGCGCACTGGTGGTTCGCGACGGCATTGCGGGCGACCTTGTCGGCCGTCGCGCGCTCGTTCGCGGCGACGAACGACACGATCAGCTCGGCGTCGGCGGCGCAGAGCGTCGCCTGCAGCGACGGGCACGTCCAGTCGAAGGGGGCTTCGCTCCCCTGCGGCTTGAGCGCACAGCCGGTCGGATCGCTTTGACGATACACGTCGACCAACATGCGCACGGCGTCGCCGCCGGTTGCCGTCGAGGACGAGGGCGACCACGAGCCGGAATGCGGCCTTCTCGAGCTCCCCGCGCCCCAGGTGCACGCGGGCGAGTCCGATCTGGGCGTCGGGATCGTCCGGCGCGACCCGCGCGACCTCGCGAAACGCCGCCGCGGCCCCGTCGTACTCGCGAAGCTCGAGCCGCACCCGGCCGAGGGAGTCGTAGATACTCGCCGTGCCGACACGGGCCGAGCTCCTGGGCGTCGGATCCACCGAGGATCCGTAGCCGATCGGTCTCCTCCTTCATGCGGTTCACGTCGGCCGCTTGGGCCAAGAGCCCCGGCGGAGCGCACCAGCAAGGCATGGCCCTCCGCCGACGTGGCGCCGAGTCGCTGCCCGGCGTTGCCACGTGCTCACCGAGCGACTGGAGGAGCGTCCATGATCGCGCCTCGGCGGGCACCGTGCTCCGGTCGATGATCGCGAGGGCGCGCTCCTCCTCCGCGATCACGCGCTCGAGCTGCGTCAGGCCGGGGTCGGCCTCGGCGAGCGCCGCCGCGTAGAGCTTGTGCACCTTGAAGCTGCCCGGCGCTGCGCGAGTCGCGTCTCGAAGAGCGTGAGCGTGTCGTGCCAGTCGCGGTTCCGGACCACCGTGCGGACGCCGTATCCGGCAACGACGAGCGCGAGGAACACGCCCGCACCGACCCGCCGAGCCGCGTCGGCGTCGCGTCCCGTCCCGACGAATCGCCGCGCCAGCCCCGTGACGCCGACGACGAGCGAGCCGGCGAAGCCGATCAACGGTAGGTACGCGAGTCGCTCCCCCATGATCGTTCCGATGACGAGCGGGAGGTTCGACGTCGGCAAGAACGTCAGCAACGCGAAGAGGGCGAAGAACGCCAGCGGGGATTCCGGCGGCGTTGGCGCACGACGACGACGATCGCCGCCGACAACGCGGCGAGCACGATCCAGGCATGCCAATCTTCCCAGCTCGTCGGCGGCGACTGCACGAGGGGATCGCGTCGTACGAGTAGTCGCAGGAGAGGTACGCCGGGCCACACGAGCCGCTCCGCGTACATCCCCATCACCTTCACCGCCGTGAGTACGCGCGTGACGGTGTCGGCGGCAACCAGGGGATTCTCGAGGAAGGGCGTGGCGCGGATCCGGATGCCGCGGTAGACGGCGGCGCGGATGATCAGGAGCGCGACGAACGGCGGCACGAGCGCGACGTAGCCGTCGCGAAAGAAGCACCCCATCCGGTGCAGCAACGGCCGCAGGCCCTCGCGCGGGGCCCAACGGAGCCGATACACCAGGTCGTAGGCGAGCATCGCGCCGAGGATCGCGACCGCGCTCTCCTTGGCGAGCAGCCCGATCATCGTGCTGCACGCGAGCACCCGAGCCACGCGACGCGCGTCCAGCCGCGCGCGTCGATGCTACGGAGATACATCAGCATGCCGGCGAGCACCGACCCGGCCGCGAGCAGATCGCCGCGTCCGACCATGTTCGTCACCGCCTCGGTCGCGATCGGGTGCGCGGCGAACAACGCCGCGACGAAGAGCGCGCTCCACGCATCGGCGACGATCGCGAGGGCCAGCAGATAGACGAGGACGGTGTTGCCGAAGTGGAGAAGAAGATTGAGGAGATGGTAGCCGACCGGGTCGTCGGCGCCGCCGAGGACGGCGTAATTGAACAGGAACGACAACGTGGTGAGCGGACGGTAGACGCCGGTCACGAATCGCGGCGCCGTGTAGTCCTCGGAGAGGATCCGCCGCACGTTGGCGGCGCTGGCGGCGTGGACGCGCTCGTCGCCGAGGATGAAGAAGTCGTTGTCGAGGGTGAAACCGGCGCGGAAGGAGTTGGCGTAGACGACGGCGACGAGCGCGAGCAGGATCGTGAGATCACGCACCAGGCTGCGGCCGCCGACGGTCGGGATCGGCGTCACGGCCGCGCTCGCATCACCCCTCGCGGCGAGCGCGCCAGTACTCGATGATCGCCGGCAGGATCGAGAGGAACAACACCACCACGATCACCTTGTGGATGTGCTTGTCGATGTCCGGCACCACGCGGCCGAGCGAGTAGCCGAGGAGCGACGTGCTCCACACCCAGAGGATCCCGCCGACGACGTTGTAGGTGACGAAGTTGCGATAGTTCATCTCGGCCACGCCCGCGACCACCGGCGCGAAAGTCCGGATCACGGGTACGAAGCGCGCGAGGATGATCGTCTTCCCGCCGTGCTTTTCGTAGAACGCGTGGGCCCGCATCAAGTGGGCGCGCTTGAAGAGCAGCGAGTCTTCGCGCGTGAAGATGCGGGGCCCCGTACGGAGGCCGATGAAGTACCCGACCTGGTCGCCGACGACGGCCGCGATGCTGACCGCGATCAGGATCGTCCAGATGTCGAGATGGCCCGCCGCCGCGAAGACGCCCGCCGTCACCAGCAAAGAGTCGCCGGGAAGGAAGAACCCGATCAGGAGGCCCGTCTCGGCGAAGACGATCACGAGCAGCAACGCGATGCCGCCAGCAGCGGATGATGCCTTCGACGTCGTAGACCTGGTGCAGGAAGCTGGAGAGGGTTTCGATCATGCTGAGGTGCTGAGCGGCGCCCCTCGTATCCGAAAGTGCCTAGCGCGACAACCGATCCCGAAAGCGGGTAGTGTCTCAGGTTGATTCGGGATCAGGCCCGAGCCCTGTAGTCGGTGCGACGGCCCCTCCGCGAGATCGGACTATCCCGCAGCTACAACCCCCGCGCCGTGGCCGGCGCGGAATCAACCCGAGACACTACCCAAAAGCGCGAAGCCCCGGACGCCACGCGGGCGCCCGGGGCTTCGACGGAAGCTACGGGGTGGGTCGGACTACCCACCCCGTGTCACGATTCAACTACGGATGACCGACCGCAGTGCCCTTGATGGTCACGCGAGCCGGGCCGGGGAGACCGGCCACGTTGTTGACTGCCCCGGCACCCGTCGGACCGACGCAGAAGACTGCGCCGAGCGTCGGGTTCGACACGTCGGCCATCGGCGGGTCTTCCATGCCGACGGCGATCAACGTGTCCGTACCGTCGTTCTGTCCGCTCGGCTGGAAGGTGCCGCCGCCGGTCAAGAAGCAGCGGCGGTTCTGGGACACACAGCTACCGCCTCCGCCACCGCAGTTAGAATCGCTGGTGCAGCCACGTTGCGCGTGACCGGACGCGACCGAGCAGGTCTGATCGACCGGACCGATCGTGCAGAGACCCTCGCCGTCCGCCGGATCATTGTTGAACGTATCGGAGCACTCGAGGACCCTGTCGGAGATCGTCGTGTCGTCGACACAGCCGCTCGGCTTGGTGGGCTCGCCGGGCCGGGCACAGCTGCCGCCCGGACATTCGGAGGCGGCGGTATGCACCAGGCGCGGATCGCGGCGACGAGCGCCGGGCCCTCCGTCTGCCGGCCGGCGGCGCGGCTCGGTCGTGCGCGCGGGCTCGAGAAGCGCCCGGCTCCGCGCCTCGAGCGCGTAGAGTGCGCCGATCAGCCGCACGACCTCGCCCGCCTCCGGGTAGTGGGGCGCGGCCTCGACAAACTTCCGGCGCACGTGCGCCCAGCAGTGCGCGAGCCGAAAGGTGGGGCGCGCGCCGCCGGCGTGCTGATCGCGGAGCGCCGGGTAGACGCTGTAGCCGTCGACGACGAGCCAGCTGCCCCATTACGGCGCAGCGACACCGCAGCGTGTCAGCGCTTGGTCAACGCCCGGGCGGGCGCGTCACGGCGCCCGTCGACGCCGACGACACGAGTGCGACGTACTTCGCCATGACCCCGGTCCGGTAGCGCGGCTCCGGCGCCTGCCAGCGCGCCAACCGTGCATGCAGCACAGCGTCCGACACGTCGACGTCGAGGCGGCGCGCCGCGATGTCGAACGTGATCACGTCACCTTCCTCGAGGGCGGCAATCGGACCGCCGACGGCGGCCTCGGGCGCGACGTGACCGGCCATGAGGCCGCGCGTCGCGCCGCTGAAGCGGCCGTCGGTCAAGCGCCACCTGCTCGCCGAGCCCGGCACCCATGAGCGCCGCGGTGACGCCGAGCATTTCGCGCATGCCGGGACCGCCGCGCGGACCCTCATAGCGAATGACGACGACGTCGCCGGCATTGATCGCACCGAGGTCGCGGCCGCCATGGCGTCCTCCTCACGCTCGAAGATGCGAGCCGGACCGCGATGGTGCATGCGCTCGTGTCCCGCGACCTTGACCACGCACCCCTCGGGCGCGAGGTTGCCTTTGAGGATCACGAGCCCGCCCGTCTTCTTGAGCGGCGCGGCGAGCGGTCGCACGACCTCCTGACCGGCGACCTCGACGGCGCGCGCCGCTTCTTCCGCGAAGGTCCGACCGCTCGCCGTGACCGCGGAGCCGTCGACGAGCTGCGCTTCCACGAGACGCGCCGCGAGCACGCCGGTGCCGCCGGCGCGACCGAGATCGACGGCGGTGAACCGCCCACCCGGTTTCAAATCGGCGAGGAGCGGCGTCCGCCGGCTGATGACGTCGAAATCCTCGATCGCGAGCGGCACGTCGCTCTCGGCCGCCATGGCGAGGAAGTGCAGCACGGCGTTGGTCGAGCCTCCGCTCGCCGCCACCCCGGCGATGGCATTCTCGTAGGCAGCGCGCGTCGCGATCGCCCGCGGCCGGAGATCGCGTCGCAACATGTCGAGCACAAGCCCGCCCGTCTCCTCGGCGACCCGCGCTTTCCCGGGATCGGTCGCCGCGACGCTCGCCGTCCCCATCGGCGAGAGCCCGAGGAACTCGAGCGCCATCGCCATCGTGTTGGCGGTGTACTGACCGCCGCACGCGCCCGCGCCGGGACACGCCCGATCCTCGAGCGCCTTCAGATCCGCGTCGCTCATGCGGCCGGCGGCGTTGGCCCCACGGCCTCGAAGAGGTCCTGGATCGTGACGTCGCGACCCTGGAAGCGCCCGGGCTGAATCGAGCCGCCGTAGAGCACGACGCCCGGGATGTCGAGCCGCAAGAGGGCCATCGCGCCCGCCGGGATCGTCTTGTCGCAGCCGACCAGGACGACCATCGCATCGAACATGTGACCGCGACCCATGAGCTCGATCGAGTCGGCGATCACCTCGCGACTGATGAGCGAGGTCTTCATGCCCCTCGGTGCCCATCGTGATGCCGTCGCTGATCGCGATCGTGTTGAACTCCATCGGCGTCCCGCCCGCCGCACGTACGCCGCGCTTCACGTGCTCGGCGAGGGCGCGGAGCCCGAAATTGCACGGCATGGTCTCGGTCCAGGTGTTGGCGATGCCGATGATCGGCCGCGTCAAGTCCTCGTCGCTGTAGCCGATGCCTTTCAGATACGAGCGCGCGGGAGCGCGGTCACGACCGTCGTAGAGCGTCCGGCTCCGCCGGCGGAGATCGTTGGTCGGCATCCTGCGGTTATCGATGCCCGCCGCCGAATCCGCAAGCGTGCCCGAGCGCGCTCAGCGCCGGAACGCCGCGATCTTGCGCTCGAGGAAATCCCGCTCGGCGACGAGGTCGTCCGTCGCCGGCAACGTCGCGAGGCGGGCCGCCACGCGGTCGGCGACGGCCCGGAACGCCCCGGGCGTCGTGGAATCCAGCGCCTGGGTCAAGCTCTCGATCGCCGTGCCGAGGTCGCCCGCGGCCGCCGCGGCGCGCGAGCGCTGGAGATAGTCGTCGGGGTCGACGCTCATCGGCAGCGCGCGATCGAGGAGCGCCAGCGCCTCGACGGCGGCGTCCGGCTCGCCGCTCGCGATCCGCCACGCCGCGCGTAGGCGAAGCGCGTCGCCGTAGATCGCGTCGCCGGGACGCGCGGCGGCGAGACGCGGCTCGAGCGCCCGGAGCGCGGGAACGTCGCCCCAGCGTCGCGCCCCCAGCCCTCGACCACGGCGCGCGCCGGCTCACCGAGCGGCGCCGCGAGCGCGGTCATCTCGGCATCGCCGGCGAGGAGCCGCGCCCGTTCGGCGCGCAGCAACGCGACGCGCGCCTCGTATGCGGTCGGATCCTCGGCGAGCGCGCTGCGCAGGCTCGCGCGCCCGTCCGCCGGACGCTCGGTCGCGAGCGCGACGATGCCGGCGGCGGTCGCGCGCTCGACGGGATCGCCGAGCGCCGCGACGACGCGTCCGGCCCGCGGAAAGTCCCAATCCGCGAGCAACCGGCGCACGAGGTACAGACGATCGAGCGTGCCGAGCGCCGCCGGCAACGGATCGAGCTCGGCCAGGAGCTCGTCGGTCCCGCGGTAGCCGAGCGGTGTGGTGACGCGAATCGTGCGGCTCTCGAGCAGATTCCGATCGTCGGTCGTGAGCGGCGCGCCCGCGGCGAGCGTCCGGGCGCCTGCGTCGTCGAGCGCGAAGGCCGCCGCCACGTCTTCGCGCGTCTGCACGCCCGCCCGCGCGAGCTCGGCCGGCGCGGCGGCGAGCGCGCGGTCGGCGTTGGCCTCGACCGCGAGCGCCGCGTCCGAGGCGATGAAGAGCGCCGTACCGCGGAAGAACGGACGGTACACCCGTACGTGCGCGTAGGTGTCGAGCAAGGTGGCGAGCAACGAGGCGAAGAGCGGTCGGTCGACGAGATCGAGATCGATCCACTGCACGAACACCCCGTCCGGGGTCAGATGATCGCGGACGGCGCGAAAGAACTCGCGGGTGTAGAGAGTGCGACGCCCCCGCCGTCCACGGGTGCGACGGCTGCGACACCACGATGTCGTAGCGCTTGGTCGTGAGCGCGAGCGCGCCCGCGCGCGTCGTTGACGTGGAGGTGGAGCCCGGGGAGCGCCAGCGGATCCACGGCGCGGCGCTCGCGAAAGCGCGCGTTCGCCTCGATCACACGCGGCTCGAGCTCGACGACGTCGACGTCCGCGAGCGACGCCGGCACCGCTTCGAGGGCCGTGCCGGCGCCGAGCCCGACCACGAGCACGTGGTGCGCCTCGGGACAGGCCAAGAACGGCAGGGCGCCGAGCCAGCGGTCGGGAATGGCGCGGCGATAGCGCCGCGGCGGCAGCATCACGCCTTCAGGGAGGCCGTTGGTGCGGAGCTTGAAGACGCCGCCCTCACGGCCGACCGCCACCGCGGCAGTGCGCCCGACGGCGAAGAACTCGGGGGCTGCGTGGTCCGTCCGATCGACAGCGGCGAGGTGCCGACGAGTATCCAGGGCGTCGCCGGCGGCCAGACGACCAGCAGCACCGCTGCGACCGCGGCGAGCGCCGCCAACGGCAGCGAGCGGTGCGGCCGCACGAGCGCGACGATCGCCGCGAGCACGATGTTCGTGCCGGCCGCGGCGGCGACGAGCCCAGCGTAGCCGAGCCACGGCATCAGGAAGAATCCGGCACCGAGCGCGCCCACGATCGCACCGACGGTGTTCCACGCGTAGACGCGCGCGCTCACCGGCGCGGCGTCGTCGCGCGCGTGCGCGAGGAGGCGGACCGCCAGCGGATACGTCGCCCCGATCGCGAGGGTCGACGGCAGCATCACGAGAGCCGCCAGGAGCACGTTCCCGGGTTGCGCGGGGTCGCGCCCGCACCCAGGCGCGAGCGCCAGCGCCGGCAGGTGATCCATGGCGCGGAACGCCGCGAGCGAGCCGGCGGCGATCGCGAGCTCGGCGACCGCCAACCCGCGCGCCGCGCGCATCGGGCTGCTCGCCACGCGGGCGGCGAGCGCCGCGCCGAGGGCGATGCCCGCGAGGAAGGTCGCGAGCATGGTCGCGAACGCGTACGTCGAGCCGCCGAGCACGTGCCCGAGCAGCCGGGTCCACACCACTTCGTACGTGAACGACGTGATGCCGGAGACGAGCAGCACGGCGAGGATGATCCGCGACCCATCGCCGTCCGACGGCGCGATCGACGGGCGCGGCGTGGCCGGGCGTGCGCACGGCACGCGCCAACGACGCCGCGACCAGGCACACGACGACGTTCGTCCCGGCGCCGATCAGGACGGTGCTCGCGAGGCCGAGCCAGGGGAGCAGCACGAAGCCGGCGACGACGGTGCCGGCCACGGCGCCCGCCGTGTTGATCGCGTAGAGCGTACCCACCCGCGCCCCGAGCTCGTCGTCGCTCCGGACCGCCATCCGCGCGAGGAGCGGCAACGTCGCTCCCATGCACACGGTCGGCACGAGGAGGATCACGAAGGCGGCCAGCAGGTAGAAGCTCGCGAGCGACGCCCCGGTCGCCGACGGGGGCGCATCGCCGCCTCCGAAGAGCACGACGGCGAGCGCGGTCGACGCGCGGATCGCGGCCGGCACGAGCAGCGCGGCGAGCGCGATCACGAGCTCGAGCCCGCCGTAGACGAGGAGCGGTCGGCCGACGCGCACGGCGAGACGCGCCGCGAGCGCGGCGCCGAGCGCGAGGCCGCCCATGTACGCGGCGAGCACCGTCGCGACCGCGAGATCGGCGGTGCCGAAGACGAACGCGAACTGCCGCGTCCAGACGGTCTGGTAGAGCAGCGCCGCGAAGCCCGAGAGGAAGAAGCAGAAAAGCGCCGGCACGAACACCGGATCGCGCCCGCGCGACGGTCCGGCGGCTTCCCCTCGGCGCGGCTCACGGCGGCAGGGCATACACCGGGGGTCACGAGGCGGAAGCGTCGGCGCGGTCGCGCGTCGCATGCGTCGCCGCTCCCGGCTGCCTGCCGAGCTAGGAAAAGGATCGTGTCGTCGATCCGCAGCGTCACGGTCTACGCCGCTTCCGCGCCGGAGGCCCCGCCCGCGCTCCGCGCCGCGGCGCGCACGCTCGGCGCGGGCATCGCCGCGCGCGGCTGGTTGCTCGTCTATGGCGGCGCCAACATCGGCCTCATGGGGGAGCTCGCCGACGCCGCGCTCGCGGAAGGCGGACGGGTCGAAGGGGTGATCCTCGATACGTTCGCGCGCGTCGCCCACCAACGGCTGCACGTGCTCGACACCGTCGGCGACATGCGGAGCCGGAAGGCCGCCCTCGCCCACCGCGGCGACGCGTTCGTGACGTTGCCCGGCGGGTTCGGGACGCTCGAGGAGATCGCCGAGATCCTGGTCGAGCGCCAGCTCGGCTTCCACGCGAAGCCGCTCGTGCTGGTGAACGTCGACGGGTTCTGGGACCCGCTCCTGGCACTGATCGAGCGTCAGATCGCCGCGAGGCTCGTGAAGCCCGCCTATCGCGAGCTCATCACGGTCGTACGCGACGCGGCCGACGCCCTTGCGGCACTGGACGCGGCGAGCGCGACCGCGCGCGACGGCACCCGCGTGACCGGCCTCGACCTCGGCAAGCTCGACGGTCGCGGATAGCCGCCCCCATGCCCGAGCTTCCCGACGTCGTCGTCTACGTCGAGAGTCTCCGCCGGCACGTCGAGGGTACGGTGCTCGAGCACGTGCGGCTCGCGAGCCCCTTTCTCCTGCGGACGGTCGAGCCGCGCGATTGCGGCGGCGATCGGGAAACGCGTGCTCGGCGTCGAGCGCCTCGGGAAGCGCATCGCGCTCGGCCTCGAGGACGACCTCTACCTCGTCCTGCACCTGATGATCGCGGGACGCCTGCGCTGGCGCGCGCGCGGCGCCAAGCCGCCGGGCCGGCTCGGCCTCGCCGCCTTCGACTTTCGTCCGGCACGCTGCTCCTGACCGAAGCCGGCTCGAAGAAGCGCGCCGCGTTGCACCTCGTGCGCGGCGCCGACGGGCTCGCCGCGCTCGCGCCGCTCGGGCTCGAGGTCCTGGAGGCGGACCTCGCGGAGTTTCGTGACGTCTTCCTCCGCGAGCGCCACACGCTCAAGCGCACGCTCACCGATCCTCGCCTCTTGAGCGGCATCGGCAACGCGTACTCCGACGAGATTCTGCACCGCGCCCGCTTGTCCCCGGTCCGCATGAACGACCAGCTCGACGACGGCGAGCTCGCGCGCCTCTACGACGCCTGCCGGGCGATCCTGATCGAATGGACCGAGCGCCTGCGTCGCGAGACCGGCGACGGGTTTCCCGAGAAGGTCACGGCGTTCCGTCCCGAGATGGCGGTGCACGGGCGCTATCGCCTCCCTGCCCCGATTGCGGGACGCCGGTGCAACGCATCGTCCACGCCGAGAACGAGACCAACTATTGCCCGCGCTGCCAGACCGGCGGCAAGCTGCTCGCCGATCGCGCGCTCTCGCGCCTCCTCCACGACGACTGGCCGCGCACCATCGACGAGCTCGAAAGCGGGCGCCGCGCCCCGAGCCGCCGCCGTCCGTGACGGGGTAGTGTCTCGCTCAAACTGAGACACTACCGTGACGGCTCGCGCTTGTCGCGCCCGCTCCGTGGGATAGTATCCGCCGCCGTCGCGTCGGCGGCGTCGCAGCCGCCGTCAGTGTGGCGGCACCAGCCAGAGGAGGTTCCCGTGTACAAGATCGCAGTCATTCCCGGTGACGGCACCGGTCCGGAAGTCACGGCCGAGGCCGTGAAGGTGCTCGGCCGCCGCGGCCCGAGCGTACCGGCTTCAGAGTACGAGACCACGCATTTCGACTTCGGCGGCGACCGCTACCTCCGCACGAACGAGGTGCTTGCCCGAGAGCGCCGTCGGCGACCTGCGCGACGTTCGATGCGATCCTTCTCGGCGCCATCGGCCACCCGGACGTGAAGCCCGGCATCCTCGAGAAGGGCATCCTGCTCCGTCTCCGCTTCGAGCTCGACCTCTACGTCAACCTCCGCCCGGTGAAGCTCTACGAGGGCGTCGAGACGCCTCTCAAGGACAAAGGCCCGGCCGAGATCGACTTCGTGGTGGTGCGCGAGAACACCGAGGGCCTCTATGCCGGCGCCGGCGGGTCGCTGAAGCGCGGGACGCCGGACGAGGTCGCCGTGCAGGAGTCGATCAACACCCGCAAGGGCGTCGAGCGCTGCCTCCGCTACGCGTTCGAGTACACGCGCAAGCGCAACCGCCGGAAGACCCTCACGCTCTGCGGCAAGACCAACGTGCTCACCTACGCCTTCGATCTCTGGGAGCGCGCCTTCCACGAGGTCGGCCAGGCCGACTACGCCGACGTCAAGCGCGACTACGCGCACGTCGACGCGACCTGCATGTGGATGGTGAAGAACCCGAGTGGTTCGACGTCATCGTGACCGACAACATGTTCGGCGACATCATCACGGACCTCGGCGCGATGATTCAGGGCGGCATGGGCATCGCCGCCGGCGGCAACATCAACCCGCGACGGTCTCGATGTTCGAGCCGATCGGCGGCTCGGCGCCGAAGTACACCGGTCAGGGCGTCATCAACCCGATGGCCGCGATCGCCGCCGCGCAGATGCTGCTCACCCACCTCGGCGAGGACCGACGCGGCCGACGCGCGTCGACGCCGCGATCAGCCACGTGCTCGGCGAAGCTCAAATCGATGCAGGCCGGGAAGATGGGCTACTCGACGTCGCAGGTGGGCGATCGTCGCGCCGACGCCGTTGCGACGTCCTGACGCGACGGACGCGCGGGCGTCGGCCTCCTCGTAGGCGACGCCCGCGCGCGCCGCGTCGGCGTGCGGCGGCAACTCGACCGCGCGCACGTCGGGGTGTATCTCGTCGGCGAGGCCGTTTGACTGACGCCTCGTTTCCGTGGTCGACCGGCATCGCCGTGTCCCCAGTCGCAGAGCTCGACGCGAGCGACGATCCGGGCGGTCGTCGCGGACCGTTCGCGAGCGGCTGCCTGATCGCGGCGCTACCGCTCGCCGTCCTGCTGTTGCCGCTGCTCCGGCATCGCTCGGATCATCCCGCGCTCGCGGGGTTCAGCCGTCCGTACCTCGGCTTTCTGGTGCTGGCGGTGCTCGGCGCCGCGGCAGCCGCGCTCCTCGTCCGGATGGGCCTGCCGGCGCGCGCAGGGCCGGGCGCCCGCCTGCGCCTTCGCGCTCGCCGTCGCCACCGCCGTGCTCACCCTCGCCGTCACGGAAGTGTTCCTCACCTTTCGCCTCAGGCGCGAGGACGCGTTCTCGGAGTACGCGGCGTGGGGCCACAAGCGCTCGCTGCTCTTCGCGTTCGAGGCGACCCCGAACCATCGCTGGACCAATGCCGGCGCGACATACACGACCGATCGCTTCGGCTTTCGGACGCACGTCCGCGGGCCCTGGGACGCAACGGCACGCACCCGGATCTTCACGCTCGGCGAGTCGTCGGTCTTCGGCTACGGCTTGAACGACGACGAGACCTGGCCGCACCTCCTCGAGGAGAAGCTCCGGAGCCGCGTCGGCGACGAACGCTGACCGTCGTGAACGCCGGCAACAACGGCTTCACCTCCGTGCAGACCCTCTTCCGGTTCTACACCAAGGTGCTGCCGCTGCAGCCGACGCACTGTGATCCTCTACCTCGGGCCCAACGACATCTACGCCACCGGACCGGATCGGTTGCTGATCACGGAGAACATCCTGTTCAACGGCTCGCTGACGGACTACTGGGCCGCCGAGACCCGCGGCAAGAACCCCTACAGCCAAAGCCTCCTGTTCTACGTCCTGCAACGCGCCGTTCCCGCGCTCGCCCTGCGCGCGACACGCCCGGCGGCGGCCGCCGGCACGGGCACGATCTGGGGCCAAAAAGAGGTCGACGAGATCGGGCAGCATTTCCTCGAGAACGTCCGCACGATCTGTCTCATCGCTCGCGCCCACGGCATCGAGCCGGTCCTGGCGACCTTCATGCAGGACATGCCCCCGGGCGTCCCGTTCCCCCACGGGCCATCCGCAACGACAACGATCTCCTGCGCGCATTCGCCGCCGAGCAAGAAGGTTCCCCTGATCGATCTGGAGGCGGCGTTGCGCTCGGTCCCGGCAAAAGACGACTACTTCTTCGCCGACCGGTACCACCCGAGCCGCAGAGGGGCCGAGTTCATCGCGCGCGACGATCGACGCGGCCTGGCGATGAGCGCGACGACGTGAGACGGCGAGCGAGCCGAGCGCTCAACCAGGCGCCGAGCCGAGCAGGCTCGGCCGGTACTCGACCCGGAGATGGTGCGTGCCGGCCGGCAGCGGGATCGCGCGGGCGATGTGGTCGGCGGGCACGACCCGGTAGGTCCGGTCGTCCGCCGCGTCCCAGGGCACGGCGCTCCAGCTCGCGCTGTAGTTGTCGGTGATCACGAGGATCGCGCTCGTGCGGGTCTCGGCGCGCACCTCCAGCACCTCCGTCGAGACGTCGGTGACCGTCACCGTGCCGACGTCGGAGGTCCCGTCCTCGGGCGGCGGAAGGCCGGGATCGTGCTCGAGGAGCGCTTCCCGCCGCGGGTCGAAGCCCGGCGTATCCATCGCATGCAGCAACGCCTCGAGACTCGGCGATCACCCGCCAGCTCGGCACCGGGACGGCACGCGGCAGCTCCGCGAGGCGTGTTGGCTCGAGGATCGGCCGCTCGTCCTGGAAGTCCAGCTGATAGCGCAGCCGCAGCATGCCGAGCAGCGGGTGCAGCTTCCGAAACCAGGGGCCACGAGCAGCGCGTCGAGCGGCCATCCCTGGGTGAGCTTCACGAACTCCGTGTAGCGGCCGAGCACGGCGGGCTCCGCTCCCCATAGGTCGTACGCCCCGGCCCCCATGGCCGCATACGAGTACGGATCGCGGCTGGCGACGCGCGCGTCCCCGGCCTGACGCGCATCGAGCGCGGCGCGGAGCGCCGCGCTTCGGCGCGGCACGCGGCGTCGGGGTCGAAGGACGGCCGGACGGAGTGCGCGTAGATCATCACCTCGAGCGCTCCGAGGAGCGCCAGCCCGTAGAGGAGCCGGGGAAAACGGCGGCTCGCGGAGCAGGATCGATCCCACGAGCGCGAAGGTCGCGCCGCCGACGAGGAACGACGACGCCGTCGCCGAGCGCGCGATCGTCGACGACGGTCCGCCGTCGATCACGAACATCTGATAGGCGTCGGGGAAGAACTGGCGCCCGAGCGCCGGCAGCCAGAGCGCGCTGCCCCGGCGCGACAGTCGGCGGCGAGACGCGTCAGAGCCAGAGCAGCGCGCGCCGCCGGCTCCGAGGCTCGCCGATGCCGAGCCAGCGCAGCGCCGTCTGCCGATCGCAGCAGCACGTCGAGACCCGACGGCGGCGAGCATCGCCATGAAGAGCGCCGCCAGGAAGATGAACTTCGTGGTGCCTCGGAAGCTCCGAAGCCCGGCACGTGGTCGTAGAGCACGTGAAAGAGCGGCGTGTAGTCGCCCCATGCAAGCACCAGCACCACGAGGGCCATGACGAGCGCGAAGCGCTTCGCCCGTCGCTCGCCGTGGACGATTCCGGCGATCATCAAGCACGAACGGCGCCACGCCCATGAAGAGCGACATCTCGGTGAGCGTCCCGCGTCCCCAATACGGCGCCGCATCCAGGTTGCCGAAGACTTCCGGGCAGCACAGCGGTCAGGATGTTCTCGGGCGGGAACCCGAGCCAGAGCCGCGAGGTCGTAGCCGATGCGGGTGCGATGACTCTCGGCCGCGATCTGCAAGCCGGTGAGGAGCTGCACGCCGGCGAGACACGCGCCGCCGGCATAGATCGCGAGAGCGCCAGTGCGTCGCGCGGCCGGCATCCCGCCGCGAGCCAGCACAGGAGCGCATACAGGTCCCGCAACGATTCCGGTATAGAACGTGTATTGCACGTGACCCGCGAGGATCTGCATCGGCGACGGCGGCGATGCCGAGGGAGACTCGACCGGGGCGAGCCGTCCGAGACGCCGTCGATCGCGAGAAAGATCAGCGGCGCCCACACCAGCGTGGTAAGGCAGTGCAGGTGGCCCCGGTAGATCTGCAAGAACACCGCACCGCCGAACATGAAGACGAGGCCGGCCAAGACGCAGGCGGCCGGATGCAGCCGCCGATGCGCGGCCCACACATGAGACGAACACGCCGGCGAGAAAGACGTGCAGCGTGACGCTCACGTTGATGGCGATCGCCGTCGGCAGCAGCATGTGCAGCCAGTTCGGCGGATAGAGCAGCGCCGGCCCGAACCCGCCGAAGAACGGCGTCCCCGCGTAAGTGTACGGGTTCACAGCACGAGGTGCCCGCGCCGGAGCTCGCCGAAGCCGAACGGCAGCCAGTAGAAAAAGGGCCGGGTCGTGTCCTCACCGGCCATCGACACCAGGCGACCGTTGCCGGCGGCGAGCACGTCGGCGAACATGACGACCGCCGCGCCGAGCAGGATCGCGAGCGCCGGCGCGTGGCGGCGGGTCGCTGATCGCGCGATGTATCGCGGCCTCTCCGTCATCGTCGTCGCACCCGCCTACGACGAAGAGGCGAAGATCGGCGAGGTGGTGCGGCGGACGCCGCGGCAGCGTGGCCGACGAGGTGTTGGTGGTCGACGACGGGTCGACCGACCGTACGGCGGATGTGGCGCGCGCGCAGGTGCCACCGGTGCTGAGCCTCGGATACGTCGCGGGGTCGGGACGGCGCTCCGCGAAGGGTATCGCTCCGGCGTCGAGCGCGGCTTCGACGTAGTCGTGGTGATCGCGGGCAACAACAAGGGACGCGCCGGAGGAGATTCCGCTGCTCCTCGACCCGATCGCCGACGACCGCGCCGATTTCGTGCAGGGCTCACGCTATCTCACACCCGAACGCCGATTTCGGAGCGATGCCGGCTCTATCGGAAGCTCGCCACCCGCATCCATCCCCTGCTCTTCTCGCTGGCGGCCGCGGCGGCGCGTGACCGAGTCGACCAACGGCTTTCGCGCCGTCCACCGCCGCGTCCTCGTCGACCCCGGCATCGACCTCGGTCAAGTCGGCTTGACCACTACGAGCTCGAACCGTACCTGTATCTGCGCGCGATCCAGTTGGGATATCGGACGGTCGAAGTGCCGGTCACGAAGATCTACCCGCCCAAACGAGCTCGGACAGACCAAAATGAGGCCCATCGTCGATTGGTGGTCGATCCTTCGCCCGCTCGTGTACGTGGGGCTCGGCATCAGGCGATGAGGTCCGCGGTGATCCGGGTCGCGGTCATCGGCGCCGGGCACTGGGGCCCGAACCTCATCCGCAACTTCCACGACGACTCCGCGGAGCGAGGTGGCGTGGGTCGTCGACCGACGAGCGCGCGCCTCCGCGAGGTGCGCGACCGCTTCGCCGACGTCGGGACGTCAGCTGGATCCGGCCGACGCCATCCACGACGCGCGCGTCGACGCCGTCGTGGTCGCGACGCCGACCGTCACCCACTACGAGCTCGTGAAGCGCGGCGCTCGCCGCCGGGAAGCACGTTCTGGTGGAGAAGCCGATCGCCACCGAGGTCCGCCACGCCGAGGAGCTCTGCGACGCTCGCCCGCCAGGCGGGGCGCGTGCTGATGGTCGGGCACGTTTTCCTCTACAACGCCGCGGTTCGCGAGGTGAAGCGCTATCTCGACGACGGCGAGCTCGGCAGCGTCTACTACGTGTCGTTCGTGCGGACGAACCTCGGTCCGATCCGCATGGACGTGAACGCCGCGTGGGACCTCGCCTCGCACGACATCGCCATCGGCAACTACTGGTTCGGACGCGAGCCCGAGAGCGCCACGGCCTATGGCGGCGCGTGGATCAACGCCGGCATCGAGGACGCCGTCTTCGCCACGCTGCGCTACCCGAACGGCATCCTCGCGCACCTCCACGCCTCGTGGCTGCATCCGCGGAAGGCGCGCGACGTCACCGTCGTCGGCGATCGCCGCATGCTGACGTTCGACGATCTGAACTACACCGAGCCGCTCCGTCTCTACGACAAGCAGGTCACGGACACCCGGACGGCGCCGGCCTTCATCGACACCTTCGCCTCGTTTCGCGCGAGCGTGCGTGACGGCGACATCACGATTCCCGCGCATCACGCCGGGTGAGCCGCTCCGCAGCGAGTGCCGGCACTTCCTCGAGTGCATCGACTCCGGCCAGGAGCCCTCGACCGGCGGCCACGAGGCCGTCTCGGTGATCCGCGTCCTCGAAGCGATGCAGCGCTCGCTCCAGCACCGTGGCCGCGAGGAGCCGATCGTCCCATGATCCCGCTCGTCGACCTCGCCGCCCAGCACCGCGAGATCGCGCCGGAAGTCGACGAGGGTTTCGCGTCGGTCATCGCCCGGTCGACGTTCGTCGGAGGCGAGGAGATCCAGCCTTCGAGCGCGAGTTCGCCGCGTTCGTCGGGATCGAGCACTGCGTCGCGGTCGCCAACGGCACCGACGCGCTCGAGCTCATGCTGCGCGCCGCCGGCGTCGGCCGCGACGACGAGGTCATCGTGCCGACGAACACGTTCGCCGCGACCGCCCTCGCCGTCGTACGCGCCGGGGCGCGTCCCGTCTTCGTCGACTGTGATCCCGACCACCACCTGATCGACGTCCGCGACGCTGCCGCTCACGCGGCGAACGCGCGCGATCGTCGCTGTGCACCTCTACGGACAAATGGCGGCGATGGAGGCCCTGGCGACGGCCGCGCCCGGCGTCCTGCTGTTCGAGGACGCGGCGCAGGCCCACGGCGCGACGCGCAACGGCCGTCCCGTCGCCGCCGCCAGCATCGCGGCCGCGACGAGCTTCTACCCGGGAAAGAACCTCGGTGCGTACGGCGACGGCGGGGCCGTGCTGACGCGCTCGGCGGAGATCGCCGCGCAGGTGCGAGCGCTGCGCAACTACGGGAGCCCGGTCAAATATTCCCATCCGATCGCGGGCATGAACTCGCGGCTCGACACGCTGCAAGCGGTGGTCCTGCGCGCGAAGCTGAAGCGACTCGCCGCCTGGAACGACGCCCGCCGAGCCGCGGCGGCGCGCTACCACGAGCTGCTCGCGCGACTGCCCGACGTGACCCTTCCGAGACCGCCGCCGGCAACGAGCACGTCTGGCATCTCTACGCGGTGCGCGTCCCGCGCCGCGATCGCGTGCTGACGCATCTCGCGGCGAACGGTATCGGCGCCGGCGTGCACTATCCGGTTCCTCTGCACCTGCAGGGCGCGTTCGCCGACCTCGGCTACCGACCGCGGCGATTTCCCGGTCGCGGAGCGCGCCGCCGGCGAGCTCGCTGTCGCTGCCGCTCTTCCCGCACCTCACGGTCGAGCAGCAGGCGCGGGTCGCGGCCGCCCTCCGCGCGGCCCTCGAGGAGGCGTGAGCATGGCGCGCGACGCGACCGTGTTCGTCCATGCCCGCGCGCTCTGCGAGAGCGACGACATCGGCCCGCGGACCCGCATCTGGGCCTTCGCGCACGTCATGACGGGCGCGCGGATCGGCGCCGACTGCAACGTCGGCGATCACGCGTTCATCGAGAGCGGCGCCGTGCTCGGAAGCCGCGTCACCGTCAAGAACGGCGTGGCCGTCTGGGACAAGGTCACCATCGAGGACGAGGTCTTCCTCGGACCGAACATGGTCTTCACCAACGACATGTTCCCGCGGGCCGGCATTCAAGAAAAGCAGCGACACGTTCCTCCCCACCGTCGTCCGCCGCGGCGCCACGATCGGCGCCAACGCCACCATCGTGTGCGGTGTGACGATCGGCGTCGCCGCCTTCGTCGGCGCCGGCTCCGTCGTCACCCACGACGTCCCCGCCCACGCCATGGTGGTCGGCAACCCCGCCCACTTCCACGGCTGGATCTGCGCCTGCGGTAAGCCCCTCGACGCGACGCTCACCTGCGACTGCGCCCGCCGTTACCGGCTACTCGATTCAGTCACCGGCCTAGAATCAATCGCCTAGCCCCGCCGCCGGGTCGCAGATCAACTGCACCCGGCGGCGCGACACGCAACCCAGCCGCAACCTGCAGCCGAGAAGGAGGGGCGCCCCACTGGGTCGTCGTTCACACTGGTCGAATTTGCGACTTCCGTGCGCGTTGCCTTCGGCATGCTGGCGACCAGTAGCGACGTCCTCCGGCGATGGTTTCGGGTCAGCGTTCGGGTGGTCGTCGCGTAGAGACAGCTTGGGCCGCAAAGCCGACTGAATGCACAAAGGGCGGACGGAATTGTCCCCGCCCGCCCTTTGCGCTCCCACGACGCCCCTTACGGGGTGGAGGTTGGTGTTGGCGTCGGCGTCGCTACTGGTGTCGGACAAGCCGCGCCATTGGGAAACTGCAGACAGAGCAAGGTGCTGACGGCCCCGTCCGCCGAACGACGCGTGAGGACGGTAAAGCCCGGCCGGACCAGGAGGCCCGACCGGGCAGGGAGGAGACGTTCAGGGCGCGGGGGCGGAAGCGGACAACCGCCGCAGAGCGCTGCCGCCACCGACGTCCGTGCCGCCGTGATCGGTGCAGGTCTCGGCGTGCCGTTTCACCTTCGGTCCGCTCACCACGCGAATGCAGTCCGTCGCCGTGTCGCACGGGCTGCCGTCGTCGCTGCAGACCCCCTCGGCGACGCCGTTCGGAGGTCAGATCGCTGCAGGTCGCGCTGGTGTCGTACACGCAGCAAAGCACGGCGCCTTCCTTGCCGCAGGTCGAGCGGGCCCCACAACTTGCGATCGTGCGCTTGGCGGCGGCGTCGAGACAGCCGGCCTTGCGCAGGTCGTTCCGTAGATGCACCACACACTTCACGTACTGCCCGTGGTTCTTCCACGCGTGGCCGCCGTGGTCGGCGCCGCACGGGCACGATTCGGCGAGGCACGCCCCAACGTCGGTCGGGCACGAACCGTCGGTCGGGCATGCCGACTGCGCGAATACCGTTCCGGCACTTCCCAGCAAGGCGAGCGACATCAGCAAAACGAGCTTCCTCATGGTGTATCCTCCTTCGCCGTCGGATCACGCGCAGCGACACGGCGTGGGCATCACGTGATCCTCGGTCGCATGGCGAAGTCTGGTAGCGGGTCTCCGGATAGTCAACAGAAATTTCGTCCACAATGACGTACGCGCGGCCTTTGCTCGACCCCGCCGCCGGAGCAGAGTCAGGGAAACGGAACAAGTTCCTCAGTGGCTGCGCCGTTGCGTGGCAGCCTACACCACCTTTATGGCACGAGCTCGTCCGCCCCGATGTCACAGCCGGCGCCGCACGGTCGCGGATCGCCCTCGACGTCCGTCGTCGGCGCACCCGCGCACGTGCCGGCGTCGATCAGCGGCGACGTGCTACGGCCGCGCCTGGTACGCGCGCACGACCTCGGCGCAGGTCCTCGGGATCGAGCCTCGCCGACAGCTCGGTCGAGCCGACGAGGTCGCAGAAGAGAACCGTCAGCTGCCGGCGCTCGCCGGTTGGCGGCATCTCATCGGGCTCCGGCACCGCCGCAACAGGCGATGGCGCCGTCGCGCATGAAAGCAGCCGCTCGCCGCAGCCCCCGCAGAACTTCTCATCCGCTTGGTTCGCCGCGCCGCACGACTCGCACCGCGCCTCGAGCGCCGCGCCACATTCGGAACAGAACCGGCGATCGGCGCGGTTGTCTTGACCGCAGGAGATGCAGCGCATCTCAGCCATGCTCCTGACTGCCAGCCAATGACGTCTTGGCCCCACCGGGGAGGCTGGTACGTTGGCCGCATGTCTGCCGGCAAGTTCGTCGTGGAGATCGAGCGTGAAGAAGACGGGCGGTGGATTGCCGAGGTCGTCGCCCTCCCGGCGTGATGGCATACGGATCGACACGAGAAGATGCGCTCGCCAGGGCTGAGGTGCTCGCCCTGCGCGTCCTCGCCAACCGTTTGGAGCACGGCGAAGCGATCCCACAAGTCACCGATCTCTTCGACGCGGCGTGAGCCTCTACTGCGTTCCCGGCTTCAGGGGCAAGGTCGCACAGCTGCGCCACAAATGGCGCATCTCATTTCCCGACTACAGCAGCTTCACGCGGGCACGCTTGGCAGCGGTGCGGAGCGGGCCATCCTTGCAGGCGATGGGAAGTTTCCTTCGCAGCGCCAGCTCGAGATAGGCGGCGTCATAGACGCTCAACCCATGGCGCGTGGCGAGATCCGACAGCTTGCCGAAGGCCAGCGCGGCCGTCTCGTGGTCCAGAACCACCGATAGCTGCGCGCGCACCGTCAACGCGTTGACGCGTTCCGCCTCGCTCAGCTTTCGCCGCCGCGTGAGCACGAGCAATGCGTTTGCGGTCTCGAGCGACCACAGCGCGGGAGCCCGCACGACCGCTCCGGCCGCGATGGCCTCGAGGAGCGCCTGCGATTGCGTCGTCGCTTGTGCCGGGTGAACCCACGCAATGCTGATCGACGCATCGACGACGAACTCCTTTGTCACCACCGACCTTCGTCGATCGCCGACCGAACCTCCGCTTCCGAGAGTGAGAGCTTTCCTCGTGTGCGGGCGCGGATACGCGCCTGGAGCTGTTTCAGCTCTGCAACGGCTCGTCGGACGGTGCTGAGCTGCCGACCTTCCGCTGGAACCATCCTGGCGACGGGTTTGTCGTGGCGAGTCACGATCACCTCCTCCCCGTGCGCGACGCGGTCGAAGCTTGCCGAACCGGTTCTTCGCCTCCAGTGCCGTCACCGTGATCATGGTTGCAAGGAGTAGCTACTGGGTGGCTGTTTACAATGCGCGTTTCAGCCGCTCGAACCGGCACGAGCTCGCGCGCCATGCCGAGCGTCTCGGCCTCGGCGCGGCCGGCGGCGATGAGGTCGCGGGCGCGGGCGGCGTCGCCGGGGGCGTTGCGGTCGAGGAGCATCGACGCCCAGGCGCGGCGGGTGCGGACGACGAAAGTGGAGCCGAAGGGAATCGAACCCTCGACCTCTTGAATGCCATTCAAGCGCTCTCCCAACTGAGCTACGGCCCCACGGGGTAGGTCCAACGGCGGAAGTCGCCGTTCTTACAGAAATCGTGCTGGCTCCACAAGGCATCGTTCGGACCAAGGAATCAGTCTTCAGTGCCCGCTCTCCGGGTTTTCTCCGGAGTTCGCGGCGTCTTCACTCCCGCAACGGCACCACCTGCCCCACCCTTCCAGTGTACACGCTGCCCCGCTCGGCCGCCCGCCGGAGATCGTCGACGTTGATGACATGGTACCGTTTCAACATCGAGTCCGTCCGGTGGCCCGAGAACGCCATCACGGTGTGGGGATCGTTGCCGGCGTCGATCAAGTGCCGGACGCCGCTGCGACGGTCGCACGCTCCGCTGGTTCAACGAGCCCATCGCGACCATCGAGCGCGAAGGTCGCGAACGCGACCGCTTCCCGAGCATGTGGGGCTACGACTTCGAGGCTCAGGCCAATCGCTCGGCGAGCTCCGCGGCGCGGCTCTCGTCGTAGAGATCGGGCTGGTTGCCCCTAGCGGCGTCGCGATCCCGTCTTCACGACTTCGACCGTGCACTTGATGCCCGGCGCTTTGGCCAGCCGGCTGTCCGCGGTGAGGAGCGAAGTGCCGAGCGCCTCCGCCAAGCGACGTAGGCGGCATCATAGACGGAAAGATTGTCGCGCAGCTCCCAGCAGCGCCCCAGCAGCGGGCGATGCGGAGCGCGGAGGCATCGGGAGATCGAAGAGGTCTGCGAGGGCCAGCTGCGCGCGCCGCAGGTCGAGCCTTGCCACCGACAATTGCCGGCGGAGCACCGAGGCTACCTCGAGATCGATCAGCTCCGGCGCCGCGAGCTCCTGCGTCAGGAGATATCCTCGTGCCGTGTCGCCGTCGGTGCCATCGTCCGCCAGCGCGGTGGCGAGCACGCTGGCGTCAACGACGGCACGGTCGGCGCGAACAGCTCGGGTGGCGGCCTTGAAGGAGAGAGAGCCACCGGCGCGTGCGCCCGCGCGGGCGAGCACTTCGTCGACCGTCGGGCGACTCGCTTCCTCGATCAATTTCGCCCGGAGGTACTCTTGCAGGGATTGTCGCGCTTCGGCCGCGCGCCGCCTGAGGACGGGCGTGGGTCTCGTCGGGAACATCCTTGATCTGCACGCTCGGCATGGCGCCATTATGGCGCCAGTGGCTCCAAGAGGCAACCAGAAAGACGAAGCAACGCGACGCCTCTGCGCGCGTCGGTCGCTCTTCGCCTTGAAGCCGTCGGTATCGTTGACGCCTGGGACGCTGAAGACCGCCTCCCAACAGACGCCTGGCTCGATCGAGTCCGTTATGGGTTGGCGTTCGGATTCAGGATCGGCCCGGCGTAGGTGCACACCCACAGTTTGGCGGTCCACTCGCGCAGCCCGTGACGCTCACCGCGACCTTGGCGTTGCAGATCACCCTCTGGTCGTGATGCGATGCCCGTCCAGCCGATATCGAGGACGCCACCGCGGGCGGTCGGCAGGAAGTCGGCCTCCGACGGACAGGTGACGCTGATGCCATTCTCTGCCGAGTTGCCACTCAACTCGATCCGGCCTGGGCCCGGAAGACCCGCGGCCGCGTTGACCGCCGCGCTTCCCGTCGGCGGGAGGCAAAACACCGCGGCGAACGTCGATCCCCAGCGCTGGCCGGTCGGGGTCGTGTGGCTACCCTCGGCTTCGATCGTGACGCCGAAGCCGTTGGGAGCGCCGTTGTCGCGGTAACACTTGCGATGGTGGACGACGCAATGGTCGCCCGGTGCGTCGTCCCCGCCCCGGGTTGGCAATCGGTATCGTCCACGCAGGCACGGAACGTCTCGATGGCGCACGTCTGATCGATGGGGAGATAGCTGCATTCGCCCTCGCCGCCGCCAACCTCGGCGCACAGGCTCTCGTCCTCTCCGGTGCTCGTGTCGTCGACGCAGGAGCTCGGCTTGGCGGGCTCACCGCCGATCGAGCTACAGGTGCCGGCGCCCGCCGCCGTGCAGTCGGCCGTGTTCCGGCACCCGAAGCTCACGTTGCCCGAGCACACGCCGCAGGCGCACTTCTTCCCGGAGCGCCCGAGCAGTTGGGGCTGGACGCTCCGACCACGATGGTCTTGGAGTCGGCGTTGGTGAACGCGAGGCCGATCGTCTGCGACGCGATCAGCGCGCCCGCGCTCCACGGGCAGTCGAGACTCGTCACGCCGAAGGCGAGATCGAGGTGGCGCCGTTCCCGTCGCACGCCAAGCCGTTCCGCGCCCCTCCGGTACAAGTGCCAGCGGCCACGCCGTCGTTTTGGATATCGTCGCCGACACACTGCGGGCAGGGGAACGAGAAACTCGGACCGAGGTAGACCCGGGCGAGCACCGCGGCCGACCCCTCGGCCGTCCCGGTCTGCTGGTTGAAGGTGCCGGTGATCGCTCCGAGCCATTGGTTGCTGACGCAGGTGGCGACCCCTCCCGAGGAGAGCGGGAGGTTCGAGCCCCACCAGAACTCGCAGGTGCCGAGCGCACCGCCGCAGCCGGCGACGCCGCCGGGCGCGCTCGAGCACTTCACGCTGGTGTCACCGGTGCAGCGCTCGTTGTGCAGGTCGCCGCTGCTGGCGCAATTGACGCCCAAGGTGAGGGCGGCGATGACGTCGGCAAAGATACGCATCGATCTTGACCTCGATCGCCGCCGCGTCGCCGGTCGTCAGACAATCGACCTTCTTCTCAGCGTCGTTGAAGGCCTTGCTGAATACTCCCTCTTGCTTTGCGAGGCATTCGGGGTTGAGCGGGAGACCATGACGGTACGCCTCGGAGTAGCAGCGGAGCTGGTTGGCGGCATTGTCACTAGCGGCTTGCAGCTTCAGCTCCGCGCAGACGCTCGAGCCACTCGTGGGTAGCAGGTCCGTCTGGACGTCGTCGACGAAGGCGTCGACCCCGGCTTCGAGCGCTGCCTCGTCGCCGAGCGTTATGCAATCACCGCGACTCTCGGCAGAGGAGATGCGGTCGCTGAAGTGACCTTCCGCGTTGGCGAGGCAACCCCATTCACCGGCTCGCCTTTGGCTGCCGCCACGTAGCAGTCGAGCTTGTCGTTCACCTTGGCGGCGACTGCCACCATCTTTCTCCACGGGCACTGCGTCGGCTCGATCGGGCGGAGCGCCGTGACGGCGTCGTCGACGAACGCGTCGACCTCGACCTCGATGGCCGCCGCATCGCTCATCGTGAGGCAATCGTCCTCCCCTCGGCCCGAACGAACTTATCGCTGAACTTGGTGGTCGCGTCGCTGAGGCATACGGGGTCGACGATCGTCCCTTTGCGCACGGCCGTTACGTGGCATTTGAGCTTCGCGAACGCCTTCTGCGCCGCCGCTTTGAGCTTCAACCCGGCGCACCTGCTCGCGGTGAGAACCGGCCTGAGATCAGTCGCGATGTCCGCCACGAAAGCGTCGACGTTGGCCTCGATCGCCGCAGCGTCCCCGCTCGCGAAGCACGGTGGCCTGGCCTCCGCGTGCGCGAATTTCTCATCGAACTTGGTCTCAGCCTTGCCGAGGCAGAGGCTGTCCGCAGCGATGCCCGCTCTGGCGGCTTGCTGGTGGCAGATGAGCTTCTTCAACGCCTTCGTACCCGTCGCCTTGATCTTCGAGGCGGTGCAGGTGTGATCGGCCGACGCGACCCCCGCCATTGCCAAGCAAGTGATGACGCTCAGGGCGAGAACCGAAACGGTGCGTCTCATGGTTGTCCTCCACCGACTCCGTCCGCTGCGACTTCAAGGGGGCGTCTATGCACGAGGCCTACGACTTGCTGATCGGCGCTGTCAACAAAAATGGAAGGAAGGTTCCAAGAATGACAACCCGTGCTCCGCGCTGAGCTACCGCCCCACGAAGGCAGGTCGGCAAGCGGAGCCCGAGGGTGTAGCCGAAAACACGAAGGCCCCGGGCATCGCAACGATGCCCGGGGCCTTCGAAAGTCATCATGGCAGGGGCGAGCCCATCGGCCCGCCCCCGTCGTCGTATTGGCTTACGGCAAGCCGGTCGCCGTGCCGCGAATCGTCACGCGACCCGGACCAGGGAGACCGGCCACGAGGTTGACGGCGCCCGCGGCGCGTCGGAGCGACGCAGAACACGGCGCCCAGCGTCGGCTGCGCGACGTCGTTCATCGGCGGGTCTGCCATGCCGACCGCGATCAGCGTGTCGGTCCCGTCCTCTGTACCCAGGGCCTGGAAGGTGCCGCCGCCGGTCAAGAAGCACCTACGCGGAGACGACCCGCAACTGCCGAGGACACCACCGCACTCCGAGTCCATGCTGCAGCCCCGTTGCGCGTGACCCGAGACGACCGTGCAGGTCGAGTCGATCGGACCGACCGTGCACCCGCCCTCTTGGTTGCCGGGCTCGAGATCTGCGCCCTCGTCGCATTCCATGACGCGGTCGCTGACCGTGGTGTCATCGCTACATCCGCTGGGCTGGGTGGGCTGGCCGGGCCGAGAGCAGCTGCTGCCCGGACACTGCGACGCCGTGGTACACGCTGCTCCGGCGTTCGCGCCGCCGAGACAACGGGTGCCGTTGCAAATGGGCCCGATCGGTCCCGCCGGGTCCGGACAATCGGCGTTGACGAAGCACGACGCGGGGTTGGTGGTGCTGTTGCACGTGCCGCACATGCACTTGTTGATTCGCGGAGCCGTTGCAGTTCGGGCTGGCAGTCGTCAACGTCCTGGTGACCGAGTTGGTCGCGTTGCTGAGGTTGATCCCCAGGATCGCGATCTGGGTACCAGGCGACGACGTACAGTCGAGACTGGTCGTTCCGAAATCGGGCCGGCTCGGCACCGTGCCGTTGCCGTCACACGCGAAGCCGGCGCGCGGGCCGACGTCACACGTGCCGCCGAGCACGCCGTCGTTGATCGTAGGCCGTCGCCGATGCAGCGCGAGCAGGGTTGGTCGATCGTGGACGCGAGGAAGACCGAGCTGCTGAGAGCGCGGTATTCACGGCATCGCCGGACTCGATGTTCGCCGTTCCGGTGATCGCTCCGTTGAAGACGTTCGAGACGCACGTGCTGACGCCACCGGCCGCGAGCGGCAGGTTGGAGCCGAAGTAGAACCCGCACGTTCCCGCCCACGGCATGCCCCGCCGTTGCAGCAGGCAACACCATTGTCCGCCCTGCCGACACGTCCCCGCCGTGCACACGCCGGGGTCAGTACACTGCGAGAGGACACACGCAGCGCCGTTGTTCGTCCCGCCCGAGCACGTATTCAAGAGCGCGGTGCAGGTCGGGTTGGTCGTGCAACGGACCGACGAGTCATTGGTGCACCGTTGGTTGTCGAGCTGACCCGCTCCGGCGTTCGGATTCTTGATCGGGCCGTTGACGGCGCAAGTGCCGCAGGGACGGCTCGCTGCCGCCGCAGGCCGAAGGCCGACCGTCACCTCGCCGTTCGAGATGATCGGCGCACGGTGCGAGATGCCGGTCCAGCCGGTGTCGAGGATGCTCGCGGGATCGTTCGGGTCGCCTGCGAAGGTCACCTTGGTCGGGCAGGCGCACTGGCAGGTCACGCTGCAGGTGAATCCAGCGCTCGTGTTCGAGTCGTTCTGGCACGAGGTCGGGGCGCCGCCGCCCGTGTCGCAGTCCTCGCCCGGATCGACGACGCCGTTGCCGCACGCCGCCGGCGTCGACGTAGCCGTCGGCGTCGGCGTCACGGTACGCGTCGCGGTCGGGGTCTGCGTCGCGTCGCGGTCGGGGTCGCCGGTAGCGCCGTCGCCGTGACGGTGGGCGTCGGCGTCCGCGTCGCGGTGCGGGTCGTCGGTGGCGGTCGCCGTCGGGGTCGGCGTCGCCGTGCGGGTCAGGTGACGGTCGCCGTCGGAGTCGGCGTCGCGGTACGCGTCGGCGTCGGGGTCGCGGGTCCGGGTGGCGGTCGTCGTCGGGGTCGGCCGTCGCAACGGCGCCCGGACACACTGCCGGGATAAGGCTGGAAGCCCGGCACCGCGAGCGGGACCTCGCAGTCGACCTTGAACTCGGTGACGCAATCGACGCAGGCGACGAGCTGAGCGAGCGTCGTGACCGGTCCGCCACACGCGGCGACGGCCGGGCAATTGCCGGAGAACCCGATCAAGGCCGGGCTGAGAGTCGCCGAGCCGTCGCACGCCTGATCATCGCCGCCGCAGGCCTTACAGATGCCGGTCTGCTTCTTGAGCTCGGCCTTGTCGATCGCGGCGATATACTTGCCGTCACCGGTGGTCGGGCCGTACGCACGAGACGACCGGCTTGCCGTTGCAGCTGCGCGTCCCAGCACTTCCCGAGCGCCTTCGTCTTCGACGAGAAGAACGCGGAAGTGTTCTTGCCGATCGCGATCTGACACTTGTTCAGATCCGATCCCGCCGACGAGGGATTCAGCGAGTCGTAGTACAGGCTGATCGCCTGATCGATCGCTTGCTCGTTGATGCACTCGAGGCACGTCGAGATCGTATTGCAATCGTCGCTGATCGCGTTGGTGCAGCCCTTGGCCTCGAAGTCGGGACACGTGGCCGGCCACGAGATCGACGCGCGCGAGTCGTTGTCTCCGGTCGTCGAGCAGGTCTTGTCGGCACCACCGCAGGCCTTCTGGACCCCGGCGTGGAGCTTGGTCACCGCCTTGGTGATCGCAGCCGGCGGCCTTCGCCTCGATGTGGCAGTTGGTCGCGGGTGGGAACTTGCCCTTGAGGACGGCCTCTTCGCACTTGGCGAGTGCCTTGATCTTGGCCTGCGCGAACTTTCCGGACTCTTTCAGGATCGAGCGCTGGCACTTGATCGGATCGGCATGGGCGCCGGTCGCGAGTAGGGCGACGGCGGTGAGCGACAACGTCGAGACGATGAGTCTCCGGGCGGCGAGATGCATGGCTTGAATCCTCCTCATGAGCGTTTAGGGGAACGCTTTGGGACAAGGGACAACGACGGAACTTCCGGCACCAGGTGAGGATGTGCTTCAAAGCGGCGCTTAGTGTCAATGAAAAAGTGCCGGAGCGTGCGATATTGTTCCTCAGAGCGTCTTGCGCGTCGCGTCAGAACGGCCGCTGCGACGCAGTGCCGCGGCGTGCCGCCGTGCCTCCTGGGTCACCGTCACCCCAGCCAGCATGCGCGCGAGCTCCTCGATCCGCTCGGCGTCCGAGAGACGGTCCGCGGAGGTCCGGCTGCGACCCTTACGCGCGTGCTTCCGCACGACGAAGTGGTGATCGGCGCAGGCGGCGATCTGCGGCAGGTGGGTAATGCAGATGACCTGGCGTTTGGCAGCGAGCGCCGCGAGCTTCCGCCCGACGGTCTCGGCGACGGCGCCGCCGATCCCGGCGTCGACCTCGTCGAAGAGGAGCGTCGGCACGTCGGCGGTCGCCGCCGTCGCGGCCTTGATCGCGAGCATGATCCGCGAGAGCTCGCCGCCTGAAGCGATCTTGGCGAGCGGCCGCGGCGTCTCGCCGGGATTGGCGGCGAAGAGCCACACCACCCGCTCGATTCCGTTCATGGTCAGCACGCGACCGTCCCGGACGTGAGCGGCCGGCGTCGCCGAGCCGGGGCTCGTCGGCTCGAGGCGAGCTCGACGCGCGCGCTCGCGAGGGCGAGCTCGCGAAGTCCCGCGGTGATGCGCTCGGCGAGCGCCGGTGCGGCCGTCGCACGGGCTTCCGAGAGCGCGTCGGCCGCCGCCCACGCGTCCGCGGCCGCGCCGGCGACCGCCGCCTCGAGCGTCGCCGGATCGACGCCGCCCTCCCCGAGCTCGGCGAGCGCGAGCTCCACCTCCGCCCGACGGGCCGCGAGCTCCGCGGGCGCGCATCCATACTTCCGTGCCAGACGCTGCAATGCCGCGATCCGCTCCTCGATCTGGTCGAGACGCTCGGGGTCGGATTGGATGGCGCGTGCCCGCGCGCCCGCCCGGAGCGCCGCGTCCTCGAGCGTCGGCCGCGCCTCGTCGAGGAGACCCGCCACTTGCCCGAGCTCGGGATCGAGCGCCGCCACACCGTGCAGCAGCGCCGCGGTCCGCGCCACGATCTCGAGCACCGCTCCGTCCCCCGCGTACAGCACCGCCTCGGCCTCGGCGGCCGTCTGTCGGAGCCGCTCGGCGTGGCGCAAGATCTCACGCTCGCGCTCGAGCTCGACACTCTCCCCCTCACGCGGCGCCACGCGCGCGAGCTCCTGCGCCTGAAACGTCAGGAGCTCGCGGCGCGCCGCGACGCCGTCGGCGCCGGCGCGACAGGCCGCAGAGGCGCTCTTCCAGCTCGACCAGCACCCGGTAGCGACTGGCCATCGTCGCCGCGGCCGACTCGAGCCCGGCCGCGGCGTCGAGATGCATGCGGGCGGTCTCGGGACGGAGCAGGGTCTGATGCTCGTGTTGGCCGTAGACCTGCACCAACCGTTCGCCGAGCTCCGCCAAACGCGCCGCCGTCACCAACCGATCGTCGACGAAGGCGCGCTGGCGACCCGCGGTGCTGATCACGCGCCGCACCGTCATCTCGCCGAGGTGGCCGGCGGGCGGGCGCTCGTCGCTGGCGGGCGCGCGTCGTCGCCGGCGGACACGCGCTCGTCGCCGGCCGGTGAGCGCTCCTCGCCAGCCGGTGAGCGCTCCTCGCCGGCCAATGAGCGCTCGTCGCCGAGCGACGCCGCCGCCGCGGCGACCGCCGGCCCGACGAAGAGCGCCTCGATCTCGGCGTCGCGCTCGCCGTCACGCACGAGCTCGAGTCCGGCGCGCCCGCCCAGCACCAACGCGATCGCGCGCATCAACATCGTCTTCCCGGCGCCGGTCTCCCCGGTGATCACGTTGAAGCCGGGCTCGAAGGCGATCTCGAGGTCCTCGATGACGGCGAGGCTGCGGATGCGAAGGTCCGCCAGCATCGTCGCGTCAGCGCTCGCCCCAGTGCAGCTTGTCCCGGAGCACGCCGAGCACGGTCCGCGCGACCGTGCGGACGAGCGCGACGACGTGCGGCGAGCGCGCCACCTCGACGACGTCGCCGTCGCGGAGCGGAATGCCCTCCTGCCCGTCGAGCGTGAGGAATACCTCCTGATCGCGCGCCCGGAGCTCCGCGCGGATGACCGACGTGTCGGCCAGGACCAGAGGTCGAAGCGTCAAGGTGTGCGGGCAGATCGGCGCCAGCAGCATCACCGGCACGCCAGGCCCGACCAGCGGGCCGCCGGCCGAGAGCGAGTACGCCGTCGAGCCCGTCGGGGTCGCGACGATCAACCCGTCGGCCTTGTAGACGCAGAGGTACTCGTCGTCGACCGACGTATGGAGGTCGATGATGCGGGCGAGCGCGCCCTTGTTGATGACGGCGTCGTTCAAGACCTGCGCCGACGCGACGACGACACCCTCCCGCAGCACCCGGACCGCCAGGGTCGTGCGGCGGTCGAGCTGGTAGTCGCCGGCGAAGATCCGCTCGAGGGCGCCGATCGCATCGTGGGTCGTGACCTCGGTCAGGAACCCGAGCCCGCCGAGATTGATGCCGAGCACGCGCAGCTCGCGGGCACCGGCCATGCGCGCGACCGAGAGCATCGTCCCGTCGCCGCCGAGCACGACCACACAGATCCGGCAGCGCGCACCATCGTGGCCTTGTCGACGACTTGCACCCCCGGAGCTCGGAGAGCTCCGACTCCACGAGCACGCCGACGTTCCGCCCGCGCAGGTACGTCGCGAGCGTCGCCGCGAGCGTCGCTGCCTCGGCACGTTGGCGCTTCACCACCAGCCCGATGGTCTTCGGGGTCTCCGCCATGGGCCGGTTATGGTGGGGCGACCCCGAAATGGCAACCACAGGGGAACCACACGCGCGCTTGTGGTACCGTCACCGTCGTGAAACGGCGCGACTCGAGCAGCGACCTCTTCGCGGCGCACGGCGAGCGCGAGCGCCGACGCCAAGCGCCCCTCGCCGAGCGCATGCGACCTGCGACGCTCGACGAGCTGGTCGGCCAACCGCATCTGCTCGGCCCGGGACGGATCGTCCGCGAGATGGTCGAGAGCGGACGGCTGCACTCGCTGATCCTCTGGGGGCCGCCCGGCACCGGCAAGACCACGCTCGCGCATCTCCTGGCACAGGCGGCGCAGGCCGAGCTTCGTCGCGTTCTCCGCCGTGCTCTCAGGCGTGAAGGAGCTGCGCGAGATCGTCGCCGCGGCCGCCGACCGTCAGCGCCTGCACGGACGCGCCACCATCCTCTTCGTCGACGAGATCCACCGCTTCAACAAGGCGCAGCAAGACGCCTTCCTGCCCCACGTCGAGAACGGGACGATCGTGCTCCTCGGCGCCACCACCGAGAACCCCTCCTTCGAGGTCATCGCCCCGCTCTTGTCGCGCACGCGCGTGCTCGTGCCTCGAGTCGCTCGACGACGCGGCCATCGCCACGCTGATCGACCGCGCGCTCCGCGACCGCGAGCGCGGACTCGGTGCGCTCGACCTCACGCCTCGCCGACGACGCCCGCCGCTTTCTCGCCGAGCGCTCGCACGGCGACGCCCGCGTCGCGCTCGGCGCGCTCGAGCTCGCCGCGAGCCTCGCGCGCGTCAACGCGGCGTCCAGACGCTCGACCTGGCCCTCGTCGAGGAGGCGTTGCAGCAGAAGGCGCTCCGCTACGACAAGGGCGGCGAGGAGCACTACAACGTCATCTCCGCGTTCATCAAAAGCATGCGAGCGAGCGATCCCGACGCCGCCGTCTACTGGCTGATGCGCATGCTCGAGGCCGGTGAGGATCCGCTCTTCGTGGCCCGGCGGATGGTCATCTTCGCCGCCGAGGACGTCGGCAACGCCGACCCGCGCGCGTTGCAGGTCGCGGTCGCCGCCAAGGACGCGTACCACTTCGTCGGCCACCCCGAGGGTCGGATCCCGCTCGCGCAGGCGGCGACGTATCTGGCGACCGCCCCGAAGTCGAACGCGTCCTACCGCGCCATGCTGGCCGCGGCCGAGGCCGTCAGCCAGCACGGCGCGCTGCCCGTGCCGCTCGCACCTCCGCAATGCGCCGACGCCGCTCATGAAGGGCCTCGGGTACGGCGCCGCCTATCGCTACCCGCACGACTACGGTGGCGGCGTCGTCGGCACAGCAGTGCCTGCCGGATGCGCTCGCCGACGCGACGTTCTACGAGCCGACCGACCGCGGTGACGAGGCGGCAATCCGGCCCGCCTGGCCGCGATCCGGGACGCCAAGCGCGAGCCGTCCGACTGACGACCGCTCATCAGTGGATGTAGCCGAGGCTCTTCAGCGCCTCCTGAGTGGCCGCATCGACCGTCCCCGCCTGCTCCGTCCCTTGCGAGCGCGGCAACGCCGCCACGTACGCCGTCATCGTGCGCTCGAGGGTCGCGGCGCGCTCGACCTCGACGGCGATCAGATTGTTCTGCTCGTGCGGATCGCGCGCCAGGTCGTAGAGCTCCGAGTGTCCCTGACTGTTCCACATGAGCTTCCAGTCACCGTCGATGATCGCGAGCCAGTCACCCTTGGGGTAGAGCGCGGCGAGCGTACGGCTTTCCACCACGAGCGGCCGACCGAGCCGCGGCGGCACGCCGCCCTGAATGCCCTCGGGGCGAGGGCGACCGAGACGCTCGAGCACCATCGGCATCACGTCGGTCAGCTGGACCCAATCGCTCCGCTCACCGAGACCGCCGTCGCCGCGCGGCGGCTTGCTGACGAACGGCACGTGAATGACCTCCTGGTAGGGCACGCTCCCGTGGCCTTTCAGGCCGTGCTCTCCGAAGAGCTCGCCGTGGTCGGCCGTGACGATGATCCAGGTCCGGTCGTAGAGGTTTCGGCGCTTGAGCGTCGCGAGGACGTCACCGAAGCAATGGTCGGCGTAGCGGATCTCGCCGTCGTAGAGCGCGAGCGTCTGCTCGGGCGAGGGTCGCTCGCCCTCCTTGATCGGCGTCGGGCAGAAACGGGTCGGCGAATCCCGGGGGCGGCGTGAGCGGCGCGTGGGCATCGAAGTAGTTGAGGAAGAGGAAGAAGGGCTCCTCGACCTTCTCGAGCCACGGCACGGCCCGCGCGGTCAGATCGGCCGCCAGGCGGCCGTTGATGCTGCCGATGTCGTCGTCGTCCCACCATGCGAACCCGGTACCGAGCCCGAAGATCTTCTTGAGCCAAGGCCCGCCGGCGACGCCGCCGGTGCGATATCCCGCCTGCCCGAGGAGCCCGGCGAGCGTCGTCTCGGACGGCACCACGCCCCGGACCCGATACGGCGCGAGCCCCGGGCGATTCGGAATCGCGCTCGTGAGCACTGAGCGATCCCTCGGGATCGTAGCGGGCGCCGTGGCTCGTGGGACACTTGCCCGTGAAGAGCGACGCATGCGAGGGCAGCGTCCACGTGCCGGGGGCGAGCGCGCGCGTGTAGACCGTCGACTCCGCGGCCAGCGCGTCCAGATTCGGACTGGTCGGGCGCGCGTACCCGTAGCATCCGAGATGATCGGCGCGGGTCGTGTCGAGCGTGACCAGCAGAAGGTTCGGACGATCGATCCGACCCGCGCGGCATGCGGTCAGCGCGGAGGCTCCCGCCACCGCTCCCAAGCGCAGGCCACCCGCCAACACCTCGCGGCGTGTGAACCGCCGCGTCACGTGAGTGCATCGACGAGCGCGTTTCTTGTCGGTCGCGGCGACCGCGTGGTATGGCCGCGACGATCGCGCGCGGGTCGCTCGTTCTGCACCGCGTGCCGCGATCGCATCGGTCATCGGACGAGGGTAACAAGTCGGAGCGAACTCGCAAACAACCCGATCAGCATGAACGGCCGGCGGGTTGGATGCGGACCCTCGTTCGTCGCTCTCTTCGCCGGCGCCCTCACCATCGCGGTCTTCTGGCCGGCGAGTCGCGGCGGTTTCGTCTGGGACGATGCCAATCTGATCACCACCCGTCACGACGCGCTCGACGAGTGGTCCGACGTTCCCGCCGCGTTCGGCCGCGCCGCCACCGGCCGGCGAAGGCGTCGCGTACTACCGGCCGATCATGATCGCGAGCTTCGTCGTCGACGCCAAGCTCTTCGGCTTCGAGGCGCCGGTGTTCCATCGCACCAACGTCCTGTGGCACGGCATGAACGTCGCGCTCGTCGTGCTCGTCCTCGTGCGCGTACGGCTGTCGGCTCTGGACGGCCGCCATCGCGGCACTCGCTCTTCGGTCTCCATCCGCTGCAATGCCAGGCGGTCGCCCTGATCCTCGGGCGGAACGACGTGCAGCTCGTGACGACCGTCGCGCTGATGCTGGTCGCCGACGAGGTCGTCCGCCGGCGCGGACGCCCGTACCTCGCGGACGCGCTCGTCGCGCTCGGTTTTGCGCTCACGCTCTGGACCAAGGAGACCGGCATCGTGGCGCCGATCTTCCTCGTGCTGCTCGACGTGCTCTGGCGCGGGAAGTCGTGGAGCGAGCTGCGCGCCCGCGTCCCACTCGCGGTCGCGCTCGGCGTCATCGTCGTTCTCTACTTCGCGACCCGCGTCGCCGTGATCGGCGCGGTCCTCGACACCGGGCACTACGGGTACGTCCCGCTGCTCGATCGCCCGCGCGCTCGCCGCGGCGATCTTCGGGTATTACGTCCGTCACGTCTTCGTGCCCTGGGGAGCGGCGCCCGCCCCATACCATCCCGGTCTCGTCGATCCGTCCAAGCCCGATCTCTGGATCGCCGTCGGCTTCGCCGTCGCCTTCGTCGTCGGAACCACGCTGGCGTGGCGGCGCGATCGCCGTGTCGCCGCCGGCCTCCTGATCTTCGCGATCGGTCTGCTTCCAGTGCTGGCCCTCGCCGCTCCGATGAAAGTACAGATCCTCGACCATCGCACCTATCTCTCGTTCCTCGGCCTCGCCTTCAGCGTCGGCGCTTGGCGCGCCCTCGGCGACACCGTCGCGGGCCGCTCTGTGGCGGGGGTCGGACTCGGGATCCCTCGCACTGCTGACCTTCCTTCGCGGTGCCGTCCTACGGCGACGCGCTGTCGCTCTGGACGCTCGGAGTCGAGACGGCGCCGTCGTCGGACTACGCGCGCAACAACTACGGCGCGGCCTTGATGGACGCCGACCGCTTTCCCGAAGCCGTCGAGCAGTTCCGCGAAGGGCTGCGCCTGAACCCCGACTACGACAAGGCCCGCTTCAATCTCCTCAACTGCCTCGAGTACCTCGGCGATCGCACGCAGGCGCTCCGTGAGCTCGAGATCCTGGTCGAGCAGCGGCCGACGGATACGGCGCTGCTGACGCGCCTCGCGACCATGCGGAGTCGCGAGGGCGACCTCGCGGGCGCACAAGCGGCCGCGGAGAAGGCCGTCGCGCTCAAGCCCGACGATCCGACGCTGCTGCAGCAATCTCGCCGACGTGCTCGAGCGGCGCGGTGCGCGTCGCGGCGGCGGTACGCGCTGCGGCGGCGCTTGACCGAGCTCGAGCCGCAGAATCCGGTCTACCTGGCCTCGCTCGGTCGCGTGCTCGCCGGCTCGGGCCAGCCGGCCGAAGGCCGTCGGCGCCTTCGAGCGTTCGCTCGCCGCCGCGCCCGACAACGGCCCCGTGCATTTGCAGCTCGCGCAAGTCGCTCTGGCAGGTCGGACGATGGAAGGGAGCGGCGGCGGCGGCCGGGCAGGCACGCGCGCGCGGTTTCGTGGACCAAGCTCTCCTGCAGCGTCTCGCCGAGGTGGGCGTCGAGGTCCCGTAGCTCGGCCGGCGGCGCTGCGCCAGTCCGCAGCGACGGTCAGCGGATGTAGCCGAGGCTCCGCAGGCGCTCGAGCTGCTCGGGGGTGAGCGTCACGGCATCCCCGGACGCGGCGTGCGCGGCGCGGAAGCGTTCGAGCCATACCCGGAGATCGGCGACGACGTCGGGTCGCGCCGCCGGCGACGTCGGTCTGCTCGTGCGGGTCGACGGCGAGATCGAAGAGCGTGATCCGGCCGCTCCGGGCGATCGAAATGCAGCGTGTGCTGGCGATGCCGCACCGCCCGGACCGTGTCCGGCTCCGCATTGTTGTGGTCGGCCTCGCTCGAGAGATAGCGCGTGCCGAGCTCGACGCCGCCGCCACGCCACGTCGGCGCGAGGTCCGCCCCGTCGAGGCCCGCCGGCACTGGCGCGCCAGACGGCGCTGAGGATCGTCGGCAACACGTCGACGAGCGACGCCGTCGTGGCGACGCGCACGCCGCGCGGAACGCCCGCCCCGCGCAGGATCAACGGGACCCGCACGAGCTCCTGGTACTGCGTCCGACCATGGAGAACCCCGCCGTGCTCGAGGAACTCGTCGCCGTGGTCGCCCACGACCAGCACGAGCAGCCCGGGATCGTCGCTGAAACCGTCGAGGAGACGCGCCAGCTCGTCGTCCATCTGCCGGATGCCCGCGTCGTAGAGGTCGATCAGATGCTGCACGTCCGCCGTGTCGAGCCGCACCCGCCCCTTCCGAAATGCCATCAGTTGCGCCGTCGTGCCGTCGATCGTCCCGGCGTAGGGACGCACGAACTGCGCCTCGTATTCGGGCAACGAGCGGTAGTCGCTGTGCACGTCGTAGTAGTGGACGAAGAGAAACCACCGTTGCCCCCGCGAGCTCCTTCGCCCAGGCGAGCGCCTGATCGGTGATCGCCCGCGACGGCTCGCGCTGCGTCACGCTCTCGACGACGTACCGGAACCTCTGAAAGCCGCGCTCGAGCCCGAAGGTCTGACTGAGATAGTTGGAGTTGACGACCGCGGCGGTCGCAAAGCCGCTCGTCGCGAGCTGGGTCGCGAGGGTCGCGACCGAATCCGAGAGTTTCGCATTCGACGTCGCGAGCCCGTGGCGGCCCGGATAACACCCGTGAAGAGCGAGGCATGCGCCGGAAGCGTCCATGGCGCGGTCGGACGTGACGTCCTCGAACACCACACCCCCTTCGCGAAGGCATCGAGACGCGGCGAGGTCGGGCGCGCATACCCGTACGCGCCGAGATGATCCGGTCGCAAGGTGTCGATCGAGACGAGCAGGACGCGGGCCAGGGGCGGCGCCGGCCGGTCGCGTTGGCACCCGACCATCGTCGCGACGAGGCAACCCGACGACCAGCACGCGCGCCATCGCGCGCGACCCGCGGCGATCATTCGTAGCGTACCGCCATCAGGACGAGGCCGTGCGGCGGGGCCGTCTGTCCGGCGCGGCTGCGATCGCGACTGGCGAGCACCCGCGCCACGTCGCCGACCTCGCGCTGCCCCGTTCCCACCTCCACGAGCGTACCGACGATCGCGCGCACCATGTGCTTCAGGAACGCCGTTGGCCTCGATACGGTACACGCAGAGACCCTCGGCTTCCGTGAAGCCGCTGTGAATGACCCGCCGGACGGCACTCTCACGCGTCGCAGTCCGAGGCGCGGAAAGGCGGAGAAATCGTGCTCACCGGCGAGCGCGGCCGGCGGCGAAACGCATAGCCATGAGGTCGAGCGCGCGCGGCACATGCCAGGCGAAGCGATGCCAGAACGCGGAACGCCAGGGCTTGCGTCCAGATCCGGTACTCGTAGACCCGTGCCGTCGCATGGCGGCGGGCGTCAGAACCCGTCGCCGACGACCGCGATCTCGCGGACGGCGATGTCGGGAGGCGTGAGCGCGTTCACCGACTTCCGGAGCTCGCGCGCGTCGAGCGTCTGCTCGGTCCGAAAGGTCGCCACCTGCCCCATGGCGTGCACGCCGGCATCGGTCCGCCCCGAGGCCGCGACCCGCACGGGATGCCGGAGCGCGGTCGCGAGGGCCGCCTCGAGGACGCCCTGCAGCGTGCGGGCGTCCGGCTGGAGCTGCCACCCACGGTACTCCGGTGCCGTCGTACTCGAGGAGCATGCGGTACTGTGCCATAGGGTCACTGCGCGACGGCGTGGCGACGACCGGACGGCTCGTCGCTTCCCGGAACGGTCGTCGTTCTTATAGCTCGCGGATCACGATCTCGGCGATCTGCACGGCGTTCAGCGGCGGCACCTTTGCGGACGTTGTCGGCCGCGACCCAGAGCTGCAGGCCGTGCGGATGCGACGGGTCGTTCCGGACGCGGCCGACGTAGACGGCATCGGTGCCGCCGACGTCGGCGGCCGTCGGGTACGGGATCTCGTCGCCGAGGTCACGGAGGATCACCCCGGGAGCCTCGCGGAGGAGCGCCCGGGCGTCGGCCGCGTCGAGCGGCTGCTCGAGCTCGACGGTGAGGGCGACGCTGTGTCCGTAGAACGTCGGCACCCGGACGCAGGTGACGGCGACGGGCAGCGTCTCGAGGTGCAGGACGCGCCGGGTCTCGGCGATCACCTTCGCCTCCTCCTTCGTCGATCCGTCCTCGAGGAATGCATCCACCTGCGGAATGCAATTGAAGGCGATCCGGCGTGGGAAGACCGACGGCTCCTCGCCCTCGCCCTCGGAGAAATCGCGCATGTTGAGGATGTTGATCGTCTCGCGCGAGAGCGCGTTGACGCCGCGCTTCCCGCCGCCGGAGACGGCCTGATAGCTCGACGCCACGATGCGCGCGAGGCCGACCGCGTCGGCGATCGGCTTCAACGCGACCACGATCGGGATCGTCGTGCAGTTCGGGCTGGCGATGATGCCGAGATGGCGCTCCGCGAGATCGTCGGCATTCACCTCGGGCACGACGAGCGGCACGTCGGGATGCATGCGGAAGTGACTGCTCTTGTCGATCACGATCGCCCCGGCATCGACCGCGCGCGAGGCGTACTCGGCGCTGACCGCGCCGCCGGCGCAGAAGAACGCGATGTCGACGCCGTCGAAGCCGTCGCCGTCGAGCAGCTCGACCCGAACCGATCCGTCGCGCCACTCGACGAGCTCCCCGGCCGTGCGCTGCGACGCGAAGAGGCGCAGCTCGCCGACGGGGAACACCCGCTCCTCGAGCGTCTTCAATACCTCCGACCCGACGGCGCCGGTGGCGCTGACGACGGCGACCGTGAACTCGCGTTCCGCCATCCGATCCCTCAGTCTTCGACGACGCGATTCACCGGCACGGCCTCGCGCGTGTCGGGCTGCGATCGTGCTCGCGATCATGCCGGTCCGGCGCGCGTACTCGAAGAGCCCGCCGGCGTCGATCACGGGACGGGCGTCACCGAGCGGTGTCGAGCGGCATGCGGGCGCCGGTGCGGAGGTTGGTGATCGTGCTGGCATCGAGGTCGATCTCGGCGTCGTCGCCGATGACGAACTCGTCGACGAGGCGCGTGGGCGTCTCCAGGGGATAGAGCTCGCCGGTCGCGACGCAATTCCGGAAGAAGATGCGCGCGTACGACTCGGCGACGACCGCCTGCAGCCGCCCGCCGCCCCGATCGCGATCGGGGCGTGCTCGCGCGACGAGCCGCAACCGAAGTTCCGTCCCGCGACGATGATGGAGTACGGCGTCTTGGTCGTCCCCTGCGGCACGAAGGCGGGAGCGTCGAGCACGCCGCAGAGCGCGTAGCTCCCGAGCTTCTCGTACTCGTCGGGGATCGTCGGCACGAGGTTCAGGTACTGGGCGGGAATGATCTGATCGGTGTCGATGTTGTCACCGAGGACGTAGACCTTGCCGCGGATCGTGTTGGCGCTCATCGCGAGGAACTCCCGTGGGTCGGTGATGCGACCGCGAATGGCGGAGGCCGCGACGGTGTACGGCGACGCCAGATAGACCTGCCCTTCCTTCGCACCCATGCGGCCCGGGAAGTTGCGGTTGGTGGTCGAGATGCAGACCTCCGGGCCGTTGATGCGCCCGAAGGTGTCGGCGGGCCCACCGAGGCAGGCGGCGCACGAGGCGTCCATCGAGATCGGTGCAGCCGGCATCCTCGAAGATCGAGAGCAGCGGTCTTGCCGTCGAGCGTCTCGGTGCGGATGCCCTGCGAGATCTCGGTCGTCGCCGGCACGAGGAACGTCTTCACCGCGACCTTCTGCCGCGCATCACCTGCGCCGCGCTCACGAAGTCGGTGAGCTTCCCGCCCGTGCAGGAGCCGATGTAGCGCGCGGGTGAGTTTCACATCGCTGAGTTCCCGAGCCGTCGCGCGCTTGTCGGGGAGTGCGGCTTGGCGACCGTCGGCTCGATGCGTCCCGGCGTCCCAGCGCTTGAAGAAGACGTGCTCCGCACGTCGGCATCGGGCTTCACCGGCTCGAAATACCTTGCCGGTCCGGGCGCGGACGTAGTCGAACGTGACGTCGTCGGCTTCGATGATGCCGTTCTTGCCGCCGCCCTCGATCACCATGTTGCAGAGGGTCATGCGCTCTTCCATGGACGAGACGCTGGATCGCCTCGCCGCCGAACTCCATGGCCTTGTACGTGCCGCCGTCGACGCCGATCTCGCCGATCAGGTGGAGGATCACGTCCTGGCCATCAGGTACGACGGGAACTCGCCGTCGAACACGAAGCGCATCGTCGGCGGAACCTTCACGAGCAGCTTCCCGGTTCCGAGGATGAACGCGGCGTCGGTGTTGCCGATGCCGGTCGCGAACTGATTGAACGCGCCCGCCGTGCAGGTGTGCGAGTCGGTACCGAAGAGCACCTCGCCCGGCCGGCAGTGCCCCTCCTGCGCGAGGCGCGATGTGACAGAACGCCTTTGTAGCGCGGCGAGCCGACGTCGTAGTAGTGTGGCAGGTCCTGCTCCTTCACGAACTGGCGCAGGATGTCGACGTTCCGGTGGCACTTGTCGTCGGCGGTGAAGATGTAGTGGTCGGGAATGATGACGACCTTGTCGCGGTCCCAGACCTTGGCCGTGGCGCCGAACTCGCGCTGGAAGATGCCGATCGTCCCGGGCCGCAGACGTCGTGGGTCATGAGCGTGTCGACGTTCGCCCACACGTTGTCGCCCGGACGGACGGCGGCCTTGCCGGAGGCCCGCGCCAGGATCTTCTCGGTCATCGTCATTGCCATGCGATCGTGTCCCCGTTTCGTTCGCTTCGTTACGGCCCGCTCACCCGGCCGCGGTCGGTGTAGCGCTTGCGGTATTCGAGCTTGTTGAGCGCGTTCAGGAACGCGAGCGCGCTCGCCATGATGATGTCGGTGTGGGCGCCCTGCCCCGTCGAGGTGAGCTCGCCGTCGCGCACGAGACACGACACCTCGCCCTGCGCATCGGTGCCGCCGGTGATCGCCTTCACGGCATAGCGCTCGAGCTTGCACGCGGTCGACGTGGCGTTGGCGATCGCGCGATAGCAGCGCGTCGACGACGCCGTCGCCGGTCGCGTCCGCCGCCCGCTCGGCGCCGTCGATGCGGAGGCGCAGCGTCGCACGCGGCTCGCTCTCGGTCGACGAGGTCACCGTCAACGCGACCAGCTCGTAGCGGTCCGGCACGCGTACGGCCTCCTCGGCGACGATCGCCATCAGGTCCTCGTCGTAGACGTTCTTCTTCTTGTCGGCCAAGGCCTTGAAGCGCTCGAAGGCCTTGTTCATGTCGATCTCCTGGGCGGCGATGCCGAGCTCCTTCAGGCGATCGAGGAACGCGTGGCGGCCCGAGTGCTTGCCGAGGACGAGGCGGTTCGACCCGACCCCGACGGTCTCCGGGGCGCATGATCTCGTACGTGATCTTGTTCTTCAGTACCCCGTCCTGATGGATGCCGGCCTCGTGCGCGAAGGCGTTGTCGCCGACGATCGGCTTGTTGATCGGAATCGGAATCCCCGTGATCTGCGAGACGAGACGGCTCGCCGAATAAATCTGCTCGGTCACGATGCCGGTCTCGAGGCCGAAGAAGTCCTTGCGCGTGCGGAGCGCCATCACGACCTCGTCCATCGAGGCGTTGCCGGCGCGCTCGCCGAGCCCGTTGACGGTGCACTCGACCTGACGCGCGCCGGCCTCGACGGCGGCGAGCGAGTTGGCAACCGCCATGCCGAGGTCGTTGTGACAGTGCGCGCTCCAGCGCACGGCGCGGCCGCCGGGGGTCTCGGCGATGAGGTGACGGAAGAGTGCCCCCGTTTGCTCGGGCAGCGCGTAGCCCGTGGTGTCGGGGACATTGAGGGTGACGGCGCCGGCGCGGATCACCTCGCCGAACACGGTGACCAGGTAGTCGCGGTCGCTCCGCGACGCGTCCTCGGCCGAGAACTCGACGTAGTCGAGATGCTTCTTGGCGAAGCCGATCGCCCATCCGGCCGCGTCGATCACTTCCTGACGGCTCATCATGAGCTTGTGCTTCAGATGGATGTCGGAGGTGGCGATGAAGATGTGGATGCCGGGGCGCTTGGCCTTCTCGACGGCGCGGATCGCGCGTTCGATGTCGGGCTCTTTGGTGCGCGACAGGCTCAGCACGATCGGCTTGGTCACCGCCTCGCCGACGCGGCGGACCGAGTCGTAGTCGCCCTCGGAGGAAGCGGCGAAGCCGGCCTCGATGACGTCGACGTTCAGCTGCTCGAGCTGGCGGGCGATCGCGACCTTCTCCTCGACGTTCATCGAGGCGCCGGGCGATTGCTCGCCGTCGCGGAGCGTCGTGTCGAAGATCTGTACGTGCTGGGATTCGTTCGCTTCCATCGTCGTACTCATCCGCCGAAAACGAAAACTCCCGCATGGCCTGCCTGCGCCAGCGGGAGCATCATCACGCGGTCGGCGGTACTGCTTGCTCTATCGCAAGTTTCCCACTTTCGCGACCGGCTGCTCCGCCCGCGCCCTTCGGGCTTTCGGCCGCCCTAGGATCCACGTCACCGGCCCGGAGAGGGCGTAGAGCATGAAGGCCGTGAACAAGAAGATTTGGGGCTCGGCAATCACGAATTTCAATCCCACGATGAGCGCCACCAGGATCCAGAGCGGCTGCCGGGGATTCAGGTGGAAGACCTTGAAGCTGTTGTAGCTGACGTTGCTGACCATGAGCGCCGCCAAGCCGTAGATCACCACGAGAAGAATGATGTGCTTGTGCGTCGCGCCTTCGCCGCCGAAGAAGTAATACAGCAATACCGTCGAGGCAACGGTGTCGGCGGCGGCGGGGATCGGCAGACCCGTGAAGCTCTTCTTGTCACCAAGATCGGCCTGGACGTTGAAGCGGGCGAGCCGGAGCGCGCCGCACGCGACGTACAACGAGGCGGCGAGCCAGCCCCAGTTTCCCCACGGCTCGAGCGCCCACTTGTAGACCAGGATGCCCGGCGCCACGCCGAACGCGACGAGATCCGACAGCGAGTCGTACTCGATGCCGAACTTGCTGGTCGACTTGGTGAGTCGGGCGATCCGGCCGTCGAGCCCGTCGAACACGTGCGCCACCAGGATGCAGATTGCCGCGACCTGGTAGGAACCATCGATCGTCGCAATGATCGAGTAGAACCCGGAGAAGAGCCCGCAGGTCGTGATCAGGTTCCGGAAGGAGATAGACGCCGCGATGCAGCGGCTCGTCGCTCTTCCGCTCGCGGCGTCCGTGAATCAACCGGATCTCGGAGCTCATGGATACGATCCTATGATGGTTTCCCCCGCCGTCGTACGATCCCCGATCGCGACGTGTAACTTGACCACCTTCGGGACGTAGAGGTCAAGCCGCGATCCGAACATGATCATTCCGTAGCGGTCGCCGCGCCGGACGTGGTCGCCGACCGCGATCTTGCAGATGATTCGGCGCGCCAGCTGGCCCGCGATCTGGACGAAGAGGATGCGCTCGCCGCGCCGATCCTCGACGACGACCGCGTTCCGCTCGTTCAGCTCGAGGCCTTGTCGAGAAAGGCGGCATGGAACTGGCCGTCGAAGTGCTCCACGTGCCGGACGGTGCCGTCGACCGGCAGACGGTTCACGTGGACGTTCAGCGGCGACATGAAGATGCTGACGCGCCGGCACGGCCGCTCGACGAAGCGCTCGTCGCGGAGGACCTCCGTGATCGCCACCACCTTGCCGTCGGCGGGCGCGGTGATGAGCTGGTCGCCGCCCGGGATCACGCGCTCGGGGTCACGGAAGAAGTTGATCACCAGGCCCGCGAGCACGACGAGCGGCCAGGCGATCCACCATGGGGCGGACGCGAGCGCGAGCACGCTCACCGCGACGGCGAGCGTCATGTAGGTGTACCCTTCGCGGGCGAAGCGCATGTGCGGCGGCGACGCGCGCCGTCAGTTCTTCGTCTTGTCGACGAGCCGGTTCGACCCGAGCCACGGCATGAGCGCTCGGAGCGTCCCACCGACCTTCTCGATCGGGTGGTGCTCGGCCTCCTTGCGGAGCTCGCGGAAGTGCGGCGTCCCGCACTGATGCTCGGTGATCCACTCGTCGGCGAACTTGCCGCTCTGGATCTCGGCGAGGATCTGCTTCATGGCCGTCCGCGCCTCGGCGCCGATGACCCGCTTGCCGCGCGTCATGTCGCCGTACTCGGCGGTGTTGCTGATCGAGTAGCGCATGTTGGCGATGCCGCCTTCGTAGATGAGGTCGACGATCAGCTTCACCTCGTGCAGGCACTCGAAGTACGCCATCTCCGGCGCGTACCCGGCCTCGACCAGCGTCTCGTAGCCGGCGCGGATGAGCTCGGTCAGCCCGCCGCAGAGGACCGCCTGCTCGCCGAAGAGGTCGGTCTCGGTCTCCTCGCGGAAGTTGGTCTCGATGATCGCCGCGCGGGCGCCGCCGATGGCCTTGCCGTAGGCGAGCCCGACCTGCTTGGTCGTCGCCGCTCGGATCCTGGTGCACCGCGAGCAGGCACGGCACGCCGCGGCCGCGCTCGTACTCGCTGCGCACGAGATGCCCGGGACCCTTCGGGCGCGATCATGAAGACGTTCACGTCCTTCGGCGGCACGATCTTCTTGAAGTGGATGTTGAAGCCGTGCCCGAAGGCGAGCGACTTGCCGGCCTTCATGCCGGGCGCGATCTCGGCGGCGTACATCTCGCCGGCGAGCTCGTCGGGGACGAGGATCATCACGATGTCGCCCCACGCGGCCGCCTCGGCCGTCGGCAGCACCTTGAGACCCGCGGCCTCAGCCTTCTTCCACGAGGCGCTGTCGCGGCGGAGGCCGACGGCGACGTCGATGCCGCTGTCGCGGAGATTCAGCGCATGGGCGTGCCCTGGCTGCCGTAGCCGATGACGGCCACCTTCTTGCCCTTCAGGTTGGCGAGATCGGCGTCTTTTTCAGTGAAAACGTTCACGCGACTTTCTCCTTCTCGTCGTCGGCGCTTCGCACGTGAGCGTCCGCGTGCCGCGCAGCATCGCGACGCGACCCGTCCGCACGATCTCCGTGATGCCGAGGGGTTTCAAGAGCTCGATGATGGCAGCGATCTTGTCCTGCTGGCCCGTGACCTCGACGACGTGCGAGTGCGGGCCGACGTCGATGATCTTGCCGCGGAAGATGTCGACGATGTGCATCAGCTCGCCGCGCGTGCGCTCGTCGGCTTTCACCTTGATCAGCACGAGCTCGCGCTCGACGTGCGCGGTGTCCTTGAAGTCGGAGACGCGGATGACCGGAGACGAGCTTGTTGAGCTGCTTGGTGATCTGCTCGAGCACCGTGTCGTCACCCGCGGTCACCAGCGTGATGCACGAGACCGTCGGATCCATGCGTCTCGGCGACCGACAGGCTCTCGATGTTGAAGCCGCGGCCGCTGAACATCCCGGCGACGCGCGCCAAGACGCCGAACTCGTTCTCGACCAGGACCGATATGGTGTGTCGCATGCTTGCCTCGTCCTGCGCCGATCGGCGAGTGCCTGCGCAGGGCAGGCGGGGTTGTCGCGCGTTCTGCGAATCTCGCGCGCCCCGATGCGGCACGCGACCTCGAGCTCAGCGGTACTTGTTGAGGATCTCCATCATGCGGTCTTTGCCCGGCGAGCTTCACCTTCTGCAGCCGCTTCCGCTCGACCTCTTCGTCTTGGTTCAGGAAGCCCTTGTGGTTGAAACTGCGCGAGGCTGCTTCTCGAGCTGGACGTGCTCGTCGTAGAAGCGCTTCAGATCCGGGTCTCGATCGACCAGGGAAAGGATGAGCTGCTCGTCCTTAGCCTCCATGGGAGACTCCTTTCAGCGCACGACCCTGGGGTGGGTGAGAGAGAACGCGAACAGAATACTGGCAAGTACTCAGAAACACTGAGGTTTGCTTCTAGTATACGATCGGAACCTTGTCAACGAAGTCGAGCGTCGACGTGAGCGCTCCGACGGCGAATGTTCGCTCTGCGTGAGCTCGGCTTCCGGCGGCCGCACGTAGCTCGGCGCGAGGTCCGCGAGCGTCGTCCCCTGCGCGGATCGACCGCAGGCGGCCGCCGCCAAGCGCGCGACCGCCACCGCGCTCGGCGGATGTCGCCGACGACGGGAGCAGGCGTCGCCCCGCGCCGAGCACCCGCTGAAACACTTCGTCCATACGACTCGACCGCGTCGCCGATGAACGTGCACGGTGGCGCCGATCGGCGCCGCGCAGCCGATCCGCGGCGATCGCACACGGCTCACCGCAGCCGCATCAGACGATCGCCGTCACGCTCGTAGAGGGCGGCGTAGACCTCGCGCTTGCGCGCATCGAGAGCGGCGCACAGCCGACCCGACACGGGCGGGCGCCGCGACGCGCCAAGGCGTCGAGCGTCGGGACGCCGACCACGCGATAGCCGCCGGCGAACGCGAGCCCCTTGGCGAAGCTCGAGCGCGATGCGCAGTCCGGTGAACGATCCCGGCCCGATCGTGACCGCGAGCGCGTCGTTCGCGGCCGAGCCGCCCGCCTGCGGCCAGCAGCGTCTCGGCGACGAGTCGCGGCAGCGTGCCGGCGTGATTCGACGTCGGTTCGCTCCGCAGCGCTCGGCGAGCACCAGCCGTCCGCGACGAGCGCGACGCTGCAGCGCCAGGTCGCGGTGTCGATCGCCAGGATGCGCGTCAGGCCGTCCTCACCCCGCCACGATGCGCGAGATGTCGTTGTAGAAGACGAACACCATGAGCGCGAGCAAGCAGGAAGAGTCCCACCTGCTGCGCCATCTCGCGCTGCCGGAGCGCCAGCGGCCGGCCACGCACCGCCTCGAACGCGAAGAAGAGCAGATGCCCGCCGTCGAGCACCGGGATCGGCAGCAGGTTCAGGACGCCGAGGTTCACGCTGATGAGACCGAGGAAGCGGATCAGATAGTCGAGGCCGCGCTCGGCCTGCTGACCTGCGGCCTGCACGATCAGGATCGGACCGCCGAGATCGCGCGCCGACACCGAGCCCTGAAAGATCTTCACGACGCTCAGCAGCGTCATCTTCACCCAGAAGTAGGTCTCGTAGACGCCGAGACCGATCGCGTTCACGAGCGACACCGGCGCGATCTCGACGAAGCGCTCGATGCCGATGAGATAGGCCTTCGCCGATCTCCTCGCCGAACACGGTCTTCCTCGGGCCGCTCCTCGGGAACCGCGGTCAGCGTGCTCGACCGTGCCGTCGTCGCGCCGCACCTCGAGGGCGAGCGGTGCTGCCGCCGCTCGCGCGCACCGGCCTGCGAGAGCGCGTCCCACGTCGGCGATCGCCTTGCCGTCGATCGAGACCACGCGTGTCACCGCGGCGCAAGCCGGCCTTCTGCGCCGCCATGCCCTCCATCACGCCGCCGATCTTCGGAAGGTCGGTCGGCGTGCCGGCGCCGTAGATCGCGAAGACGATCGTGAAAGCCACGCACGCCGTGACCAGGTTCATGAGCGGACCGGCGAGCACGATGGCCGCGCGCTTCGGCAAGCGGTTGCTGCGAAAGCGCGTGCGCGGCGTCCGCGATCGGGCACCTCGTCCTCGGGATCGTCGCCGAGCATCTTCACGTAGCCGCCGAGCGGCACGGCGCTCACGGCGTACTCGGTCACGCCGCGGCGCCACGCGAGCAAGCGCGGCCCGAAGCCGAGCGAGAAGCGCAGCACCGTGACGCCCGACCACTTGGCGACCGCGAAGTGCCCGAGCTCGTGCACGAAGATCAGCAGGCCGAGGATCAGGATCGCGATCAGTATGTTGCCGCCCATGAGTGTCGTCCTTTGTGGCGTCAGTGACCGAAGAAGAACCGCGCGTAATAATAGACGAGCGGCGCCGGGAAGACGAGACTATCAATGCGATCGAGCACGCCGCCGTGCCCGGGATGATCCATCCCGAATCCTTGGCACCGAAGGCCGCTTGAGCATCGACTCGCAGAGATCGCCGACCTGGGCGAGGCAGCCCGACCGCGAGCCCGAGGCCCACGATCTCGCGCCCAGCCGAGCGTCGGAAAGAACACGAGCTTGCGAGCCCACACGCCCCGAGCAGGTTGGCAAACGACGGCGGCGATCGCTCCCTTCGACGGTCTTCCCGGGGCTGACAGATGGCATGAGCTTGTGGCGTCCGAACCAGCGTCCGCCGAAATAGCCGCCGACGTCGCCGGCCATCGCGATCACGACCGTGAGGATCACCCAACGCCAGCCGCCCGGCTGGCAGCCGCGCTTTCACGGGATCCGGCAGCGCGTGCATCCACACGTAGTGCGGCAGGAGAAACGCGGTGTAGAGCGTGCCGAGCAGCGTCAGGCCGATGCGCATCGACACCGTGGCGGAGGTCGTCCTTCCGCGCCAGCGCCGAGTGACCAAGCCCGCGACCACGACCGCCGCGAGCGCCATCGCGAAACGCTCCTGGGTCGGGACCAGCATCGCAGCAGAGCAGAGGATGCCCGCGGCCGATACCGAAGCCGCGGTCCCAGGGATCGCTCGGAAACGCCATGGTGCAGTACTCGCCGACGCCGACGAGCGTCGCGGCGCCAACCAGCCAGACGAAGAGCGACCACGGGTTCCAGACGATCAGCCAGATCAGCAGCGGGATGGCGACCGCCGCGGTGGCAAGCCTAGTGCGCAGCACGCAGGCGTTCGCGCTCGGCCTGCTCCCGGTGCGGCCGAACCGCCGCTCGCGTCGCTGGAAATGCGCGACGGCGTCGAGGAACTCGCGCTCCGAAAGTCCGGCCAGAGCGTCTCGGTGACGTAGATCTCGGTGTACGCGATCTGCCAGAGCAGAAAGTTGCTGATGCGCATCTCGCCGCTGGTGCGGATCAGGAGATCGGGATCGGGGACACCGGCCGTGCCGAGGTGGCGCGGCCACCAGGTCCTGATCGACGTCCTCGGGATCGATGTCCTCCGCGCCGGACGCGCGCGCGCGATCGCCCGCACCGCCTCCGTGATCTCCTCGCGGCCGCCGTAGCTGACCGCCGAGGATGACCGTCATGCCGGTGTTGTGTCGCGTGTCCTCGATGGTCTGCGCGCAGCGCCGCCTGCACCTCGCGCGGCAGCTTCGGCAGATTGCCGATCGCGAGCAGCCGGATGCCGTTCTTCATCATCTTCTTGAGCTCCGCCGCGAGATAGTGCCGGAGGAAGCGCATGAGCGCGGCCACCTCGTCGCGCGGCCGCTGCCAGTTCTCGGTCGAGAACGCGTAGAGGCTCAAGTACGGAATGCCGAGACGCCGCGCCGTCTCGACGATCTCCTGCACCGACTGCTTGCCGCGCCGGTGGCCCGCAATGCGCGTCAGGCCGCGCTGGGTCGCCCAGCGCCCGTTGCCGTCCATGATGATGGCCACGTGGCGTGGCAACCGGTCTTTGTCGATCTGGTCTCGGCCATCAGACGGCCATGATCTCTTCTTCTTTGGTCTTGAGGACCTTGTCGACCTTCTCGACGTACTCCTTCGTGAGGTGCTCGACGCGCTCACGATCGCGCTTCGAGATCGTCGTCGGTGAGCTCCTTCTTCCTTGTGCAGCTCCTTCATCATCTCGAGGGCGTCGTGGCGGTGGGCTGCGCACCGAGACGCGGAACTCCTCGGCGAGCTTCTTCACGTGCTTCACGAGGTCGCGGCGGCGCTCCTCGGTGAGCTCTGGAATCGGAATGCGGATGATCTTGCCGTCGTTTTGCGGTGTGAGCCCGAGGTCGGACGTCAGGATGCGCCCGCTCGATGTCCCCGATGGCGGCTGCGATCGAACGGCTGCACCACGAGCAGCCGGGGCTCGGGCGCAGACAGCGACGCCAGCTGGTTCAGCGGCGTCTTGGCGCCGTAGTACTCGACGACGATGCCGTCGAGGAGCGCGGTCGTGGCGCGTGCCGTGCGGCAGCCGCGACAGGTCGCGCTTGAAGGCGACCACGGTCTGCTCCATCTCCTGCTTGCAGTCGTCGAGGATCGAGGCCATTCAGTCCCTGCCTCGGTCGACGGCAGGCCACGCGCATGCACGATCGTGCCGATCCGATCACCGAGCGACCGCCTTACGGATGTTGCCGGGCTCGAGCAGGTTGAAGACGATCACCGGCAGCGCGTTGTCCATGCAAAGCGAGATCGCCGTCGAGTCCATCACCTTGAGCTCGCGATTGAGGACGTCGATGTAAGTGAGCTCCTGATAGCGGACCGCGTTCGGATCGCTGCCGGGATCGGCGCTGTAGACGCCGTCGACCTTGGTCGCCTTGAGGATCACCTCGGCGCCGATCTCCATGGCGCGCGAGGCTCGCCGCGGTATCGGTCGAGAAGTACGGATTGCCCGTGCCCGCGCCGAAGATCACGACCCGGCCCTTCTCGAGGTGGCGGGTGGCGCGGCGCCGGATGTACGGCTCGGCGACCTCCTGACATCGCGATCGCCGACTGCACGCGGGTGCGACGCCGAGCTTCTCGAGCGCGTTCTGCAGCGCCAGGGCGTTGATGACCGTCGCCAGCATGCCCATGTAGTCGCCGGTCGCGCGGTCGACGCCCGAACGCGCTGCCGGCGAGCGCCGCGGAAGATGTTGCCGCCGCCGACCACGAGCGCGAGCTCGCACCCGAGCTCGTGCACCTCTTGATCTCGCGCGCGAAGGCTGCCGACGGCGTCGGCGCTGATGCCGAACCCGGCGTTTCCGGCGAGGGCCTCGCCGCTGATCTTCAGCAGAACCCGCCGGTAGCGCAGCGCAGAGCCGGAAACGCTGGACCCCGCGTCGAAACGCCGGGATCCGCAGCTCCCCACCGTGACTAGGGCTTAGGCGGCCCCGTCATCGCCTTGGCTTGTGGTCAATGCCTTCTCCGAGCTGGAAGCGCATGAACCGGCGGACGGAAATGTTTTCGCCGAGCTTGGCGATCGCGTCGGCGACGACCTGGCGAACGGGCTTCGCCAGGCTCCTTTGACGTAGTCTTGATCGAGGCAGGCACACCTCGGCGGCGTACTTGTCGACCTTGCCCTCGACCATCTTGGCGACGACCTGCGGCGGCTTGCCCGACTGCGCGCGCCTGCGCGGCGTAGATCTGCGCGCTCGCGCTCGAGCTCGGCAGCGGGAATCTCCTCGCGACTGACGTAGAGCGGCTCGCGCGGCGGCGACCTGCATCGCGAGGCTCGCGAACGAACTGCTGGAAGTCGTCGGTGCGCGCGACGAAGTCCGTCTCGCAGTTCACCTCGACGAGGACGCCGATCTTGCCGCCGGCGTGGATGTACGAGCCGATCACGCCTTCGGCCGTCGTGCGCCGCGCCTTCTTGGCCGCGGCCGCGAAGCCCGCGCTCGCGGAGATACCGGACGGCTCCCTCGATGATCGCCGCCGCTCTCGCGGAGCGCGGCGCTTGCAATCCATGAAGCCGGCGCCGGTCTTCTCGCGCAGGTCTTTGACGTGCTGAGCGCTGACCTCACTCATCCGATCTCGCCCCCGGCCGATTCCTCGATGATGCCCGCGTCGTCGATGCTCGGAGCCTCGACCTCTTCTTCGTCAGCTCCTGTCCACGCGCTGGCGCTCCTCGGCGAGCGCGCGACCTTCGATCACGGCATCGGCGATCGCGGTGCAGAAGAGCCGAATCGCGCGGATGGCGTCGTCGTTGCCTGGGATCTTGTAGTCGATGACGTCGGGATCGCAGTTGGTGTCGACCGCGGCCACGACCGGGATGCCGAGCTTGTTGGCTTCCTTGACGGCGATCTCTTCCTTCTTCGGGTCGACGACGAAGAGCGCGTCGGGCAGCTTCTTCATGTTCTTGATGCCGCCGAGCGACGATCATGAGCTTGTCGCGCTCGCGCGAGATCATGATCAGCTCTTTCTTGGTGAGCGCCTCGGCCATGACCGGGCTCTCGAGCGTCTCCTCGTGCTTCCGCAGGCGGTCGATCGATTGCTTGATGGTCTGGAAGTTGGTGAGCATGCCGCCGAGCCAGCGGTTCGTCGACGTAGAACATCCCGCAGCGCTCGGCTTCCTCGCGGATCGCGTCCTGCGCCTGCTTCTTGGTGCCGACGAAGAGGATCGTGCCGCCACCGGCGACGAGCTCACGGACGTAGCCGTAGGCGTCGCGTGAACATGCGGACGGTCTGCTGCAGGTCGATGATGTAGATCCCGTTGCGCGCGCCGAAGATGTACGGCTTCATCTTCGGGTTCCAGCGACTCGGTCTGGTGGCCGAAATGCACCCCGGCCTCCAGGAGCTGTTTCATCGTAACTTCGCTCATACGACTACTCTCATGCGGACTCCTTCACGCGCGAATCATCGAGATTGGACTACCAGACCTGCCGGGGAACCGACCAGGACCGAACGACCGCGAACGGATTCCTATAGCAAGAAGGAAACGGCGGGCGCAAATACGGGGCCGTCAAGGCGGGGACTTACGAGTTCATGGATCCATGAACTCGTTGTTGTCCTTGGTGCCCTTGATCTTGTCGGTCAGGAACTCCATGGCCTCGACCGTATTGAGCTGGGACAGGAGCTTGCGGAGGATCCACACCCGATTCAGGACCTCCCGCGACAGCAGGAGCTCCTCTTGCGGGTACCCGACCGATTGATGTCGAGCGCCGGGAAGATGCGCTTGTCCATCAGGCGGCGGTCGAGGTGGACCTCCATGTTGCCGGTGCCCTTGAACTCCTCGAAGATGACCTCGTCCATGCGGCTCCCGGTGTCGACGAGCGCCGTGCCGATGATCGTGAGGCTGCCGCCGTCCTCGATGTTGCGCGCCGCGCCGAAGAACTTCTTCGGCCTGCGGAGCGCGTTCGAGTCGACGCCGCCCGAGAGGATCTTGCCGCTCGGCGGCACGACCGAGTTGTAGGCGCGCGCGCAGGCGCGTGATCGAGTCGAGCAGGATGACGACGTCCTTCCCGTGCTCGACCAGGCGCTTCGCCTTCTCGATCACCATCTCCGCGACCTGGACGTGGCGCGTCGCCGGCTCGTCGAACGTCGAGCTCACGACCTCGCCCTGCGACCGAGCGCTGCATGTCGGTGACCTCTTCGGGACGCTCGTCGATCAGCAGCACGATCAGGACGACTTCTTTGTGGTTCTGCGTGATGCCGTGCGCGAGGTTCTGCAGCATCACGGTCTTGCCGGTGCGCGGCGCGCGCGACGATCAGGCCGCGCTGCCCCTTGCCGATCGGCGACACCAGGTCGATGATGCGCGTCGTGTACTCGTCGCGGGTTGTGCTCGAGCCGCAGGTGCTCGTTCGGGTAGAGCGGCGTCAGGTTGTCGAAGAGGATCTTCTCGCGGGCGCGCTCGGGCTCCTCGTAGTTGATCGCTCTCGACCTTGAGCAGCGCGAAGTAGCGCTCGCCCTCCTTCGGCGGCCGGATCTGGCCCGAGACGACGTCGCCGGTCCGCAGGTTGAAGCGGCGGATCTGGCTCGGCGAGATGTAGATGTCGTCGGGACCCGGCAGGTAGTTGTAGTCCGGGCGCGCGCAGGAAGCCGAAGCCGTCGGGCAGGATCTCGAGCACGCCCTCGCCGTAGATGAATCCGTTCTGCTCGGTCTGCGCCTGCAGGATGGCGAAGATCAGCTCTCTGCTTCCGCATCGCCGACGACCCGTCGACGTTGAAGCTCGCGCGCCAGCTGCGCCAGCTCGTTGATCTTCTTTCCTTGAGCACCTTGAGATTGAGGCCGCTCGGCGCCTGCCCGTTGCCGTTGGGGTCGGCGCTGCGACGGGCGTCGCGGCGGCCACCGACGGAGGCGGTTCGGCGATGAGCTGGTTGCTCATCCTGCGGCTGCTGGACGTCTGCCCGCGCGCGGGTTCGTACCGTTGGGATGCTCCTCTACCTGGCTCTGGAAACGTTCCGCTGGCTGGATTGGTGTGATCGTGAGTGTGTTGCCCTCGCGGGCATGAAGGCGTCAGGGAATCACGGAAGGCGGGATGCTGCGGGTCGGATCATCGGTGACGCTGCTCTTCAAACCACCAACTACAGCAAGAACGTTAGTCCCCGCTTTCCACTTCTCTGCATCTTCGATCGCCGGCCTACCCTGCCCATCGAACAGCAGACCACCGCGTCGACTCGGCTTTGTACTCAGGGTGCTATTTGGAGGAGTGACTAGCGTTGGATGTGGAGCGACAAGGTGCCTCCTCTCCCTCCCCACCTCACAACAGATTCGACGCGGACGCTAAACTGAAGGGCATGGCGATGTCAATAGGAAGTCGTGCGAAACCACGATCGGCGCACGTTACAGCGATACTATCCGGCGAAAACTACGTATCCGCGCTGCGGTACGCAACATCGTGAGCAACGCGACCATGCCAGGCCACAAGCTCCGCCTCGAACGTCATCGTCGCTCCGCTGTCGGGATGCGACGATCGGAGCATCGCCGCGTGCAACGCCTGGCGTGCGATCCACGAGGCTTCACTGCGGCCGCGGGCGGCCGTGAGACGGCATCGCCGACGATCGAATGGCCGTGCGCCGCGAGGTGCACGCGAATCTGGTGCGTGCGCCCCGTTTCGGGTGCCGCCTCCACCAACGTCGCGTCGGCGCAATCGCTCGAGCACTCGCACGCGCGTCACTGCCGCGCTGCGACGCGTGCGCGCGTCGACATTTTCTTGCGCTCGGTCGTGTGACGCCCGATGGGTGTGTGCAATTCGGAGCACCTCCGGTCGCAACCGGCCCCGTACGACGGCGAGGTAGCGTTTGGTGACCGTGCGCGCCGCGAACTGCCGACCGAGGTGCTCGAGGGCGGCCGTGGTGCGAGCGATTACCATCACACCCGACGTGTCGCGATCGAGCCGGTGGACGATGCCGGGTCGTGCCGCCTCGCTGCCGGGCATCGGTCCAAAGTGGTGCAGCAATGCGTTCACGAGCGTCCTTGCCAGCGCCCAGGCGCCGGATGCACGACCATGCCCGACGCCTTGTTGACGACGATCAACGTCGCGTCCTCGTACAGCACGGTAAGCGGTAACGCTTCCGGTTCGGCGATCGTCGTCGCGACGGCCGGCACCTCGACGTGCACCTCGTCGCCCGCGCGCACCAACTGACCCGCCTTCGAAACCCGGCCGGCGATCGTCACGCGTCCGTCCTGGATCAGGTGGCGAACCTGAGAGCGCGAAAGCGCCAAGCTCTCCGGCGGCGACGAAACTATCGAGCCGGCCGCCGACCTGCCTTCGCGGAAACGATCAGCACGTGGCGACGCATCGCCGCCCGGAAGTCACGAGCGCGCGAGAAGCGCTCGCGCCTCGGCCGCGTCACGCGCGATTTGTGCCACCAGCGCCTCGACCGAGGGAAACGCGACCTCACCGCGGAGACGCGCGACGAACGCAACCGTCGAGCCGCTCACCGTAGAGGTCGGCCTCGAAGTCGAAGAGGTGGGCCTCGAGTGTCCGCGGCGCGGCGCCGAACGTGAGGATTCGTGCCGATGTTGGCGACGCCGTCGATCCAGCGATCGCCGTGTTGCGCCCGCACGGCGTAGACACAATCCGGCGGCCACGTGCCGGTGCGGACGCGGACGTTGGCGGTGCGGAAACCCGATCGTCGCTCCCCGTGCTGCCGGCCGCGCTCGACGTCCGGCCACCGAGCCGATGGGGCCGTCCGAGCAACGTCTGCGCGAGCACGACGTCGCCGGCCGCGATGGCCCGGCGCACGGCAGAGCTCGAGACGTCGTGACCATCGACCTGGATCGGCCCGACGACCTCGACCGCGAACCCGAATCGACCGCCGAGCGCCGTGAGCAGCGCCGCGTCGCCGCGCCGCTCGATGACCGAAGCTCACGCTGTGACCCACCACGACACGGGTCGCGCCGAGGCGCTCGACCATGAACTGCTCGACGAACGCCTCCGCGGTGAGATCGGCGAACGCGGGCGTGAAATGCTGCAGCACGAGCACGTCGAGACTCACTCGCTGCCATGAGCCCGATCCGATCGCGCGACGGACGTAATCAGCGCCGGCGCCCGATCCGGACGCAACACGGCGACGGGGTGCCGGATGGAGCACGTGAGGGCCATCGCCTCGCCGCCACTTGCACGTGCCGCTTCGATGACGCGGGCCAGAATCGCCTGGTGGCCACGGTGAACGCCGTCGAAATTCCCCAGGGTCAGCACGGGCGCGACGAATCGCCGCGAGCTCGTGGCGATGTGACGGAAGACTTCCACTCAGAGCGCCTGGAGCTTCTCCCGGGCCTGAGCCGCCTCCGGCGAGGACGGGTAGTCGTTGAGCACCTTTTGAAACGCGAGCCGTGGCTTCGCTCTTGTTGCCCATCTGCTGGAACGCGAGCCCGATCTTCAGCACCGCCGCGGGAGCACGATCGCTCTCCGGGATGCTGCTGTCGCACTTGGTTGAAGTTGAGGATCGCCTGATAGTAGTCGGCCAGCATGTAGTAGGACTCACCGATCCAGTACTGTGCGTTCGGCACGGGCGGCGATTCCCGGAGTTGGTGCGTAGAAGTCCCGCAGCGATTGGATCGCCTTGTCGTAGGCCCTTGCCGTGACCAGCGCAATGCCGCGGCGATAGTCGTCGGGAGGTCGCGAGCCTCCTCTTTCCGAGATCAGGAGGCGGCGATCTCGGGGCGCGGACGGCGCCGGAGTCGCCGTCGGGACCGGCGCGGGCGTGGACGACCGTGCCGTCCGTCGCCAGACGGTGATCCCGTCGAGCCGGGCTCGTCGACGGCGCGGGTCGATGACCTTCGAAGCGCGGAGACCCGTTGCTCAGAGCTCGTCGAGCCGCGTGGTCGACGCTCCCGCGCCGCGAGACGAGTACCGGACCTCGTCCACGCCGCCCCGCACCTTGGCCGTGTCGTCGCTGCATGGAATCGAAGCCGGCGCGCGTGTCGGCCATCTGCGTGCGGAGCGCCTTCTGCTCGCGCTGCAGCTCTTGGATGTCGGCCTGGGTCGCACCCCCGCGATGACGATCGCGAGCACGAGAAGAGGAGCCGCTCGTCGCGCCATCGTCATCGACTCGCCTCGCGTCCGCCGACCGCGCACGCCTTCTGGTCGCTGCCTACTCAGAGGGCGGAACAAAGTGCACGCGCCGATTGCGCGCGTAGCATTGTTCGCTCGCGTCGCGGCAGCAGCGGAAGCTCCTCGCCGTAGCTGATGGTGGTCAGTCGGTCCGACGCCACTCCCAACGTGACGAGATAATCCTGACGGCCTTCGCCCGCTTCGCGCCGAGCGCCAGGTTGTATTCGACGGTGCCGCGCTCGTCGCAGTGACCCTCGATCTCGGTGCGGGCGCGCTTCGTTTTCCTTCAGCCACTCGGCGTTGGCCGCGAGCACGTCGCGCGCACTGCCGTCGAGCTCGTACGAGTCGTACGCGAAGTGGACGTCCTTCAGGACGCCGTCCTCCTCGGGACCGAGGCTGCGCTTGTAGCGCCCGAGGCTGCCGCTCTCGTTGACCGACTCCTCGCCGGTGCCGCTGGTGCCACTGATCGCCGATTCGTCCGTGATGTGGCTTCTTCTGGCGCATCCCGTGACGGTGATGGCCGCCACCATCATGAGTAGTGCGGCCAGGCGAATCGGATCGTGCCATCGGACCCCTCCTCGACCTACAGCGCACGCTCACTCGAGCCAGCGCGACCAGGCGGGACTGCTATCATCGCCCCCAGGTGGGGTCAATCGAGTTTGGCGCGTTCCGGCTGCATCGGAGAGGTAGATCGCGCCGCTTCCGTCGCGTGTCGAGCTGAAGATCAGATAGCGGCCGTCGGGAGACCATGACGGGTCCTCGTTGTCGCCCGACGTGCTCGTGACGCGCTTCACGTCGCCGCCGCCGAGCGCGACGGTGAAGATCTGGAACCGGCCGCCGCCGCGCGCTCGCGTACGCGATGCGATCCCCTTCGGCGACCATGCCGGCGAAGTGTTGTAGTTGCCCTCGAACGTCACCCGCCGGGCGCGTCCGCCCTGCGCGCCGACGACGTAGATCTGCGGTCCCCCGCCGCGATCCGAGCAGAAGACGATCGACTGCCCGTCGGGCGACCACGACGGCGAGACGTCGATGCTGCGATCGCTTGGTGATGAAGTGCATGAGCTGGCCCTCGGGATCGAGGAGCGCGATGTCGGCAGCCGCCGCTCTCGAGCGCGACGGCGATGGCGCGACCGCCGGGTGACCAGCGACCGCCGAGGTTCAACCCGCGGCGCGACGACAGGAGGCGCTTGTCGCCGCCGAGATCGCTGATGAAGAGACTCGGGTTCCCGGACGCGAACGACGTGAACAGCAACGACCGGCTGTCTGGGCTCCACGATGGTGCCAGCGCGATCGATCCGTCCCGGGTCACGGCGCGCAGATCGCCGGCGTCGGGCGACATCGCGTAGATCTCCTTGAAGCGACCGCGCCGGCGCGACGCGAGACGCGACTCGCGACTCGAAGCGGTCCGCGCTCGCCGGTCAGGACCTGCATGATCTCGTCGGCGAAGCGATGCGCCAGCGCCGGAGCTCGTCGGTGCCGGCGCGATAGCGCTTGCCGCCGATCTGCTTCCCTTCGACGACGTCGAAGAGCCGCGCCTCGACGACCACGCCCTCGCCGTCCCGCTCGACGGTTCCCTTGACCAGGGCCTGGGCGCCGATCGTCGACCAATCGTGGAAGTCGATCGTGTCGGCCGTGACCCCGAGCTCTGCGGGTTCTCGAGGTAGGCGTTTCTATCGATGACCTTGAAGAGTCCCGAGAGCTCGAGGTCCGTGACGACGATGTCGGCGAAGGCGCCCCATCGTGCTCCGCACCGCTCCCCGCCTTGAGCGGCGAGACCGCGATCGGGAAGCTCGTCGCCCCGGACCGATGATCGTCCTGCGCACCTGCGCGCCGACCGCACGTGCGCCGAGCACGAGCGCGAGCGCCATGCTGACGACGACGCCGATGCGCAGCCCTGCCGCTCTCCGCGTAGCCTCCGAACCCCACGCTCATTCCTCCTTGCGCGCGTACGCCGCGCTTCATCGCTGCAGATCGGCCGGGCGGAACGTCAGCTCGACGTCGGCGAAGTCCCTGCGGTACGCCTCCGGCGGCGGAGGCAGCGGCCCCGCGCTTCACGGCACGCGCTCGACCGATCCGTCGTAGCTCTGATCCCCGAGCGCTCCATCAGGCGGATGTTCGTGATCTCCCCGACGGCAAGATGCTGAAGTGGACCGTGACGCGCAAGTCGCTGCGGGTCCCGACCCACGTCCAACGCTCTTTGATGCGATTCAACATTCCATTGTAGTAGACCACGAACTCGAGACCGCGGACCGTTCCGCCACCACCCGGTCCGTCGCCGCCGACACCCGCCGGGCCGTTCAACGTCTTCTCGGTCCCGCCCATGCCACCGCCGGGCGCGGCAGCGCCGCCAGACGCCGGCCTTGCCCGCTTTCTCGACTTTCGCCTCGACACCTTTGATGGCCTCCGCGAGCTTGCCGTCGAGATCGTCGGAGGGCGCCGCCGTCGGCACGGGTTTGGGACGCCTCGGCCGCCGGCGTCGCCGGGACGGCTTCCGCTCGACGCGTCGGCGCGACCGGCGCTGGCGGCGCCTTCTTGGCGACCACGATCGCGGGCGTCGCCGTCGCCTTCGGCATGGCAGTCGCCGCCGGCGGTCGCGCTCGCGCGTGCCGTCGGACGGGCCGTCGGGCGCGCCGTCGGTTGCATGGTGGGTCGAGCCGTCGCCTCGACCCGCGGCGTCGACGTCACGACGAGCGGTCGCATGCGGCGTGCCGAGCGGGATCGCATCGGGATCCGTCTCGTCCTCGGGAACGGGCGGCGGCTCCTCCGCCTTGGCGGAGCTGATCGGGGCGTGGGCGGCTCCGGCGGCGGGGTGGCTCCGGGGGCGGCGCTTCGGCGCGCGGCTTCGCTGCGCCTCGCGCGCCGCCGATCGGTCCGGCGAGCAGCTTCCCGCCGAGCGCCGTCGGGTCGACGAGCTCCACCGTGTACGCGGTCGGATGCGCCGGGGTCATCGGATGCGGCGCCAGGAAGATGAGCGCCACCGCCGCCAGGTGGAGCAGCACCGAGAGCAGCGATCCCGCTCGCGCGACCAGCCGCTGCCGCCCCGCGGTCCCTCTCTCGCGGCGACGTCCGTTCGTCCGCCATGGCGCGCTCAACGCCCGAGCGCCACGTCCGACGCGGCTGCGCGCCGACGCTGCGCTCACCGGCGGCGCTCCCCGCGCGACGTCGACGCCGCATCGGGGGCGGGCTCGGTCACCATGCCGAGCTTGTCGATACCGGCCTCCTGTCGATGGCTGCCGATCACCCCGACCACGTCGCCGTACGGCACGGCTCGGTCGGCGCGCAGCAGCGACGCGCGCGATCGGTGCTCGCCTGCGCGATCGCCACCAGCTTGTTCTTGAGATCCGCGAGCGCGATCCGATTGTCGTTCAGATAGATCGTCGCCGTCCTTGGTGAGCCCGACCACCAGCGGGTCCTCTTGGCTAGCTGAGCGCCGCGGCGCGTGTCTTCGGGAGGTCGACGCTCACGCCCTGCTGGATGATCGGCGCCGTCACCATGAAGATGACGAGCAGCACCAGCATCACGTCGACGAGCGGCGTGACGTTGATCTGCGCGATCGCGGCCGCTGCCACCGTTGCGACTGTCGAAGGCCATCGCCTCGCCTCACTTGAGAAAGTGCCGCTCGGCGATGTTGAGGAACTCGGACGCGAAATTCTCCATCTCGGTGCCGAGCACGCGCACCCGATCGGCGAAGTAGTTGTAGGCCATGACCGCCGGGATCGCCGCCGCGAGGCCGATCGCGGTCGCGATCAGCGCCTCCGAGATGCCGGGCGCCACCGCCTGGATGCTCAGACGACTGCGTCGACGCTGAGCCCGCGAAACGCGTTCATGATGCCCCACACGGTCCCGAAGAGCCCGACGAACGGCGCCGCGCTCGCGGTCGTCGCGAGGAAGGTGAGCGACTTCTCGAGCTTGCGTGATCTCCTGCGACGCGGCCCGCTTCATCGCGCGCTCGACGTTCTCGACGCCGCCGAGATCGGTCGACATGTCGTCGCCGGGCGGCGCCTCGCGCTTCGCGCGCGTGATGCCGCACGAGCTCCTGGTAGCCGGCGCGGAACACCTGCGCGACCGGGCTCGCCTTGAGATCGAGGCTCGCGGTGTTGATCGCGGTCAGGTTCTTCGCGTCCCAGAAGATGTCGATGAAACGCTCCGGACTCGCGCTCGGCCCGCCGCACCTGCCGACGCTTGGTGAAGATGATCGCCCAGCTCGCGACCGAGAAGCGCGAGCAAGAGCAGGAGCACGAGCTGCACGACCGCGCCCGACCCGGTGACCATGTCGATGATGGTCTCCTGCGGCCGGGTGATCGTAAGCGGCTCGGCGGCCTGACTGACTAGCTCGCGGACAGCGGACTCCCACATGCGCACCTCACATCAACCCCGCAACCCGTCACCTGAGCGCCGAGCGGCGAAGGCGGCACGCTAACCCAGGGTGTGAAAGCAGTCAATTACGCGTCGCGTTACAGGACATTTCGATTGACTGCGATGTCCTCCGTGTCATACGACCCGATCACTTTTCGGCTCCAAGGGAGAACTCTGATGGCAGTGCGCGTCGGTATCAACGGTTTTGGTCGCATCGGACGGAACGTCTTTCGCGCCTGCCTCGGTGAAACCGGACTCGACTTCGTCGCCGTGAACGACATCACGGACGCGGAAACGCTCGCGCATCTCTTGAAGTACGATTCCGTCCACGGCCGCATCGACGGCCACGGTCACCCACGGCGAAGGAGTCGCTCACCGTCGACGGCAAGGCGCTCAAGGTGCTCGCCGAGCGCGATCCCGGGAACCTGCCGTGGAAGGACTTGAAGGTCGACGTCGTGCTCGAGTGCAGCGGCCTCTTCACCGCGCGCGACAAGGCCGCCAAGCACCTCAGCGCCGGCGCCAAGAAGGTCATCATCTCGGCGCCCGCCAAGGGCGCCGATCTCACGCGTCTGCTACGGCGTCAACGAGAAGACGTACGACCCCGCCAAGCACGACGTCGTCTCGAACGCGTCGTGCACCACCAACTGCCTCGGCGCCGATCGCGAAGGTCCTGCACGAGACGCTTCGGCATCAAGCGCGGCCTCATGACGACGATCCACTCCTACACCAACGACCAGCGCATCCTCGACCTGCCGCACGAGGACCTGCGCCGCGCCCGCGCCGCCGCGCTCTCGATGATCCCGACGACGACCGGCGCCGCCGAGGCCGTCTCGCTCGTGCTCCCGGCGCTCGAGGGCAAGCTCGACGGCATGGCCGTCCGCGTGCCGACGCCGAACGTCTCGCTCGTCGACTTGACGGCCGAGCTCGACAAGAAGGCGACCGAGAAGCCGACATCAACGCCGCCATGAAGAAGGCCGCCGAGGGACCGCTCGAAGGGCATCCTCTCGTACTGCGACGAGCCGCTCGTCTCGACCGACTTCAACGGCACCGCGTTCTCGTCGATCTTCGACGCCGAGCTCACGCGCGTCCTCGACGGCAACTTCATCAAGGTCCTCTCCTGGTACGACAACGAGTGGGGCTTCTCGAACCGCATGCGCGACGTGGCCCTCCTCATGGGGCGCGGACTGCGCTGAAGGCGAGGCGCGCCACCATGGCGCTCCGATACATCGACAGCCTCGACCTCGCCGGCACTCCGGACCTTCATCCGCGCCGACTTCAACGTGCCCGCTGAAGAACGGCGCGATCACCGATGCCACGCGCATCGAGGCCGCGCTGCCGACCATTCAGTGGGCGATCGCGCCAGGGCGCGCCACGTCGTCCTGGCCTCGCACCTCGGGCGCCCGAAGGGCGGCCCTGACCCGAAGCTGTCGCTTGAAGCCCGTGGCCGAGCACCTCGCCGAGCTGCTGCACTTGAAGGTCGAGCTGCGCGCCCGACTGCGTCGGCGCCGAGGTCGAGCAGCATGACCCGCAGCCTCGACCGCAAGGAAGTCCTGCTGCTCGAGAACGTCCGCTTCCATCCCGAAGAGGAGAAGAACGATCCCGCGTTCGCGAAGCAGCTCGCCGCGCTCTGCGACGTCTACGTGAACGACGCCTTCGGCGCCGCGCACCGCGCCCACGCGTCGACCGAGGGCATGGCGCGCGCTCGTCCCGAAGCGCGCCGCCGGCTTCCTCATGAAGAAGGAGGTCGAGGCGCTCTCGAAGCATCACCGAGAGTCCCGACCGGCCGCTGGTCGCGATCCTCGGCGGCGCCAAGGTCTCCGACAAGATCAAGATCATCGAGCACCTGCTGACCAAGGTCGACGCGCTCCTGATCGGCGGCGCGATGGCGTACACGTTCCTCCGCGCCCAGGGTCACGCGACCGGCGACTCGCTGGTCGAGGCCGGATCGCATCGAGATCGCGCGCACCGTGCTGCGCGCGCGCCAAGGAGCTCGGCGTGGCGCTGCACGGCTGCCGGTCGATCACCTCGTCACGACCGCGCTCGACGGCAGCGCGCCCGCCGAGGTCACGCGTCGACGATCCCGGCCGGCAAGAAGGGCGTCGACATCGGCCCGGCGTCGATCGCGCTCTACAAGCACCGAGATCGCCAAGGCGCGCACGCTCTTCTGGAACGGCCCCATGGGCATCTTCGAGGTCGACGCGTTCAGCAAGGGCACGATGGCGATCGCCGGACGCGATGGCCGAAAGCCGAGCCCTCACCGTCGTCGGCGGCGGCGACTCGATCGCGGCGCTCGCGCGCTCGGGTCGGAGCGACGACATCACCCACATCTCGACCGGCGGCGGCGCCTCGCTCGAGTTCCTCGAGGGGCGTGACGCTCCCGGTCTCGCGGTGCTCGAGCAATGAAGAAGAGCACGGGACGCCGGCCCTCCTCGCCGGCAACTGGAAGATGCACGCGACCCGTCCCGAGACGACGGCGCTGATCGACGGCATCACGGAAGCGCGCCGAAGCGCCGCGATCGCGACGTCGTCGTCGCCCCGCCCTTCACCGCGCTCGAGACCGCGGCGCGCGCCATCGTCGGCACCAGCATCGGCCTCGCCGCGCCAGAACCTCCACACCGAGCCGAAGGGTGCCTTCACCGGGCGAGATCGCCGGCGAGATGTTGAAGGACGTCGGCTGCGGCTTCGTCGATCATCGGCCACTCCGAGCGCCGCCAGTACTTCAACGAGACCAACGAGCTGGTGCGCGCCAGAAGATCGCCGCCGCCATGCGCGCCGACCTGAAGGCGATCGTCTGCATCGGCGAGACGCTCCGCGAGCGCGAGGCCGACAACACGCTGCCGGTGATCGAGCGCCAGGTGCGCGAAGGCCTCGCCGGACTCTCAGCCGCGAGGCCGTCGCGAACCTCGTCATCGCCTACGAGCCGGTCTGGGCCATCGGCACCGGCAAAACCGCCACGCCCGAGCAGGCCGAGGAGGTCCACGCCGTCATCCGCAGCCTCCTCCAGGAGTTCGCGGGCGACAATGGTGCCGACGCCGTCCGAATCCTCTATGGTGGCAGCGTGAAGGCCGACAACATCGACGCGCTCATGGCGCAACCCAACATCGACGGCGCCTCGTCGGCGGCGCCAGCCTCGACGCCGCCGCGTTCAGTCGCATCATCGCGTTCCAATAGGAGTCCACGATAGCCATGATCATTCTCGTCACCGTCATCCACGTGATCGCCTGCGTGATCCTCGTCCTCGTCTCGTCGTCCTCCTGCAGGCCGGCAAGGGCGCCGACATGGGCGCCGGTCTCGGCGGCGCCAGCAGCACGATCTTCGGCAGCAGCGGCGCCGGCAACTTTCTCACGCGCCTCACCACCGGAGCCGCCGTCGTCTTCATGACCACGTCGCTCACCCTCACCTACGTCGGCTCACACGGCGGCCACTCGACGATCATGCCCGCAGAGCGGCATGCCGAAACGGCGCCTGCGCCCAGCGCCCGGCGCGAACGCCGGCGACGACGAGGCGGCCGCTGCAGTCGCCGACAGCGCACCCGAAGCCGCAGCTCCGCGGACGGCTGCCGCCGCCGCACCCGCGGCGAAGGACGAGGCCGCGCCCGCCGCCGCACCGGCGACCGCAGCGCCCGCAGCCCAGCGCGAAGGACGCTGCTCCGCGCCCGGCGCACCGTAAGCGAATTCCGAGTCACGAGAGCGCGCGTCGCCACGCGCGCTCTCGACAGTCAGCGGCCTCGATGGTACCTCTCGACCGCTGTCACGCGAGGATGGCGAAATGGCAGACGCGCTAGTTTGAGGGGCTAGTGGGTAACACCCGTGGGGGTTCAAGTCCCCCTCCTCGCATTGGGTTTTGCTCGCGATTTTTCGTCGATAGGGTATCCTTAGGTCCATCCGGGGCGGTGTCCTAACTTTTCCTCATCCGGACCGTTGAACACGGCTGCCCAACGACGCATCGCCGCCCCGCTCGGATCCGGCTTCCACTTTGCGTAGTGCTTCTTGAGCGTCCGCTCATCGACTTCTGCCTGCGCCGCGACCCAATCCATGCCCATCGTCCGCCAGCCCTCCGTCACGAAGGTATCCTTCGAGCAGTAGAGGCCCCGCACGCGGATACCGAGTGCCCGGAGACAGCGAATACCAGTGCTCGAAAAAGGTCTTCTGCTCGATCGGCGCACCCGTGGTGGTCGTGAACACCGGCATCTCCGGCGTCAGATGGAGCGGTTGCAGCGCGTGGAGCACGCGCACCGTCTCGGACAATAGCTCCACCGTCCGTTTGGCGCCGCGGAACTTCCGGCCCGTCGTAGGGTGCCCAGGTGGTAAGCGAGCGTCGCACGTAAAGGAGCCCGCGTCGGAGATCGAGATCCTGCCATTGCAACCCGGATGACCTCTGACGGACGCAAGCCGCCTGCCCAGAACAGGAGGTGGAGATAGGCGTGGATGACGAGGAGCCGCAACACGAAGTCGATCTCCCGGACTATTTCGTGGCGCGCTATCCCGTGACCGTCGCGCAGTTCCAGGCGTTCGTCGAAGGCGCCGGGTTCCGGGTGGGCGATCCGGACGCGCTTCGGGGCCGGCCGAATCGCCCGGTGGTCTGGGTGTCGTTCGACGAGGCGCGCGCCTACCGCGAGTGGTTGACGGACAAGCTCGCGCACGCGCCATGGGACGCCGTCGCCGCTCCGCGAGCGTCTGGCGGACGGCTGGGTCGTGACGTTGCCGGAGCGAAGCGGAGTGGGAGAAGGCGGCGCGGGGCACCGACCGGTCGGCTTTTCCCATGGGGAAACGAATTCGACGCGTCGAAGGCCAACAATGCGCGGAGTGGTCTCGGCGCGACCAGTTCGGTGGGGCTCTTTCCTGGGGTGCGTCCCCAAGCGAGATGCCAAGACATGGCTGGCAACGCCTGGGAGTGGACGCGCAGCCTGGGCGCCGGACCAGCGACAGACGACTCTGAAATACCCGTATGATCCGACAGATGCTCAGCGGGATAACCTAGATGGATCCAGCGATACGCCGCGGGGTTGCGCGGCGGCTCGTTCCGCTACCCCGAGTACGCCCTGCCGCCGCCTTCCGCCTCAGGGCTTTCCCGTCGCCCGGAGCCCCGGCTTCGGTTTTCGGTTGGTGTCCTCCTGTCGCCGTTGATCCCTCCTGAGCGCTGTTTTCTCTGGAGCTCTGATGAGACCTTCGATCCGGATGCAGCGGTCGGACGCGGCAACGCGCGGACTCCCTCGTTCTCAAAATGGGCTGCCGGCGGTGGGAGCGCGCCAGCCGAGCCTCGCGGCCACCAACGTCGGGCGCATCGACGCTGCAAGGCGGAAAGCGTCGAAGCGCGCGGCGCAGATCCTCGAGCAGGCGAATCTCGTCGTGATCATCCCGGGATATGGGATGGCCGTCGCTGCAGGCGCAGCACAAAGTCCGCGAGCGCCTACGACGCGCTGTGGCGAACGGCAGTCCAGCAGTGGACCCCGCCTACGCGCGGGGTTGTTGATGGGAGAAACGCGCGTGCTTGGCGGTGCAGGACGTGGCGAGTACACCGGGACGTGCTCGGGTAGCTAAGACCGTCGCGCCAATGGCGCCCCGCGCCCGTAGTTCAGCACGGTTCCGGCGGGTCTGCGGTTGTGCATTGGTGAAGCCCTCCTCGCCCGGGAGGGTTATCCCGTTTAGAGAGATTTCTCGCCTTCGACCCCACCCGGCCTGAGCTCTGCTTTCGCCGACGTCGAGTCCACCTTCGACTATTTCCACGCCACCCGGCGCTACCTCGAGCGCCACGGCAAGCCGATGGCGTTCTACAGCGATCGGCACAGTATCTTTCACGTGCAGGCCCGCGACCGCGCCCAGGGCGGCGCCGGGCGCTCGCAGTTCGGGCGCGCGCTGCGGGACCTCAACATCGACAGTCTCTGCGCCGTACAGCCCCCAGGCGAAGGGCCGCGTCGAGCGGGCCAACAGCACGCTGCAAGATCGGCTCGTCAAGGAGCTCCGCCTCCGCGGGATCTCCAGCCCGGCCGAGGCCGAAGCCTTTCTCCCGGTCTTCATGGCCGATCACAATCGCCGCTTCGCCGATCCCGCCGCGGGTCGCCCACGACGCGCATCGCGCCCTCCACCCGGACGAGGACCTCACCCAGATCTTCACGCTCCAGGAATCGCGCCTCATCACAACCACGCTCACCGTGAACTACAAGCGCGGCCACTACCTCCTCGAGGACACCGTCGAGAATCGCCGCCTCCGGCGCACCGCCGCCCTCGTGAGCGAAGCCGCCGACGGCACCGTCACGATCCGGGGCAACGGTCGCGTGCTCCCCTATCGGCTCCATCACCGCGACCAGGCCGCCCTCGTGCCCGGCGTCGTCGTCGCCCACGAGCATCTCGACGGCGCCTTCGCCTGGATCGCCGCGCAGCAGCGCGCGCGGGATGCCGCGCGCCTCGCCAACCCCAAGATCTCGCTGCGCGCGAAGCAGCGGATTCAGACGGCCCTGGCACCCGGGTAGTCCGATCTCTCCCAGGCGCCAGACCTGGCAAACCCGACATCTCTACTTTGGAGAAAACACGACATTTCTACTTTGTGTTGACATCGTGCTTGTACTGCCGTTTGCCACAGCACCGTCCGCAGGTCTTGCCCGGACGGTCGCGACCACGCGGTCGCCTTCCTGGAAATCCGTGACCCCGGCTCCCAACCCGACGACGACGCCGGACGCCTCGTGCCGGGGATCAGCGGCCGGGCATGTCGAAGCCGCGGATCTCACCCGCAAAGATGTGCAGGTCGGACGCGCAGATCCCGCACGCCTTCACCTTGATGAGAGGCTTCGGCCTCGGCGCGGGCGTCGGCGTCGGGACCTCTTCGATGCGGAGCGGCTCGTGGGGGCGTAAAACAGGGTGGCTTTCATGGCGCGCGACCATAGGAGTGAGTCTGGCGTGCGGCAATCGGCGGCCCGCCGCGTGTCGCCTCGATGACGATTTCTGCTTTCCCCGGCAGCGCACGCCGGCGGTAGAAGGCAGTGTCGTCTCGGCTCGAACTCTGCAACCGCCCGACCCCACGGGCGTCTGGCCGAGGAGGCTCCGTATGCGCCCTCCCGACGATGCTGGCTCCGACGGATAGTTCTCGGCAGTCTGATGCTCTTGCTGGTCGCGGTCCGTGATGGCGCCCGCATCGAGCGTGCATGCGAGCGTGCTGCGGCGACGACGTCACCGAGGCGCCGGAGTAGTCGCGACGGTTTGGACGACGCGGCGTGTCCCGGCCTCTGCCTCGAGCCCGGCGGCCCGAACGAGTGCAAATGTCCGGTCTGCGGCGACGGCGAGGCAGAATCAGAACGAGCGAGGAGTGCGACGGCAACGACGGCAACTGCCCCGGCGAGTGCTTCCACCACCTGTCTCTGCCCCGGCTGCGGCAACAACGTGACCGAGGCGCCCGAGACCTGCGACGGCACCGACGACGCCGCGTGTCCGGGGCTCTGCACGCCGCCCGGCAGCGCGTCGCTCGAGTGTCCAGTGTCCGGTCTGCGGCGACGGCGTGCTGAACGGCAACGAGGAGTGCGACAGCGACGAAGCGCCGACCTGCGGTGGCAAGTGTCTCGCCGATTGCACGTGCGCGGTCTGCGGCGACAACGTGGCGGAGAGTCCCGCGGAGACGTGCGACGGCACCGACGGCTCCGCCTGTCCCGGCCTCTGCCCGGCGCCCGGCCAGGCCCACGAATGCGAGTGCCCGTTTTGTGGAGACGGCATCATCAATGTGGCCGGCGAGGTGTGCGACCGCCACGACGACGCCGCGTGTCCGGACCATTGTTCGTACGCCTGCACGTGCGCGGTCTGCGGCGACAATCTGAGCGAGCGTCCGATCAGAGACCTGCGACGGCTCGGACGACCTCGCGTGTCCCGGGCTCTGCTTTCCGCCCGGCGATCCGCACGAGTGCGTTTTGTCCTCTCACGCTCAACAAGTGCGCCTTCAACAAGCAGAAGTGCGTGTTGAAGAAGATGGCCGGCCTTCCTCAAGTGCCACATCTCCGCCGAGGTCCACGGCATCGGTCCGGCCGACGTCGTCTGCGTGCAGAAGATCGTGACCAAGTTCGAGGGCACGATCCCGTCGCGCGGGGCTGCTTCGAAAGCTCGAGCTCCCGAGCCATTGTTTCACCGAGGACGATACCGCCGCGATGGAAGCGAAGATCGACGATTTCGTCGACGCTGTCGTGCAGCAGGTCGACCCGTCGTACCCGACGCCGATCGTCGACCGCTGCGGCGCCTTGAAGAAGAAGTGCGTCACGACTTCACCGCCGGTTCTGCTCAGCTGCCGCGGGAAGGCGGAGGCGAAGAACATTCCCGTCGATTCCCTCTGCATTCAGAAGTACACCGATCGCTTCGACGGCGGGTTCGACCCGAGCGCCGGATGCTTCGAAAAGGCCGAGGCGAAGGCGACGTGTCAGACGGTCGACGACACCGCCCTCGTCGGAGGCATGGTGAACGACTTCGTCCAGGACGTCATGTGCGACCTCGATCCGTACCGGCCGAATGTGCTCGTGAGCGGCGCGCGAACGCGCGCGCGTTGCTCGGCCGGCCGCGCGCGGCGTCCTTCGGACGAACGCGCGCGCGGCTGTCCGGTCGCCTCGATGACCGACATCCAGAGGTCGCCGCTCACGTCGACGCGCTTCCGGTTGCGGGTCGCGAGTGCCATCGGCACGTGGACGAAACGGCCGTGCCAGCGGCCGATCAAGAGCTCGGTGTTGCGCCGGCCATCGCGGCGTGCACGGCGTTCCGCGCCATGTTCCAGCAGTAAGACGCTTGTCGGACGGCGTCGCGGGCACACTCCGGATCGTGTAGCTCGGGTCGAAGTACTTGAGTGTCACCTCCCGGCCCGGTGCGCCGGCAGTGCGCGACGATCCGTTCGCGGAGGAACGGACCGACGTCCCCGAGCTTTGCGTTGCCGCTGCCTGTCGGTGCCGTTGGTCGTGGTGCCCATGCAGGGTCTCCGGCGATGCCCTCGGCGACGACGATGACGGCGTGGCCTTTGCGGGCGAGCACGCGGTCGAGGTTCGCGAGCATGCCGCGCCGCCGTCGAGGTGGGTTGCGTGATCTCGGGGAGTCCACAGGCATCACTACCGCGCCTTTCGCACGGACTGGTCGACATAACGCCTAGAAGTCGGACGTTCGCCTTCGTCACTGCCAGCCTCCCACAGCGCCGTCAACGCCGGGCGGCCTCTTTGTTGCGCCGCCGTTTGTTCGGCGACGCCACGAACCCGTGCGTCGTTCCCGTGGCTCCACCCGTCTCGAAGTGGCCGACGATCCGGCCGGTGTTGTTGATTCCGTTCGCGCACGTGTTCCAGCTCCGGGAACCTCGATCGGGGTGAACGTCCCCGCGTCCTGAGGAATCCGCGCATCTTCGTTGTCGCATCCAGGCACTGCCCGACGATCTGGCCCACGTCGTTGATTCCGAACGCTGCGGTCGAGATTGCTCCGGGCACATCGATGACGGTGGAAGGCGCCTTGGCTCCAGAAAGCCGTGGGGAAGGCCGCTGGCGCCCCTGAACATCCCGACGACCTGCCCGGCCGCGTTGATCCCGGTAGGCCTCCGTCCCGATCGCCCTGGGAACGTCGATTGCGTGAGAGCGCCCTGATCCCAGAGGAAGCCGCGGTGACCGCGCAGGCCGCAGCGCCCGCCCCGCGACGACGAAGACGCCAACTACCCGGCCCGCGTCGTTGATGCCGTGGGGACGCGTGAAGTAGGCGCCAGCCTTGTCGATGTCGACGACCGTTGCTCCGTCCTTCACGAACCGCGTGGCGGCTGGACCCGGTCCAGCGCACACCGACGATCTGGCCGGCGTCGTTGATTGCGTAGAGGTCGATCCCCGAAGCCCCCGGCATGCCGTCGACCGTCGAGAACACGCCCCAGCCTCGCAGGAAGCCAGTGCTGTTGGTCGGTCCGGAGCTCACGATCCGCCCGGCGCAGTCGATCCCGCGAGCCCAGGTCGAACCGGCGCCGGGGACGTCGAGCGACCTCAATCAGGATGTTCGCGGGCATGTGTGCTCTCCCTTCGACGGGCCTGTGCCCGCGCAGCGACTCCGCACCGGCGTCGGCGTTGGCGTGGGCCGCGGCGTCGGAGCCGGCCGTGCCGAAGGTGGCGCCCGCGACGACGACCGGCGGGTCCGGGGTCACGCGGCCGCCACCAGCAGGGCTGTCGCCCTGGCGGAAGCCCGCCCCCGCAACCAAATCTAGCCGCTACTAATCCATTCAGCAGCCCACGCGGGGTTACGAGCGGCTCTGAATCCCAGGGCGGTCATCAGTTCTGGCCCGTGCAAGCAGTCCTCTGGGCCAATGTTCTCCATGCCCTCGAACGTCCCCGAAGCCAGAAGTCGAACCACAGCGTCAGAGGCCCGATCGCTGCTGCACCACGGTTGATGAGGGGTTTCTAGCGGCCTGTTCGCCTCAGCGGGTTGACATAGCGCCTCACTATCGGACGTTGGCCTTCGTACTGCCGTTTCCCACAGCAGAACTTCGCCCGGTCAGATTGTCATGGCCGCAGGGGAGCAGCGCATCGTCGCGCGTCTGGCACTCAGCACGGCGCGGACGGATCCCGTAACGGCGGAGGAGCGTGCCGCGGGCCAGCGCGCAGCCGGGATCGTGATGCACCGGATCAATCCTCGCCGGCGGCAAGCTGGGCCAGCGTGTGAAGTTGGAGAATACGCGCGGCGAAGCTGCGAGCGGACGGCACGCTCGTCGGAGAGCGCCGTTTGCCTGATCATGCCTGGCTGTACTGCCCGAATCCTTTCCGAACAACCGGCGCCGCGCGCTGCGGTGTGACACACCCGGCGTCATCGGTGCGAGAACTGGCGAGCGGTCACAAGCCGCCACGTACGGCCCCGTACGTAGACATTGCTGTCCATGAGCTCGCCGAACACCAACCCATTGTCGAAATACACGACCCACCTCGTGCGCGGATACTTGGGGTCGGCAGTGACCGACCAGTAGTGATAGAGATCCGGTCCGTGATACCGAAGATCGGATCGATCACCGGGCTGGTCGCGACCGATACGGCTCGCGAAGGAGCGTCTGCAGCTCGGAGAGGTCGGCGGGCGCCCAATCGCATTGCCCCGCAGCAGCCGCCGCCGTTCGGTGTCGGCAGGAACGTCGTGAATGCGGTGCCGTCCGCTGTCCCCTGTGAGTCCTCCGGCTCCCGCACTCCAGGTGTGGGCGTTGTTATTGTCGTGCGCCGTTCCATCGGCCGTCTTCTGCTCCCACTGGAGCCCGGTCAATCGGTCAATGACCGTTCCGGGCATGCTGTGGTTTGCGTCGAACCGGTCTTGGTCGCACGTCGCGCCGGTGCCGCGCCTTCGCCTGTAGCCTCGCCCACGTGCCCGTGTACTTCACGCGGCACTTCGAGACCGCGTGGATTAAACTTCCCCACGTCCACGCCGCTGACGTCGTTGCTGCTCACGTACGCGCCCATAGCCTTCTGCTCGCACGCGCCGTACTTCGCTGCCGCCGCATAGCGGCCGCTCTGGCATGCCCTGCTCCGCCGTACCGCCTGCGTGTGCAATGCTCGAATGAATAGCCAGGGCGGCACTCGCAAGCACACTCAGCACGAGGATACCAAGGGTACGGATGGGGCGAGCCAGATGCTTCCGGACGAGGCAACGTCATTGCGTGCGGGCCCTTCGTGATGGCGCCACCGACGGCGCGGCGATTGGAAGGCGGAAGCCTGCCACGAGAGCGTGAAGCTGTCCCACCGGGATTGTCCCGCCACGCTTTGCCATCTTCCCGATGCGACTGGGAGCCTCGTGGTACTCGTTTTGGCGTGCCAACCTTCCATGCCATGCCGCTCCGGCTCTGGCGCGCGCCGTTCGATGACCCGGCTTGGTGCTCGAGCTGAAGTACGACGGAGGTCCCGTGGGCCTGCGCGATTAGGCTACGGATTGCAGCTTGTTCGGCCTCGACGACTGGAACGCGTCGACGACTTCGATCTCAAGCGCCTTTGCCAAGCTGCACGACGGTGGACAGCTTCGGTTGATAGATGGGATGAGCGGCTGGCCACCACGACGTAGTGGCATAGTGCCCCACACACCTAAGCCTTCGAGGCTGGATCGAATTAGGTCTTCTGGGTACTGTTCCTGATGGAATGGGGGTCCGAGTTCGACACTCACCCAGGGCGGCAGTCGACCTCATATCTGCACCCGCGCTCGCTCAATCACCCCGCGTCCACGAGTCCGGTGAGAAGGCCCTCGACGTCGGTGATCAGCCAGGTCGAGCGTCTGCGCTGCGGCCTCCATCGAAGCCGTGGGGTGCGCGGCGAGCCATGCCAGGCGCCGCGCGCTCCCTACACCGGCTCCCTGACCGGCGTCCGAGTCAGCCTTCCTCGCCGGGCTCGCGCTCGGAAGTGCAGAGGGGGCACGGTTCGCGGTGTATCGTGATAGCCGACCTCCGGCGTCCGGCAGCACTTCGGGTGCATCACCTGGAGGTGATCCATCCGCGTGCGGCAGTGCTGGCAGAGGCGACGAACACGGGGTTGTCGAGCTGATGTCGATCGGAGCGTGCGCGGCCGAGCGTTCCAGCCAGATGGCACCGCAGCCGCAGAAGCGGTGGAAGTGACTCCCAGAGACCTGCGGGCAGCCGGGGACAGTAATGCACGCGGATCGCGCTGCTCTGACACGACGTGCAGCGGGTGTAGTTCGAGAAGATCCTCGGAGGGTACGGGCGGACACGTGCGGTCCCGGCGCGCGATCGTGGAGATCATCTCACGCTCTGACGACTCAGCTTCGCGCGGAAAGCAGGCTTGCTGGAGCGCCTTCGGAAATTGAGCGACCTCGGCCCATTCATCCACCGCTGGTTGTTTCGGGAACCACGGAGCTCGGAAGTCGTCCTGGCGCGGTCCGTTCTCTACTGCAAGCCGAACGAGTACGATCCGTCGACCGCGTTGCGAGGCGAGGAGCCCAACGATCGTGCCATCGTAGACCATCTCGGTTCCGGGGGAACCATGACGCCTCACCGACGTGCCCGACGACGGGTTGCGGCGAAAACCTCGTTGGACCTCGTGCACCGACAAGCCCGACATAGAGAGTTGGGGACCGCTTCGGTCCGCTCATCCGGCGACTGCCACGAGCAGGAATTCGTCGATCAGCCTCCGGAGACCTTCGCCGCTCTTCCCGCATAGCCCGGTAGTCTTCGTGCGTCGGCATATCGCCGACAGAGATCGTGAGCACGCTCGGTCAAGGCCGCGTAGTTCGGCCTCGTAGGTACAGCAGGCGGCCTCGGTGCTTCGCGGAAAGATCCGCCGCCCCTGCTTGCATCCCGGCAAGCGGGTCAAGAAGACGCCGAGTGTTGAGACTACACGCCAACACCATCGGGGATCGATCACGTCCCCCTCGATGGCCAGGCGGTCGAGGCGGCCGGCGATCCCGCCGCAGCGCCGTGACGAGCTGGTGCGCTCAGCCGCTCGATCGTGGCATCGAGTGTTCGGAGTCGAGGTCGTCCCGATAGCGCAGGCTGGTCGTCGTCGACGAGGGCCGCCGCGAGCAACGGGCCAAACCAGGTGCGTCAACATGGAACAGCTACGGTCTCACTTCCGGGAACAGCTGGCTCCAACCATGATCTCTTTCGGGAATGCGGACTCGCGCTGCGTCGGTCACACAGAGCGCCGGGTGGCACCAGGGCGTGCTGATTGCGCTACCGATCTTTCGCAAACCCAACGGCGTGACTGAGCCGATCCGCAGTGGAATCGACGAACGCGTACAATCGTACGCAGCGAAACGGCGCCGGCGTTCCACTGTGACTGGAAAGGACTATCAACCACATGCGAACACGAATCTGGTTGGCTATTGGATTCACGTTGTTTGCTCGGGGTGCGCTCGCGGCGTGGATTGACGCCCGGCAAGGCGAGCGACGTGGTGACGCTGAGCAACGGACCGGGTGATCCGTGCGTCGTGACCGGTAGCGCGCTCGACTTCCGCGTCACGTCGAACGGCACTCTTGCGACTTTCAGCGTACCCGCCAAACATGTGCTCGTCGTGACGGGCATCGATTTCACCAACCCCGGCAACCCACCGCGACGAACATCGAACTCTTCGTCGAGAAGGCACTCCAACACCCAACGGATCTTCCTCACCACCGTTACGGAGTGTGGTGGCTCAGCAGCGATTCCGAACGCGATCGTCGGACCGGGAGCTTCACTCTGTGTGCAGGGAACACTCAGGACTGGCGGAGGAAACAACCCCTTCGCCGTCGTTCACGGCTTCTTCGCCAAGGACAAGTAGCGAACACGGTCACCTACCGACAGCGAAGAGATCAACGAAGAGCGCACGACCGACTATTTCAACAGGTCCTCCGAGTCTCGCTGCGCTACCGCAGCGAGAAATACTTTGGCGAAGGCCGCACACCCCCGACCCGAAGCGGTCTCGCACGTGACGCCATTGAGTCCTTTGATCCTGGAACTCCTTGTCTGGGTCGCCGCTCGTCCGCGCAGCTACGAGGAGACGATGGACACCTGGCGCACGTCATGCCCCGGAATCCGGTGTGGGAAGATGCGACGACCGACGGGCTCATTGAGGTGCTCCCCAGCGTCGGCAGGCACAGCGCTGACGGTGAGACTCACGCCGTCGGGTCGTGCGTGTGCTTGCGACGGAAGGAAAGCGCCGCAGCTCGTGAACCGTGGGCCGTTACTGCGCGCGGCCATTGTCACTGCACCCGCATTCGCTCGATCATCCCAGCGTCCACAAGCGGCCGTCGCGGATTGGGTACTAAAGATCGGCGGTAGCGCCCCTGGGTGAGTCGAACGGGCGGTCGGCCTCGAAATTGGACTACTCCACACACACCCGTCGCAGTCCGCGCCGCCGCGATTGGGATCGCAATCATCACGCGGATCGTCGATGCACTGCTGCCCGATCGGACAGGGTGCGCCCGCAATCCCGCCGCACGCCGTGGCGGGACACACTTGGAACACCAGCCGACATTGATGCGTAGCTCGATCGCAAAAGGTCAGCGGACACTGCGGCGCTGCCATCGGGACAGACCATGCACGGCGCCCCAGGCGCGGGGCAAGTCGACATCCTCAGCGCACTGCGCCGATGACCCGCGTTCACATATTCCAGTGACAGTCCGCATCGTCCCTCTGGCCGGGATCGCAGTCGTCGTCCGGAAGATCCACGCACTGCTCTCCTGCTGGGCAGACACGACCCGCGAGCCCACCGCAGGCACCGAGGGTATCCCGGCACTGTCATGGAGAGCCCGGCCGCCCCGCGCAGAACGTTCACGCCGTCGGTGACGGTGATCGTGCCGCCTCGATCGACGTCACAGACGACCATCGAACAGGTGCTCGGCAGATTCGCCGCCGCGCGCAAGACGTTCACGCCGTCGGTCACGGTGACGCTCCCGCTGCCGTCGGCATCACAGACACGCCGCGCATACGGGGGGACACGGAGCAGGCGAGCGCGGGCCGCGAGCAACGACGGTCACGGCCCGTTGCCGACGCGCATGCATCGTTTTCCTCATAGCTGGATTCTACGAGCGGATGCTGCACCAAGCCGCGCGCCAGCGTCGAATGGAGCCGACACTTCGGAGGTCGTGACTCTGGGCTACGCATGCGGAATGGTGGGCGCCGGGCCTGAGCGACCACGTTGGCGGCTGGGCGTGGCTAAAGGTGATCCTGCAGGAATTTCGCGATCACCCTTGGCCCCAACGAGGTCCGTCGCTCACACCCCAAGTCGATCCGGTGGTTGCTCGGTTCGGAACGGGAAGCCAACCGAAGTGCGTGAGACTACATCGGTGCCCACTACGTCGGCACCCTGTCCATTGTGCTCCTCTTATAGGCAGCGTCATCAAAACTTCATGCCAAAACGTTGGCGTTCTCGCACTCCCGATGTGGCGTGCGGATTGCTCTTTGTCCATGCTCCGCTCGACTCCACCCCTTACTTACACACAGGGAGGAGACATGAGACTACGAGCTTCGAAGATCGCATTGAGCGCTGCGTGGCCGCGCCTAGCGCAGTCACACGCGCCAACCTTACGGAGGATCACCCCATGACCCGCATCATCCCGCAGCATCCGATGCCCGCCCCGCTTTTGTTCCCCCGCCTCATCCTGGCCTACGCTCGTGGCCGGCGCGTTGCTCGTTCCGGCGCGCGCCACACAGGCCGCCGGGACGCCGGAGCAGACCTGTCAGAAGGGACGCTATAGCGTCGGGGCGCAGTACTCGGCCTGCCAGCAGAAGGTGCTGGCGAAGTTCTTCACGGGCGACGATTCCCAGAAGGATTACGATAAGCTCGCCGCGGCGGCCTCGAAGTGCCGGGTGAAGTACACGGACGCCTGGCCGAAGCTACAGGCAGAAGGCACCGGGTTCGACCTGCGATGGGCCGCGCTTCACGGATAACGGCACCACGGTGACCGACCACCTGACCGGGTTGCAGTGGGAGAAGAAGCAGTCCGACGATTACGACCTATCCACGACAAGGACAACCCTACTTGCGTGGAGCAACAGCGGCTCGGCGGCTGACGGGACGGGGTTCACGACGTTCCTCCCGGCCTTGAACAGCGGCGGGTGCTTTGCGGGGCAGTGTGATTGGCGACTGCCGACGATCTGACGAGCTGCAGACGATCCTCTCGGAGGCGTATCCGTGCACGACGAGCCCGTGCATCGACCCGGTCTTTGGCCCGACTCCCGCATACTCTTTGTCGGCCACTACCCGCGCGGACTCCCCGTTCAAAGTGTGGTTCGTCTACTTCGACTTTGGGAACCCAAGAGCCAATCCCAAAGACATTCCCCTCTACATGCGGGCAGTGCGTGGCGGCTTGCGATCGATCATTCGACCGCGAGTGATCGTATTGAAGTACAACGGCCAGGGTACCCGCGCGGTAGCCGACTCGCGGTTCTCTCGTGGTTCTCAGCGCCAACCGACGCGACTGGAGCACAGAGCGTAGCCGGCCAAACACCTGACGGGCCTCGCATCGTATGCGTCGACGCGCGTCCATTCCGCCGGACTGCAACCTCAAAATCCCGTGGGGCAACATCGTGTCGGCTGAGCGATCCAGAGAACCTCGCCGGACCCTCATGGGGCAGTGCTGAGAGAATCGCCGACCTCACGCCCGCTGCTGAAACACCTCAAACCGGTTTGCGTTTTCGCCCCGTGGAGGGCCTCCTCGGACGTTTCCGGGGTTGAGGGTCTTCCACCGCCCGGAGGCGCAGAATCTCCTCGCTTTGTCGGCCACTTCAACAACTTCCGGAACTTTCTCCCAATCGCCCGGTAACGGTTCGATTCCCCTGGGACCACTTTCACTTTCCGCGAGGCTGGATGCGGAAACCGCCGAGGGTACGCGGAAGGTTTGAGTTTTCGCCCCTCGAGTAACCGGAGAAGCGGCGCGGCGCCGTCGTCGGCGATGAACTTGCCGTAGCTCTTCTCGATCATCTCAACCGACGTGCCACAGTACCCGGCGACCCACTTCAGGTTGCAGCCCTTCGAGAGTGCGACCGAGATGAAGGTGTGGCGGGTCGCGTAGAACTTCCGCGGACGGACCTCGAGCACCCGGAGCACTGGGTACCAACTTCTTCGGCGCTAACACGGCGATAGCGCGGTCCGCCGCCACGACACCAGGGCATTCCTGACTATTCCCTGAGAATCGCCCGAACTTCGCCAGGACTCCCGGAAGACGGGGCTCTACATCGGTCCCCATGGTGATCGCACCGAGGGAGGCCATCGTGAACTACGGACGTATCGTCACGTCGACGGTTTTCATCGCTTTGCTGCTTTCCAGCGCGGCGCGTGGCGCCGAGCCTGCCGAAACGGTCGCGGTCGCAGGCGGACGCATCGAGCGATCGCGTACTGACGTATCTCGGCGGCGGTAACCCTGCGGCGCGATTGCCGCGCGCGGGCGAGAGCTGCGCGGGGACCATCGCGACGTTCGGGGACGTAGCGGCGTGTGTCGAATGCCTCACCGCCGTCGAGGTCGAGTGCGCGGCGCGCGCCGCTACCCGGGCGTCGCCGCTGACGCCGGCGACTGCAGGGCGGTGGTACCGTGACTCGCCGGTCTCGCTCACGGCACGTCGAGCACGCTGCGACGTCGTTCGCTCGTCGCAAAAGCCGCACGCGAACCGCGGCGGTGAGCAGGGGCGCGGAGGACCGACGCGCCCCAGATCGAGGCCTCCATGGCAAGCCGACTTCGCTCGTTCGCTTCGCTCCTCGTGCTGCTCCTCGCGGCTGCACCCGCGCCTGTCCATGCCGGAGGCGGCCTGCCGCTCGTCACCCTGACGGCGAGCGATCCCACGGCCTCCGAAGTCGGTTTGGCGGCCGGCGAATTCATCGTCACGCGTAGCGGCGGCAATCTCGCGGCCCCGCTCGCCGTGACCGTGGTGATCGGCGGACCGCCACCAACGGCATCGACTACGTGAGCATGTCGACCATCATCACGATCGCCAGCGAGCGAAACGACCGCCACCCGCGCGATCACGCCGCTTGGCGACAACCGCATCGAGGGCGAAGAGACCGTCGTGCTGTCGATCGCGTCGAGCGCCAACTACGCGATCGGTGCGCCGAATACCGACACCGTGACGATCGCGGACAACCCGGCGACGGTGACGATCGACGCCACGGATGCGGCGGCCTCGGAGGCGGGCTTGGCGACCGGAGAGTTCACGGTCACCCGAAGCGGGGGCAACGTCGTCCAGCAGCTCAACGTGACGGTTTCGATCAGCGGGACCGCCAGCAACGGCGGCGATTACCTGAGCATCGGGACCATCATCGTGATTCCCGCAAACGAGACGAGCGCTACCCGCACCATCACGCCGGTCGGCGACAATCGGATCGAGGGTGACGAGACGGTGATCCTGACGGTGGTGGCCAACGCGGACATGACCAACGGCTACGAGATCGGCGCCGCCAATTCCTACACGGTGACGATCGCCGACAGCCCGGCGACGGTGACGATCGACGCCACCGACGCGGAAGCCTCGGAGGTGGGCTCGGCACCCGGGGAGTTCACGTTCACGCGGAGCGGGGGCAACGTCGCCCAGCAGCTCGCGGTCGGGCCTCGATCGGCGGGACCGCGACCAGCGGCAGCGACTACACGAGCATCTCGACCGTCATCGCGTTCCCCGCTGGCGAGACGACCGTCACCCGCGCCATCACGCCGCTCGCCGACGGCAACGCCAGCGAGGGCGACGAGACGGTGATCTTGACCGTGCTGGCGAGCAGCGACGTAAACAATGCGTATCAGATCGGCAACCTGAGCTCCGACACCGTCACGATCGCCGACGCACCAGCTCCCGCCGCCACGTCGACGCCTGCGGCGCCGACGCCGAGCCGGACGACGACGCCGACTGCTACGGCAACGCCGGGGGCGACCGCCGCCGACCATTTCATGGCCTACGCCGTCGCGATCACCAAGGACACCGACAAGTTTCTGCCGCTCGGACCACTCACCTCGCCGACCGCTTCCGTAGCGCCGGCTACGACGTTGCAAAGCTCGGCGCACTGCTCACCCCCGCCGACGAGAACGGCGGAGGTCGGCTCGATCCGGATACGCATCTCCTCGAGTATCGCCTGAAGGCGACGAAGAGCACGGCAAAGTTCGCGACCTGACCCGGCGTGGTGATCGTCAACCAGTGCAATGCGCTCACGCTGACGGTCACCAAGCCCGTGAGCCTGCTGGTGCCGGCGGCGACGTCGCTCGTCGGTGCCGTCACCAAGCCTGACCCGTTGCTTCACGAACGCGATCACTACCTCTGCTACGCCGCCAAGAGCGAGGCGAAGCTCCCCAAACGCATGCAGGTGGACGTCACGGATCGCTTTCAGACCCGCCGGTACGACTTGAAGAAGATCACCAAGCTCTGCCAGCCGGTCGACAAATCGGGCAGCCCGGTGCTGCTGAAAGGCCCGAATGCCGGCGATCCGGTGCTGCTCGAGCCGGCGGTGATTCGCCATGCCGACGACAACCTGGTCTGCTACCAGGCGAAGCCAGCCGGCAAGCGGGTGTTGCAGACGGGGTGCACACCGACCGATCCCGCCGACAAGGGTACCAAAATCGTGCCGAAGCCGCCGAAGCACACCCCGGTGCGCGGCATCCACATCGCCACCCAGCTCGGTACGCTGCAGGTCGACACCAAGAAGGAGCTCGAGCTCTGCATTCCGACGGCGAGCCCGTGAGCGTTGACGCTATGGATATCCGTGTGCAGCCATCACAGCGGTGGCCCCAGGGCGCACGTCGGGTCGTCGACGAAGTAGCGCCCCTCGAAAGCGTCGATCGCTGGGGTCGCTCCCAGATTGATACCGGCGATCAGGGTACGTTGCCGTACGCTGTCGTAGGCCATGGAAACACGGTGTTCGCCCACCCACGCGTTTCTGACGAACGCATACCTGTACGCATTTTCGCCCGCTATCGGGCTGGTTTCTGGCTCTTTGGGACAGGCGCGACGACTTCCGCAATGCGCTCGATGTGCGTGAACCCTTTGCCGTTTCTGTAGTTCCTACGCTGTCGCCGGGTTTGTTCCGACAACGGTTCGATTTCCCTGGGACCACTTTGTCCTTCCAATCGTGAAAGGCGGTTGGCAATCCTGGCCCCTAACCCTGGACTCTCACAATCCCTGACCGGAACGGGGGCAGGTCACTACGACTGCCGCGGCACCTTTCGCCACTGCGCAGCGGTATTCTCAGACGTCAGATCGATGGCATGCAACATCCACACGCCCGCGTGAGCTCCTTGAGGCCCAAGCGAAAAAAGGAGCCGCCCCTGACGAGCCCAAGACCCCGAGAGGCCTCAAGCCCGCCGGGACCTCATGCGGCGCGTGTTTTCCATCGATGTCCTCGCCAGCGCCGGCTGCGGCGGTCGTCTACGCTCCTCGCGACTATCGAGGACCCGCCGGTCGTGACCAAGATCCTCGCCCACCTCGGTGTTGCCCACCGAGGGACCCCTCCTCACATCCGCGCGTCCGCCGCCTCGAGCCAGACGGGTTCGACTTCGCCTGACGCCCAGACGCGCGCGGCGGACGGGTCTGCCGCATCTCCGCGCCGCCCGCGCGTGCTGGCCGCGCTGCGTCTTGACGTCGCGGCCGGCGCCGGCGATCGGAGCCACCTCGGCCACACGCACGGCCCACGCCCGCCGGCTTGTTTGCGTGTGGCAGACGGCAGTCCAAGCGTGAACGTCCGACTTCGAACGTTATGCGGCCACCGTTCTTCCCGGCGTCGGGTGTAGCCTCCTGATGCGCCTCCCCATCCATCCTCACCTCCACGGGCGAAGGTCGCCGACGGATCGTCCGACCGCCCCTTGTCAGCGTAGCGCCACGCCCCCTGTTGTGTCGACGCGATCGCCAGCTTCCAGAGGGCTTATCTGCGCACCCTTGTCTCCAACGCCTTGAATGGGCTCTCACCCGAACAGCTCGCCGACGACTCTCCCCCGATCCGTGGCCGGCCTCAGCCTCGGCCTCCGCCTCGGCCTTCCGCGCTCGGAGCGCCGCCCGCTCGGCGGCAAGCTCTGCCTCGCGCAGCTTCGACGTACGCCGATGGCCGCACGGGACGTCAGTCGCCGCTCGGCGTGAAGCTCCCGACGTAGAACGACCGCTTCCTCGACGCCCTTCGGTGGTACGAGCGCGCCCCCGACCGCGATCGTGCGTCGCCGGGGCCGACGCGCGATGGCGCGCGCGAGCCTCACCGCGCGCACGAGCACGCCGCCGAGGCCGTCGGGGTAGCGCGTCCACAGGATACGGCCGCCTGGACTCCGCAGGAGGAGCCATGCAAGGGTCGCCGTCGAGGAGGGCTCCCCGATGGACGCTCACCGCATCGTTGCGACCGTCGCTGCCACGCTGCTGGCCGGCGCGCTCGCTTCTTCCGCGTCGAGCAGGAACCCCCGGTTGCCGGCACCATTTCGTGCTCGGTTGCGACCATCACGTATCGGCGCACGGGCCGGACGCGATCTTCTTCCATCCGTCCTCTCTCGGAGGCACGCCCCTGAGTCGTGCATCTCGCCGGCGGGAACGACGAGAGTTCGTGCGACAATTCTGGGCGTGACCGGTGGAAAGCTCCAATCGCCGAGGTCTTGTTCAAGCTCAGCGGAGCCATGCCCGATGGCGACCTGCACGCAGTTCATCACCATGCCATCGTTCAAGAACGCACGCCGTCCAGCCTGCGGTTCCGCGGGCCAAAATCCCAAGGCGATGAACGAACGGATCACCGTGGCGAACGCTCCAGGGTGACGTCGCGCGACGACGACCTACGACAGCGGAAGCTTCACACGCTCACGATCACGACGGGACCACTCAAGGGTCGGGGATTGCGGGCGCGACCGCGACGCTCCACCTCGGCTTCGATCCGAACACACCATCGACTTCGTGGAGGCGGGATGCACCCCGACATCGGAGTGATTGGACTGAGCTTCGGCGAGATGAACCCGTCGACGCTCGACGTGCAGTAGAGGGCCAACGGCCGCCTTTGCGGTCGTCGCGTTTGCGTAGCGGGCGATGGAACCCCTAGTTGGAACCGACTCCGGCGGGAGCCTTCGGCTTCCGCCCCCGCCTTCTGCGCGGCGTGCGTGTCGTCGTACCTTGTCGACGAGCGCCACAAGATCGGACATCTCCCACAAGCGATCGGTGACGCCGGCCGCGAGTGCCGGAGTCATGCCAACGCTCTTGTGCATCTTCACTGAAGTGTACTTCAACGACGTATAGAGCGCACGACCATGTGCGCGTGGTTCTCCAACTTCCTTCGAGAATGCGTTGGTCAGCCGCGTGAACAGGCGGTTCTGCATTCTGAGCGTGAGATTTGAGCGCGTCGATGTAGCCTCGTCGAGATGTGGCTCGTCCTTCGGGTATCCGTGAATGTGCTCTTTCGTTGCGCCTAGGCATCTGTGCGGGGAGTGGCGGCGCTCGTCTCCCTGAGGTCGGCTTTGCCGGCGGGCGACCCGCCCTCCTGCCCTGCCCCGCTCCGATGCTGCAGCCGCCGCGATCATGGTCTCCGACCGCGCGATCGGCCATCTGGAGATGTGGACCCCGAGGGTCCACTTCAGCCCTTGATGCCCCTTCGTGCCGGTCGCGACGCGAGAAGTCTCAATGCTTTCACGCGACTTGTCGGGTTCCAGCGTCCCCCTCACTCGCAGTCTGGATGTTCCTCGGTTTTTCTGCACAGGTCCTACATCAGCGGTTTTCGGGTCCACATCTGCGTCAGGCGCCGCAAACACTACCTCAAGCGCCGGGTTCCCGCCCACGCGCTGTCCGGCATCCAGTACGCGAGTGCTTCTTGAGTGTGGCGTACGCGACCCCGGTCTGCTTCTCGACCCAGAGTGGGATCGCGAACCGCTTGAGCGCGACCGACACGTAGGTGCCATTCGTGCAGTAGAGCCCGCGCATGCGGAGCCCCGCGCCGCGGAGCGCGCTTGTACCAATCGCTCTGAGAACGTCTTCGGCTCAATCGGTTCCCCGCCTTCGTGGTAAAGACGGGCGCCTCGGGTGTTGCGTGAAGCGGCTGAGATCGCGCAGTACCGGATCGCCTCCGGCAGGGAGCTGGCTCCGCCTGCGCAGCCTCAACGATCCGCTCTTCTTTTGTGTTGACATCGGGCTCGTTCTGCCGTTTGCCACGGTTGGGCCAGGATGAAACACGACCGACAGGGTATCGTTCACCAGTTGCGGAGCGACCCGACGTCTCGCCAGAAAATTCCGGGACTCGAGCGGCCGCGACAATTGTCGAACACTCCGCGCCATGCGTAGACGAAGCGCCGCGACGAAAGCTTCGGCACGGGCACGGAACGCATCAGGTCCCACGGGTGCCACCGCTGCGCGGCGCCCTGAAAATGGGCTCATCTACGCGCTGTTGGTGTGTCTTTGCATCGCCGGCGTGGGGCTGCGCGTCGCCAACCTCGATGTCGGCAGACGGAGTCCGGACGAGTATGTTTACACTGGACAGCGCGCGTGCGGTGTTGTCCGGCGGTATCGCCGGCACCCGGGCGCTGGTCGACCAGTTCGTCAAGACGCCATCGCTATGGCTCTATCCGCCGCCAACTCGCGTCGCTTACCTCTTCTCGCTCGCAGCGGCGATGAAGGTGACGAGCATCGCTGATTTTGCGGCCGGCTCGTTACGTCTCCTCGTCTCGCGAGCGTCCTAGCGCTCGGTTGGGGCATCTGGCTCGCCGTGCGCGCTTTTCGGTCCCCGGCCAGCCGTCCCGGGCGCGATGTTCCTCGCCGCCTTTCCATCGGAGTTGGCCATAGCCAGACGCTGCTGGTCGGACGCAGTGGTGGACTCATGGGGTCGCGATGTTGTACTGCACGCTCGAGATCTGGAACGGGAGGAAACGCTGGCCTTGCATCGTGCTTCCCGTCGTGGGCAGTGCCGCCATACTAGTGAAAGAAACGACGGCCCTGCTCTACGCGTCCTGTTTGGTGGCGTCCCTGTGGGCGGCCTGGAGCCGCGACCAGTCGCAGCGCGATGCTACTCTTGGCCTGCACCTTTCTGGGTGGCGTCGCCGCGACGGCCCTACTCGCCGATTACGACCGGCAGTCCAATCATCGCGATCCAGATCATGGCCAACCAGGCGCGCCAGAACGCCCTGAACGAGTATGCGCTCGAGTACGCCTCGGGCCCTGCTCATCTGCTGTGGTTGGCGCTCGCGCGCATGAGCCCGCTCACGACCGTGCTTGCCACTTTCGGGCTCTTGGCGGGGTCCTATCGCCCGCGATGCAGACGCTCGGGAGATTCCGCCCGCACCTCATGCTCGCGTGGCTGACGATTGCGGAACACCGCCATCTAGCGTCGTCGTACCGCACTGGCTGAACCTGCGGTATGCCAGTTGCCATGTTCGTCCCGCTGTGCTTGTTTGCGGGACTGTCGGCGGATTGGCTTTTGGAAGTCGTTCGCGGCACGGATGCCGCGCAGGCTCTGGCAGGGCGCGGCGGCCGTCGCGGTAGCGTCGATCGCGATCACGCTCGCCATGGACTATCGGCGTTTCGAGAACAACCTCGCGCAGCTTCCCGATTTGTCAGTGAAGATGGTGTTGGACGCGACTGCGAGTAAGAGCGCCGACTGCAGCGTCCGATGTTGTATACGACAGCTGAAGCGCGCGTGGTCGTCTCGTCGGCGCGGCGAATAGGCCGGCACGTTGTTGACGGCGATGCGGACGGCGGCGGCCGACGACGAGCAGCCCGATGAGCCAGAAGCGTTCTCGCTTGTCGTGCGCTGTCCGCTCTTCGATCGCGGGCGCCGGAGCGGGTCGCGGTGCCTCATGAGGTTGCCTCCTCCTTGCGCGATCGCCTCACGAGCCAAGCTCCCGAGGCGAGGACCGTGAAGAGCACCACGAGCGCTGTGGCCGAGGAGAATGACGAACGCGATCGGCTCATAGGTCCACACCACGGTGTGCGTGCCTGGGGGCACCCAGACGCCGCGAAAGAACAGGTTCGTCGTGACGACTTCCGCCGGGGCTGTGTCGATCGACACTCGCCAGCTCGCTGCCGCGCGTCGGTCGTGACGAGCAGGGCCGGTTCGCTGTCCTCGACGACAACGTCCATCTCACGCGCTCGGGCGCATGCAGGACGTAACGCAACGCGGCCGTAGCTGCCGCGATCCTTGCCCGGGTTGCGAGGGGACGCTTGGGTGATCCTTCGACGAACGCAGGCATGGGATCGCCGGCGCCCGTGGCGGCGAGGGTTTGCAGCGCCGTCGCACGCGCACCGATCGGCTCGGCGCCGGGTGACAGCCACGCCCACGCTGATGCGCGCAGCACTTCGAAGCGACTTCGCGCCAAGGTATCGTCGAACTCTTGCGACGTCATCGGCGTATATCCGAGCACGATCGAGGCGTTTCACGATCTGCTGCGCATTGAAGTAGCCGAAGGCCAACGGCGCGAGGCGCGGGCTGGGCGCGGAGAGTCCCGCTCGTTCGGCGCTGATGCATCGCCTCGACTTGCTGCACGCTCGCCATCGGGACGCCAGACGGTCAACGCGTTGCTGCGCACGTGCGCCGACATGTCGATCGCGATCATCGCCGCCATGACGTGGATCGGCCATTGCCGCGAGCCGCGCGCGAGCCGCGCGGCGATCGTCGCAACGGCGATGCTGAGCGCCGGCACGAGGAACAGCGAAGCGTTCGGCGCCTGCAGCGCATGACGTCCTAGAAAGTCGCTGAGAGGCAGAACGCGGCGACGATCGCGCCGACCGTCCATATCGCCAAGTACCGCCAAGCCGTCGCGCGCAGCGAGCCTCGGGTCGCCAACGCCGACAGGCCGAGGCCGGCGGCGAGTGCGAGCGGGAGCATCCAGAACACGCGCAGCGCGCCGCTGTGACGCATGAAGCGCGTCGGCGGCAAAAGGTAGTAGAAGAGGATCCGCACATACGCCTTTGCCGCCGAGCGAGGTGAGGAGGCAACCCCGACGAGACGACGAACCACCAGATGCGTCGCCCGTCGGCGCGTTCTCCGATCAACCAGAGCACCGCGAGGGGCAGCGCGACCGCGCCGACGTATGCGTTCGCCATCGACACATCGGTCTCGAGCGCCGGCGCGGCGACGATCGACAGCTCCCGGATAGAAGAGGAGAAGAGCGACTGAACCGTGAGCGCGTTGTTGAAGTTGACGAGCTCGTAGCTGAGCATGCCCGTGCGATCGGTGTAGCCTTGCCCCTCGCGGAAAAAAGCGAAGAGCGAAGGGAGCGCGACGATGATCAAGATCGCGGCGGCGATGGTGAGCGTGAGCGCCACGCGCCGCAGGCGGATCGCCTTCGCGACGGCTGGGTCGCCGAGGCTGCCCGCGAGCACGCGCATCACGAGCCACGCCGCGAGCAAGAAGCCGGCGAAGAAGAGCATCGCCGGATAGCCACCGAACGAGCACAGCCCAAGCAACGCGCCGCACAAAACATGTGGCCACGACTGTCGTTCGCGACGGCGCGCTCGGCCGTCCAGAAGATGAAGGGCAGGTACGCGCCGAGCATGACGAAGCTCGTATGCTCCGCGTTGCCGACGAAGAACCCGCAAAATGCGTAGCTGAGACCCGCGACCAGGGCGCCGCTCGGCGTCGCTCCGAACGAGCGCGCCCACAGCCACATCCCGACGGCCGCCGCCGCCAAAGAGCACCCAATACGCAACGAAGCCCCACGGCGCGCCGCGCGCGGGTAAACCGACCATTGCGACCAAAGGGGGCTCATCGCGGCGTTGCTCGGGTCGGCGTGAAAGGGATAGCCGCAGCTCGTGTAGGGATCCCACAACGGCAAGCGCCCCTTCGCCGAGCGCGTCCGAGACGTAGAACGAATGACGGGTAGACGAAGTCGCGTGCATCCCACACAGGCTCGGCGGCACCGCTGAGCAGCGGCCACAATGCCGCCCCGATCGCGATCAACATCAGCGCGAACGCGAGGCGAGGCTCGCGCCCGGACGACGGCGGAGCGCGCTCGACCGCTTCGTCATGCGCGATCGTGTCAGGAGACCTTCGCTTCGCGGAAGTTCCTGGCGACCGTGCGCTTCTTGCGGGGGCGCTTGCGCGATGAGACATGCGAGGCCGTTCGCGCGGACGACGACATCCGGCTCGTCATACTGCGGAGCAAGGCCCCAGGGGTCCATCAAGACAAACATCGACAACTCGAACGCTGTGTTTCTCCCCTGAGCATCGGGCCAGCCGAGGTCTCTTGCGCGAGGCCGACTGATCCGAGATCAACCCTGCAGTATATGTCGCGGAATGGCATTCGGGTGAGGTTGAAGCCCGCGATAGATGGCGCCCGTTTCGATTGCCTCCGCCATCAGCTCGAGCGCTGTATTTTCGTTCGTTCGCATTGGCGAAGGTCACGTCCCAAGCCGACGGACCGTGGCGTTCGTAGGCCTCCACCATGCGCTTGGCTATGTGCCAGTTGTCCGAGGAGTCGGCTGCCCTCTACACGGACGCCGATCCCCGCGAGCCAGTCGCTTGCAGCCAGAAGCTCCACGCGGAGATCACGCATGGACCAGCGATTTCCCGGGAACTCGGGCACGGGCGTTGCCATCGCATGCGTTCCCTGGGCCCGTCTAGCGATGAAACTTGACGGCACGGCCTTCGGCTCCGGCGCCTTTCCCGAGGCCATGTTTCGTTGAACCAATCGGCGAGTGCCACAAGATGCGTCATCTGCGATCCGTCGCAACGAGACGAAGTAACGGTCCTGCAACAGCCTTGGTTCGAAGCCGTGAAACCGGCTGGCCGTGCTGCCACTCTAGCGTTCGTGACGACCCGCCTGGCCAGATCTGGACCCTGAGGGTCCACATCGTGGCCGCTCGGTGCCCGTCCATGCCCGTTACGCCGCGAAATTATTTCCGCTTTCTGCGACCAACGGTAAGTTCAAGGCCCCCTCCTCGCATTGGATGTTCCTCGCGATTTTCGTCACGAGGGTCCACATCCGCGGTATCGGGCTCTACGAAGTCCGAGCTGGCCGCGGCGCGTGTCATGCACCGGCATGACACGCCCCGGAGCCGTCACCAGCGCCCGCTTGCTTGTCCGGCGCGTACCGGCCTACTACGACCAGCACGAAGGCTGGGAAACGCCCGTGACCCGTGAGCAGCGCAAGCTGGCGGCCATTCTCGCCGCCGACGTCGTCGGCTACTCCCGCCTGATGGGCCGCGACGAGAGCGGCACGTTGGCGCGCGTGCGCGAGCATCGCACCGTCGCGTCTCGAGCCGACGCTCGCGCGCTACGGCGGCCGGCTGATCAAGCTGATCGGCGACGGGGCGCTGGTCGAGTTCGCCAGCGCCGTCGACGCCCTGTCGGCGGCGATCGAGGTTCCAGCAGGCCGTGAACGACGTCGCCGCGGACCGCCCCGAGCCGGAGCGGATCGCTGTTTCGGATCGGTCTTCATCTCGGCGACGTGGATCGTCGAGGGCGACGACCTCTACGGCGAGGGCGTGAACATCGCCGCGCGGCTGGAGTCCCAAGCGCCGGTGCCCCATCCGCCGACCGGAGCATCGCGCGACGTTCGCCGACGGCCTGCGACGGGCGGGAGTGGCGGAGTAGCAACGGTTTGCATCGATAAAGGAGGGTAGACCATGAAGATCGTCGTCATCGGCGGCACCGGCCTGATCGGCTCGAAGACCGTCGCCATTCTGCGCCAGGGCGGCCACGAGGTCGTCGCCGCCTCGCCCAAGACCGGCGTCAACACCATCACCGGCGAGGGCCTCAAGGAGGCCATGGCCGGCACGCAGGTGGTGATCGACCTCGCCAATTCGCCCTCATTTGAAGACAAGGCGGTGCTGGAGTTCTTCGAGACCTCCGGCCGCAACCTTCTCGCGGCGGAGGCCGCAGCGGGCGTCCGGCACCATGTCGCGCTCTCCATCGTCGGAACCGACCGGACGCCCGACAACGGCTATTTCCGCGCCAAGGTCGCCCAAGAGAAGCTGATCGAGGCCTCCGGCATCCCCTACACCATCATCCGCTCGACCCAGTTCCTGGAATTCCTCCGCGGCATCGCCGATTCGAGTGCGGATGGAAACGTGGTCAGGGTTTCGCCCGGCCTGTTCCAGCCGATCGCGGCGGACGACGTTGCTGCCATCGTCGCCGATGTGGCGGTCGCGGCGCCGCGCAACGGCATCGTCGAGATCGCCGGCCCGGAACGAGCACCGTTCAACGAGATCGTCGCCCGCTATCTGAAGGCGGTCGGCGACCCGCGTGAGGTCGTGCGTGACCCCGAGGCTCGATACTTCGGCGGCCGGGTCGAGGAGCGCTCGCTCGTGCCGTTGGGCGAAGCGCGCCTCGGCCGCATCGGTTTCGACGAATGGCTCGGGCGGTCATAAACAAGATCCTGAAGCACGACGAATGAAGGAGGCGACAGTGACGGCCAAACTCGTGAGCTTGGTTCTGCTAGCTGCACTCCTGATGCTCGGAGCCGTCCCGGCCGATGCCGCAGACGTAAAGGATCTGTTCGCGATCGATCTCGCCGACTACGCGGGCAAGGAGGGTCGCATCATCGAGGGTGTCGTATCCGCCGGGCGCAAGGACGTGGTCCATCGGCACGACGCCCATGCGTTCGTCTACGCTGCTCGAAGGTGAGATCGTCATGCGGTTGAAGGGCCAACCTGCCGTCACGCTCAAGGCAGGGCAGACGTTCTACGAAGGGCCTACCGATGTTCACGTCGTGGGGCGCAACGCCAGCAGCACGGAGCCGGCCAGGTTCGTCGTGGTGCTGCTGAAGTCAAGGGGGCTCCCATCCTCACGCCGGTGGAGGAGGACGCGCACAAATAATGCTCGCCCGACTTATTCTTCGTGATCCGTGACTTCCTCAGGGTCCCAGACCGCGCGGAAAGAGTTCTAGTCGAGGTGATGCGAGCTGGATTAGCACTCGATGCGGTCGGCTCACATCAGCGGACCGGGCGCTGACACGGGGCGGGCACGCACCCGCGGAGGACGATGGACTCGAATCTCACGGATGCTGCGTTCTGGAGCCGCATGCAGTTCGGCTTCACGATCACGTACCACTACCTCTTTCCGCAGCTGACCATGGGGTTGGCGTGGTTTCTCGTCTTCTGGAAGTGGCGCGCGCTCCGGGCGGGCGACGAGGAAGCGAACGCGGCCGCGCGATTCTGGGCGAAGATCTTCGGGCTCAACTTCGCGGTGGGCGTCGTTACGGGGATTCCCATGGAGTTCCAGTTCGGGACGAACTGGGCGGACTTCTCGCGCTACGCTGGCGAAGCGATCGGACAGCCGCTGCGCGATGGAAGGGATGTTCGCGTTCTTTCTCGAGAGCGCGTTCGTCGGCGCCCTCATCTGGGGCGAGAAACGGTTGGGGCCGCGCCATCATTTTCTTGCGGCGCTCGCGGTAGCCCTCGGGAGTTGGTTGTCCGCCTACTTCATTCTGGTGACCAACGCGTTCATGCAGCACCCGACGGGTTACCGCGTGCAGGCCGACGGCACGCTCGCCATCGCCGACCTGAGCGCGTACCTGTCGAATCGGTGGGTGTGGACGCAGTTCGCGCACAACCAGATGGCGGCGCTCGTGACCGGGTCCTTCGTCGTGACGGCTGTCGGCGCCTTCTATGCGCTCCGCGGACTCCATCCGCGGCAGGCGCGGCTCTACCTGCGTTCGGGAACGATCGTCGGGTTGATCGCGTCCGTGCTCGTCGCATTCCCGACCGGCGATCAGCAGGCGAAGCTCGTCGGCGAGTATCAGCCGGTAACGCTCGCGGCGATGGAAGGACGATTCGTCGGCGGTCCGAGGGCAGGCGTCGCCGTCATCGGCCAACCCAACGTCGCGGCCCGACGGCTCGACAATCCGATCGAGGTTCCAGGCGCCTTGAGCTTCCTCGCTTACGGCACCTTCCAAAGCTACGTGCGGGGGCTCGAAGAGTTCCCGGAGGACACGTGGCCGGACAACATCGAGCTCCTCTACTACTCGTTCCACCTCATGATCACGATGGGAACGGGCTTCATCGCCTTGATGGGCTGCGCGGTCTTCCAGAGCTGGCGCGGCCGACTCGAGTCCAGCACCTGGCTCCTCTGGCTGCTGATGCTCGCGTTTCCATTCCCGTACATCGCCAACACCCTCGGGTGGATGACGGCCGAGCTCGGACGCCAGCCATGGCTGGTCTACGGCCTGTTCCGCACGCGCGACGGCTCCAGCAAGGTGGTGAGCAACGGCGACACGATCTTCACGTTGATCGGCTTCGTCGGGCTCTACTTCGTGCTCGGTCTCCTCTTCCTCTTCCTGATCGGGCGTGAGATCGATCACGGTCCCGAGGCAGCAGAGCGCACCGACAACCGGAGGCCGGCGCCATGATCGCGATCTGGTACGGCGTCGTCGAGCTTCATGCTCATCACGTACGTGGTGCTGGACGGACGCAACTGGGGTGCTGGGATGCTCCATTGGCTCGTCGCGCGAACGCGGGAGGAGCGCCGCCAGGTCGTCGCGGCGATCGGGCCTCTCTGGTCGTGGCACGAGGTGTGGCTCATCGGCTTCGGCGGAACCCTCCTCGCCGTCTTCCCGCGGCTCATGGCTTCGGCGTTTGCCGGATACTACCTCGCCCTCTTCCTGATCCTGTGGTGTCTGATCCTGCGCGGCATGTCCCTCGAGGTCGGCGGTCACATCGACGATCCGCTCTGGCAGGGGTTCTGGGATTTCGTCTTCGTGTTCGCGAGCGGTCTGCTGGCCATCCTCTTCGGCGCCGCAGCTGGCAATATGGCGCGCGGCGTCCCCTCGACGCCCACGGCGACTTCTCGATGCCGTTCTTTACGGACTTCGGCGTGCGCGGCGACGTCGGGCTCCTCGACTGGTACACGGTGTCCGTCGCGCTCTTCGCGGCCATCGTGCTGGCAGCGCATCGGCGCGACGTATCTCACGCTCAAGACCGAAGGGCCCGTGCACGACCGGAGCGCGGCCTGGGCGAAGCGGCTGTGGGTGATGGCAGTACCCGGATTCATCGTGATCACCGTCGAATCGGCCCTGATCCGTCCCGACCTCCGGGGTCAGGCGATGGGCAATCCGCTGTGCTGGCTCGGTTTGCTCGTCGTCGGCGGCGCGACGTTGACGCTGGCGTCGGGACTGCGGGCAGGCGCGGAGTGACCGAGCGTTCGTTGGTTCGAATCTTCTCCTAGGGAGCGTGCTCGCCGTCGGCGGCGCAGCCTTCTTTCCGGTCATGCTGCATTCGACGCGCGCGCCCGAGTACGCGCTGACCGCCTACGCCGTCGCGGCGAGCCCGCACGCCCTTCTGCTCGCCGCGACGTGGTGGCCACTCGGTCTCGTGCTCGCGATCGCGTACTCCGTGCTCTCTCGCGAAGGTACGCAGGGAAGGTCAGCGTCAAGCGCGACAACTCGGGCTTCTATTAGCGGCGGAACGCAGAACGAGCAGATTCTCCGTTGACGCTTGCAGACAAACGCTGGGCTTTACAGCGACTGCCGCTATCCGGAAAGAGAATGGTGAACACCCGATTGATGCGTGGGCTCTGAGCGAGAGCGGGCGATCACAGGATCTCTTCGATGCACGTGAACCGGCCCGTCGGCGCGGATCTCTCCCGTGCCGACGGCAAGCAGCCGGTTCAAGAAGGCGTACTTCGGCTCGGCAGTCTCGAAGCGGGGCCGTCCGAAAGTAGGGAGCCCCTGGCGCTCCGTCGTCACGGAGGCCCTCGAACGTCATGTGGATGAGGGCGCCGTCGTCGGTCTCGAGCGTGATGCGCAGGTCGAGCTCCATGACGCCGTCGGAGCGTTTGATCGTCCAATCGTCGCCGCCCGGCAGCACCTTGCCGCGCAGCCGGTCGCCTTCGAACGAGCCGCCGGTGATCAGGAACGTGACGCGCGTGCCGTGAGGTCCGGCGCCGACGTCTTGTGTGGGCGCCGTGCTCAGACGGAGCGTCATCAGGGCACGTGATTGCATGGCCGTGATTCCTGTCGGTGGGTGTGCGAGCGTCATGCCGCGAGCAGCACGTCCGCGCGTCCGGCGACCGTCGCGATCGCCGCGAGCTTCAGAACGTCTCTCGTCGGCGTCCACTGAAGACTCACAGGATCTCGTGGATCGTGTAGATGGGTCCCTCGGGACGCCGATCGCCGCTCGACACGGCGAGGAGGCGATTCAAGAACGCGTACTTCGGGTGCCCGGTCTCGAAACGGGGCGTGGTGCGGAAGTAGTACGTCGACGGATCGACGATCTCGCCGCGCGCGAGCGCCGCCATCACGTCCGGCGGCCCGTGACGGAGCCCGAACGAGCGTCATGTGGATGAGGGCGCCGTCGTCGGTCTCGAGCGTGATGCGCAGGTCGAGCTCGAGGACGCCGTCGCCCCGCAGCAGCGTCCAGTCACCGCCACCCGGGCAGCACCTTTCCGCGCAGGCGCGGGCCCTCGAAGTGGCCGCTCGCGATCGGTGCGGTGACGCGAGTCCCGTGCGGCACGGCACCGATCCGCTGTACGCCGACCACCGCGACCTGCAGCGTCATCAACAAGCGCGAATTCATGCGTTACCGCCCTTCGCGCCGCTGGCGAGCGTCCATGTACGCCGCGTACCAGTCCCACCAGTCGTGCGCTGGGGCGACCGCCTCGAACGCGCCATTCCGCTCGGCCGCTTCTGCAGGAGCTGTGCGAGTGCGCGATGTCCATCGTCACATCCGGCCAGGGAGCCCGCCTCGTCCGGACATGCGCAGAGAATCGCGCCGTCGGTCGCATCGATCAAGAGGAGCGTCCGTGAGTTCCATCACCGGTGCATCCGAGGTGAGCCGCGACCCGACCCCAGTCGTCGCAACTCGGTGGGTCGACGAGGCGGTGCGATCTCGCGACTGCGGAGAAACTCGACTTGACTACATAGGGCGCGGAACATATCAGCCGATCAGGCCGCACGAGTCAGCTGGGAGCGGCGCAGTTCCCCTTCTCGCTAGTTGATACCAGCCGCGGAACTCCCGCCTTCCACGAGCGGTCGTCAGCGCAGCGTACAGCGTCTCGCCGACGGCAGGAGGGATCACATGCGTACGAAGCTCGGAGCGATCTGCACCATCATCGCCGCCGCCGTCCTCGCTCAGATGGCGAACGTCTCACCGGCGTTCGCGACCACCAGCACGCGATCGAGCAGCATCGCGATCACCGGGAACGGCAACCGCCTCTTCAAGCGTGAACTTCGTCGCCAACAGCGTGACGGTCTTCGCGGTGACGGGAACGGCGGCGAGCTCGTGAAGCTCGACGAGGTCGCGGTCGGACGCGAGCCGATCTGCGTCGCGGTCGCCGACGGCCAGAAGGCCTGGGTCACCAACTCGGCCAGCGGGACCGTCTCGGTCATCAAGCGCGTGTCGAGCGGGTACAGGGTGATCAAGGAGATCCCGGTCGGCGACGAGCCGCGCGGCTGCGTGCTGAACGAAGAAAGGTGACCCGGCTCCTCGTCGCCAATCACACCGACGGTAGCGTCTCGATCATCGACACCAAGACCGACCGCGGTGATCGGCACGGTTCCGGTCGGCGGCAATCCGGCGGCCCTCGCGATCGACGGCGACCGGGTGTTCGTGACCCTCTTCTACGCCCGTCTCATTCCCGGCGGACCGGGCGAGAGCTTCGACCAAGGAAAGGAAGGCGTCGTCAAGACGTGGACCCTCTCCAACCCGAGCACCATCGATGAGATCACGCTCGCGCCGCTCGCGGACTCCGGGTTCACCGCCGATCGCAGCAAGTTCTGCAACAACACCACCGATCCCGATCCGGTGAACCAGAAGTTCTGTCCGGACATCAATGCCGCGCCGGGCAGTGACGCCATCGTGAAGGCGCCGCAGGGCGTCTACCCGAATCAGCTCGGATCGCGCCGTCGTGTGCGGCGGCAAGCTCTACGTGCCGAACATCGGCGCGCAGCCGGAGCCGCCGCTCTTCTTCAACGTCAACGTCCAAGCGCTGGTCGGCGTCGTCGATACCGCGTCGCTCACGGAGCGCACCGACCTGACCGTCAACCTGAACGCGCAGATCAAGACCGAGCCCAAGCCCGGCGAACCCGACGGCCAGCCTCGGCCATCTGTTCGGCAACGACGTCGTCGACATCGCCGCCGACAAGAAGTGCGAGACGTTTCTGATCGTCAGTCGGGGCGGCAACTTCGTGCTGCGCGCGCATCTCAACGCGCGGCAAGCTCGACATCGGCGCGCCGAACGGTGTGGTCCGTTTCCAGACCGGCAACATCCCGACCGGCGTCGTCATCCACCGCAAGGGAAGCACGCCTACGTCAACAACGAGGTTGGATTGTCCGTCTCGATCTTGAGCCTCGACGGCAACAACGTCATCGCCCGCGACGTGCCGTCGAGCACGCCCCCCGCGCCGGGAAGCCACGACGACGCCGTCCTGAAGGGACGGCTGGCGTTCTTCACCGCGCTCGGCATCCCGGACAACGGCCTCTCGCCTCTCGGCATTCGCGACATCGTCCCGCTCCAGTCACGCGGCAAGCAATCGAGCGACGCGTGGAGCAGTTGCGGCTCGTGCCATCCGTCCGGCCTCGCGGACGGCGTCACCTGGCTGTTCGGCGACGGGCCGCGTAACACGATTGCGATGGACGGCTTGTATTCGAAGATCAACGGCGCCCACGACATCCGCATCAACAACTGGAGCGCTGCCCGCGACAGCGTCACGGACTTCAACAACAACTCGCGGAACGTCCAGTGCGGTCGCGGCTTCGCGGGCGGTGATCCGCCGGCCAACGTCGCCGGCGATCGGGCCGTGCCCGGGCGGCGGTGCGAACGGCGCGAATCCCGCGATCTTCGACCACGGCATCTCGCAGGGCGCGAGCGAGGCGCTCGACGTCCAGACCGCCTGGAGTTCAGACCATCCGGTCGTTCAACATGCCGCAGTCCGGGAGCCCGAGTGCGCTGGACGCGGGTGCCGACGTCTTCGGCGATCGCTGCGCCTCGTGTCACGGCGGCGCCAAGTGGACGAAGAGCCAGGTCTTCTATTTGAACAATCCCGCCCTCAACAAAGCCCGCGGCGGCGGGAGGCCTGCCACGCGACCCGCATCTCACGGTCACCGCGAACCAGATCGTGTCCTACGCCGATCCGGCCGTCGACTCCGGGACGCTCCTCTTCCTCGAGAAGATCGGCACGTTCAACCCGGCCGCTCCGAACGAGATTCGCGGACAGGGTGCGGCCATCGGTCAGGGGCCGCTCGGCAGCGCCGGGCTTCAACGTGCCGACGTTGCTGTCGATCGCCTACAGCGCGCCGTACTTCCACAACGGGTCGGCGCAGACCCTCGAGGACGTCTTCGCGACCCACGACCTCGGTGGGCAATCCATCCACGACGCGCTCGGCGACGCCGACGAAGGCAATCTGCTGCTGTTCCTGCGCTCGCTCGACGGGCGCACGACGATCTTCGAGTCCGACGGCGACGTCTTCAAGGATCCGACGCGCAACCTTCAGTGACCCGGCGCCCGCGGCGCCGAGGTCGAATGTCCCGGCGGCAGCTGCTAGCGGCCGGCAAGAGGACGTCGTCGCGGCGATGGGCCCGCGTCTCGGTCCTCGCCGCAAAGCTCGATCTTGCGCTCCAAGAACTCCGCCTCCGCAGGGTTGCGGGCGAGCTGTAGGGCACGTTCGAAGCAGACCCGCGCAGCGTCGGCGCGGCCCGCCAAGCGATGAAACTCTCCCTGCGCTGCGGGAAAGAACGGATAGCTCGCGAGCTTCTCGGCACTCCGGGATCGCCGCGAGCGCGGCGAGGCCGTGTTCCGGACCGTCCGCCTGGCCGATGGCGATCGCGCGGTTGAGCGCGACGACGGGCGTCGGTTTCACGGCGGAGAGGAGGGCGTAGAGCTCTGCGATGCGCGCCCAGTCAGTCTGCTCGTAGGTCTCCGCGCGGCTGTGCAGCGACGCGATCGCCGCCTCGAGATGAAAGGCGCTGAGCTCCCGCCCGCGGCCGACCGCTCCAGGTAGTGAAACCCGGTCGCGACCAGCTCCCGGTCCCACGTCGAGCGGTCTTGGCTCGCGAGCTGGACGAGAAAGCCCTCGGCGTCCACGCGCCCGGGAAGGCGCGCGGCGGAGAAGCAGAAGAGGGCCACGAGCGCGGAGGTCGTCGGCCGCGCCGCCGCGGGATGCTCGCTCAGCAGTAACGCCAGACGGAGCGCCTCGAAGCAGAGGTCCTCCCGAATCGTGCTCTCCGACTGGCTCCCGTGGTAGCCCTCGTTGAAGAGCAGGTAGATCGCCTGCGACACCGCCTCGAGACGCGAGGGCACGTCGGCCGCGTCCGTGAGCTCGACGAGCGTCGTACCCGAGTCGCGAAAGAGCTTCCGCGCCCGGCCGAGCCGCTTCTCGATCGAGTCCGCGCTCACGAGCAGCGCGCTCGCGATCTCGGCCACGCTGAAGCCGCCGAGGGTCTTCAGGATCAGCGTCACCTGCACCTCGGTCGAAAGTCCGGGGTGGCAGCACGAGCATCATGCGCAGCTGGTCGTCCTGGATCTCCTGCTCGAACGTGGGCTCGCGCTCCCGGTCGGTGCCCTTGAGCTCGACGAGCGCGGCGAGGTCCGGCGTGACGTCGCGAAAGCGGTCGTCGCGGCGGATCAGGTCGATCGCGCGATTGCGGGCGACGCGCATCAGCCATGCGGACGGATTGTCGGGAAGCCCGTGCGCCGGCCAGAGCTGCAGCGCCTGGCAAAGCGTGTACCTGCACCACGTCCTCGGCGAGGTTCAGGTGGCCGAGGCCGAAGAGGCGCGTCAGAGTGCGAGACCATCTTTCCGCCTCGCGGCGGAAGAGATGGTCCACGATGTTCGGGACGTCGTTCACACCATCAATAGCGGTCGCACCTCGACCCGTCCCTCGTATTCGAGGACGGGGCATCCTTTCGACAGCTCGACCGCGTGCTCGATGTCCACGGCCTCAGCGAGCATGTAGCCGGCGATGAAGTCCTTCGCCTCGGCGTACGGCCCGTCGGTGACGGTCTTCCCGGCCTTGCCCTGCACGGTCTTGCCGCCCGGGTTCAGCCGCTCGCCGGTGGCGATGAGGTGGCCGCCCTTCTTCAGATCCTCGATCCAGGTCATCCACATCTTGGTGAGCCGTTCCATCTCCTCGGGGAGCCCGGCTTCCACTCGCCCTTCTTGTTCCAGAACAGATACATGAATTTCGCCATCGGGGTTCTCCCTCTCTCATTTCAAGACGGGTTTGACGTCGACGACGGGCGTGCCGTCGATCGCCTCGAGCGGTCCCACGCGGAGACGCGTCCCTTCGATCGCGAGCACCACGACAGGGTGGAGCCCGAGCGGGTTCGGCCGGTCGGGCGAGCGCGTGGCAAAGACGCCGGTCAGTGGATTCCGCGGATCGGAGCGCGGATGGACCTTCCGCACGGCGCGGTCGGCGCGGTGAAACCAGGTGATCAGGATGATCTCGTCGCCGACGGCGAGACCGTCGAGGGCGTCCGCCGCCTCTGGGTACACCTCGAGCCACGCATCGGGCGCACCCTCCGCGCCCTGCTTCGGCGCGTTGCTCCGCACCTTCAAGGTCGACCGGATGACGCCGATCGGCCGGAGCTCGTAGGCGTCGCTCACCGGGGCTCCGAGCCCGCGCCGTCCGGGACGGTATCGGGGCGATCGGCGATCCGCGTGACGGCGTCGGGCAGGATCATCGCGGGGTGCGGCATTCGTGCTTCCATGGCTCTCTCTCCTCTCATTCGTATGACGAACGAGGGGCGACCGAACCGGACATCGCGGAGGCAGAATGGTGCAGGGCTGCAAGCTGACGAGATGGTATGCCCGTCCCGTCGTCACGCGAGCCTAAGGGATCCTCCGCGGGCGGAAGGCCACGTCTTCTCAGACCTGTGCCTGGACGGCCGCGTCGAGCGGGCGCGGCGCGACGATCGAGCGCTGCCACGCGGGCAGCTGCTGCAGACGGTCGCTACCAGCGTTCGATCGCCGGAAAGCCGTCGGTCGAGAATCCGCCGAGCCCCGCGCAGGTGAACCAGCAGCCGACCGAGATGTCGGCAAGCGAGGCTCTGATCGACGAGCCAGTCGCGGCGGCGGAGGTGGCCGTCGAGCACGGTCGCAAACTCCTGGAAGCTCGCCTCACCGCGCGCGACCTGCGCCGGATCGGGGTCGCCTTGGCCGGCGAGGCGCTTCACGAAGCGCTCGAAGATGAGCGTCGCGCAGGCGGGATCCCAGTGCGCGAGCTCCCAGCACTGCCAGCGGCTCACGTCGGCTTGCCGACGCGGGTCGCTCGGCCAGAGCCCGACTGCCGGCATCTTCGATGCGAGGTACTGCATGATCGCGTTCGACTCCCAGAGCACGAAACCGTCGTCGTCGAGGACCGGCATGCGGTGGTTCCGGGTTCAGCGCCAGGAACTGCCGGCGTGCGGTTCTCCCGCGTCCAGCACGTCGACGCGGACGAGCTCGGCGTCGAGACCGAGGTGGTGGAGCGTCGCCAGCACCTTGAAGGCGCGCGGGAAGGCGGGGTGGCGTAGAGCTTCATGATCGTATCCTTTCTTCCTGGCAGTGACCGTCAGATGGCGGCCTGGTAACGAGCGAGCACGGTTTCCCAACCACCAGCGTAGCTCTTGCTGGTCTTCTCGGCCGAAGATCCGGCGCGCTCCCAGCCGCGATGCTCGAGATCGACCCGCGTACCGGCGCCGTCGGCCGCGAAGCGCACCTCGACCTCGGTCGGCGCGTCCCAGTCCTCGGCCTTCCACGTGAATACGACGCGCGACGGCGGCTGGTAGACGGTAACGGTCCCGACCTGGAACTCCTCGCCGTCGCGGAAGCGCTCGTAGAAGCGACCGCCCCGCGGCACTCGAGGTAAATCTGATCGGCGCGCTCGCCGCCGAACGAGAACCCTTCCTTCAAGGGCCACCACTTCCCGATCTCGGCGGTGAAGAGCCGGAACGCCGCATCCACGGGCCGCTTCACGTGGATCGATTTCTGAATCGTCATCCGATGTCCTCCTGTTCGGCAAAGGCTTTGAACGCGACGAGCGCGCGATCCCAGAACGCCGTCGCGCGTTCGATGTATTCGCGGGCCCGATCGAGCCCCCGCGCCTCGGGTGCCAAAGCGATAGAGCATCTCGCGGCTGCGGGGATCGCGCTCACGAGCCCGCTTCGCGCAGCACGCGGAGGTGCTTCGAGACGGCGGGCCGGGAGATCGTGAGCCTGCGGCAGAGGTCGCCCGCGCGATGGGGCTTCCGGCCCATGCGCTCGAGGAGCGTCCGGCGGGTGGGGTCGGCGAGGGCGGCGAAGGTGCGATCGAGCGTGTGGTCGACGGCGCGTCGCAGCATACTACCGGTTACGTAACCGATAAGGTTACTCATTGGCAAGTAGGGTCGGCGCCGCGGCGCGCGGCAATCGCGTCTCCGTCACGTACGAGATAGAAACGTATTCGACGTCGCCGCGGGCGTCGTGGGGCACGTGCTTCAGCGTGTAGGCGTCGGCGCCGGCGGCCGCTGCCTACGCTGTGAATGTCGCCGAATTCTTCCTGACGAACTCCTGGACGCTCAGCGGCCCTTGCCCTGTTAGCGTGCGCACGTCGTCCGACATCCGGTCGTAGCGTCCCGCGCGGTGCAGATCGGCCATTGTTGTGAAGTGGTTCACCAGGTGAACCGGCAAGCCGCGCTCGAGCAGCCCGTCCCGCCACGCCTCGACCGGAATGTCCGCAAAGGTGATCGTGCGGCCGAGCGCGTTCGAATACTCCTGTGCAAAGAAATGCATGTTCTCGGACTGGGGACCGGTCAGGTGATAGATCTTGCCGATGTGCGGCCGCGGATCGGCGAGCAGCGCGGCGACCACGCGGGCCACGTCTTCCACGGCGACCGGCGAGGTCTTGCCCTCGCCGAACGGCAGCCTGATCTGATTTGATTCCCGGACCGAATCGGGAGTGAAGATCAGGAAGAAGCCTTCGAGAAGCACGGTCGGCCGCACGTGCACGACCGGCAGGCCGGACCAGTTCAGCGCCTGCTCGGCGAGCCAGTGCAGCTTGTGCTGCGGGCTCGGAGTGGTTTCGGTGATGCTCATCTGTGAGAGCGTCATCTGCGACATGTTGATAAACGCCTTAACGCCGTGATGCTTCGCTACCGCCGCCGCATTGACCGTCGCGGCCAGATAGGTATCCGAAACGGACATGCCGAAGTACATCGTTTCGCAGCCGGCGATCGCCCTGTGCATCGAATCGAGGTCGAGCAGGTCGCCCACCACGACCTCCGCACCCATGTCGCGCAACGCCTGCGCGCGTTGGTCTTCATTTCGCACCATCGCGCGCACCGCTTTGCCCTGCTTCAACAGCAGCTCCGGTGATCGTGCGCTCTATGCCGCCGACGCGGCCGGCCGCGCCGGTGACCAGAATGGGAATCGCCATGTTCCTTCCTTCCACGCCTTCTTCATCGCTTAGGCGCGTAATGGTAAATGGCTACCATGACGCCAAGCAGGTCAGCCTTGGCGCTCCCCGGACATGCCTCCGTCGTCGCCCATCACCGCGAGGACCAGCTTCCCTCGGGGTGGTCCCTGATCCCGCGCTCATAGGCCTCTCGTGCCTGGTTGAGCGGCAGGACCGCTTCGACAATCGGTCGGATCGTGCCGGCGTCGATCAGGCGAGAAAGCTCGTTCAATTGTGAGCGGCGCGGTTCCACGATGAAGAACAATCCTGTTGCCGCGCGACCTGCCATCCACTCCGGCGATGGCTGTCTGACGATGGTGACGAGCAGCCCGTTCCGCCGCAGGACGGACCAGGACCGCTCCGTAATCATGCCGCCGACGGTGTCGAGGACCACGTCGACATCGCGCACGACGGTCTCGAACGGCGTTGCGCCATAGTCGATGACATCGTCCGCGCCGAGCTCGCGCACGAAGTCAACGTTGCGGGCGGAGGCAGTCCCGATGACGTGGGCCCGCGCCAGCGGGCGAGTTGGACCGCGAAGCTGCCAACCCCGCCCGCAGCACCATGAATCAGCACCCGTTGCCCGGGCGTGAGCCGCGCGTGGTCGAAGAGAGCCTGCCAGGCCGTCAGGGCGGAGAGCGGGATTGCTGCGGCGCTCGCGTGGTCGAGGCTGCGGGGTTTCGGGGCGAGGTCGGCGGCGCGCACGGCTACGTACTCGGCCGCTCCTCCATCCCGAAAAATCGGTCAGCCCGTAGACGGCATCGCCGACCTCCACATCTCGCACCTCCGGTGCGACAGCCGCGACGACGCCGGAGACTTCGTGGGAGGGTATCAACGGAAGCCGGCTGCGGCCGTCGGGCGTTTCCCAGATGTGCCAGGTGAACTCGGCCGGGGAGATGCTGGCGGCATGAACGCGGACCAGCGCGTCGCCCGGCTGGAGCGCGGGAATGGGGGCATCCTCGTAGACGAGCGCTTCCGGCCTCCCCGGCGGTGGATGCGGATCGCCTTCATGGTTTTCATCGTGCCCGGCCTGCCGCGTTGGCGCGTGCGGCGCTCGCTACATCACGACCGCCGCTCGTCCGTCGGCTGCTCGCGCTTGGCCGAGCTCATACATCAAGCCGTCCGTGCGCTCGCGCGCCGCGGCAGCTTCTTGTCCGGCCGCGGATAGTGGCACGTGTAGCCGCCGGGATGACGCAGCAGGTAATCCTGATGCTCCCGCTCGGCCTCCCAGAACGGACCGGCCGGCCGCACTTCGGTAACGACGGGCCCGGCCAGAGGCCGGAGGCGTTCACGTCCGTGACCGTCTCCTCGGTCACTCGGCGCTGTTCGTCCGACAGGTAGTAGATGCCGGAGCGATATGATGTACCCATGTCGTTGCCCTGCCGGTTCTTGGTCGTCGGGTCATGGATCTGGAAGAAGAACTCGAGCAGCTCCCGGTAAGAGAGCTTGGCCGGCTCGAAGACCACTTCGATCGCTTCCGCGTGCGAACCGTGATTGCGGTAGGTCGCATGCGGAACGTCACCGCCGCTGTAGCCTACGCGCGTGGCCGTTACGCCCGGCAGGTTGCGGATCAAATCCTGCATGCCCCAAAAGCACCCGCCCGCGAGAATCGCCGTTTCCGTCTTCGTCATCTTGATGTCTCCTTCTGGAAAGCCAGTTGACCGCGTCAGCGCTCACTGCTGGTGACGCCCGAGGCATGCATGGCGTGGAGCGCAATCCGCCACGCAGCCTATCCCCTTGTGCCAGGGCTCGCCCTCCGGGGCACCACAGCCGAGCTTGTCGGGCAGCGACTCGCCCTCGGGCGTAAAGTCCAGAGACACGGAGTTGATGCAGTAGCGCAGGCCCGTGGGCGGCGGGCCGTCGGGGAACACCACGTGCCCTGGTGGCTGCCGCAGCGGGCGCAGAGCAGCTCCGTACGCGCCATGCCGTAACTCTGAGTCACGCTCTTCACGCAAGTGATCGTCGCCGAAGGGCGCCGTGAAGCTCGGCCAGCCGGTGCCGCTGAATTTTTGCCCGCCCTGGAACAGTGGCAGACCGCAAAGCCGGCAGGTGAAGACCCCGGACGCTTCTCGTCCAGGAATACCCCACAGAATGGCGCCTCCAGTGCCGTGACGGAGCAGCACATTGGCTTGTTCGACCGTCAGATCCGCTTCTAACAGCTGGCGCTGCGCCGGGGACGGAGGGGTCAAAATCAAATCCCGAGCCGGAACGTGCGGCCATGACTGCACCTCCTCGTCCTGATGATCCTTATACGCCTGAAGACCGTGCGCAGGAACATCACCCAGCGGGCGCGGACGATACGGTGGAGCGCGGTACGCTCCGGGGCCGCGGTCTGGATGCACGTCGCCAAGGCGAGGGTTCACACATGGGTTCATTGTCGGACGCTCGCGCGCGAGAACTGCTACGAGTACGCTGCGGCTCGCATCGCCGCGATACATGGGCGCGGCCTATTGATCCCGCGTTTGGGTGCCGGCTTTGTTGGTGACACATCACATAACCTTCTCGTGCTGCGCGCCGATCGATCGACGATGTGAGTACCCCCGTCGCAGATCGCGGCGGCCGGAGCGGCGACCCGATCGGTCGCGGGAGCAATGCCAGCTCTGACGCCTATGCGGCGGCGGCCTCGATCACGCCTCAAGGGCGAACCTGTGGGACGGATGGCCGTGCGTCGCAGATCAGCCGCCGACAGAAGCGCGTCATCCCTCCGTGAGGGAGCGTTCCTGACCAGGGACCGCAGTGAGCATGTTCATGTCCGTCAAGGCTGCCGGTCCGGGATCGCTGAGCTCGCCGATGACCATCTCGACGACCGCGATCCTGCCGCCTGATTCATTGCGTGCTCGGCAGCTCTCGAGAATCTTGATGCAGCTCTCGGTCATCCCAGTCGTGGAGGATCATCTTCAATAGATACAGGTCTGCCGGAGGGGACGGACTGGAAGAAGTCACCGCCACCACCTCGATGCGCCTCCGTGAGGCTCGCTTCCGTGCCGTCTCGGCCACGGCGCCATCGACGATGTTTGGTCGGTCGAAGACAATGCCGCGGAGACTGAGGTTCCCTTCGAGCAGCAGATGCAGCAGCGAGCCGTTCGCACCCCCGACGTCGACCACGAGATCGACGCCAGTGGTGTCGATGACCTGCGCGGCGTCACCGATCCAGAGGGTCGCGCTGGTCAGTCCTCCGGAGAAATCGCGGGCCTCTGCTGGATGCTTCTCCAGATAGTCGAAGAAATCGGTCCCCAGGGCTGCGACCGCCTGGGTCCGACCCGGCACGTACGGACGCGGTGAACTCGTTCCAGGCGAGCCACTGGCAGCGGGCAGCGTGGTCGCCAGCGCGAGGCCCCGCAACGAACCAGGCACGTCCTTCCGCAATATCTCCAGGAGAGGTGTGCCGCGGAATCGGCCCTCCGCTGTCCGCCGTCAGCAGCCCCAGCACCACGCAGGCCCGCATCAAACGGAAGGTGGTACTCCGGCGCGCTGTCCCGCCGCTCGGCCACCTCCGTCCGCAGTGAGCCCTCCATCGGCCAAATGGTCCGCCAGGGACAGATCGACCGCGGCCCGAACGACTTGGGGCAGCCCAGTGGCCGGTCATCATCTCCCACAGCTTCAGATTGTCTTGCACGGTCGTTTCCAATGCGATCACTCCGCGTAAGCATCGGTGAGCGTCCCGCTCCGATAGTCGCGCATCGCCTGCTCCACCTCCTCGCGGGTGCTCATCACGAACGGGCCGTACTGGACAACCGGTTCCCGCAGCGGACGGCCGGCGACCAGCAACGCTCGACCACCCTGCTCACCGCCGCGGAGCCGAATCTCCTCACCTTCCGAGGTCACGCCCGCCCGATGGATCGCGAGCGTCCGGGCATGGCCCTCCGCCCCGATCACGACGCTCCCTCGAACGGCGTACACGAACGCCGTGTAGTCGTTCGGCGATGCCTGTGCTGGAACGGAGTCACCTGGTGCGAGCTCGACATCGAGATAGGGTCGGGTCGGTCGTGAGGCCTTGGATAGGACCGGCGACCTCGCGACCAGCGACCGTGATCGTGCCGGCGATCACCTTGACGCGTGCCGCCACCTGGAAGCTGCGACGACCGGAATCTCGCGTGCCGCGATGTCGCGATACATGGCCGGCTTCATCTTCTCCGCCGCGGCAGGTTGATCCACAGCTGGAAGCCGCGCATGCGGCCGCGATCCTGCTGCGGGCATCTCCGAGTGGATGATGCCGCGGCCGGCGGTCATCCATTGCACGCCGCCGACTCGTAAGCTCGCCGCGGTGGCCGAGGTGGTCCTCGTGGCGCATGTGGCCGTCGAGCATGTACGTCACGGTCTCGAAACCGCGGTGCGGATGCGACGGGAAACCGGCGATGTAGTCGGCGGCCTCATCGGACGAGAACTCGTCCGAGCATGAGGAACGGGATCGAGGTAGAGCCCAGCGAACGCTGCCGAGGCTGCGTCGGAGCTTGACGCCGGCGCCATGTCGGTGGGGACGCCTCTGATCGTGCGTCGGAGTTCGCGCGTCGTCATTGTCCTCGCCTCCGTCTTCACGCGCACGCAGGCGTGACGCGTCCGTGAGCTGCTCGATTGCGCGCGCGTAGCTGACTCGAACGCCGCGGTCCGCGCCGCGTCGCCCAGCGCGCAGCCCCTCGGCGTACACGAACTCGATGTCCGTGATGCCGAGGAAGGAGAAACCTGGCGCACGTAGCTCGTCTCGGTCTCGCTCGCCGCGCCGGCATAGACGCCACCGCGAGCGGCGAACACGTACGCCTTCTTGCCGGTCAGCAGCCCTTCCGGGCCGCTCGCGTGTAGCGGAAGCGTCTCTGCCCGCGCGGCCGATGTAGTCGAAGTACGCCTTCAGCGTCGAAGGGACGCCGAAGTTGTACATCGGCAAGACCGAGCACGAGGACGTCGGCGCGCTTGAGCTCGTCGATCAAAGCGTCCGACGCTTCGACGGCGGCTCTGCTGCGCCGGGCTGCGCTCGCCGGGCTTGGCGCTGAATCCGGCGAACACGTCCGCCGGTCAAGTGCGGCACGGGATCGGCCGCCAGGTCGCGCACGATGACGCACGCGCCGGGATGCGCCGCGAGCCAGCGCGCCACGAACGCTTCCGTCAGCTGGCTCGAGGCGCCGTTTTCGCCGAAGATGCTGGTGGTGAGTTTCAGTAGTGTTTTCATGCGGACAGATCTAAGATTCATTCGTTGAATATGAAAGGCGAAAGATTCTGCCCAAATCGATCTGAGGAATCTGATCATGAACGCATCCCCGACGATCTCGCTTCGACCAATGGCGCGCGCTCGTCGCCGTGGTCGACGAAGGCAGGCTACGCGGCCGCGGCGGAGCGATACACAAGAGCCAGTCAGCCGTGACCTACGCCGTGCAGCAGGTCGAGAAGCTGCTCGGCGTGAAGGCCTTCCGGCTCGCAGGGCCGGAAAGGCGGTGCTCACACCAGCCGGCCGGATGCTCTACTCCCGCGCTCGCGTTCTCCTCGACGAGGCCTCGAGCCTCGAACGAGCCGCGCATCGCAGCTCCGCCGGATGGGAGGCGGAGATCACGATCGCCGTCGAGATCATCTTCCCAACGTGGCTGCTACTCGCAGTGCCTCGACCGCTTCGGACGGGAGGCGCCGCAGCACGCGCATCGAGGTGATCGAAACCGTGATCGGCGGCGCGCCGAGGCGCTGCTCGAGCGCAGGGTGGACCTCGCGCTCACGCCGCGCGTCCCGCCGGGGTTCAGCGGTGAGTCGCTGATGCGGCTCGCCGTTCGTGCCGGCCGCTCATCCGAAGCATCCGCTGTTCCGCCTCGGTCGGCGTCCTCACGCTCAAGGATCTTCGCAAGCACCGGAACCTGATCGTGCGCGACACGAGCGTCAAGCGCGACAACGCGGCGGCCTTCTCGAGGCCGAGCAGCGCTGGACCGTCGGCCACATGGCGACGTCAGCTGCAAGCCCGCGCGTATGGGATTTGGCTTCGCCTGGTATCCGGAGGAGAAGATCCGCGAGGAGATCGCGGCCGGCGAGCTGAAGGTATTGCCGCTCGCGGATGCCGGCGACGTTTTCGTCGAGATCTACCTCGTGCTCGCCGATCCCGAGGGCGCGGGACCTGGAGTCCGACGGCTGGCGGAGATTCTCAAACAGGACGTGCGCAACCGGAATGCGCACGCAGATCCCGCGAACGCCCGCCGACGACGAAGAGGTCGACCCTGGTCGGCAAGAGGCCGCAACCGCAGTGCGTATGACGGCGAACGGGGCACCAGGGTGAGCTCGGCGGCGACGGCAGGCGTCGTCTCAGCCTCCGTGTTCAGCGCCGCCCCGGCTGCATGGCGCCCGCCGGGTCCTTCCGCAAGAAGCACCTGACCGGCGACGCGAAGCGCTGACGTCATCGAGCTGGCGCATGATGGGGCTCGTCGCGACGTTGTCGCGCCGCGCTCGTGCTCGGTCTCCATCAGCTCGGCAAAGACCGCGTTCGACGCGCAGGACAACTTCAGGTCAAACAGGCCCGCCGCGGAACTCCGTCGTCCTCGACCTGCAACGCCGCACACCGCCGGCCCCGGACACGAAGAGCTGGCCCGGAGACGCCCCGAAGTGGTCGTCCATCGCCTCGAAGTCACGTGGCCAGGAGAACGGCACGGCCTCGATTGGACACGCCGGAGACCACGCCGGCTGCTCGCGGGCGTCGGAGGAGGGAATCCGGGCGCTCTCTCCAAAAACAGACGCGAGCAGCGAGCCTCTTGCAGGCCCATGCGCTGGAGGTCGGCGCCGAAGTGGTCCGCGGACGGTGGCTCTTACTGATATGGGCGAAGCCGTGGCTCTGCGTGGTCCAGCCGCCCTGCGTGCGGTGATCCTCGCGTTCTGGCTCGCCGCGCTGTTCGGTCGGATTCGGCCTCTTGCAAGCCGCGCAACGGCAACCGCGGATCACCGTGCTCCTGATCGCCGCGGTTGCCGTAGCCGGAATCTGTTCTTCCTGATCCTCGAGATGAACTCAACCTTTCACCGGGCCTCGAGATCTCGCCCGCGCCACTGTAGCGCTACGCGCTCGCACACATGGGGCAGTAGTTGCCGAGCAACGCGGCGGTGCGTTCGACCGTCGGTCTGCAACGCCTTCGTTGGTGTGGACGGGTTTGTCGTCATGGTCGTCCCATGCCGCCGCGGCATCGGGCGTCCGCGGTGGAGCGGCGCGGTCGGGCCCGCCAGAGCCGACGCGAAAGAGCGCTGCCGTAGAGCACCGCGATCACCGATCGGCACGACGCCGAGCACGAGGAACACCGTGTCGGCGATGATCCGGACCCACTCGAGCGTGTGGAAGGTCCCGCTCATCGAGAAACGTGAGCCGGCGTGCGTGCCAGTAGCCGTTGGATCAGCGAGTCCCACAGCTGGAGGACGCCGCCCGGGAAGAGGTCGAGCGAGCACCATGAGCGCGAGGCCCGGCGTTGAGGCCCCAGAACCCGACGCGGATCGAGCTTCTCGATGCGCTGCCAGACGGCGATCCGTCGGCGACGGCGCGCAGGCAGAACACCACGACGGCGAGGGCGAGCATCCCGAACACGCCGAACATCGCCGCGTGCCCGTGGTTGCTGGTCGAGCAGCGTGCCGACCTCGAAGTAGGAGACGATCGGCAGGTTGATGAGGAAGCCGAAGACGCCGGCGCCGACGAAGTTCCAGAAGCCGACCGCCATCAGGAAGTAGATCGCCCACATCTGGCCGCCGGCGAAGCGTGCGCCGCACTCGCCGCAGCGGCGGTCGCTTGAGGCGGCACGAAGTCCCACGCGTCGAGGGTCAGCAGGGTCAGCGGCACGACCTCCATGCGCCGAGAAGGCACGAGGCCAGTCCCATGTTGCAGCGTGCCCTGGCCGGTGAAGTACCAGTGGTGCCCGGTGCCGACGATGCCGGCGCCCAGGTAGAGGATGGCGTCGAGGTAGACGACGCGGGTCGCCGTCGTCGCCGCTGACGAGCCCCATCTGGTAGAACATGACGGCGACGAGGACGGTGGCGAAGAGCTCGAAGAAGCCTTCGACCCAGAGGTGGATGATCCAGAACCGCCAGTTGTCGATGACGGCGAAGTTGGTGTGGGGACCGTAGAACAGCGCCGGCAGGTAGAAGACCGGGATGGCGACGGCGGCGTAGAGGAAGAGCGACGCGAGCTCGCCGTCGTCCGGCTCGGCGCATCGCGGGGCGCAGCGCGCGGAACATGAGGGCGAGCCAGAAGACGAGGCCCACCGCGAGCAGCACCTGCCAGAAGCGACCGAGATCGAGGTACTCCGAGCCCTGGTGACCGAGCCAGAACCAGAGGTTTCCGAGCCGATCGTTGATCCCGAGCCCTTCGCCGACGAGACTTCCGCCCACGACGAGGGCGAGGGCGCCGAGAGAGCACGCAGCGCGCCGACGCGCTGTCCCGGCGGTTCTGCGCGCGCCGACGAGCGGCGCGAGGAAGAGTCCGCCCGCGACCCAGGCGGTGGCGATCCAGAAGATCGCGAGCTGAAGATGCCAGGTGCGCAGGAGGTTGTACGGAAGCCACCGCCGCGAGATCGAATCCGTAGAATGCCCCGGGCTCCACGCGGTAGTGCGCGAGCGCTCCGCCGGCGAGACGCCTGGAGGAGGAAGAGCACGGCCACCACCGCGAGGAAGAGCCGCGGTCGCTCGCTGGCTCGGCGTGAGGCTGCCAGTCGGCGAAGCCGATCGTCGTGTGGATGCCGGACGGCCTTCCTCACCACGCCACCCGAGGTAGTCGAACCTGCCGAACGCGAGCAGCACGACGCCCAAGACCGCCGAGAGAGCGTGATCGAGACTGAGCGCGCTCCAGAGATACGTCGATGCGGTCGGCACGGTTGCCGACGAGCGGCTCGTACGGCCAGTTGTTCGTGTAGGAGTAGTCCTTGCCGGGACGGTCGGCGATCGTGGCCCAGGTCGCCCATGCGAAGTAGGCCGCGAGCGCGTCCGAGATCGGCGCGGTCTCGAATGTAGCGCGGCGGAAGCCCGGGCGCGGCTTCGGGACCGCCGAAGTACTCGTCCCCATTCCTCCCGCTGTGTCGTGAACGCTGCCGCCTCCGTGGTCGAGAAGCGCAGCGTGTCGGTCGCCACATCGTAACGGTTCTCCTTCGGCTCCGACGCGCACCGCCCCGTCGATCGCTGGCCGCAGCCTCCGCGTCGAGGGCCGCGTACGGCTTCCCGTAGCGCGCGTTGGCGAGCACCTCACGGCCGACCTCGGCGAGGCGATGGAGGTACTCGGCGGTGTAGTCGGGACCGAGATATGCCCCGCGCCCCCAGAGCGTGCCATGCTCCATGAGCCCGCACTTGAGAAACACCTCCTGCCCGTGGAGCACGTCGGCGCCCGTAAAGAGCACGCGCCCCGCGTCGTCCGTCCACGCGCTGCGGGGATCGGCGGCGCGTTGTTGTAGGTCTCGACGGTGACGACCGAGAGGATCGAAAACCCCACGATCATTGCAAGGATGGCAGCGTGTCTCCAGTACGGGAGAGCGTGCTCATCGTCGTCACCTCATCGCGACTACTTCAATGAAGCGTCCATCGAGGTCCATCGTAGGATCACGCGATGGAATCGTAAACCGCCGGTCGGAGATCAGCGGGAGCTCTTCACCGCGGTTAGCGCCTGCTCCTGTATGCGTTCCGAGCATCAGTTTTTCGCGGCAGCGTCTGCGGACATCGAGTGCACTCAGGAGATCGATGAGTACCGCAGTCGGAGCGCGTGCGGTCGTTGGCGAACGCAGGATCTCCTCGATCTCCGACGCCGAGGCGCGCATGCGACGTTCCGTCGGCTCGTGGTGCATGGGCGTCAACTAGCCGAGCCTCTCTGACCGACAAGTGCTCGGCCCCACGATCCCTCGCTCGCGTGTCGACTTACGACATGCTGTATTGACGACCGTGAGGAGGAGCTCATGAGCGCAGACCAAAACGAGAAACTCGCCCGCAGATTCTACGAGTCCACCGCCCCCGGTCACCGTGAGGCGCTACGGGGCATCCAAGCATCGCACGTCGTCTACGATCTGCCTGAGGGAATGCCCGCCGGCGCGGGACACTTCGAGGGTCTCGAAGGACGTGCTCGAGCGATTCCTTACGCCCTTTACGGCGCCTTCGACGTTCACTTCGCCCGGAAGAGTTCATCGTCGCCGAGGGGACCGTCGTCGTGGTCGGTCACATCGAAGGCCGGACCCGGAAGACGTCCGTGCCTCGTCCGTGTCCCCTTCGTCCACATCTGGACGGTCGCCGACAATCACCTCCAACGCATGCGCGGCTTCACCGACACCGCGGTGCTGGCACGCGCGTTGGCCGCGAGCTGAGGGTTTCCACTTCGGGGAGACCACGATGTCGGATCTCGGCGTGGAGAATGCCGCTGACGCGGCGCTCGCGATGGTCGCCGACGGAATGCGCGTCGGCCTGGGTACGGGACTATGCCGCCACCTCGTTCGTGACCCGCCTCGGCGACCGCGTCCGGAGCGGCCTTCGCATCGTCGGTATCCCGACGTCCGACGCGACCGCCACGCTGGCCGCGAGCCTCGGCATCACCCTCGGCACCCTGGACGAAAGCGACGACGAGCTGGCGCTCACGGTCGATGGGGCCGACGAGGTGTCGCCCGATCTCGACCTCGTGAAAGGCTTCGGCGGCGCACTCGTGCGCGAGCGCATCGTCGCGGCGGCGTCGCGGCGCCAAGTGATCGTGGTGGGACACGACAAGCTGGTCGACCGCTTGGGGACGCGCGGGCAGAATTCCGATCGAGGTCGTACGCCGTTCGGATGCAGCCTCGTGCTCCGGCGAGTCCGAGCCCTCGGCCTCACGCCCACGGTGCGCCGAATCGATGCGGCACCCGTCATCTCCGCGAACGGCAATCTCACGATCGATTGCGGTCTCGACGTGCCGTTGGCCGACGCGCCGGGCGGCGCGCACGCTCGAACGGGAGCTCCGCGCCATCCCGGGCGTCGTCGACACCGGGCTCTTTCTCGGCACAGCGGACGTCGTGCTGGTCGGCCATCCGGGCGGCCGCGTCGACGTGCGGCAAGCGCGGCGCTGAGCATGGACTCGGTCGTGCCGTGATCCTCGCCGAGCGGCCGCCTGGCGACGCCGCGCTGTTGCGGGCGGCGCCCGAGACGCCCGGGTGCGCCTCCCACGCCCGGCAATGGGTGCTCGCGGCGACGATCCTCGGCTCGAGCCTCGCGTTCATGATGGCGTCGATCATCAACGTCGCGCTTCCCGCCATCCAAGAGGCGTTCGGGGCGAGCATCGCCGAGATGCAGTGGGTGGCGAGCGCCTACACCGTCCTCCTCGCCGCGCTCACGCTCGTTGGTGGGGCCATGGGCGACCGCTACGGACGGCGGCGCATGTTCCAGATCGGGACCGTCGGCTTGGCGGCAAGCTCGCTCGCGGGCAGTCTCGCGCCGACCGCGAGCGGCCTCATCGCGGCGCGTGCGGCCCAGGGTCTGGCCGCCGCGCTGCTGGTGCCGAACAGCCTCGCCTTGCTGAGCGCCGCCTTTCCGCGCGCCGAGCGCGGGCCGGCCGTCGGCACCTGGTCGGCGGCGACGTCGCTCGTCGGCGCGCTCAGCCCGATGCTCGGAGGGTGGTTCGTCGACGTCGGCTCGTGGCGGGTCGCGTTCGCGACCGTGCTCCCGCCGGCGCTGCTCGTCCTGGCCCTCGCGGCCTGGCGCGTCCCCGATCCGCCGGTCATGCGGCGCGCCGCGGCAGTCGACTGGGGCGGCGCGGCGCTCGCCACGCTCGGGCTCTTCGGCGTCGTGAGTGGGCTCATCACCATCGGCGCCGGTCTCGCGCCGATCGCCGCGCTCGCAGTCGGGACGCTCGCACTGGTCGGGTTCGTGCGTCACGAGCGCCGCACGCCGACCCCGATGGTGCCGCCGACGTTGTTTCGCTCGCGCACCTTCTCCGGCATCAACCTCCTGACCGTCCTCGTCTACGCGGGGGTCGCCGGGGTGTTCTTCGTCCTCCCCTTCAATCTGGTCCAGGTGCAAGGGTACTCGAGCACCGCGACCGGCGCCGCCTTTCTCCCCTTCGCGCTCCTCGTCGGGATGCTCTCGCGTCGGGTCGGCGGCCTCGCCGACCGGATCGGGACCAAGCCGCTCCTCGTCGGCGGGTCGGCACTGACCGCCGTCGGCCTCGCCGCCTTCGCCGTGCCCGGCATCGGCGGTCCCTACTGGCGCACGTTCCTGCTGCCGATGGTCGTGACCGGCCTCGGGATGGCGCTCACGGTCGCGCCGCTCACCACGAGCGTGCTCGCTTCGGTCCGGCCGTCCGAGGCGGGCATCGCCTCGGGCATCAACAACACCGCCGCCCGCGTCGGCACGCTGCTCGCGGTGGCGATCATCGGCGTCGTCGCGCTCGCCCTCTATGGTCGCGCCCTCGAGCGCGGTCTCCACGCCGCGGCGGTGCCGGCGTCGCAGACACGCGCGCTCGTCGCCGAGCGCCGGAGCCTCGCGGACACCACGATTCCCGCGTGGGTCCCGGCCGCGGACCAGGCGTCGCTCCGACGACTCGTCGACGCCGCCTTCCTCGACGGCTTTCGCGGCTCGGTCCTCTTGTGCGCGGCCGTCGTCATGGTCGGCGCCGCAGTCGCCGCGACGATGCTCGGCGAGACAGACGCCGCCGCGACCGAGGCCCAAGCGGGCCTGGCGTGCGAGCACGTCGCGACCATCACCGACACCACGCCCCGCACGGACGGGTGCGAGGAGTGCCTGCGGACGAACGACACGTGGGTCCACCTCCGCGCGTGCCTCGCGTGCGGACACGTCGGCTGCTGCGACTCGTCGAAGAACCAGCACGCGACCAAACACTTCTGGTCGAGCCAGCATCCCATCGTCCGCTCGCTCGAGCCGGGCGAGAGCTGGCGGTGGTGCTACGTAGACGAGATCGCGGTCTGATTTCCCTCGCCGGGGTTGGTGGCGCAGCGGCTCGAGAATCTGATCACTCGATCCTGTGGCAGGGGCTTCCTCTAACGAGACCAGCGCGCGCAGCTTCAGTGTCAGGAAAGAAACGCTCGATCCTCCCGTTCTGTTCGGGCGGGGTAGGCCTCGAGCGCGGCAGCCACCACGAAGAGAGCGGCTACGGCTCCTGAAGACGGACGATCTATCCGGGGCGCCTTCGTCGCTGTGTCATTTCGCGTCACCAGCCAGAACGACCCGCGCGTCGGCCTCCGCGAGACACGCGGGATCACGAAATGGCGGGGTTCGTCCGCCCGCGGCTGGACGCGCTCACAGGGTACGGCGCTTGCACCAGCCGAAGCCATGATCACGCGCGGATGGCAGCGCTCGGTCCGGACGAGAACTCTCCGCACTGGTCACCGCAGCCGCATCGACCCCCTGGACCCTCTTTCTCCGCGACGAGGCGTTCGACCCGACCGCCCCACACCCGACCCCGGTGGTATTGATCCACGGGCTCTTCGGTAGCGCGAGCAACTTCCTGTCGCTGCGCCGCGTGCTCACCCGGCGGGGTGTCTCGAACGTGCACAGCTTCTCGTACCTTCCCGGCATCGACGTTTCGCGGGTCGCACATCGGTTGGGGGCGACGATCGAAGCGATCTGCGCAGCCACGAGAAGCACGCATGTGGACGTGGTCGGACACAGCCTGGGCGGCCTCGCCGCCCGGCACCTGACGGAGCTTCCCGCCGGCCGCCTGGTACGCCGCCTGGTCACGCTCGGCGCGCCGTACTTCACCACCAGACTCGCCCCGCAGGAGCTGGCGATCTTCGCGGCCCACGACGCGCTCATTTCCCCACCGCCTCCCAACTACCGCGTGTTCCGCCGGTCGCACCCGGGTCGTCCCCGACTGCGGGCACCTCGGCCTTCTCTACCATCCCGGCGTTCTTCATCGCGTGGCTCTCCACCTGGCACGGCCCGCGCGACCCAAGGCCGCGCGCGCGGCCGGCGCCCACCTCGCGATCGTGTAAGCCCCCGCTACGGGTTGGCCACCAACCTCCGCACGGACCGACGTCAGCCGCATGCCGACAGAAGCTCGGTGCGACGCCTAGGACAGTATGCAGCGGCGCCGATGGTTCAGTACCGCGCGCCGTCCTTGTGCTGGCGTTGACGGATGCTGCCTACGGTCACGACGTCCACGGTCCCGGAATGCTGCACGCGCATCGCACCGCACGCGCCGGCCCATCGAGTGAACATCCTCGGTAGTCTATCGTGACGACGTCTCTCGTGACGATTGAGCCGCCGCCGGTTGGAGTCACGACTTTGAATGTTCGAGAACGCTCACCCTCGAACGACGTCCCGGACAACAGGCCCAACCAATCGGCGCTCAGCTGCGCGCTCACAGCACAGCGCCTTGCGACCATTTGCGGATGAGACTAGGGGAGGGCTCGGGAGAGGAAAGAACGACCAACGAGGCGGAGAGGGGTCGAAGAGACGGAACCGATCTCCGGGATACGGGGATCAGGAAGGTAGGGTTCAATGAAGGTGCGATACTTGGTGGCTGCTTTGTCCGTCGTGTCCATCGTCCTCATCGGAGTCGCAACCCACGCCAATGCCGCTGACGAGTGGTTCGTGCTCAGCGAGAAGGTGCTGAAGACCGCCGACCCGAGCGTCGAGATCAAGAGCGCAAGGGGGTCGGTGGGAAAAGGACGTCAAGCAGGTGAAGCTTTCCGTCGAGGGCGGTGACGTGGAAATCACGAAGCTCGTCCTCAGCTGGGACAACCGGCCGGACGATACGGTCACCGACATCGGCGTCATCAAGGCGGGAGGCACCACGGCTCCGAAAGACGCGCCGGGACGCAAGGGCCGCCTCAAGGGGTGACCGCCCAGTACAAGATCCTCAACAACGCACCGACTGCCACCCTCAAGGTCTGGGGATTCGACTGAGCGGAATGCAATGCAACCGATAGTCGGTTGCCGGAGCCGAGCGCGATCGCGGTATCGGGTCGCGCCCGGCTCCGGCACCCCGGCTCCGTCGTACGGGAGCCATACTGCACCCTCTTGATCTGGCCTCCAGGCGGCGACGCGCGATCGCGAGCTTGCTCGCACTCGCGCGTCGCATCGGGCTGCTCACCCTACAACGTCAAGCTCCCCGGCCGGACTCGCACGCGTCTGGCGTGCGGACCACGACGAAGCTTCGGCGCCGTCTTCCGAAGCGCCTCCTGCCGATTCACTGCAGCTCTGATCCGAGACGCGGTCGGGCCGGCAAGATTCCTGGTTGACCCCGGCGCGGCCGTTGCCGGATGATTCGCGAGCCCCCCGGCTCTGGAGAACTTGCGATTGCCCCCACAAGCCTCGTGCGCGCCGTCCTCGGCGCAGGGTTGATCGCGCTCTGCGCCGCGTGCGCCAGGGTTCCATCCAGGCAGCTGGCGTTCGCGCTCGGCCGAGATGGGGTCGCGGTCGGCGGTCCGCTGCCCTGCAGCGGAGAGCGCAACGACCGCGAATGCGGGACCGGCAGCCCTTCCCCTGCCGGGTCCTGATTTCCGGGTGCTCAGCTGGAACCTGCACAAGAACGACGACCCGGGCTGGGAGGCGGATCTCACGCGCTTCGCCGCGGCCAGCGACTCTGCTGCTCATTCAGGAATCGGCGTTGACCGCCGGACTGCAGCGCGTACTGCGGGACGCCGGCTACGACTGGCTGCTCGCGAGCTCCTTCATGCTGAACGATTGCGCGACCGGCGTGCTGAGCGCGGCGCGCGGTGCGACCGGCGAGTGCCTGCGTCCAGCGCTCCTTCGAGCCGCTGCTGCGACTCCCGAAAGCGGCGATGATCACGCGCTACGAGGTGACGGGGCTCGCGCAAACGCTCGCGGTGGCGAACCTCCACTCGATCAACTTCACCCTCGGGCTCGGCGCCTACCGCGCGCAGCTCGAGGCGATCGCCCGCGAGCTCGCCGAGCACCGCGGGCCAGTGATCGTCGCCGGTGACTTCAACACCTGGAGCTCCGCGCGCCTCGAAGTCGTCGAGCGACGTGATGCAGCACCTGGGTCTCGTGTCCGTGCCAGCCGGGGATCGACGGCCGCAGCCGGTTTCTCGGCCATCAGGTCGACCACATCTTCGTGCGCGACCTCGAGGTCGTGCACGCCGAGGTGCCGAAGGTCGAATCGTCGGACCACAACCCCGTCCTCGTGGCGCTGCGGGTGGCGAGCGCTCACTCCGGCCAACCGCTCGACTCACTCCCGGTCGAATAGCGTAGAGCGGCCAGCCCGCCCCCCTCCGCCCACCTTGCCCCTCGACTTACGTAAGAGTACGAGGTCAGACACCAGTTCGCTCCGTTCGCGAGGCATCCGTTCAACGCGACAACCGAGTGAGGTGGCGCCGATGGCTCGAGTCTCCAGCTCGTCGGATCGATCAACGTGCCGCCGTTCCGCCTCGACAGGCGGGAGTTGCTCTGTGGCGGGCACCCAAGCCGCTGTCGCCAACGCGGAAGGCATGGGTATCCCTCACCGCGCAACGTCCCGCAGCACGTCTAATGACTTCCACGACCGCAAGGAGGAATCACGCATGCGTACGTCTCGACAGTTGGTAGCGATCATCGTCTCAGCAGCGGCGCTGCTGCTCGTGCCGAGTCGGCCCGGTGAGCGCCGCCGACGAGGGCAGTGTCGACGCCAAGGCCATGAAGAGCATCGAAGGCATGAGCGACTTTCTCTCCAGCGCGAAGCAATTCGGGGTCACGCTCGACGTCGCCTACGACATCGTGCAGGACTGGGGACAGAAGCTCGAGTTCGGCGAGACGCGCGTCGTCACGGTACGCCGACCCGACCGCCTGCGGGTGGACGCGACCGACCGCGACGGATCGAAGAGCGGCGTCGTCTTCAACGGCAAGGAGATCGCCGCCTTCAACGTCAACGACAAGGTCTATGCGACCACGCCGCAGCCGGGCACGCTCGACGAGTCGATCGCCCACTTCGTCAACGTCCTCGGCATGCGGTTTCCCATGGCCGCCATCCTTCAGGGCCACGTCGCGAAGGACGCGAAAGGATGGGCACGCGAGATCCGCTACGTCGGGGTGGATACCATCGCCGGAGTGCCGTGCGATCACGTCGCGCTCCACGGCAATTGGGAGGACGTCCAGCTCTGGATCGCGCAGGGGACCGGCCGCTCCTGCAACGCATCGTGATCACCTACACCCGTGCCGAGGGCAAGCCGCAGTTCTCGGCGCAGCTACGGGACTGGAACGTCTCGCCCGACGTCTCGGACGCCGTCTTCGCGTTCACACCTCAAGCAGGGGCGACCAAGATCTCCTTCAAGCCGCGCGGGGCGATTCCCGGCAGCGCGCCGCAGGGCGGCGGAGCGCAGCCATGACGTCCCCAAGGCAACGCGTCTGGTTGCGGTACCTCGCGCTCGCGATCGTGGTCCTTTTCATGGCCGCCAGCCTCGCTGAGGCCCGCGGCGGCGGTCGAGGTCGTGGCGGCGGTGGCGGTGTGGGGCGGCGGTGGTCGTGGCGGTGGCGGCGGCGGACGGCAGCCGTGGCGGCGGGGGCGGCGGCAGCGTCTCGCGAGGCGGCGGAGGAAGCTACGGAGGCGGTGCTGCACGCAGCGGCTCTTACGGCGGCGGATCCGCGGCACGCGGCGGCAGTGCGGGAGGGTACCAGAAGAACGGTGCCGCCAGCAGCGGAGACTTCAGGGGGCGGCGCGCGCGCGGGCAGCGCGCAGGCGCAAGGTACCCGTTCGGCCAACCAAGCGGCGCGCAAACCGCCGTCAGAGAACCAGGCGAACCGCCAGGCGGCGCAATCTGCCAACCGTGAGGACCGGCAGGCCAACACACAGGAGAAGCAACAAAACCGCCAGGAGTACGGCAAGAGGCGCAAGAGAAGCGCCAAGACTACGGCAAGGAAGTCCAGGACAACCGTAAAGATGCGGCCAACGACATCCAGAACAACCGTGAGGATGCCACTCGACGACCTCAATGACAACTATCATGGTGGTGGGTACTACGGCGGCGGGTACCACAACGACGGCGATGTAGCGGCAGCCGCGCTCATCTGGCGGCGCCGTCGGTCTGGCGATCGGCTCGATGGCGACCGGCCTCGCAAGTACAGACACAGGCCCAGAGCGCCGGCTGCACCATGACCAACGTCGTGGTGAACGGTGTGACAGTACGCCCAATGCGGCGCGACCTGGTACCAGCCGGTCTACGACAACGGTCAGGTCCGCGTATCAAGTCGTGAACCCGCCGCAATGACGGCCGACGTGTCGTGACGGATCCGGAACGACAGTATCGACGGCATGAGGCGCTGACCCCTCACAAGGGAGGCTTCGCCCGATCGCCTCCCGTGGTGAGGAACCCGGACACTCGGATCGCGAAACCACAAGGAGGGACCGATATGAAGCTAGCAAAGGTAATCCTGAGCGCGTCTGCTTTGGTCTTGGCTTTTTCCCTTTCCAGCTGGGCGCAGGTCAAAGATCTGCCGACACATACCGTGACGGTTGCGGGTTCCGTGGAGACCATCGATCACGCAAGCGCACCGTGACCCTCAAGACGGCCGACGGCCTTTACGAGACGATCGATGTGCCCGCCAGCGCAAAGCGATTCGATGAGCTCAAGGTCGGGGACAAGGTGTCGATAACGTACAACAACAATGTCTCGGTGCGAGCGAAGCCGCCGGGCGAGCCCCGGTGGATACGGCAAGCAAGGCCTCCACGATGGGACAGGAAGAACGGCCCGGGGGCACGGCCTCGATGCAGCGGACGCTGACCGCAACCGTCGCCTCGATCGACAAGGCCGCGTCGGCCATCACCTTCGTTGGGGTGAACAGCTGGAAGTACAGCCGCCATGTCGTCGATCCGGCGGTGCTCGAGAAGATCAAGGTGGGCGACCAGGTCGACATCAGCTGGAACACCGATCTCAAGGTTACGGTGCAGTAGCTCTCTCGAGTCACCGGCCGCAGCATCTGCTCGGCAGACGCTGCGGCCGGTCAGTGCGATACCGATCCTCCGGTGTCGAATCCCCGAATGGGTGGTTGCGAAGCGTGTCGTTTCGACCCGGCGGATCGAAACGACACCGCGCTACCGTCGTTCCGCGCGGCTATTTTCTGCAGCATGCGTGACGGCATGTCACGTTGCAGCGCACGGGGCATGCTGCCGTTCGCGCTCCTCCTCTTCGTGATCGTGGGCGGCACCGTGGTGATCGTCGTCGACCTCCGCCGCGACGCGCGCCGCTGGACTGGTGATGAGCCATCCCACCCTCCACACTCGGCGGAACGGGAGGACGACCGATGACGACGCTCATGAAGGGTCCCGAGGCCGCCGTGCGCGGCGCCGCGCAGGGTATCGGCATCAGCAAGCTCGAGCGTCGGGCATTGGACGACGTCGCGTTGCGCGCGGGATGCTCGTTGGCGGAAGCGTACGAGTGCTGCGATCCGTGCTGGCACGGCTGGGTGTGTGCGCGGGTCATGGAGCACCTCCGCGGCGAGTGCTACTGGTGGGAGCTCGACCTCGGCGACTTCGGGCTGCTGAAGAAGCGCTGGCATGCGAATCTCGAGCTGGTGGAGGCCGTCGTAGCCCGAGTCGCGACGGGCGCCGACACCCTGCACATGCTCATGTGGGCGGTGGACACGCAGCAACCGCTCGACGAGGTGGTCGCCATCCTGCGGACACTCGACATGAATGCCCGGCAATTGCCGCGCTTTCCGTGGTTGTCGCCGGCCGCGCCCTGCGGTCGCGCGTAGAGCAGCCGGCGTCGCCGGCGCTGTTCAGTTCGTCGCCGGGAGGTGTTAGGCCGGTCATCACGAGGCCGGGCGACCCAATGAGATTACGGGGCTGGCGCGAGCCAAGCGCCGCTCCAGATCGATGGCGGCGCCGCCTGCTCGCCGCCCTCCTGTTCGCGTTGTTCACCGCCGCCTCCGTATCGGACGCCCATGCCAAGGCCGAGCCGCTGGACCCCGACGAGGACGTGCTCTTCCTGCCCAGCACGGCCCGCCAGCTGGAGGACGGACGCATCGAGGTGGATCTGCAAGCCTGGATCCACGAGAAGGACCGTCAGGAGATCCTCGATGACGGCCTGGCGCGCTACCTGGGCCTCGAGCTCAGCACCATGCCGCCGGCGGCGCGACGTCGCTACGCGGAGCGCTCCTCGCTCTTTCATGCCGAGCCGGAGGAAGGCACGGTGCTCGAGATCGACTTCGGCCAGGGCGCGCCGCATGTCTTCATGCCCTCCAGCAACGCTGGTGGGCGCACCAGCTTCGCACCACGGTGGCGGTCCAGCCCGATCCGCGCCTTGCACCCTGGCTGCGCTTTCACGCGCGGGTGGCCGGCCCGGCGCAGCGCATCGAAGGGCGCGTGCTGCTGGTGCCGGCATCGGGACTCTCGGTCATCTCCGACATCGACGACACGGTGAAGATCACCGAGGTGCGGAATCAGCAGCAGGTGGTGCTGCTCAACACCTTCGTCCGCGCCTTCAAAGCGGTGCCGGGCATGGCGGAGCGCTACCAAAATCTGGCGCGCAATCCGCAGACGCGCTTTCACTACCTTTCGTCCAGCCCGATCCAGTTGCTGCCGGCGCTGGCCGGCTTCCTGCGCGATGCCGGCTTTCCGCTGGGCAGCATGCACCTGCGCGAGAGCACGACCTGGCGCACCCTGATTCCGGGCAGTGGCGAATCGCGTGCACACAAGCTCGCGGCCATCGCGCGGCTGATGGAGGATTTCCCGCTGCGGCGCTTCCTGCTCATCGGCGACTCGGGCGAGCTGGACCCCGAGATCTACGGCGAGGTGGCGCGCACGCGGCCCGAGCGCGTCGAAGGCGTCGTGATCCGCGACGTCACCGGCGAGGGTCGCGACGCGGCCCGTTACGCCAGAGCCTTCGCAGGCGTGGCGTCCGAGCGCTGGCACATCTTTCGGGACGGCGGGGCCTGGCCGCTGAACTGAGCGCGCCACGTACCGAAGGTCAGAACTAGTGCACCGGTCCCCGGGGACGTTGCGTCCTCATCGCAGCAGCACCTGCACCGCGATGATCTTGACGATCGTCGCGCACGGGTAGCTGATCGCGTAGCCCACGTCCGGGCGGTCCGTCGGCGCCAGGCGTGCCGCCACGGCGAGGATCGCCGGGGTTCCCGGTCGCGCCCGAGCAGACGCCGAGCAGGTCGTCGAAGGGGATGCGCAGCAGGTATCCACCTCCCAGCACGATCAGGACGAGGGTGAGCAACACGGCGGCGCCGCCGAGGAGGATCGGGATCCCGTTCGACGCCACCGGTCTTTGCGAACGGCTCGCCGGCACCGATCGCCACCACGCCGATGAACACGGCGAGCCCGAGATTCCGCAGCACCAGGTTCGCGACCACGGGCATGGTCCAACCGATCGGCCCGGTGCGACCGAGCCAGCCGAGCACGAGCCCCATGACGAGCGGCCCACCTGCGACGCCGAGCGCGAAGCTGCCGCCGCCCGGCAGCGGAATCGGGATCATCCCGAGCAGGAGGCCGAGCGCCATTCCGATCCCGACGGAGACGAAGGACAGCTCGGCATTGCCCTTCATGCTGTCGCCGAAGAATCGCCGGACCTCGGCCTGCCGCCCCACCGGAACCGCCATCACGAGGCAATCGCCGAACTCGATCACGAAGTCGGAGGCAGCGAGCATCTCCGCGTCACCGCGGCGAACGTGCGAGATCATGACGGGGAAGTCGGGCAGCGCGATCGTCCCCAGCGGCTTGCCCACGAACTCCGAACGCGACACGTACGCCCGCACCACGTCGTAGTCGGTGCGGTCGCGGCTGAGGAGACCCGGCTCCTCGCGCCCGACGACCGTCTTGGCGTCCTCGAGGCTCTCCGGACCGCCGGCCAGCAGCACGCCGTCGCCCTCGTGCAATCGCATCTGGGCGAGCGGCGGCACGTTCATCTGCTCGTGCCGCACGACCACGATCTTGACGTCGGCCGGCAACGCCGCCGCGAGATCGCCGATGCTCCGCCCGTGGCTCTCCGGTCCGATGATCAGCTCGACGAGTCGCACGCTGCTTGTCGGCGCGTCGAACGTCGGTCTGACCAGCGCGGCCATGATCGTCATCAGGATGATCGGCCCTGCCACCCCGAACGGATAGGCGACGGAATAGCCGATCGTCGGGTCCAGATTGCCGGCCACCGCGAGCGCGGCTTGCAGCGTGGGCGTGTTGGTGCCGGAACCCGCGAACAATCCGGCCGCGGTCGCCAGCGAGACGCCGAGCGGCCCGGCGACCGCCCGCGCCACGAAGAGCGAGGCGACCACCGCGATGCAGGTGAGCGCCATGTACTTGAGGCCCGGACCACGGAGACTTGCGAAGAATTGCCGTCCGTATTGGATGCCCACTCCGTACACGCACATCAGCAGGCCGAGAGTCCCGACGGCCGCGTTCGGCGCCGACTTCGGCGCGAAGGCTCCGATGACGAGACCCGTGAACAAGACCGCGCCGGCCCCGAACGAGACTCCGGCGAACGAGATCTGCCCGACGGCGTACCCCGTCGCGATGGCGAGAAAGAGCGCCAGCAAGGGCGACGACTCGAGCAGCGTGCGAATCAGGTCGATCATGACGAAGGCTGGGGGTTATGCCCTCAAACACCATCCGTGACCAGGCTCGACGCCGTCGTCTGGTGGAGTCGTTGATCGCTCGTCATTGCACGAGCAGAACGATCACCAGGCCCCAGATCGTCAGCAGGATGGCGCCGACGGCGTAGGGGACGGTGTAACCGAGCGCCGGCACCTTGCTCGTGCGCAACGGTCTCGATGAGACCGAGCGCGGCCGTCGTGGTGCGAGCCCCGGCAGCCGCGCCGAGCGCGATTCCGGGGTGGAACCGAACAGGTATCGCGCCATCAGCACGCCGACGATCAACGGAATCGTCGTCACCACGACGCCGGCGAGGAGCAGGCTCACGCCCGCCGCTTTGAGGCCGGTCACGAAGCTCGGACCCGAGGTAATGCCGACCACCGCGATGAAGGTGGTGAGGCCGAGGTTGTTGAGCACCCACAGCGCCGGCGCGGGGACGCGGCCGAACGTGCGGTTCACCGAGCGCAGCCATCCGAAGACGAGCCCGGAGAGGAGCGCCCCGCCGCTGGTACTGAGTGTGAGCGGCACGCCGCCGACCTGGATCGTGAGCGCGCCGACGAGACCACCCAGCGCGATCCCCGTCCCGACGAACACCATGTCGGTGGCGTTGGTCGGGCGATCGGCATAGCCGAGCTCCGCGGCGACGCGCTCGACGTTGCGTTTGGCGCCGACGATCCGCAGCACGTCGCCGCGGTCGACGGTCGTCCCGTCAGTGAAAGGCATCTCGTGCCCGCCTCGCAGGAGACTGCTGAGATACACTCCGCGGCCGTGGACGCGTCCGATGTCGGATTCCGCGATCTCTTTGAGGGTCTTTCCGGCGACCGCCTTGTTCGTGACGACGACGTCGAGAACCTCGCCGGGAAAATCCATCAGCTCGAAGTCCTGCACCTCGGGGCCGATGGCCAGGTCGGTCTCCACCAGCACCTCGCTGCGTCCGACCACCGCGACGCACGTCGCCGAGGCGGATCATCGGTCGTCGGGCTCCGCGTCGACGATGCGGCCGCCCTGCCGGATGCGCTCGATCGACGTGCGCGTCTCGCTGTAGGCGCTCCTCGAGCGTGGCGACGGTTTGATTCGCGAACTGCTCATTGGTGACGCGATACGTGCGCACAGCGAAGCGGCGTGCGGCCTGAACGACGCCGGGCTCCTCCTCGCGCCGACCGAGCTCCGCCTCGAGCTCCTTGCACTCGGCGGCCAGGTCCACGCGCAGCAACCTCGGTCCAATCGTTGCCAGCAGCCACGCCGAGCCGGCGGTGCCGAAGATGTAGGTGACGGCGTATGCCACCGGCATGTGATCGATGAACGCGGCCTTCTGGTCGAGGGGAACGTCGAGACGGTTGATCGCGTCGGTGGCGACGCCGAGCACCGCCGAGACCGTCTGCGATCCCGACAGTAGGCCGGCGGCCGTCGCCGAGGTCGTAGCCCAGGAACGCTGGCGACCGCGTAGCGCCGTCAGCAGCGAGACCACGCACTGCAAGACCGCGAAGATCGCCTGCGGCACCCCATCGCTCTTCAAGCCCCGGAAGAACTGCGGTCCGACCCGTATCCGACGGCAAACAGGAACATGACGAAGAAGATCGCCTTCACGTTCGGCGAGATAGCGATCCCGAGCTGGCCCACGAGCACACCGGCCAGCAGCACCCCCGTCACGGAGCCGAGGCTGAAGCTCGCGAGCTTGAGCCTGCCGAGCCAATGCCCGAGGGCGAGCGTCAGAAAGATCGCGAGCTCGGGATGCTCCCGCAACGTCGTGGCGATCAGCGCATCGCACTCTCGAAGGCGGAGATCGTCGTGACTGCCGTGAAGCTGAACGCAGCGCTAGAGTGCGGCCAGAGAGGACGACTGCCTTCAACCCGCGCGGACTGCTAGCCGCCGATATCCTTCACGTCAAGGCGAAGCTGCCCGTGCAGCTGCCAGTCGGTGTGATGCGATTCCCGGGCCTACTCGTCCTGCGACGGCTACCCTCGGGAAACGCGCGCGGCGGAGGGTCGCTCGCGGGTCCTCCGGAGCCGGAGCGCTGCGATCGGCGCGTCGCGTCCGACCGGCGCTCATGGATCGATCGGCGCGTCGCAGCAGCGCATGGCACTCACCGGGCGACCGACGCGGCACGGACGAACTTGCGGTGAGCGCTCCTGACCGAGATCGGACCCGCGGGCGACCCCTCCGCCGCGCGCCCGTACCGCCGCAACTCGGAAGACGCGCTGCTCGCGCAGCAGAGCACGTCGGTGCGTCTTCCGATCACCGCCGCTGGAGGCGGACGGTGGAGGGGTCGTCGGCGGGTCCCGATCTCTCGGTCAGGAGCGCAATCCCGCAGAGTCGTGCGCGACGCGCCGACCGCCTGATGAGTGCCATGCGCGCCTTCGACGCACCGATCGCGCAATGAGCCGCCGTTCGCCCGCCGATGCGCCGTACGCGCGCTCCGGCTCCGTAGGACCCGCCGACGACCCTCCACGCGTTCGCGTTTCCCGACGGTCGCCGTGCGCCGAGCCGCGCTACGGTGTCTCGAGGCCGAGCTCCCAGTGTCTTGGCTGGCTCGGCAGGAGGCCTTGGAGCCGCTCCGGTTGCGTCGATGTAGTCCTGCACCATGTCCTCGATCACGCGGCGTGCGGAGCGGATCTCGTTCATGCGGCCGACGATCTGGCCGACCGGGATTGAAGCCGACGGCCTGCGCCTTCGCGGCGTAGTGGTGGCCGCGGCTCACCGCCTCGGCGGTCACCATGAACTGGAGCGGCATGCCGAGCGGCTTCGGGTTCTCGGGCTTGTCCCAGGCCTCGGTCCAGTCGTTCTTCAGCATGCGGCAGGGCTTGCCCGTCCACGACCGCGAGCGCACGGTGTCGCGGCTCGTCGCCTTCAGGTAGCTCTCCTTCTGCGCGGGCGGCGTGTCGGCTTCGGTGACCGTCAGCCAGATCGAGCCGGTCCATACGCCTTGCGCCCCGAGCGCCATCGCGGCCGCCATCTGCTTGCCGCTGCCGATGCCGCCGGCGGCGAGCACCGGAATCGGCGCGGCGGCCTCGATGACCTCGCGGCCAGAGCACGATGCTGCCGATCTCGCCGGTGTGGCCGCCGCCCTCGGTGCCCTGGGCGATGATGAAGTCGAGGCCCGCCGCCTTGTGCGACAGGGCCTGCTTGGCGCTGCCGCAGAGCGCGCCGACCGAGGCGGCCGGTCGCCTGGATCTCCTTGATCACCTCGGCCGGCGGCGTGCCGAGCGCGTTCGCGAACGCGCGCACCTTGGGATGCTCGAGTGCGACTTCGACCTGCAGGCCCGCGGTGGCTTGCGGTCCAGCCGAGCAGCTCGCGCGGCTTCTCGTCGGTCGGCAGCTCGGGCACGCCGTGATCGGCGAGGAGCTTCTTGGCGAACGCGCGGTGCTCGGCCGGAATCTGCGCGGCGAGCATCGCCTGCGAGCTTCTCGACGTCCATCTCGCCCATGCCGACGTACTTGCCGGGGATGACGATGTCGACGCCGTAGCCGCCGGCCACGTGCTCGTCGAGCCAGTCGAGCTCGACCGCGCAGCTGCTCGGCGGAGAAGCCGACGCGCGCCGAGCACGCCGAAGCCGCCGGCATTGCTGACCGCGGCGACCACGTCGCGACAGTGGCTGAAGGCAAAGATCGGGAACTCGATCCCGAGGCGCTTGCAGATCTCGGTCTTCATGGCGTCTTCCTTTCGTTCGCGGCGTCGGTGCCGCGCGGTCGTATGCGCGCGGCCGGTGCCGGCTTGGTGGCGGTGGCGGATGCCCGCTGCGCCGCCCGTGCCGACGGCTGACGGATGAAGCGGCGCAGTTGCGGGACGTGGTGCAGCCTGTCGGCGAGCAGGGACAACGACGCGCGCATCCTGCTCTCCAGTGGGTAGTCGGGATCGTTGATCCAGTGGGTCATGGCCCCGATCACGACCGAGACGAGGATCTCGGCGGCGAGCTCGATGTCGAGGTCGTGGGGCACGTCCCTGGCGGGGGCGTCGTCGTCGCGTCCGCGTCGCAACAGCTGCGCAAAGTCGGCCTGCAGCGATGCGAGCTCCGCGCCCGACTCGCCCAGACGCGGCGAGCGCAGCACGGCCATCAGCACGCGTCGGGTCATCTCGGGCGCATGTCGGACCAATGCCGCGCTCCGCGCTCGCGAACCCGTCCAGGCGCTCCGTGCTCGTCACGGGGCGCACGAGCTGCTCGTCGATCGAGGCGACGGAAGCGCGAGAACACGTCTTGCCCGACCTCGCGCAGCACGTCCTCCTTGCTGCGGAAGTGATTGAAGAAGGTCGCGGGCGCGATGTCGGCGGCGGCGGCGATCTTCTCGACGGTCGTGGCGTCGTAGCCGTCGCGGGCGAAGAGCTCGGCCGCGGTGGCGAGGAATGCTCTGGTGGAGCTCGCGGCGGCGCCGGGTGCGACGGCCTTCGGACGCTTCGGAGGGTCGAGGGAGCATCGAGATCATCTAATCTTGGATAATCTCCACCCAAATGCAAAGCCCCCAGCTGCGCGCGGGTGTCTCGCAACCATGGACACCCTCCGGACGACGGTACTATACGTGCACCTGCCCGGGGGCTTGCGCGGCCAACCAGGGAACTCCTTCTCGGAAGCCAGTGCGCGTTGTGTCTCCGCCATTGCCATAGGAGGCAAGGCTATGACCGCGAAGGCCGCGCTCAACACGGAACGAGTGGACTCTGCTCCACTCGCTCGTTCCCCCTCGGGTCCGCCACGGAGGGAGATCCTCGAGGATCTGGGCAGCGCAATTGGCGACAACGTGGCCTGAAGGAAGGAGACGACACATGAACATCATCGTGAGTCTGATCATTGGTGGCTGTCGTAGGCTGGCTCGCCAGCCTGGTGATGGAAACCAACGCCCAGATGGGCTCCGATCGCGAACGTGATCGTGGGCATCGTAGGCTCCGCGCTCGGCTTCTGGCTCGCCGGCATCCTCGGGCTGGCAGCCGGAGGACCATCATGGCGTGGCTGATCGCAATCGCCGGTGCGTGCGTCCTGATCGCGCTGCTGAAAATGACGAACGTCTTGGGCTAGACGCGCCTGCCACCACTCGAGTCTCGCGGTCGCAAGGTCGCCTCGCAGATCCCATGGAGAGCACGCAGATTCGCATGGCGGATTCAGCGATCCATGATTTGCCAACCTCACGGAAGGAGAACGTCATGAAATATGTCGTCGCGTATCTGTTTGGTCGCTGCTTGGTTGTGCACAAACGCCGCCCGCGCTGAGGGAAAATCAAAGGCGGCATCTACGCCGGTCAGCGTGGCCGCGCCTGCCCCGAAGCTCGTGACCTTCTCGGAAGCCGCGCTGTTTGAGTTCGGCAAGGCGGAGCTGAAGCCGGAGGGGAAGGTGAAGATCAAAGAGTACCGCGACCAGGCGGCCGGAGAGTTGAGCAGCGCCGAGAAGGTGGTCATTACTGGCTACACCGACAACGTCGGTGAGAAGGACTTCAACGTGACGCTCTCGCAGCAGCGTGCGGAAGCGGTCCGCGATACTCTGATCAGTCTCGGGGCCGATCAGCAATACGTAA
>ERZ1370068.5753-contig-4763_pt1 | contig 173138 bp, 222 predicted proteins | sample MGYA00561227_ERZ1370068 | MGnify/ENA primary metagenome ERZ1370068 (study PRJEB38410, sample SAMEA6850437) | metagenome | study: Metagenomic assessment of the ecological functions of the soil: analysis of the soil microbiota associated with the... | reverse complement strand
TGTACTTCGTTCGGTGCGTATTGCTCGCGTACGCTCGAAGTGGGGGCTCGGCCGGGACGCGTCCTCGCAGCCCTCCACCCCGGCCCTCATCTACGCCACCGTCCGCGGCTTCGGCGACAGCGGTCCGTACGCGTCCTTCAAGGCCTTCGACACTGATGCGCGCAGGCGACCGGCGGGGCGATGAGCGTGAACGGCGAGCTCGGCGGGCCGCCGATCAGGCTCGCGCATCACCTCTCGGCGACACCGGCAGCGGCCTCCACTGCGCGGTCGGCATCCTCGCCGCGTACATCCAGCGCCTGCAGACGGGCCGCGGCCAGCGCGTCGAGGTCTCGATGCAAGAGGCGGTCATCAACTTCGTCCGCCCGTCGATGCTGGCGCACTACATCACCGGATACCCGAGCATGCGCAGTGGCAGCGCATCCCGGTGCTGGCGCCGAGTGACCTCTACAAGTGCGCGCCCGGCGGTGACAACGTACGCGTACATGATGATCAACAGCCCGGCGATGTGGGAGGGCGTGCTGGCGACGATCGGTCGGCGCCGACCTGATCGCCCACGCCGAGTACAGCGACGTCCAGTGGCGCAACAATCGCCAGGCGAGCTGCACGCGGTGGCGAGGCGTGGACGCGCGCACGACCAGTTCGCCGATCATGAGGCGATGGCGGAACGAGATCCCGTGCGGCGCCGTCTTCGACAGCCAGGATCTCCTCACTCACTCCGCACCTGCGCGCGCGTGGCATGGTACGACGATCGATCACCGACACGCGGCACCCTCGACGTTCCGGGCAGCCCGATCAGGCTCGCCGATTCCCGGACCACGATCACGCGCTCGCCGCTCCTCGGCGAGCACAACCGCGACGTCTATGCAGAGCTTCTCCGGACTCAATGAGGCGGATCTCACAGGCCTCACTCGGGACGGCGTGATCTGAGCGGGAGCCCGAAGCGCCGGAGCGCGTGGTGCGACGCGCCGAGCATCTCGCGACGTCCCTCTGGTTGCTCACGAACCCTCAGGCGGAGCCCGACCCGACCTGCCATGTCCGTCGACGGGCATGTTTCGCAACGCTGGTGATTCGACAGGCTCGGCAAGGAGGGGCGCATGGCGAAGAGTTCTTCAACCGCGACATCGAGTTCTCTCCTCGACCATCGCGTCGAAGCGAGGAGCGACTGGTCGGGCTCGTGACGGAGACGGACTGATCGCGGCGGCGTTTCTCGAATAGGGAGGGTGATCGACGTGTCCGAGAAGGCTGATTTCATGCGGCTGGTCGAAGCGCAAAGAGCTCGATGACCTGCGCCGCATGCGCGACGAGCTGCGCGTACAGGCGCACCTCGGCAAAGCGGAGCTGCGCGATCGCTATCGCAAGATCCGCGACGCGATCTGACATGTACGAGTTCCTCGACTATCTCGTGAGCGACGTGATGTCGAAGCCGACCACCGTCGGCCCCGACGCCTCGCTCGCGGAGGCGGGAGCGGATCCTCGGGCAGACCGGTGTTCAACGGCCTGCCCGTCGGTCGACGGCGGCGCGCTCGGTCGGGCTTCGTCACCTCGCTCGACCTGCTCGCGGCGTTCCGCTTCACGCCCGACGCGATCCTGCCGCCCTACGACGAGATCATGCAGCGCCCGTGGCGAGCGGTGATGGTGCAGACGAGCCCGCCGTCGTCCAGCCGCGCACGCGGCTCACGCGCGTGCTCGAAGATGGTCGGACGACTCGCAACAAGAGCTTCCCGGTGGTCGACCCGCGACGGCAATCGCCTGGTCGGCGTGGTGGCGCGCGAGGACGTCATGCAGGCGCCTGCGCCGGGCCGGGCGCCGGCGAGCGCGCCCGGCCGGCGCGGAGCGGGAGTAGTCTCTACGACCGGCCCGTCGCCGAGTACTGGCCCGGCGAAGTTCGGATCGGGCCGGCAAGCGGGCGATCACCGTCCGCCAGGTGCTCGCGCACCGGTCCGGACTCTGCACATCCGCCAGATGGTGGACCGCGCGAACGCGCATGCTCGACTCCGAAGCCGAAGTGCCCGAAGGCGCGGCCGCGATTCCGCAGGCGCCGCCCCCTCCGCAAGAGCGCCTAGGTACAGCCAGCGAGTGTGCTCTGTCAACGCGCTGTCGGTCGGTCAGGCGCACGAGACTTGTCTGCGATGCGGCCGCGGTGTTGTGGCACCGACTACGGGATTGACGCGCCGTCGCGGGGAGACCGGTGGCGAGAAGTCGAGGGATCTTCTGATTGAAGATCTCCGGGGTCTCCAGTTGAACCCGTGCGTGCCGCCCGGGATCTTCACGAGCTTCGCCCGGGAATCTCGGCCGCGATGACGTCGGAGTTGGCGGGCGGGATCAGGAGATCGAGTCGCCGGTGATGACGAGCGTCGGTGCGGTAATGTGGTGGAGACGATCGCGGTCGCTTTGTGACTCATCACGGCGTCCGACCTGCGCCATGATGGCTTCGATGCTGAACCCCGTACTGCAGCGCGCCGCCGAAGAGCTGCATCAGGGGTCGGCAGTTGGTTCATCAAGAAATTCGGGCTGAATACCTTCGGCATCAAGGTCTGGAAGATCATCATGGGATCGACGGCGGCCATGTCGAGCGTAGCGGTGCGCGGCGGCGTCGACGCTGCCGCCGAGCTGCGCGATCGAGTTTGCGCGGCCGAGGCGGATCTCCTCGTCGGGCTCGGGATACGTGCACGCGAGCACGAGCCCGCGGACGCGCTCGGGATGCCGGAGCGCCAGTTCCTGCGCGATCATGCCGCCCATCGAGACGCCGACCACGTGCGTCCGCTCGATGCCGAGCGCCGCGAGCAGGCCCGCGGTATCGTCGGCCATGCCGCCGATGGTGTAGGGGCCCGTCGGCTTCGCGCTCCGCCCGGTGCCGCGGTTATCGAACACGATCGTGCGATAGCGTTCCGCGAACGCCGGGAGCTGGAACATCCAGGCCGTCGAGTCGGTGGCGAGGCCCATGATCAGCAGCAGCGGGTCACCACTCCCGTGCTCCTCGTAGTACAGCTCGACGTCGCCGACGGTGACCCGGTGCTCATGAGGTGGAGCTCCTTCTGAGGGTTAGCGCCGGCGGCGCCGGCGCGGGGAAGAGATAGCCCGAATAAAACCCGTCAGGCGCGAGATCGCGACCAACGAGCGCCCATTGGCTCCGACGATCCTCTCATGTGATCCATCTTTTGCCGGCGGATAGTAGACCGTATTCCTCATCGGCTCGAGAACGACCAGAAAATACCACTCCCAGCCAGTTCGACGCGGGTAGCCATCGATGCGAGTGTTCGAGGACATGGTCCGATTTCGTCGTTCATTGATCGCGTCTCTGCGTGCGGCTGTCCCTGTTTGCCCTCCTGGTGCTGGGCGGTTTCGCTGCTGCCGCCGAGCCTGCCGGCGAGATCGTGCGCGGAACGGTACTCGAGACCATGAATGCTCGAACTACACCTACGTTTCGCATCGACGGCGGATCCGTAGAAGTGTGGGCGGCCGGGCCGCACACCGACGTCAAGGTCGGCGATACCGTCAGCTTCCGCCGCGGCGACGGAGATGCGAGCGTTTCGCAGCAACGCCCTGGACCGCACCTTTCAAAGCATTCAGTTCGTCGACCGCATTTCCGTGGGGCGACGGCACGACGGCCGCCCGACTCGTCCCGCGCCGGCGCACGGCGCTCCGCGAGCGGATGCGGCGCCTCCTCCGAAGCACGGTTCCGCGCACGAAGGCCTGAGCCCGGCTCCGGACGCGCCGACCATCGATGTCTCGGGAATCAGCAAGGCCACGGGCGGCAAGACCGTCGGCGAGATCTTCGACGAGCGCACCGCGCTGGTCGGTCAGAGAGGTCACCGTGCGCGGCACAAGTGGTCAAGTCCAACCCTGGCGTGATGGGTCGCAACTGGCTCACATCCGCGACGGCAGCACGAGCGCTGGAAGGGTCCAACGATCTCACCGTGACGACCGCCGATACTGCCGCGGTCTCCGCATACGTTCTGGTGCGTGGCACGGTGGCCACGGACAAGGGATTTTGGGTTCGGGTACCGGTACGACGTGACTGCTCGAAGAATCAAGGTCACCGTCGAATAAGCCGGTCTTGCCGCGAGCCCCGATGTGCGGGATGCGGTGCTGGGGGATGCCGGAGGCGCGCCGCGTCGCGCTCAAGCCAGAAATGGGCGCGATTCGATACCTATCCCTGACGATGCAGCTTTGCCGCAGCGAACACGGAAATCGTCTGTCCGGCTCGCCGCCATCGCGTCTTCGTTGGGACGAGGTGTGGTAGTCGCAGAGCGTGCCCTCGGACGCGCGACCTTGTTCGTGATAGAGGTCGCGCGTCGACGCGAGAGGCCTTTACCATGCCCGGGCTCGACGGTGGACGGTTGCTCGCCCGGTGCCGGGCAGAAGGCGTACGTTCGTATTCGGCCTGCCCTCACCGAGATCGACCCGCTGTTCGCCGCGCTTTGACGGCGACGGCATCGCTGTGCCAGTCAGGCACGAGGCGGCCGGGGCGCATGGCGGAGGACTCTGCAAGACAGCTGGTCAGGTCGCCGCGGTGATCGGCAACCCCGGCCCCCGGATCGGCGAATCTCCTCGCGGGCGCGATCACCGCGCTACGAAGGTGCCGATGCGCGATCACGTCGCAGCACCGCCCGGGCCTCGTCTGCCCGTCGCCGCCGTCCGCTCTCGGGACAGGATCAACTCTGACGTCTACAGGGCCGCCGTAAAATGGGGGGCCGATCTTCGCGTGGGAGCGCATTCCCGAGGTGGTGCGCCTCGCCTTCCGCGAGATGTGGAACGGCCGGCCCGGACCGGTGCAAATCGAGCCGCCGGCCCCCGGTGCTGTATGCCACGGGCGACGACGCGGCCGTGCGGGTGTCACGGCCGGCGGGCGTACCGGCCGCGCAACCGCCCGAAGCGGTCCGACGCGCAGATCGATGCCGTAGCCGAGCTCCTGTCGAACGCCGCGCGACCGCTGGTGATCGCGGGCGCCGGCGTCGGACGGCGCCTGCGCCAACGCGGCGCTGCTCGCCGTCGTCGAGCGACTCGGATCGTCCGCGTGATCACCTCGATGGCCGGGCGCGCCGTCGTACCCACTGACCACCCGAACGCTGTCTACGGCCTCGGCGCCGGCGGCGACGTCGCCAAGCGGCGAGGCGGGACGTCGTGCTCGTGGTGGGATCACGCCTCGGAAATCTCGATCTGCCCTTCGACAAGTACTGGGGACCGCCGGGACTTGCAGCGTGTGATCCAGATCGACGTCGATCCGCGTCACATCGGCGTCACGCGGCCGCTTGCGCTCGGCGTCGTCGCCGACGCAGGGACGGCGCTCGCGCGCGCTCGGCGCGCGCGCTCGAGACGCGAGTCGCTAACGAGCCAGGGACACGAGCTTCCTCGAGCGCTGCCGTGCCGCGGGCGACACGTGGTGGAATGAGCAGATGGGCGCCGTCGACGCATGGAGCGGGGCCGGCCTGCATCCGCCCACGTCATGCGGGCGATCGGCCGAGCGTTCGGGCGCGATCGCGATCTTACGTGACCGATGGCGGCTTCACGTCGCTTTGGGCCTGCTACTGGTTTCTCCCGCCGACCGCTCCGCGTTCCCGTATCTGCATGCATCCTCGAGCTCGGCATGCTCGGCACCGGGGTGCCGTCAGCGCTCGGCGCGAAGCTCGGCAACCCCGAGCGCGATGTCGTCTGCGTGACCGGCGATGGCGCGGCTGGATTCCACTTCATGGAGATGCAATCCGCCGTCCGCGAGGATGCCCGGTTCACCACCGTCGTCGTCTCGGAAGGCTCCTGGTCGATGGAGGTTCCGAACGAGCAGATGCTGTATGGCAAGAACTTCGGCACCGAGATGGGGACGATTCGGTGGGACATCGTCTCCCAGGGTCTCGGGTGCGAGGGCTCTATGCGGAAACCCTCACGGAGGTGGACTCCGCGCTCGGGAAGGCGCGCGAGGCGGAACGGCCGGTGGTGATTTGCGTCAGGACCGACCGCGCCGCGAACCTCGGCGTGGCGGCTTGATCCGGCGATCGCGGTTTGCGGAGGTCTACCAGGGGCCGATGTGAGACGCGCAGTTTAGACTGGCCAGCCGACCATCGGCACGGATACCAGCGACTGCTCAAGGAAACCGAAGCTGGTCTCCATCGCGCCTAGCCTACTTCCTTCTCCTCCCCGCGTCCCCAGCGCAGCGCCGGATGCCGCCCTGGAGACCATGCGCGGCGCCACGATCATGCCGCCCCCGAACAGCACCAGGCTGAAGGCAGATCGTCAGCCGACGTCACCATCCACGCGGCATCCGACGCTAGCAGTCAGATCGCCGCCGCCGCTAACCTTGCGCTGGAGCATCTCGACCGACCCGATGGGTCAGACCGAACTGCTTGCGCTGTTTGGCGTACTCGAGCGCGTGCCGCATCATGATGCGCGTGCCCCGCGACGAGGCGGCGGCGAGGCCGTGGCGTCCGGAATTCAGGATCTCGAGGGCGATCTTGCAATGCCGCTGCCACGTCACCGAGGCGCGTCGTCGGTCGGCACCAGGCTGGCGAGAACCGCGCCGGCGATCGAACTTCCGATGCGCTCATTGATCGCGGGCTCGAGCTAGGCGACCCGGCGCTCGAGCTGTTTCAGCTACGCATCCGTGGCAGCCTGGAACTGGCGCATCACCTTTGCGCTCGCGGTCGCGGACCGCACGCGCGGCGCGCATTTCCTTCAAGACCTCCGCACGGCCCCGCTCGACCAACGTCTCGTCGGCGTCGCCACGGGAGATTACGGAGCACGACCGTTGGATTCGGCATCTTGCTCTTGGGCATGACCGTTCTCCTTTCATCTCCATTTGCAAGCAGTCTGGTGTGCCAGCCGCGCTTGCCGCGTCAAACGGTGCGAATACCAGCAATGGCGCGTGGTAATGGCCCCCACCAGTGGGATCGGTTCCGCCGGCTGCGAACCCGTCCGCGCAGCTGGCTGCCGCCGCGGATGCGGACGCGGCGTGCGCCGGGAGGCACGTGTCTTGCGAGTCGACAGGGTGAGGCTGCGATGCACCGGCTCGACGACATTGCCCAGCGTAGACGCCACGCGCACCAGACGCTCCTCGCGCTCGACTCGAAGGTCTACGCGGCCTTCCTCGCGATGGAGAAGGCGACCTACGCCGACGGCGCACTGTCGCGGAAGACCAAGGAGCTGGTGGCGGTCGGCATCTCCGTCGTCACCGATTGCGAATCGTGCATGCAATGGCACATCGAGCAGGCCGCCAAAGCCGGTGCCGTCCTGCGCGAGGTCCTGGAGGCCGTCGAGGTCGGTATCGAGATGGGAGGCGGACCTGCCACCGTCTCGGCGCGCTTCGCGCTCGAGGTGATGGGGGACGTCTTTGGAGACCTCTCAGGCTGAGCCGCTCGAGCTTCGCGCGCTTCTCGACCCGGAGCGGTTGAAGAGCTTCCGCCTGCCCTCCGGCGCTCGTCTCGCAAACGCGAGAATTGACGTCCGATACTTGTCATCCGTGAGAAAACGGATCGCTTCTGCGCACGGTGGCGCGCATTCCGGACGCGGCACTCGCCTTGCTCCCATTTCCGGGAATGGGACCCCGCGTGATCGACGATCTCGTGGTCGGAATGGCCGGCTCGGGCGGAGACGGCATCGTGAGCGCGGGGGAATCCCTGATCTCGGCCTGCGCCGCGATGGGCTACCACGCGATGATGACGAAGAGCTTCGGCTCGCAGATCCGCGGCGGCGAGTCGTCCTGCCGGGTCCGGCTGGCGACCGGCCCCGTGCTCAATCCCGGCGGCGCGCTCGACGTCGCCGTCGTCCTCGACTGGGACGACTTCCTCAAGTTCGGCGCCGAGCTGCCGCTCGCCGGCGACACGGTGGTCCTCTACGAAGCCCGGACCAACGGGGCCCCGAATACCCTGCCCTTCATCGGGGTCGCGCCGGCGGAAGTGGTGCCGGTACCCATCGCGGACATCGCGCGGCGGGCGACCGGCAGTGACAAAGGCAAGAGCAGCGTCGTGCTCGGTCTGCTGGCGGGCTGGTTCGGCATCGCCGGCGACGCCATCCTGACGGGCATTCGCAAGAAGTTCGCGCACAAGGACGAGCGGCTGGTCGCAGCCAACGAACAGGCGTTCGCGCTCGGCGTGGCGTACGCTGAGGGCCATGCATTGCAATCGTCCCGACGCATCGCGCCTGCCGTGAAGCACGGACCCAAGATGCTCACCGACGGCAACGACGTCTGCGCTGCGGCGGCGATCTTCGCCGGGTGCGACTTCTTCGGCGGCTATCCGATCACCCCGTCGAGCGAAATCATGCAGTTCTTCACGCGCGAGATCTGGAAATACGGCGGGGCCGTGTTGCAGGCCGAAGACGAGATCGCCGGGATCGGCGCGGCTCTCGGCGCCTCGTTTGGCGGCAAGAAGGCGATGACGGCGACCTCGGGTCCCGGCATGTCACTCAAGAGCGAGATCCTCGGTCTCGCGTCGATCGCCGAGCTGCCGCTGGTCGTCGTGGACGTGCAGCGGGGCGGCCCGTCCACCGGCATGCCGACCAAATCCGAGCAGGCCGATCTCTTCCAGGCCGTGTTCTCGGCGCACGGCGACGTGGTACGGCCGGTGCTGGCGCCGACCGGCGTCGCCGACACCTTCGACGTCACCGTCGAGGCCTTCAACATTGCCGAGCGCTATCAGACGCCCGTCATCGTGCTGTCCGACCAGGAGATCGCGCAGCGGAAGGAGGTCATCGACCCGATCGACACGGCGCGCTTCACGGTGGTCGACCGCATGCGTCCGACCGACGACGAGCTCGCGTCCTACGAGCGCTTCCGCCTGACGGCGAGCGGCATCAGCCCGATCTCCCACCCCGGCATGGCGGGCGGCAACTACGTCGGCGCCGGGATCGAGCACGGCGAGCACGGCGACCCGACGGCGAGCGGCGCCATCCACCAGCGGATGAACGAGAAGCGCATCCGCAAGCTCGACCCGCTGCGCGAACGCGACGACCTGTTCCGCGTCGAGGGCGACGTGAACGCGCCCTTGGCGCTCGTCAGTTGGGGATCGAGCGCCGGCGTCTGCCGCGAGGCCTTCGCGCTCGCCACGGCGAAAGGCCTGCCCGTGAAGCTGCTCGGTGCCGTACCTGCTCTACCCGGTCAACGAAGGCGTCTACCGGCGCTTCTTCGCGAACGTGACGGCCGGTCTCGTGGTCGAGCAATCGTACCTCGGGCAGCTGTACCGGGTGCTGCGGATGATGATCGACGTTCCCGCCGCGGTGCGGCCGTTCTGTCGTTCGGGAGCCAACCCGTTCCATCCCACGGAGATCGTCGAGGCGTTGGAGGCACTGCGATGACCGGCGTTCCACCCCACCCTCAAGGACTTCAAGAGCGCGCTCAAGCCGATCTGGTGTCCGGGCTGCGGCGACTTCGGTGTCCTCCAGGCGATCTATCGCGCGCTCGCCGCGATCGGCCGGCCGCCGCACGAGATCGCGTTCATCTCCGGCATCGGCTGCTCGTCGCGCATCCCCGGCTACACCACTGCCTACGGCTTCAACAGCGTCCACGGACGCGCCTTGCCGATCGCCCAGGGTCTCAAGCTGGCGCGACCCGACCTGCTGGTGATCGCGGCCGGCGGCGACGGCGACGGCTTCTCGATCGGCGGCGGCCACGTCCCCCACGCCATCCGCCGGAACGACGACATCACCTACATCGTGATGGACAACCAGACCTACGGCCTCACCAAGGGACAACTGTCGCCCACCAGTCCGCGCGGGCTCGAGACCGTCACCTCGGCCTACGGCAGCCTCGAGAACCCGGTGAATCCGCTCCTGTACGTGCTCGCCTACGGCGCGCCTTCGTGGCGCAGGGCACGCCGGCCGACATGCCGGGCCTCGCGACGATGATCGAGGAGGCGATCCGCTTCCCCGGCTTCGCCTTCGTGAACGTGCGGTCGCCGTGCGTCACGTATGGCGAGGAGGACCAGCAGATCAAGGTCCACAAGACGATGATGCAGCGGCTCCAGGATCTCGGCCACGCCCCCGACGACCGCCTCGCGGCCATGGAACGCGCGCAGTCCTACGGAACGGCCCTGCTCACCGGCGTCTTCTACCGACACCCGGACCCGCCGCCAACGCTCGGCGCGCTCGTCCACGAGCGCCAGCAGCGGCTGATGGCCGGCGCCGCGCCGCGCGCACGCATCCTCGACAGGTTCGTCCAGCATTGAAGGAGCGCACCGATGAGCCCGACCACAGGCATCGACTTCGCCCGTCTGTCGCTGCAGGACGCCTTCGACCTGGCGATCCTCATCGAAGAGGAAGCGCGCGAGCGTTACGAAGAGTTCGCCGACCAGATGGAGGTGCACCATACGCCCGAGGCGGCACGCTTCTTCCGCTTCATGGCCGCCAACGAAGAGAAGCACCGGGGCGCGCTCACGGCGCGGCGGCGCGAGCGGTTCGGCGACGCACCGGCGGCGGTCACGCGGGCGATGCTCTTCGACGTGGAAGCGCCCGACTACGACGAGGCACGCGCGTTCATGACGGCGCGCGCGGCGCTCGGCGCGGCGTTGCGCGCGGAATCGAAGGCGCACGCCTTCTTCGTGGCGATGCTCCTCCAGTTGCACGACCCCGACGTGCGCACGCTCTTCGAGGAGTTGCGCAACGAGGAGATCGAGCACGAACAGCTGGTCCGGCGGGAGCTGGCCAAGGTTCCGCCGGACCCCCAACTGGCGGCGGACGACCTTTGCCGACGAGCCCGTCGGCCACTGACTGCGGAGGATTGCCCATGCCGACACTGAAGCGGATTCTCGTTCCCTTCGACTACTCGACCTCGTCGGAAGCCGCGCTGCTGCTCGGCGCCGACCTCGCCCGCGCCTACGACGCGCGCCTCCTCGTGCGTCACTTCGTGGAGATCGAAATCCACACGCTCGGCGACTATTCCGTCATCAAAGGCGACCCGTTGGCCCACGAAACCGAGCGCCTGCGGACACGCGTGCGCGACGTGCTCGCGACAGCGGACGCCTCGCCTCCCGCGGACGAGATCGAGGCGACCTGGGGTTCCCGGTGCTGCGCATCGTCGAGACCGTCATCGAGACCGGCATCGACCTGATCGTCATCGGGCACGCACGCAGGATCCGGGCATGGAGCACGTTCTCCTCGGCAGCATCGCCGCACAGACGGTGCGCTCTCGCGCCTTGCCCCGTCTTGACCGTGCCAGGACCGCGCGACGCGGCAAGCACGGTGGTCGAGGCGCAATCGCGCGAGCTCCTTCGACGACGCCTCCGGACGCGGCCGAGTCGCCAGCGTGATGAGCGCGAGCCCCACCACGATCGGCCCCGACGAAAGTCTCGAGCGCGCGCGTGAGCGGATGACCGCCGCCAAGATCCGCCATCTCCCCGTCGTCGAAGCGCACCGCCTGGTCGGCATCCTCAGCGACCTCGACTTGGCGGGCTACCGCGGACGGCTCGGCGAGACGCGCGCCGACGTCGCGATGACCCCCGACCCCGTCACGATCGGCGCCGAGGACTCCATCGAGAGCGCCGCTCGCCGCATGCTCCATCGACGCGTGCACGCGCTTCCCGTCGTCGACGGAGAGCAGTTGATCGGCATGCTGTCGGTCACCGACATTCTCGAGGACTACGTTCGCGCCTCGCGATCACGGTCATGATCGCGCTACCGTGACTCCGTCGCACCGTCGTCGATAGTTGGTCACTTCGAGCCGCGCTTCGGCGTGAGGAGTGCCGCGTGTAGGGACGCCGGAGGGTCCTACGGAGGTGTCGCGCGCGGCGGTCGGAGCTGCGGGGAGCATGGTCGATGATGCGCTCCTCACCGAGATCGCCGTGTGCCCGGAGGGTGGACCCGGCGGCGTCCCAACACGCGGCACGCGCAAGCCGTCGGCGTCGAAGTGACCCATTACCCCGCCGCGTGGCGACGCTTGCGCGTGCGGCGTTTTCCGTCAACTCTGGGTACGGTCACTCGCATGGCGGTCGGGGCGGACGACGAGGCAGGAACGCGAGGCGACGCCCGATTGCAGCACCTCGCGCGGATCATCCGGTCGGTGACGCCGCTTCTGCCGGCCCAAGGGCCGATCTCGATCTTCGTCCACCACAACACACTGCACGCCTACGAGTACCTGCCGTTCGAGTCGGCCGTGGTCGAAGCCGCCGATCTCTTCGGGTGCGAGCCGTTCCTCGCCGAGGCGGAGTATCGCGAAGCACTCGCGGGTGGGCGCATCCGCGACGAGGACCTGCACGCCGTCGTGACCGAGGAGCTCGGCGATCGCGCCGGCGAGCCGCTCGCGTCGCTCACCACGCGTCGGGACTTTCGCTTGGCGGTCTTGCGCCAGCAGCTCCGCGACGTGCGCGGTCCTGCGCTTACGTGGATGCTGGCGGAACTCGGCGAGACACGCGCCGACGGCGCACTCTGGGCGGCCTGTCGGCACGCCGCCGAGGCGCACGTCGAGTCACCGTCCCGCTCACCGCGACCGCCGGTTCGCCATCGCGACCTCCTGCTCGCCGTCACCGGTGCCGACTGCGACGCCCTCGTGCACCCGCTGCTCATCCGCTGGTGCGCTGCCTTCCTCGATCAGGGCGTCGCGTACTGGCCGATGCCGGTGCGCGAGCTCGGCTTGTACGGCGCGGTGTGCCGACTCTACGGCGGTGCCGGACGCGTCGTCGAGCCGTGGCTCCGGCCGATGCGCGCCGCGCTCGCGCGTGATGCGGATGCCCTCGGCGTGGTGCTCGAGTCGCTCGCCGAGCTCGGCGTCGACGAGGGCGAATGGGAGCCGTTCCTCGCCGCCACGTTGCCTCGCGCTCCGCGGATGGGCGGGCATGATCCAGCAGGTGGAGGCGCGGCCGGATCGCGTGCCGGTCGCGGCGCCTCCCGCGCGGTTGATCGACTTTCTGGCGTTGCGCTTGCTCTCCGAACGCTTCGCGCTCGCATATCTCGCCCGCGAGACCTTCGCCTGGTCGGCGCCGCTCGCCGGTCTCCGTCCGGCGCTCCGGAAGCGACTCCCGCGCCCCACACCACGCACGGCCGACGAGCGCGCCTGGCTGCTCTTCGAGCTGGCGCGCATCCACGGCTGGCGCGCCGAGCAGATCGCGGCGCTCGCCCGCCCCGACGTGGCGGCGCTGCTGGACGAGCTCGATCGCCTGCCGGAGGACGAGCGCCGTCGGCTCTTGCACCTCGCCTACGAGCGGCGTCATCGTCAGACGACGCTCGACGCGCTCGCGGCCTACGCCGACGAGCCTGCGCCGTTCGCCGCCGCGTCTCCGCTGCGATTCCAGTCGATCCATTGCATCGACGAGCGGGAAGAGTCGCTGCGCCGGCATCTCGAGGAGGTCGAGCCGGCGTGCGAGACGTACGGCACGGCCGGTTTCTTCGGCATCGCCATGTACTATCGCGGGGTCGGCGACGCGCATGCGGTGCCGCTCTGCCCGATCGCGATCCGCCCCGCGCACGAGGTCGAGGAAGTGGTGGTCGCATCGCTGCGCGAGGAATCACCAGCGGCGCCGCGTGTGGCGGCGTTGGCTCGGCCGGTTGACCCACGAGACCCGCCTCGGGAGCCGCACCTCGACGCGCGGCGCGCTCTTGAGCTTCGGTCTCGGGCTCGCCGCCGCGGTGCCGCTGGTCTTCCGCGTCTTTCTGCCGCGCTGGACGGCGCGCGTGCGGCGCGCAACCGGTGGCCTGGTGCGGGCGCCGGGACGCTCGCGGCTGCTGATCGAGCGTCGCGAGGGTTCGCCGACGCTCGGCGCGTACCTGGATTCACGCTCGACGAGATGACGGAGATCGTCCGCCGCTCGCTGGTGGACCTCGGCTTACAGCGCGCTTCGCGCCGCTCGTGGTGGTCGTCGGGCACGGCTCCTCCAGCCTCAACAACCCGCACGAGTCCGCGCACGACCGCGGCGCCTGCGGCGGCGGACGCGGTGATCCGAACGCGCGGGCGTTCGCACAGATGGCCAACGACCCGCGCGTGCGTATGCGACTCCGGCGGGAGGGCATCGACGTCCCCGCGACGACGCGCTTCATCGGCGCCTTCCACAACTCGTGCGACGATGCGATCGCGCTGTACGACCTGAGCAGCTGCCGGAGCATCACGGGCCGACCTCGCGCACGTCCGCGCGGTATTCGACGAGGCCCGCATGCGCACCGCCCACGAGCGCTGCCGCCGGTTCGATTCGGCGCCGCTCGGGCTCGCCGGCGCAGGCGCTGGCGCACGTCGAGGCGCGTTGCGAGGACATCGCGCAGCCGCGGCCCGAGTACGGTCATGCCACCAATGCCGTCTGCGTGGATCGGCCGCCGCACGCGCACGCGCGGGTTTCATGGACCGCCGCGCGTTCCTCGTCTCTTACGATCCCGCGGCCGACGACGCGACGGGCACCGTGCTCGCCCGCGTGCTGGCCGGCATCGTACCGGTGGTCGCCGGCATCAACCTCGAATACTATTTCTCGCGCGTCGATCCCGCCGGCTACGGTTGCGGCACCAAGTTGCCGCACAACGTCACTGCGCTCTCGGTGTCATGGACGGCCACGCCAGCGATCTCCGCACCGGTCTGCCCTGGCAGATGGTCGAGATCCACGAGCCCGTGCGCGTGCTGATCGTCGTCGAGGCGACGCCGGATCGCTTGCGGCAGATCGTCGCGGCGAACGACGACCTGGCGCGCCTGCTGCAGAATCGCTGGATCCAAATGGCGGCGTGGAATCCGGCGACCGCCGAGCTGGCGTCGTTCACTCGCCGCGGATTCGTGCTGCACCGCCGCGAAGAGACGGAGCTGCCGCGGGCGGCGTCGTCGCGCGCCTGGTACGGCGGCCGGCGCGGGTTCCTGCCCTACGCGTCTATCCGAGCGTGATGATGGACACACTGACGGTCTCGGGACTCGCCGTGGTGACGGCGCCGGCGTCGCTGCTGGGGGTGCTCGGGGTGACGGGGCTCGCGGGGCGTCCGCTCGGCGAGCGAACGGTGGGCGCGGCGATGCGGCTCGCGCTCGGGGTCGCGGGCGTGGCGCTCCCGGCGATCGCCGCCGCCGAGCTGCACGGCAGCGGCCGGCCGATCCTCGTCGACGGCGGGACCTGGTTCAGCGCACCGGGGTATCGGTTCGAGGTGCGGCTGCTCTTCGACCGGCTGTCGATCGCGTTCGCCGCGCTCACGATCGGCCTCGGCGGCGCGGTCGGGGTGTTCGCCGAGCGCTATCTGCATCGCGAGCCAGGCTACCATCGCTTCTTCTTGCTCCTGGCGTTGTTCATCAGCAGCGGCTCTGCTGACCACGCTCGTGCCGCCACCATCGAGCTTTCGTGTACGCCGGCTGGGAGCTCGTGGGTTTGAGCTCGGCGCTGTTGATCGCGTTCTTCCACGAGCGGCCGGAGCCGGTGCGCAACGGCTTGCGGGCGTTCGTCGTCTACCGCGGGTGCGACGCCGGCCTGCTCGCGGCGGCGGTGCTCGTGCATCACTGGACGGCACGGGCGATCTCACGGTGGTGCTCGGCGCGGGCTCGTGGCCGGGGCGCGGCGTCTCTATCCGGCGCGCAGGTGACGCTCGTCGCCGCCGCGGTGCTGATCGCGGCGATGGGCAAGTCGGCGCAGGTGCCGCTCTCGGGCTGGCTGCCGCGCGCGATGGAAGGGCCGACGCCGTCGAGCGCCATCTTCTACGGCGCGTTGTCGGTGCACGCGGGCGCCTATCTCTTGCTGCGCATCGGGCCGCTCCTCGATCGCGCTCCCGTGGTGGCGGCGCTGGTCGTGGTCGTCGGTCTCGCCACCGCGCTGCACGCCACGCTGGTCGCGCGCGTGCAGACCGACATCAAGTGCGCCTCGCGTACGCCTCGCTCACCCAAGTGGGGATCATCTTCGTCGAGATCGGGTTCGGCCTGCGCTTGTTGGCGCTCGCGCACATCGCGGGACACGCCTGCCTGCGCAGCTCTGCAGTTCCTCCGAACCCCGTCGCTCTTGCACGACTTCCACCAGGTCGAGAACGCCGTGGTGGTCATCTCGTCCGTGCCGGCATCCACCTGGAGCGCGCGATACCCGGCACGCTGCAGCGTCGCTGGTACGTCTGGGCACTCGAACGCGGCGGTCTCGACGCGTGGCTCGATGCCTTCGTGGTGCGCCCGTTCGTGCGGACCGCCGGTGCCTTTGATCGCTTGAGCGGCGCTGGACGGCGCGCCTCGGTCGCAGCGAAGACACCGGAGTGCGCCGTGAACGCCTGGCCGATCCCTCGCGATCACGATGACCGTCGCCCCCTCGCCGGCAGCCTGTTCGCGCCGCCGTCCGCGACGCGCCTGCGGGCACGCCGGCTCGGCGTCGGCGTCACGGCGATCGTCTCTCGCCCTCGCGACGGCGGTGTCGGTGGCGTGGCACGCGTCGAACGGGCTCCCGGTCTGCGATCGGCTCGATCCCGGCACCGCGCTCGGCTGGTCGCCGCTGTTCGTCGTAGACGGCCTGAACGCCATGCTGCTGCCGTTCGCGGCGCTGATCTTCTCTTCGTGCTGCTGGTGCAACCCAACACGCTCGCGATCGAGACGGCGCTCCGGCGGACGTTGCTCGCCGAGGCGACGACGCTGGCGATCTTTCTCGACCTCGAACCTCGTGCTGCTGTCCGTCTTGTGGTGCGTATCGGGCCGCGCAAGGGTGGTACGAGCTGCGACGTCAGGAGGACGGCGGTCGCCGGTGCCGCTCGTGTGTTCGCGAGTTACATGGCGCCGAGCTGCGTCGCGCTCTGCCTCGGCGCCGGACTGCTTCTGTCCGACGTGCCGTGGGCTCGCATGGCCGGTAGCCTGCTGGTCGCGCTTGCGGTGATGGTACGCAAAGGCATCGTGCCGCGCTGCACTCGTGGTTGCCGGAGTTCTTCGCCCACGCGCCCGTGCCGGTGTCGGTGCTGTTCAACGCGCCCGCAGATCGGTGCTTTGGTCGCCGTGAAGGTCGTAGCGCCGGGCGCGCCGAGCTGGGTGGTCGAGATGATCTCGCTCGCCCTCGCTCGCGACCGCGGTCTACGGAGCGATGCTCGCGTCGTGCAGGACGAGGCGCGGCGGGCCTTCGCTTGGCTCTTCCTCAGCCAGTCGGCGCTGATCCTGGTCGGGCTCGAGTCGCATGCGTCGATCGCGCGCGCGGGTGGGCTCTCGGTCTGGATCTCGAGCGGGCTCGCGCTCGCGGGCTTCGGCATTGACGATCGCCGCGCTCGAAGCACGGCGCGGGCCGTTGTCGCCAGCCGCGCTTCGCGGGCGGCCACGAGCGCGAAGCCGCCGCTTGCGGCATGCTTCCTGGTGCTCGGGCTCGCCAGCATCGGCTTTCCGGGGACGCTCGGCTTCGTCGGCCTCGAAGCGCTGGCTCACGGTGTGGTCACGCGACTTCCCGTATCTCGGATTCGCGGTAGTTGGTCGCGGAACGCTCAACGGCAGTCGCCGCGGTGCGCAACCTATTTCATGCTCTTCGCGGGCGGCTCGAGCCGGGGCGATCGTCGCAGAGCCTGTGCAGCCACGGAGCGGCCCGGGCTCGTCGCGCTGGCCGGGGTCTTGATCGTCGGTGGGCTGTTCCTGGGCCGTTCGTGCGCTCGCGGAGCCGTGCCGGGGAGAGCACTCGCGCCGGCGACGCCGACATCGACATCAATGGCGCACGTTCTGAATCGCGTGTCCCATTCCGAGCGCCCTCGGTTCACGAGTCGCCATGACCGGCTTGTCGTTCGCTGCTGAACACCACATTTCCGGGCAACCTGCGCCCGTCACCCGCGCGGAGCGATGCGCATCCTCGCATCCACGACCACCGCCCTCGCCCGGGCGCGAGCAGCTTCACCGGATTCAGGTCGAGCTCCCGTATCTCGGGATCACCTCGACGAGAGCGGAGACGCGCACGAGGAGATCGACCAGGGCCTTCCGATCGCCCGGAGCGGCTCCACGATGCCCCGCGAGCAAACGACCAGCGCGGAGCTTGTCGATCATCTCCTCGGCCTCGACCTCCGTCACCGGAGGGAGGCGGAACACCACGTCGTGGACGAGCTCCGCCAGGACGCCTCCGAGACCGCAGACGACCAACGGCCCGAACGTCGGGTCGGCGGTGACACCGACCAGCATCTCGATGCCTCCGGGCACCTCGCGCGTTGGAGGAGGATGCCGTCGAGGGTGCACCGATGGCGGCCATGCGGGTCGCGAGCGTGCGGGCCGCATCCTCCCGCGTCGGCAGCGAGACTGCAGACCGACGATCACACCACCGACATCGCTCTTGTGGAGGACGCCCGGCGCAATCGCCTTCGCGACGAGCGGATACCCCAGGCGGTCCGCGGCCGCCGCGACGTCCGCCACCGACGTGACCTCGGCGTCGGGCCACCTCGATGCCCCGCGGCACGCAGCACCGTCATGACGTCGCCGACGTCGAGCCAGTTCGGCACCGGCGCGTCCGACCGCGGTCGACGACGGCGCGCACGGCGTCGGCGGCAAATGGCGTCAGCACGTGAGCAATGCCGGTCGGACGTCGCTTCCAGCGCCCATACCGCTCGGCGGCGGCGAGCGCGTAGGCCGCGTTCTCGGGAAACAGGTAGGCCGGAATCCGACCGCGCTGCCCGGAGCCGAGCGCGGTGGGGCACCATCTCGCGACATGAAGACGCTCAGACGGGTTTGTGACCGGGCACGGTACCGGCACCGCGCGCGATCGCCGCCGCCACCTCGTCCACGGGCGTCGAGAGCAGCGGAATGCAGATCACGACCACGGCATCGACGTCGGAATCGCTGCCAACGATCTCCACCGCGCGTGCAAACTGCTCGGGCGTCGCGGAGGCGATCACGTCGACGGGATTGCTCGAGGCCCGCGTGCGGCGGCAGGGAAGGCGGCCAGACGCGCCCGCGTGGCCGCCGTGAGCTCGGGAAGCCGCGAGGCCCTGCGCTTCGCACGCGTCGGCGAACAGGATGCCTGGGCCGCCCGCGTTCGTCACCACACCGACCCGCGGCCCCGCCGGCAGCGGCTGCGTGGCAAGGGAGCGCGGCGACGTCGAAGAGACCCTCGAGCGTGTCGGTGCGGATCACGCCCGCCTGCTCGAAGAGCGCGTCGACCGCGACGTCGACGCGTGGCGAGGGCCGCCGAGTGGCTCGCGGCCGCACGCTGGCCCGCCGACGAGCGACCGGACTTGACCGCGACGATCGGCTTTCACCCGCGCCACCTCCGGCGCGAGCCACGCGAACGTACGCGGATTGCCGAAGCTCTCGAGGTAGAGCGACGACGACCGCGGTGCGCGGGTCCTCCGCCGCAGTACGCGAGCACGTCGTTGCTCGAGACGTCGGCGCGGTTGCCGATCGCGACGAAGCTCGACACGCCGAGACCGTGGCTTTCCCCCATCTCGAGCACCGCGATGCCGAGCGCGCCGCTCTGCGACACGAACGCGACGTTGCCCGCGGGCGGGAACGCGTGGCGCGAAGCTGGCGTTGAGGCGCACGGCCGGATCGGTGTTCACGACGCCGAGACAGTTCGGGCCGACGAGACGCATGCCCGGCGGCTCGCGCCCGCTCGCGCAGTCGGCGCTCGGTGGCGGCACCGTCCGCCGAGAACTCGGCGAAGCCCGCCGAGATCACGACCGCGCCGTGGACACCCGCGCGTGCGCAGTCGGCGATCACGTCCTCGACCTGCGCGCGGCCGGCACCGCGATCAGCGCGCCAGGTCGACCGGCGCGCCGATGCCGACGACGCCGTGGTCATGTGGGAAGTCCCGCGATCTCGGTCGCGTGGGGTTCACCGGGTAGATCGACCCCTGAAAGCCGGCCGCCTTCAGGTTCGCGACCAAGGGTCGCGCCGATGGTTCCCGCACGCCGCGACGCACCGACCACGGCCACCGCCTGCGGCTCCGAGGAAGCGCCCGCATGCTCTCGGTCGCAGCGTGCCGGGCACGCGCGCATGGCTCGCCACGGTGGCTGCCGCGGTCTCGCGGGTCGGGAACGTGACGTGGAAGACGCCCCCGCGATGGAGCGGTGGACCTCGAAGCCGCTCTTGGCGAAGATCCTCGAGCATGCGATTGTTTTCACCCGAGCACGTCCGCCTCGAACTCGGTGATCCCACCGCGCGCGCGATGCGCGCGAGGTGGTCGAGGAGCAGACTCCCGATGCCACGCCCTTGATGACGGTCGAGGACGGCGGAATGCCACCTCGGCAGCGTTCCGGCGCGTTTTGGTCGGTGCAGGAGAAGTATCGACCCACATCGACGATCACGCTCGCGGCCGCCCTCTCGGAGTGTCGCGACCGAGCCCACCGCGTGCACGAAGTCGAGATCGGTGAAGTGGCTGAGCTCGGCCTCCGTCAGGCGCTTCTTCACTGCCGTGGAAGCGGATTGGTAGATCGAACGCGAGGCCGAGCGACTGGAAATGCTCGAGCAATCGATCCCGGTCGTCGGAACGGATGGCGCGAATTTGGATCAGAGCCGCCGTCGCGCAGGATTTCTTCGACGTGATACCGACACGGATCGGCGACCATGCGTGTAGACCCTTACGCCGTTCGGCGTTCGCGACCGGGAGGTTGTCAGAGGTCGGCAGGCGACCTTCTTCAGCAAGCCGATGCAGCGGCTGCCGTACCTCCACTCGTTGTCGTACCAGGCGACGAGCTTGAAGAAGCGCGAGTTGAGCTCGATGCCGGAGCCGCCGTCGAAGACCGAGGACGCGGTGCTGTGGATGAAGTCGGAGGACACCACCTCGTCCTCGGTGTACTCGAGGACGCCCTTCAGGTAGGTCTCCGCGGCCTTCTTCATGGCGGCCTTGATCTGAGCGTACGAGGTGTCCTTCGCCGTCCTGGACGGTCAGGTCGACGACCGAGACCGTCGGCGTCGGCACGCGGAAGGCCATGCCCGTAGAGCTTGCCTTTGACCTCGGCAGCACGATGCGACCGCCCGGCGGCCCCGGTGGTCGACGGAATGATGTTCTGGGCCGCCGCACGGCCGCCCTTCCAGTCCTTCGCTCGACGGACCATCGACGGTCTTCTGGGTCGCCGTATAGGCGTGCACCGTCGTCATCAAACCTTCCCTCGATGCCGAAGCCCTCCCTTCGCAGAGCACGTGCACCACCGGCGCCAGGCAATTGGTGGTGCAGGAGGCATTGAGATCACGATGGTGCGGTTCGCGGGATCGTACGCGTGCTCGTTGACGCCCATGACGATGGTGACGTCTCTCACCCTTGCCAGGCGCGGTGATGATCACCTTCTTGGCACCGGCGCGCGAGGTGGCCTCTCGCCTTCGCGGCGTCGGTGAACAGTCCGGACGCCTTCGATCACGATCTGTACCCCGAGCGCGGCCCACGGGAGCTCGGCCGGCGTCTTGGCGCCGACCACCGCGATCTCGCGGCCGTCGACCACGCAGGACGTCGTCGGCGACCTTGTCGGGAGCGGACTTCTTCGAGCCGACCGCGTACCCGAACCGTCCCTGGGTCGAATCGTACTTGAGCAGGTACGCGAGATTGTCGGGCGGGAACGACGTCGCCGACGGCGACCACGTCGAACCGTGATCCGAGCAGGCCCTGCCTCGACGAGAGCACGGAAGACGAGACGGCCGATGCGGCCGAAACCGTTGATCGCGATCTTCATCACGGAATCCTTCCCTCAGAGCACCAACGGCGGCGGTTCGCTCGCCGTCAGATACTCGAATTGGGCGCGGAACTCGGCGACGCCGAGCCCGGCGGCCGCCGCCATCGCGGCGAGCCCGCGCGCGTCGTCGAAATCGTCACGTCGGACGCGGATCATGAACCGGCGTGCGATCGCGTAGTGGGTGGACGAGACGTCGACCTGGCGCACCTTCGTGCGTCCGGTCTCGGGATCCAGCAGCTGGCGGAACGGGACCGGCACGAAGCGGCCGCCCTGGAGTGACACCATCGCGGCGTTGCCGCCCCGAGCAGGAACTTCGTCGCGCAGTAGCCGAGGTCGCGGCAGTAGGCCATGTCGTACGGGATCGGGTCCATGCAGCGAAGCTCGTAGCCGATGTCGTGGGCGACCAGCGTGGGCTTGATCCCGAGGCGCGCAAGGCGCGCGGACACGGCGCGCTTCAGGAGCTCACCGAGGGCGATCTCGGCGAGACGCACGTGACCGTGCTCGTCGCGTTCGACCGCGTCGAAACGCTCGAGATCGGCGGGATCGAGCGCCAGCGCGACGCCCTCCGCGATGACGGCGACGCCGTCGCGACGCCCCCGAGCCAAACGCTTCAGGATGGCGCCGGCGAGCGTGTCGACCACGGTCGCGAGCTTGACCGGGCCGGCGCCGAACTCCTCCGGGATCAACGTCAGGGTCGCGCCGGCACCCTTGCCGATCCCGAGCGCCAGGTGCCCCGCTTTCCGCCCCATCGCGACGACGAAGTACCAGCGGACCGGTCGTCTCGGCGTCCACCATCAGGCTCTGCACGAGGCCGACCCGTGGTGGCACGCGGTCTGGAAGCCGAACGGTGTCGACGTGCGCGGGCAGGTCGAGATCGTTGTCGATCGTCTTCGGGACGTGCACGACCTGGAGCCGTCCGCGCGCCGTCTCCTCGATCTTCATCGCCGAAAACGCCGTGTCGTCGCCGCCGATGGTGATCAGCCGTGAGACGCCGAGACGCTCCAGGGCCTGGACGGTGGTTTCCAGCAGTCGTGGATCCTTGGTGGGATTCGCACGCGCGATGCCGAGCTGCGAGCCGCCGCGAAAGTGGATGCGACTCACCTCCTCGATCGACAGCGGACGCACGTGGTCGAGGTCGCCGCGCATGAGCCACTCGAACCCGTCCCGGACGCCGAGCACCTCGATGCCTGCGAGGGCGGCCCGAATGGTGGCGGCCCCTATGACGCTGTTGATGCCAGGGGCCGGCCCGCCACCGACGAGGATCGCGAGCTTGTTCCTACGTTTCCATGTCGAGGAGGCCGGATGACGGATTGTGGGGCCGCTCGGCCCGGCGACCGAGCAGAACCCAGGATCCGTGCAGGACTACCCGACGTTGGCAACCTTCTGGTCACGCGAATCGAGCGCGCGCTCGAGCTTCGCGACACGGCGCTCGAGCCGCTTCAGCTGCTCCTCGGTGGCGGCGTGGAACTGGCGAACGACCTTGCGCTCGAGATCACGCACCGCAAGATCGGCCTTGCGCCGGACGACGTCCACTTCCTTCAGGACCTGCGACCGACCCCGCGCCACCAACTTCTCGGCGTCCCCGCGGATCCTTTTGATCACGGCGGAGGGACTCGACAGTGTGCTCCTGGCCATCATGCTCTCCTTTCGCTTGGGCATGGCGCCCATTCCTTCCGGTGATCCAAAGCAGTCGGCGTGCCAGCGCGACCTGCCGACGCACCGGCCGCGAGCCCCAGTCGTGCCGTCGTTTGTCGAAGACCGACAGCAAGTTTCTCGCTGATCGCGCCGATCGATTCCCACGGATGACAATGGCGACGGTCTTCAGTCTCAATCGTGCGAGGCTCCGTGGCTGCTCATCGACCGGCGCTGCCACCCCAACGCATCCTCGTACTTCCCGCTGGGGCTCACGACCCAGGGCATCGTTGAAGCTCGGGACGACGTTCGCGCTTGGCAGGGCGCTTGCAATCTCAACTCGCGACGCCCAGGATCGCGGCGTCCGCGAGAAACCGGGAGCGTGCATCTTCTTCACGGAGCCGCCGTTCAGGAGGGGTCCCATGTCGATCGGCCGAATCTGTTGCCGTAACGTCTGATCCTGTCGACCAGAACGAGAGCGTTCAACGAAGCTGCACGCCGTATGCGGGAGCGCGAGGTCGGCATGCTCGTCGCCGTCGACGACATGGAGCGGCCGGTCGGCGTCCTGACGGCCCACGACCTCGTCGTGCGTGCGCTCGCGGACGGCCCGAATGCGGCAACCATGTTGGTACTGGCCGTCATGACGCCGCATCCGACGGTGATCGCCGAGGAGGCCCCGATCCAATCGGCCGTCTCGGTCATGACGTTCGGGAGCGTGCGGCGACTTCCGGTCGTAGACCAGCCGGCAGGGGTGGATCGGCCTCGTCAGCTTGGACGACGTCACGGTCCAGCTCGCCGAGGAGTTCACCATGATCGGGAAGCTGCTAACGAGAGCCAAATCCCGCATCGCCGCCCCATGCTCGGCACCGAATACGCGCGTCCTGAGCTCGTCGGTCGTGGGCTTGCAATAGGCGCGTGAATCACGAAAGACGGCATGATCGCCCGCGACATGACACCGAGCGTCGACCTCACCAGACATCTGGGGACGGGACCGGTGCGCAATCGTCGGCCCGTCTATGTCGATCTGCTGCCACCCTGCAACGCTGGCGTGCCCGGCTGGCGAGAACGTCCAAGCGTGGCTCGGGTTCGCGCAATCCGGCAGGTTCCGCGAGGCGTGGGAAGCCCTGATCCGCGACAACCCGATGCCGGCCGTGCACGGCCGCGTCTGCTATCACCCCTGCGAGACGAGCTGTAATCGCAAGGAGCTCGACAGCCCCGTTGCGATCCACGCGGTCGAGCGTTTTCTCGGCGATCTCGCCGCCAGCGAGGCATGGCCGATGCCGGCCGGCGCGGCGGCGACCGGCAAGCGCGTGCTGATCGTCGGAGCCGGGCCGAGCGGCCTCTCCGCCGCCTATCACCTGACCCGGTTCGGCCATCAGGTCGAGATTCACGACGCTGGCCCGTTGCCCGGCGGGATGTTGCATTTCGGCATTCCCGCGTATCGCCTGCCGCGTGCAGATCTCATGAAGGAGATCCGGCGCATCGAAGAGATGGGGGTCACGATCGTTCTCGACCACAAGGTCGACGACGTGCTCGCCGAGCAGCAGGACGGTCGCTTCGACGCCGTCTTCTTGGCCATCGGCGCCCATCGCTCCAAACACGTGGACATCCCGGCGCGCGACGCGGTCAAGGTGATCGACGCGGTGTCGATGCTGCGCGACATCGAAACGGGTCAGCCTCCACTGCTCGGCCGTCGCGTCGTGGTGTACGGCGGTGGCAACACCGCGATGGATGCCGCGCGCACGCGCGCCGGCTCGGCGCCGACGACGCGATGATCGTCTATCGCCGCGACCGGGCGCACATGCCCGCTCATGAGTTCGAGGCCGACGAGGCACTGGCGGAAGGCGTCAAGATCAAATGGCTGACCTCGATCAAAGCGATCGACGGCGGCGATCTCACGGTCGAGAGGATGCGGATCGACGAAAACGGGCGGGCGCAGCCGACCGGAGAGATCGAAACGCTGCAGGCCGACGCCGTCGTCCTCGCCGTCGGCCAAGACGCCGACAGCGGATTCCTGCGCTCGATCCCCGAGGTCGTCCATCGCGACGACGGCACCGTCGTCGTCGGTCCCGACATGATGACCGGCCGCCCGGGCATCTTCGCCGGCGGCGACATGGTGCCCGACCAGCGTTCGGTCACGATCGCGACCGGGCACGGCAAGAGGGCGGCCCGCCACATCGATGCTTGGCTTCGCGGCACGAGCTACGCCCGGCCGGCCAAGCATCCGATCATCGCGTTCTCCGGACTCAACCTCCCGATCTTTTCCGACGCCGTGCGCGCCGTCGAGCCGCAATTGCCCGTCGAGGCACGGGAGAGCGGTTTCGACGAGGTGGTCACCGGCCTCCGTGCGAGCCGAGGCGCTGCACGAGGCGAGGCGCTGCCTGTCCTGCGGCAACTGCTTCGAATGCGACCATTGCTTCGCCGCCTGTCCGGAAGACGCGATCGCGAAGCTCGGGCCGGGACGTCGCTATGCGATCACCTACGCACGCTGCACGGGTGCGCCGTGTGCGTGGAGCAATGCCCGTGTCACGCCATGGAGATGGTTGCGGAGCCCGCCTGAAACGGGCGGCGACGGCTCGAGGGATGCGTCGATGAGCACCAGAACGACGATGGACGCGAACACCGCGGTTGCGCACGTCGCGTATCGTGTCAACGAGGTCTGCGCGATCTATCCCATCACGCCCTCCTCCACGATGGCGGAGTTGGCGGATCAATGGTCGGCGGATGGCGTCCGGAACATCTGGGGCACCGTCCCGGTCGTGCAGCAGATGCAGAGCGAGGGCGGCGCCGCCGGCACGGTGCATGGCGCGCTGCAGTCCGGAGCACTGACGACGACGTTCACCGCCTCGCAGGGTCTGCTGCTGATGCTGCCCAACATGCTGAAGATCGCGGGCGAGTTGACCGCGACGGTCTTCCACGTGGCGGCGCGCGCGCTCGCGACGTCCGCGCTGTCGATCTTCGGCGACCATTCCGACGTGATGGCGGCACGCACGACGGGCTTCGCGTTGATCTCATCGGCCAACGTGCAGGAGGCTCACGACACCGCGCTGATCGCTCAGGCCGCGACGCTGCACGCGCGCGTGCCCTTCCTGCACTTCTTCGACGGGTTCCGCACCTCCCACGAGCTGAACACCATCTCGTTGCTCGGCGAGGACGAGATCGCGTCCATGATTCCCCCGCGTTGGTGTACGCCCACCGTGCCCGCGCCTTGAACCCGGAGCACCCTTTCATCCGCGGCACCGCCCACAACCCCGACACGTTCTTTCAGGCCCGCGAAGGCGTGAGCCCGTTTTACGCCGCCGTGCCGGGCATCGTCGCCGACGCCATGCAACGGTTCGCGGCCCTGACGGGACGCCGCTACGAGCTCTTCGAGTACGAAGGCGCGCCCGACGCCGAACGCGTGCTGATCCTGATGGGCTCCGGGGCGGAGACCGCACGCGAGACGGTGAAGGTGCTCACCGCGCGGGGCGAAAAGGTCGGGGTGCTGCAGGTTCGCCTGTATCGTCCGTTTTCGGCGGCCCATCTCCCTGGCCGCTCTGCCTGCCTCGGTCACCGCCGTTGCCGTCCTCGAGCAGACCAAGGAGCCGGGCGCGCCCGGCGAGCCTCTGTATCTCGACGTGGTCACGACCCTCGCCGAAGCGCTCGGTCGCGGCACGCGATCGTCCCTGCCGCGGGTCGTCGGCGGGCGCTACGGCATCGCGTCCAAGAATTTCACGCCGGCGATGGTGAAAGCGGCATTCGACGAGCTCGCGAAGACGGACGGCGATGGACGCTGCGCCGCGCGAGCCGGGTTCACCCTCGGGATCGACGACGACGTCTCGCACACCAGTCTGACCGTCGACCCGACGTTCTCGATCGAGCGCGCCGACGTCACCCGCGCCGTCTTCTATGGCCTCGGCGCGGACGGCACGGTCGGCGCCAACAAGAACACCGTCCAGATCATCGCCGAGGACGCCGGTCTCTGCGCGCAGGGCTATTTCGTCTACGACTCGCACAAATCCGGCGCGCAGACGGTTTCGCACCTCCGCTTCGGCCCGGACCCGATCAAGGCTCCCTACCTCATCGCCGACGCCGGGTTCGTCGCGTGTCACCAGTTCGGGTTTCTCGCCCGCCAGGACGTGCTGAATGTCGCCGCGCATGGCGGCGTCTTCCTCCTGAACAGCCCCTATGGTCCCGACGACGTGTGGGACCAGCTGCCGCGTTCGCTACAGAGCGAGATCGTCGCGAAGCGCCTCCGCTTCTTCGTCATCGATGCGTCCAAGGTCGCCCGCGACGTCGGTCTCGGCGCGCGCACCAATACGGTGCTGCAGACGTGCTTCTTCGCGATCTCCGGCGTGCTGCGGCGCGCGGCAGCCATCGCGCACATCAAGGCGGCGATTCGGAAGAGCTACGGGCGCAAGGGCGACGCCGTGGTCGCGAAGAACTTTGCCGCCGTGGATGGCACGCTGGAGCGCCTGTTCGAGGTCGCGGTTCCCGCAGCCGTGACCGCTCGCCGCGACCGCCCGGCGGTCGTGCCGGCGACGGCGCCCGATTTCGTGCGCCGGGTGACGGCGCCGATGCTCGCGGGTCGCGGCGACGACCTTCCCGTCAGTCTGATTCCGGCCGACGGGACGTTTCCTTCGGGGACGAGTGCCTACGAAAAGCGCAACATCGCCGCCGAGGTTCCCGAGTGGAGGGAGGACCTCTGCATCCAGTGCGGACAGTGCAGCTTCGTTTGTCCACACAGCGTCATTCGTTCGCGCTACTACCACGAGGATCGCTTGGCCGCCGCCCCCGCCTCCTTCAAATCGGCGCCGGTCAATGCCCGCGGCTATCCCGACGCGCGGTTCACGCTGCAGTTCTACGTGGAGGACTGCACGGGCTGCGGTCTCTGCGTCGAAGCCTGCCCCGCGGTGAGCCCGCGCGAGCCGGGCGTGCGGGCGATCAACATGGCCGCCAAGGAGCCGCTCCTCGCCGGCGAACGGAGCAACCTCGCCTTCTTCGAGACCCTGCCGGTCAACGACCGCGCCCGTGTCGACTTCGCGAACGTGCGCGGCGTGCAGTTCCTCGAGCCCCTCTTCGAGTTCTCCGGCGCCTGTGCCGGGTGCGGCGAGACGCCGTACCTGAAGCTCCTCTCGCAACTCTTCGGCGACCGCGCGCAAATCGCCAATGCCACGGGCTGCTCCTCGATCTACGGGGCCAACCTTCCGGTCACACCGTGGACGAAGGACCGGGAAGGCCGTGGGCCGGCATGGTCGAACTCGCTGTTCGAGGACAATGCCGAGTTTGGTCTCGGTTTCCGGCTCGCCGCCGATCAGCACCTCGAGCTGGCGCGGACACTTCTGCGCGGGCTCGCTCCCGTCGTCGGCTCGGAGCTCGTCGAGAGGATTCTCGCGGCGCCACAGATCCACGAATCCGAGATCCGCGCCCAACGGATCCGCGTGGCCGAGCTGAAGACCCGGCTGCTCAACGAGGACAGCGAGACCGCGCGCGCCCTCTTGTCCGTGGTCGATCATCTGGTCCGGCGCAGCATCTGGATCGTCGGCGGCGACGGATGGGCCTACGACATCGGCTACGGCGGCCTCGACCACGTCCTGGCGAGCGGACGCGACGTCAACGTGCTGGTGCTCGACACCGAAGTCTACTCCAACACCGGCGGGCAGGCATCGAAAGCGACGCCGCTCGGCGCGGTGGCCAAGTTCGCGAGTGCCGGCAAGCGGGTGGCACGCAAGGATCTCGCGCTCCAAGCAATCGCGTACGGAAACGTCTACGTCGCGCAGGTCGCCATGGGTGCCAACCCGCAGCACACGCTCGATGCGTTCCGCGAAGCCGAGGCGTATCCGGGGACGTCGCTGATCCTCGCCTACAGTCAGTGCATTGCCCACGGCATCGACATGCGCTTCGGCATGAAGCAGCAGGATCTCGCGGTCGCCTCCGGCTACTGGCCGTTGCTTCGTTACGATCCCGCGATGCGATCGATCGGCGAGAATCCGTTTCGCCTCGACTCGCCCCGTCCGACCATCCCCTTCAAGGACTACGCGTACAACGAGATCCGCTATTCCGCGCTCGCCGGCGTGCGCCCGGAGGAAGCCGCCACGCTGCTCGTGAGGGCCCAAGCCGCCGTCACGGAAAAATACCGGCAGTACGAGGACCTCGCGGCGCTCGACGGCAGCCGCTTCCAGCCGGGCGTCCACCGCCTCGGCGAGCCGGCCTACCTGAAATCGTCCGCGAGGATCGCATGGACCTGACGACGCGCTACATGGGACTCGACCTCGAGAATCCGCTGGTCGCGTCCGCGTCGCCGCTCAATGCCGACGTCGAGTACCTTCGGCGGCTCGAGGATGCCGGCGCCGCGGCCGTGGTGCTCCCCTCGCTGTTCGAAGAGCAGATCGAGGCGGAGGCGGCACGCTACGACCATCTGACAAGCGTCAGTGCCGAGAGCGCTCCCGAGGCGCGCAGCTATTGTGCCGAGCCGGCCGGCTACAGCGTCGGACCGCACGCGTATCTCGACCTCGTGCGACGGGCGAGCACCGCGCTCGACATTCCGGTGATCGCGAGCCTCAACGGCACGACCGACGAGGGCTGGCTCTCCTACGCCAGTGCGATCGAGGCGGCCGGCGCCAAGGGTCTGGAGCTCAACGTCTATTTCATCCCGGCAGATCTGTCGCTCTCCGGGGCAGAGGTCGAGCAGCGGTATCTCGACATCGTGCGGCGTGTACGGGCGACGGTATCGATTCCGATAGCCGTGAAGCTCAATCCCTACTTCAGCGCCGTCGGGAACATGGCGCGGGCACTCGAGGGAGCAGGTGCCGACGCGCTGGTGCTGTTCAACCGCTTCTACCAGCCCGACATCGACCTCGGACGGCTCGAGCTGCTGCTCGATCTGCAGCTCAGCCACCCCAACGAGATTCGCCTGCCGCTGCTCTGGATCGGCCTCCTCTCGGGTCGGGTGCAGGCGTCGCTTGCCGCCACGACGGGCGTCACCACGGCGGACGAGGTCATCAAGTATCTTCTGGTCGGCGCCGACGTGGTGATGACGACGTCCGCACTCCTGCGTCATGGCGCGACGCACATGACCCTCCTGTTGCGCGACCTGGAAGCGTGGCTGTCGGCGCGCCAGTTCTCGTCCGTGCGGCAGATGCGCGGTCTCATGAGCCGACAAAGGTTGCCAGAGGCTCCGGCCTTCGAACGCGCCAACTACATCAAGATCGTCCAGAGCTATCACCGCTGACCTCGCTGCCTCGGGCCTCCTAGGCGGACCTCGCTCGCTGGTAGGCGATTGAGTTGACGGGGCCATGCGAGCTCGATCATTCCTCCAGGAGCGCGAGCGCGTCGTGCATCGGAGCGCTCGAGATGTGCACCAGACCCCCGAAGGGATGCGCCATCTCCTCGATGAGGAAGATCGCCCCGGAGACCGAGAGCGAGCACACCATGAGGGACGCGAGGGCGATGGGATTCCATGGTGCGAACAAGCCGAAACTCCCGAAAATGACGGTCAACCAGAAGACGAGGATCAGCAAGAACGCCGTGGGGAGCGCGCTCCCCGTCTGTTCCCGCAAGAGCCAGCGGGTTTGCGCAAGGTCGCCGCTGATCTGCAGGGCACGGGATTGCAGCGAGCGCTGGGCATCGTCGCGGGCGTGAGCGCGCGGAGCCTCACCTGCACGTCCTCCAGCAGAAGCGTGCCGTTCTTTTCGTCCATCGGCTGCGTCCGCTCGTCGGGCCACGTCGCGGCAATCTGGTGGCGGGTGTAGCGGCGCAGCAGACCGCGCGCCTCCGTTCCGTCGACACCGAGATGCACGAGCTGGCGGTCGAGCAGGATGAGGTCGGCGGCGAACATCTTGAGCTCGCCGTCCTTGACGTCGAACGAGGTCTTGGCCGAGCCGAGCAACAGGCTGATGACGAGCGCGCCGATGGTCGCGATCACGCCCATCCCGAGCTTGACGACGTTCTCCGTCTCGGGGGTCAGATGCTTGTCGGGGAGACGCTGGCGGATGAACATGCCGGCGAACGCACCCGCGAATAAGGATCCGAAGACGAGCGCTCCGATGCTCTACGGCCGTCATCGCGTCAGGGCTTCCCGGCGCGAGATCCGCCCGCCGCCCGGATCGCCGCCGCGACGTCGCTGCTGACCCGCGCGAGCGCGCGGCTGTGCGCGGGCGCCAGCGCATCGAAGTCGGGTGCCTGCACCGGCTCGCGGACGGCGGTCCGGCCGGACCGCGCGTCGCCGCCAGTCGTCTTTCGCACCGACCACATCACGTCCACCTCGACTTCCTTCCCAGGTATCGATGCGACCGCTTTTTCATTGTCCCGTGTGGCGAACCGTTGATCCACATGCACTCAGCCTCAGAACTTCGCGAGGCGCTCGAAGAACCAGAACGCTGCCAGCGTGCCGATGGCGTACGGCGCCGCGTTCAACCCGTAGCGCTCGACGCGAGCCCCGAGCCGGAGCCGCGCGAGCAGCGCCGCCAGGCTCGACACCACCGCCACGAATGCGAGCTGTCCGCACTCGACGCCCACGTTGAACGCGAAGAGTGCCAGCGGGATGTCCCCCTGCGGCAGCCCGATGTCCGACAGTGCGCTCGCGAACCCAAACCCGTGCAGCAGCCCGAACGTGAAGGCCACCACCCAGGGCCATCGCGCGGTGAACCCGATCGCGCCCCGCTCGGAGATGCACGATCTCGGTAGCCAGGAGCAGGATGCTGAGCGCGATGGCCGCCTCGACCGGCGGTCCGGGCACGCGCACGACGCCCAGCGTTGCGAGTGCGAGGGTGATCGAGTGCGCGACCGTGAAGGCGGTGATGGTCAGGAAGAGCACGCGTCGATCTGCGAACGATCAGGATGAGCGCCAGCACGAAGAGGAGATGATCGAAGCCGAAGAGGATGTGCTCGATCCCGTGCGTGAGATAGGCACGCACTACCGTGAACGTTCCGCCGGCGGCCGCGATTTCGACCCACGGCTGCGACGGCCGGACGATCGTGGTCGAGCCCGTACCGTCTCGGAGCGCCACCCGCACCAACACGTCCGTGATGGTGCCCTGCAATCCGGCGAACTCGATGCGCGTCTCCCGGCGAGCCCGTCGTCGCCCGCGTCGAGCACGCGGCGTTCGAGCAACGAATCCGTCAGCTCCTGCACCGTCGGCTCCGCGACGTCGCGCACGCCTTCCGGGAGCTTCAGCACGACCGGCAGGCGCATGCCGGAGAGGACGGGCGTTCGCCAGAGCACCGCGTAGCGGTGCGGCGCCGTTTCCGTGATCTCAAATACGCGGGTCGGACCTCGTGGGCCCGGGCCGGCGACGCGAGAGCCGCGAGGCCGCAGCAGCACGGCGACGAGGACGCGGCTCATGCGGTCCGTCCCACCGGCGACGCCCGGCCGTAGGATGACGGTGCAGCACCAGACGGTGAGGAGCGCGTGGGCTCCAACGGCCGGCCACAGCAGGAAACCGACCGATTCAGCGCGGACGCCGAGGAAGAAGAGATAGAGCGTCGCCAGCATGTTGTAGACGAGCATCGCCCGGAGTGGAGCCCGGTGGCCGATCACGTCATCGTCCGGCCAGCAGGCGATCCCCAGCCCGAGCAACGCGATGCCGGCCAGTCGACTCGTCGCCACGCCCGCTGCCGGAAGGTCTGGCGCCCAGCAGGAGCTGCACGACGAACGGAGGATCGACCACCAAGCCCAGACCGGTGAGCGCCTCGCACCCGGCAGCGACGACCAGCAACCTCTTCCCGTCACTCATTGCGGCACGATCGCCAGTCGAGAAATTTCGCCCGGCGAAAGCGCGGCGAGATCGGTCACGCTCAGGTCCTTCGGCACGACGACCTCGTAACGCGCTCGCATCGCTGCGAACGCCGTCTCTCGGAGCTCGACCGCGCTGCTCCTCGATCCACCCCGTCCTGACAGTCCGGCTGCCACTTCTTCGAGAGCCGGCGCGCGCGCGGGCGTCATCGCGTCGACCCACACGAGATGCCAGCCGTAGCCGGACTCGATCGGGCCGGCCCAGGCACCGGGCGTGAGCTGGAAGACCGCTCGCGCGAAGCCCGGACCGAACGTCTTGGCGACGTCGTCGGGCGCGCGGTCGCCGTAGTAGTCCTGGAACATGAACGGATCGCCGAGCGCGCTCGCGTCCGGCGAATCGCCGGGCTCGGCGGCGAGCGTCCAGGCGCGCGCGCCGCGGCGTCCTCCGCGCCCCCTTCCGCCGGTCGGGAGAGAAGTAGAGATGCCGGAACGTGGCGCGCGCCGGGAGCGTGAAGCGCTCGGCGTTGCTTCTCGAACCACGCGTTGAGCTCGGCGGCCGTGGGCTCGCGCAGTGCCGCCGACGTCCTCGAAGAGAAACTCCATCTTCTGCGCCAGCCGGCGCTGGACGATCGTGTCGTCCCTTGTCGAGGCCGAGCGCCAACGCCTCCCGGTAGAGGATCTCCTCTCGCACGCGCGCATCGACGAGCGTCCGCATCTCGTCCGGAGACGGCGCGGCCCGACCCTGCGCGACCCACGCGAGGCCGATCTGCCGGAGATCGTTCGACGTCAGCTCGATGCGATCGGCGCGCACGCCCGGACCGGCGTACCGCACCCGGACGTCGTGATAGCGACGAACAACGCGAGGCCGAGCAGCAGGAACTGCGGCAGCGGCTCTCGCAGCCAGCGCTGCACCGCGACGCTCATCGGGAGCCGCTCCCAATGGTTGCAGCTCCGCGACCGCCGGGATCATCTCGTAGTTGGCGTAGCCGAACTCGTTGCTGCGCGCGGCGACATACTTGTCGCCGTTCTTGTAGACGGCGATCTCGATCGGCGTGCCGGCGAGATCGGTGACGATCTGCCCGTTCTGGATGTTGTAGGTGCGCGTCGTGCCGAGGTAGCTGGCCTCGAACGCGTCGCCGCGTCAGGCTCTGCAGCGCCACGTCTCCGCCGCACGTAGCGCACCTGGAACTGGCCCTGGTTCGCCGGGAAGCGCTGGGTGATGTAACCCGGGATCCGCGGGCGTGAGCGGCTGCGCCGTCGGCCGCCCTTGCCGAGAGCGCCGTAGATGATCTTGTACTTCTCGCCCGTCACCGTGTTCTGCAACCAGACGGACTTCTCGACGATCAGCGCCTTCAGCTGCGCGTCGGTCGAGCGCCGCGCCGCCCTGCTTGGTCAACTCGGCGACCGTGAGGCCGCGCGGGGCCGTCTTCCGCGCCTCGGCGCTCGGCGTGTACCAGATGGGCGAGCTCCAGGCGCGCTCCTGGAGCGTCGGCGGCCACGACGTCGGGCGGCGCGATGCCGAGCTGCTTCGCCTGGATGGTCGTCCAGCGCGGCGTCGGGATCTCGAGCACGCGGGCGTAGTAGAAGGCGTGCAGGCTCGGATCGAACTCGGGATCGGTCCACACCGTCTTCAGTTCCACCGACGCCGATCGAATTCGTGTAGGTGGCGTTCGCGATGTCGACCGTGCTGCCGATCGGCGGCACGACGCCGGTCCACTTGTCGGGCTTGCGGTCGCCCGCCCACGACGACGTCGTAGATCTTCTCGAAGCTCTGGCCGCTCTTCGTCCAGCCCTTGACGATCTGGATGCGGTCGAGATTGCCCGGACGTCGGGTCCTTCACCGCCCACACCACGAACGTCGGGGCCTTGCCCTTGAGCGGCGGCAGATCGCTGCCCATCGGCACGCCCTTCGCGTAGCCCGTCTTCACCCAATCCTTGTCGTTCAACGTGGCGGACGTGTACTCCCAGCCGCCGAAGAGGCGCACCTTGATGTGCGGCCCGCTGACCGCGAAGGTCTCGCGGCGCTGCATGGCCTCGAACAGCGAGGCGCGCGTGTTCTCCTCGGCCCAGACGCCGGTCAAGCCCGGCCGTGCTCTCGATGCGCGCGTCGAACATGCCGCCGACCACGCGTGCCGGACATGCGCGCCTCGGCCGTCCCGTCGGCGAAGGTGTGGCCGCCGAAGAAGTTGTCCTGGCGGTAGGGGACGGCGGTGTTGTGCGAGTCCGACGCGGCGCCGAAGCCGAACTTGAACGGGTTGAAGCCCTTGCTGTCCTCGCAGCGCGAGGCCGTCCTTCAGCGCCTGGCGGGCGTAGCTACCGACGATGTGCGGGATGCGGCCCGGCGGGTTGCCGAGCAGGATCGACATGATCTCGAAGCTCGCGAACTCGTCGGTCGGGCGAGAGCAGCGGGTGGGTCTCGGAGGTGCCCTTCAGCTGCTTCATCTCGATCAGCGGCTCGTTGCGCACGCGCGAGGCGGCGTACGCGGCGTCGATCGGGCGGCCCTTGGTGTCGACCTCGGTCGGGAACATGCGGCCGTCGGAGAGATTGGCGTTGTGCGAGATGGCGAGCAGGTCGTTGCCGGCCTTGCGCTGGCCGTCCATCCAGTTCCAGAGGTCCGCGGGATGCTTCGAGTCGAGCGCGCTGAACGGCATCGGCGGCACCTTGGCGCAGTCCTTGAAGAAGATGTTGCGGTGCAGGTTCATGTTGTTCGGCATCGAGGTCCACTCGTAGGAGCAGAACGCCGTGAACTTCCCCGGCTGGTTCGCCTGCTCGGCGAGCGCGACGTTCCGCTTCCAGACCGCCCCGGCCACCTCGGGGGCCATGAGCGCCTTGACCGGCGGTCCGGCGCCGAGCGTGTTGATCGCGTACAGGGCGACCCGCTCCATCTCTTCCTGCGTCTTGGCCTTCAGGATCGAGCGGCTGCGCCGCGGGGAGCTTGCTGACCGACGGGCCCGGCTCGTTCGCCAGGTTGACCACGCCCGCGTACTCGGAGTGGTCGGTGACGCCCGCCCAGTCGAGCGGCGTGTCGATCTTCACGTCGAAGCCCAGCGGATGCTTGATCGGCTCGCCCTTGGAAGTACTTGTAGGCGTCGCCGGGCGTGGTGAGCATGTTCCCGAGCGCGAACGCATCGAGCGACCAGCTCGTGTGGCACGTCGTCTCGCCGAAGTACGCGTCGCGATCGGGGTTCGGCGCGGCCAGCACTGGAAGCGCGAGGAGACAGGCCCCGCGGCAGCGATTGCCATCGTCCGAATGTTCATACGCATCCGTTGACCTCTTTCTTTTTGCACGATCTTCGCTTGTGCCTCAGAAGGTGAAGGTCACGCCGAGGGGCCGGTCCACGCAGCTGGACGTCGATCTGGTGTTTGTCGCCGCCGGCCCCGTTTTCGTAGTCGACGTCGTAGACTTTGTATCCACGCGAAGAGCGAGGGCTGCGCCGAACCGAGCTTCCGCGGGATGTCCCAGCGAAAGCCGCCGAGCACGGTCCATGCGAGCTGCGAGCCGGCGCCCGAAGCCCCGACGTCGCTGCGCACGACGAAGGACCATTGGTCGGCGAGCCGAATGGCACCGCGGATGCCGAAAAACGGATCGACGAATTCCTGACTGGCGTCGCCGGCTTCGGTCGCCCTCGCCGACCTGCACCCTCGACCCCGGTGAAGGCGTAGGTGTAGCGCGCCCCGGCGAGCGCCTTCGAGGGCGAAGCGCCCGTGCTCGAGGAGGCGATAGGCAGCCCGAGCTCGACCATGGCCATGTCGAAGTCGGCCTCGACGTCGACGTCCACTCGGTCGCGCAGGATTTTCCCGTGGGCATCGTCGTTGATGACGACGCCCATCGCGTCGGTGAAGAGCGCGAGCTTGCCTTTGCGGGCCTCGAAGTGACCCATGCCACCGATGAGATCGCCGGCGCCGAGCAGGTCGAAGCACCTCGCCGAGATCGATGTCGAGATCGGCGCTTGCGATCGCGGACGGTGATGGTCCCATGCCGTCTCGGGAAGCCAGCAGGTAGGGAGTCACTTCGAACTCCCAGCCGCCGTGACGCGGTTCCGCCGCGACAACCCCCTCGTCGGACCGTATCGGCACGGGCCAGCGCGGACCGCGACGAGGATCGCGATCAGCATCAGCCCGGCTCGCACATCGACGGCGGGAACACGGCGGGGTCCTCCAGGGCACATTCACAGCGGTGCCTTCACGACCTGGATACGCGAGCTGGCCCACTCCTTGCAGACCGCTCGGTACCAGCTCGAGCCGCGGAGGGCAGTGGGTGGATGCCGCCCACCTCCGACGTTGGCCGCGGAGCAGCCGGAGCTTTTCGTCTGCGACTGCATCCGTGACGCGGTCATCATCGAGCCCATCGCCATGCCGGCGGCAACGCCGACCGCGGCGGCGGCCGCGCAGCCGCTGCCCGCCGTAGGCAGGCACCGCCATCGGTACCCACCGCCGTAGTACGCGCCGCCGTGGTACCCGCCGCCGTAGGCACCGCCGCCGTGGTACGCGTCATGGTGGTAGGCGTCCTGGCGGCCGTCCTGCCATGTTGTTCTGCACGTTCCCGGCGGCTGTCCTGCTGCTGTTGCCCGTAGCTCTGCCGGTTCCCCTGGTTCGCCCTGCGAGGTCGATTGGCGGGCGGCCTGGCGTCTGAGCGAGAATCCTGCTGCTGGAGTGAGCGGCTGTCTGATCCCTGTTGCGCATTGCTGCCGGAACCGAAGCTGCCACTGCTGGCGCCGCCGTTCCTTTCTGGTATGCTCAGGTGCCGGCTCGCGCCTGCCGCCAGCCGCGCGACCCTCGACGCCGCCAGCCGCGCGGCCTGCCGTAATGTGAGCCGCCGCGCGATGCACCGCCACCGCCGCGCAGCCGCCGCACCGCCGCGCGAGAAGCCGCCGCCACCGCCGCGCGCAGCCGCCGCCGCCGCCGTAGCCGCCACCCCCACCGCCGCGACCACCGCCGCGGGCTTGCGCGAGGCGTTGCGCCGGCAGAACAATGCCAGCAACGACGCGATGCCGCGCCGTGCGCGAAGCCGCGACGAGCCTGAGGCGTCACGGCTTGTCTCCCGTGGACGCGAACCGTACCCGGGATCTCCCGGCGCGGCACGAAGGCGATCTTGGTCGCGCCGGCCGCCGCGCGAACGCGAAGACCGCGTCCGCCGCGTCGGGATTCAGGTCCGATCGCGGAACTGTGCCGAGGCACAGCGGGGGCTTCCCGCTTCGGCGCGGTGGTAGGCGCATCACGATCCGTTGCAGCAGCGGCTGGTCGCCGCGCGCGATCCAGAGCTGCACATCCTCCCCGGTCGCCGTGGAGGACGACGTGAGTCGCAGGTGACGCTCGGCGATCGTCGATTCCTCGACGTAGCGCACCTCGCGCGCCCAACTCTTCACGCCCTTCGCGAGGCGGCCCTGGAAGATCGCCGCCACTGGGGGCGCATGCCGGTACGTCAACGCGTCGTCACGATCGACCCGGAGTTGCGTGGTATTGTCGCGTAGACCTAACCTTCGGGTCGAAGGCGGCGATCTCTGCGTGGCCACGCCGAATACGACGCCCGCCACGGCGCCGTTGGTGGTCGGTCGCTTCGAACCTGAACGGTCGTCGTCGCGCAGCGTGAGCGTGCGGATGCTCGCCGAACTGCGAGCTGCATTACCCCAGTCACGCTGGTCAAAGATACGGCGGCAGGTCGATGGTGACGCTGAATTGCTTTGCTTTCGCCGCGAAGTCGCTGAGACGCTCGCTGCTCTTCATGGCGGTGGCATCGAGAGCCGCCGCCACCTCGGGCCGCGCGCCGGGCTCGCCATCGCGACCACAGCAGTGCGGTCGCCGCGATGGGAGACCAAACGAATCGGAGGAAGATCGTGGATGTGCGTCTGCATTGACGTCCTCCTGCTGCGTGGATGTCATTCCGCGTGCTGCGCGCCGTCGCCGTCGTCACCGATCTGCGTCGGTCTCGTTGCGAGGATCGGCGCTACGCCTGGACGAGCATCTCGGCGAGGAGGTCGAGCAGCGCCTTGCGACTCCCAAAGCGGGCCGTGCGCCCGCTTTCGAGTGCTCCATCCGCCCCTCGAATCTCGTCGACGAGGCTCCTGCGCGCTCGACGAACTGGACGACAAATGCCTTTCCTGAAAGGAAGAAGTGGTCCCGGGAGAATTGCCTCCGCTACCACCCGCTCGTGAGCGCGATTCCTTCGTCGACTTGCGCCGCCATCGGTCCTTGGCAGCGAGGTACCAACCGCGGTCGGCCGAAGCCTGAAGGAGATCCGAAATTCTTCCGAAACGGGGTTCTCCACAGCCCCTGCATCTTGCTCGCACCAGAAAGCTGAAAGTACGTGCGGACTCATGTCCCCTTGCCCGTGACGCGAGAGGATTCGTTAGATGCGACACGGGCTGAAATAGGCGCTCGGCGGCAGCGACTCCGCAGCTCGTCGGATCGGTGGACATCCCACCGTTTCGCATCGACGTAGGAGCCGGGCTGCTGTGGCGCGGCGCCAAATCACTGTCGCTCAGGCCCAAGCCCTGGGCGGTCCTCCTCCATCTGGTGCAACGGCGTGGCCAGCTGGTCAGCCGTGAGGAGCTGCAGGACGCCGTCTGGGCGGACGCCGAGGTCTGTGACGACAACGTCACCCAGTCGATTGCGGCGCTCCGGCGCTGCGCTCGATGACGACGTCCATCGTCCGCGCTTCATCGAGACGGTGCACCGGCGCGGCTATCGCTTCGTCGGAGCGGCGAGCGACCCCGTCGCCGCAGCCTCGGGACCGCCGGCACCTGCGATCGTCAGCCGTGACGCTGAGATCGGGTCACTGCTCGGCCTCCTGCACGAAGCTGCGACCGGGAGCCGCCAGGTGGCGTTCGTCATCGGCGAGCCCGGCATCGGGAAGACCGCGCTCGTCGATGCCTTCCTGTGGCGGGCGGCGCAGCAGAGCGGGCCACACTGGGTCGCGCGCGGCCAGAGCGTGGAGCACTACGGCGAGAGCGAGCCGTTCGGACCGGTGATCGAGGCCCTCGATCGCTTGGCGAGCGGTCCGATGGGAAGTGATGCGCTTCCGACGTTGCGGCGGTCTGCGCCCGTGTTGTGCTCAGAGCTCGCCGCCGCGCGCGCCGAGCGCCATAGCGCGGACAGGCTCCGCGCCCGCCCGGAGTACCGCGCCGATGCTCCGGGAAATCGCTCACCGCGCTCGAGGCACTCACTACCGACCGGACGCTCGTTCTCGTACTCGAGGACCTTCACTGGGCGGACCCCTCGACCGTCGACGTCATCAACGTCCTCGCGCAACGGACCGAGCGCGCGCGACTCCTCATCGTGGCGACGTACCGGCCAGCCGAGGCGGCCGTGCGGAACCATCCGATCGCGCGGCTACGGCCGGCGCTCCAGCACCGAGGCCAATGCGTCCAGATGGCGCTCGAGCCGCTGCCCCGGAAGCGATCCGAGCCTACTTGAGCATCCGCTTCACCGACCTCCCGACGGCCGACGAGATCGCAGCCTGGTTTCACCGACGGACGGAAGGCAACCCCCTCTTCATCGTGGCACTCGGCGACTACCTGAGCGGGCGCGCCGCACTGTCCGGGAACGACGTGCCGTGGTCAGCGGCGCTCGCGGGCGAGCTCGACACCGACATCCCCGAAACCCTGCGCGGGATGCTCGAGGCACAGCTCGACATGCTCGCCCCGGAGAATCGCCGCATGGTCGAGGCCGCGAGCGCGGTCGGAGTAGAGTTCGATGCGCAGTGCGTGGCCGCCGCCTTGGAGGCACGCGTCGAAGAGGCGGACGCGATTCTGAGCGGACTCGCGCGCACGCACGCGTTGTTGGAGGTGGCGGCCGAGCGGGAGTGGCCCGACGGGTCGGCCGGCGGTCGCTACGCGTTCCGGCATGAGCTCTACCGGCAAACGCTCTACGCGCGGCTCTCACCCGCGGTTCTCCGCGGCACCCATCACCGCATCGCACAGCGACTGGAGGCCGGCTTCGGTGAGCAGGTCGCCGCGATCGCCGCCGAGCTCGCCCATCACTGCGAGCGCGGCGGTGATCGGCCCCGGGCGCTCGGCCATCTCCTGCTCGGCGCCGAACGCGCGCTCGAACGGGCCGGTGTGCGCGAGGCGTCGAGCCTGCTGGATACCGCCGAGCAGCTGCTTCGCCCGCTTGCCTGCCTCCGTCGAGCGCGACCGAAACGAGCTCGGCTCTGATGAACCTGCGCGCCGTCGTGCTGAGCGCGATCGGCGGCTACGCCGCCGAGGGCCTGGAGGCGGTTCTGGAGCGCTGCAGGAAGCTGGCCGCAGACCTGAACGACGACGCGCGGCTCTTTTCGGCCGTGCGGGCGCTCTGGTACCTCCACGGGAAGCGAGGTGAGGTCGACGCCACCTGGGCGTTGGTCGACGAGTTGCGCCGCCTCTCGACCCGATTGGATCACCGCCGTAGCGTCCTCGCCGACGTCTCGGCCGGGACGACCGCCCTGTGGGCGGGGAACCTCGAGACCGCGCGGGAGTCTCTCGGAGCGCGTCGAGGCCGAGGTGGTCGGCGGCCGCTTGGCGGAGTTCGAAGGGGCGGCGGACTACGGCGCGGCTCCTCTCATCGAGGGCGTTGTCAAATCTCGCGCATGCGCTCTGGCTGCTCGGAGACCCTGGCCGTGCCCGCGAGGTTCGGCAAGCCTCAGTGGCCGCCGCGGAACGGCTCGAACACCCGCTCACGCTCGCCGTGGTCCTCCAGCACGCGGCGCTCTCGAGCTGGCTCTGCGGCGATGCCGAGGAGGCGGACGCCTTGTGTCGCCGCGGGCTCGAGCTCGGGGCCGAGCACGGCTCTCGAAGAGGCGAGCGATCTCTTCACCCTGTTTCGCGGCGCCGCGCTCGTACAGATGGGGCCGAACCGACGAGGGCCTGCCGCTGGTGCGCGCGGGCTTCGGGAAGTACGCCGCCACGGCGGCACGCCTCGCGTCCCCGATGTTCGCGGCGTTTGCCGCTTCCTGCCTTCAGGCCGGAGCAATCACGGAGGGCCTCGCCGTCGTCGAGCGGGCACTCGATCCCGATCGATCGATGCTCGATCACATGTTCGACGCCGAGCTGTGGCGGCTGAAGGGTGCCCTCCTCCTCGCGCGTGGTGAGCTTTCCTCCGAGCGTCCCAGACACCGGAAACGGACGGGCGAAGACCCGAGGAGAGCCCGCGCCTGTTTCGAGCGGGCGCTCGCCATGAGCCGACACCAAAATGCCCGAAGCCTCGAGCTCCCGCGCGTCCTCCAGCCTCGCTCTCGCTCCTGCAGCAGCGAGGGGGATTTGAAGGGTGCGCGTCATTTGCTCACGCCGATCCTGGCGACGTTCGACGGAACCGTCGCCACACCCGACGTCCGCCTTGCGACCCGATTGTTGCGGAGCTCGACAGAGGAGCGTGGGGCGAACTAGCGCCCCTTGCTCTGACCGCTCCTGCTCCGCTCTTCTTTCACGACCGTCGAGCGACGTTTCCAGCACGCTGACCGCAATCGCATGACGGTCTACGCGACGTGCAATCCGCGATCACGCCTGGTGCACCGTCACGCTGACCGGCGCACGGCCTCGTCGACTCGCGCGCCACCTCCGCACGCTCGAGATCGTCGACCTTGCGGAGTGAGCGCGGCGAGCGCCATGCGCAACTCGCCAACCTCGCGTCGCGTCGCAAACGTCCCGCGCAGCACCGGCGCGACGGCCTTGACGGCGCGGCACCTCGAATCCGCCGAGCAATTTCTCGGCACCGTGCTCGAAGTCGTGCAGCGCTCGTTCCGCACGCTTCTGCACGCCGACCCCGACGCGACGCGCGTCCTTGACTCAGGCTTTCGGCCTCGGCACGAGCCCGGTCGACGAGTCCGACGTTCCGGCCGGCGATCTTCGCCATCCTTGTGGGCTTCAGCATGATTGCCACCTCCTCGATGACACCCAGGTGCATTTCGCGTACCGCACGCGACACGCAAAATCGCCAGCGTTTTCCGCGCCCGCGTTCCCGAGCCTTCGCGCCGCTGAGAGAGGATCGGCATGCCTTCTCCTATTCGCGAAGCCTACGAAGCTGGACGGTGGCGAGGTGGGCGACCGGCAAGGCCCAGCAGCAGCGCCCTGTGAGGATCGTGCCGCGCGTCGACGTCAGCCGGCAGGGGCCTTCCCGTCGCCGAGGACTCGAGGCTGATCAACGCCTCGAGCAGATCGCTCCGGGCCAAGATCCCAACCACACGAGCGCCGTCCACGATCGGCAGGGCGCCGATGCGTTCGCGCCGCATCAGGCCCGCGGCCGCCACCACGCTGTCGTGCGGTGTGAGCGTGAAGACGTTCCGCGTCATCACCGACTCGACCGCAACCTGTTTCGGATCGGGAGTCGGATGCGTCGTCGGCTCGACGAGCACCGACGGAAAGGCGTCCCGAAGATCGCGATCGCTGACGACGCCGACCAGACGGCCGTTCGCCAGCACCGGCAACTGGTTGATGCGATGCTCCACCATGACCTCGCGGGCATGCTGGATCGAGTCGAGCGGTTTCACCGACCGCACCGGGTGGTTCATCCACTTCGCGATCTCCATCGCATCCTCCGATCGGTCGCGCGGCGCGTCCGTCGCGGTTTTCAGGCCTCCGCCGGATATCGTCCGGCCGGCGCTTCCGGGGTAACGGCCGCCATGTGCTCGGCCGACCAGCGCAGGAAGTCCTCCTCGGTCACGATGCCGACCAGCGCACCACGCGCATCGACCACCGGCATGCAACCGATCTTCTGTCGGACCATGCGCATGCCGACGTCCGCGGCCGATTCCGCGGCGACGGCGGTGCTGACATGGGTTTCCATGACGTCGGCCACCGCTGTCCAGCCGAGCAGTCGCGTGCGATCGGCCTCGGCGTGCATCGAGAGCGAGCTCGGCGAGGCCGCAAGCAGATCCCGGTGGCTGATCAGCCCGCGCACCCCACCGCGATCGACGACCGGCAGGTGGCGGATGCGGTGCTCGCGCATGGTGCGCCACGCGACGGTGAGAGATCTCTGGGACCGACCGCGATCACGTCCCGCGTCATCAGCTCGCCGACGGTCAGCGCGCCGCGGCGTTTGACCGACGATTCTGGGCGCTCCGCCCGCACTCCCAGATGGTACGCGAGCTCGTCGGCCGCCGCCCGCAGTGCCGCCGGGAGCCGGTCGACGTCCGCGACCAACGTCGCGTCGGCCGTGGCGGTGATCGAGAGCTTCCCGGCATAGCTCAGGATGGCGAAGCCGAGGCCGATACCGGCCGCGAGCGGCACGATGGGGTGCAGGTCCACGATCTTCTTACCGAGGAGCGCGCGCGTCTCGCGCGGTCCCGGCACGTTGGTGCACACCGTGTGCGCGACCGGCCAGAGCTGCGCCACACGCGAGGCAGCGGCGCCAACGCCGTTGGCACGGTGCCGGCAATTCCGAGCGCGAAGTCGAACGCGCGACCCTGCCCCGTTTCCTTGGCGGCCCGCATCTCGGCGGCGATCAGGTGCAGGCGCTCGCACGCGTCGGCGACGTCGAGCGGCAGCGACACGAACATGCCCGACACGCGGTTCCCGAGCGTCAGGTGCTCGTCGTCGCGGCGCACGTTCATGGGGATCAGCGCCCGCGCCCGCCGACCGGCTGCGGTGGCCTCGGCGGGCAAGAAGCGCCGCAAAGCGCCGGCGATGACGGCCAGCGCGACGTCGTTCACCTTGCAGCCTGCCGCGCCTCGCATGGCGAGGAATTCGTCGAGCTCGAACGTTGCCCACACGATCCGGCGGGTGTGCCCGAGGGGCCCGTTGAACGGGAAGGGACGCAGGCGCTCGCGCATCAGATCGAACGTCGCGCCGGCGGCCGCCGCGGTGCTTTGCAGGTCGGCCACCACGCGGCCGGGATGGGCGACCAGTTCCAACGCCCGCCCCACACCGCCCAGCAGATCCTGAGCGCTCGCGGCGAGTGAGCGCGCCGGCGGGACGGGAGGCTCGGCGCCGGGGCGCGGCTCCCAGCCGTCGGTCATGACTTCCAGCACCTGGACCCCGCTGACGCCGTCGATCATGCAGTGGTGGACTTTGGTGAGCAGCGCGGCGCGCCCGTCGGCAAGGCCCTCGAGCAGGTGGCACTCCCAGAGCGGGCGATCGGTCGCCAAGGGCCGCGCGAAGATCTCGTCTACGACGCGCCGGAAGGCCGCCTCGTCGGCCGGCGCCGGGACGAGCGCCCGATGGATGTGTCGGCGCGGATCGAAGTCAGGGTCGTCGCGCCAGTAGGGCGGCGACAGGTCGAGAGTGGACCGCACCGGTACTTGCCGATAGCGCGGCAGCGCCCCCAGACGGGCGCCGAGGACCTCGACCAATTGCTCGAACGACGGCGCCTCCTGCAGCACGGCAAGGGCGCCGACGTGCAGCCGCTCGGTCGGCCGCTCGAGGTAGAGGAAGGACGCGTCGAGCGGCGACAGCCGATCGTGGTCACCGTTCGTGGAGGCGGATCGTGATTGGGTCGCGGGCATTGGCAGCTACCACCTTTCGTCCAGCTGGAACCTGCCGTTGCAAGGCTCCTGCCAGATATCCATGGTTGCAACCATGCGAGCGCATTCCGATATCTGAGACGGATTCGGGTGCCGCTTCGCAGGCGTGCAAAGAATAGGACTACGAGGCGGCGAGCGCCACGAAGTCGCTCTCGGTCAGGATGCCGACCAGACGACCGCCCTCCAAGACCGGGAGACACCCGATCTTGCGCTCGAGCATGGAGCGCGCGGCCTCGGCGAGTGCCGCGTCGGGCGGGACCGTGATCACCTCGGTCGTCATCACTTCCTTCACCCGCAGCATTGCCAGCACCTTCCCCTGCGCCGCCGTTCCGTAGCCGAGCGCCTGGGCCAGTGCGCCGCGAAGCATGTCGCGCTGGCTCACGATCCCGCAGAGCTTCCCGTCCTCGTCGAGGACCGGCAGATGCCGGATGCGCTCGGCACGCATCACGTCGTCGGCCAGCGATAGCTGATCGTTGCGGCCGAGGGTTTTCGGGTTCTCGCTCATCACGTCACGGACTCTGAGATCCTTGGCATCGCCCTTCGCCATCACGAACCCTCCTCGTAAGACGTGTCGGCACGATGCTTGCGATGCGCAAAGGGTACGGAGGGTCGATCATGCGAAAAACGATGCCGGTTCGCGAGTACATGAGCCGCCTGCCCGAGGAGATCGATCGCCACGAGACGCTCGCAGCTGCCGTCGAGCGCATGCATGAGCGTAGCATTCGTCACGTTCCCGTGATGGATGGCCCGCAGGTCTATGGGATCCTCTCGCGGCACGACGCACTCAGCGCCTCGCTGCGCCTCGGCGCGTGCGCCTGGACCGTGGCGGTCGGCGACGTCTGCGAGCGCAGGACCCTGTCGGTGTCGCCGACGACACCCATCCCAGAGGTGGCGCAGCACATGGTCGAACGGGGGTGACCAGCGCGCTCGTCATCGACGAGGGGCTGCTGGTCGGCATCTTCACCAGCGTCGACGCGCTGCGGCTGCTCGCCGATCTTCGAGGCTCGGCCTTCGCCACCGATTCTCGCAATTGAGAATCGCCACCCTGCCCCCTCAGCGGGAAGGAAAGACCGCACGCGGCGCTCATGACTGCACGCCTCCGACGGCTTTCCGGCTCGGCAAAGCGGCTGCTAGCGTAGACTACGGGGGCAATGGCGATGCGCATCGGCGAACCTTGGCGTCCGGGAGCGGCACGAGAGCCGTGGGACGCGATCGTCGTCGGCTCCGGCATCGGTGGGCTCGCGGCCGCGGCGTTGCTCGCCCGCCACGGCAAGCGGCGGGTCTTGGTCCTCGAGCGCCACTACACCGCGGGCGGCTTCACGCACGTGTTCCACCGGCCCGGCTACGAGTGGGACGTGGGTGTGCACTACGTCGGCGACTCCTCCCCGGGTGCTTCCTGCGTCGTCTCTTCGACGACGTGACCGACGGCACGCTCGACTGGGCCGACATGGGCGAGGTCTACGACCGCGTCGTGATGGAGTGGTGAGGTCTACGACTTTCCCCGTGGTCCCGCGACGCTCGAAGCGGCGCTCGGCCTGCTTCCCCGACGCGCGTGCCGCGCTCCACCGGTACTTCGCGCTCGTCGAGGAGACGGTCGACGTCCTCCATGCCCACTTCCAGGCGAAGGCGATGCCGGCGCTGCTCGCGCCGCTCGCCCGCCCCTTCGCGCAGCGCCGTTTCACAGGCTCGCGGCCCGCACGACGCGCGAGGTCCTGGAATCGCTCACGAGCGACCAGCGCCTGATCGGCGTCCTCACCGCGCAGTGGGGCAACTACGGCTTGCCGCCCGCAGCCAGCAGCTTCGCGATGCACGCCCTGGTGGCACAGCACTACTTCGGCGGCGGCGCGTATCCGGTCGGTGGCGCGGCGCGCTATCGCCGCCACCATCCTGCCGGTCATCGCGGCGGCAGGCGGTCGCGTCCTCATCAACGCCGAGGTCTCGGAGATCGTGCTCGCGGGTGGGCGTGCGGTCGGCGTCCGCATGGCGGAGACCGGCGAGGTGATTTCCGCCCCGTTGATCGTGAGCGACGCGGGCGTCGTCAACACCTTCGGCCGCTTGCTCCCCGCCGAGCTTCCAGCGATCGCCGCGATCCGCGCCGAGCTCCGGACGGCGCCGCCGTCGACCGCCCACGTGGCGCTCTACGTGGGGCTCCGCGGCACGGCGCGTGAGCTCGGCCTGCCGCGCACCAACCTCTGGATCCATCCCGACGAGCACCACGAGCGCACCCTGGCTGCGTCCGATCCGTGGGCGCCGCGCCTCGCCTACATTTCGTTCCCCTCGGCGAAAGACCCGGACTCGAGCGCCGCTGTCCCGGCAAGGCGACGATCGAGGTGGCGTCGTTCGTACCCTGGGCGCCGTTCGGGCAGTGGCAAGATACGCGCTGGCACAAGCGCGGGGCGGAGTACGACGTAGGTCAAGTCCGGGCCTCGCGGCGCACGTCTGCTCGCCATGCTCGAGACCCACGTCCCGCAAGTGCGCGGCCGCGTCGACGTGCACGAGCTCTCGACCCGCTCAGCACGCGTCACTTCGCCGCGCATCCCCACGGCGAGATCTATGGTCTCGCCCACGACCCGGAACGCTTCCGGCGTGCCTGGTTGCGCCCGCGGACGCCGGTACACGGTCTCTACCTCACCGGAGCCGATGTCGCGGTAGCGGGGGTCGGCGGCGCGCTCATGGGGGCGGTCATGTGCACCTCGGCGATCCTGCACCGGAACGTCATGGGTCTCGTCGGACGCACCGTACCGAGTCGCTCGGCGGCGTAGCCGAAACGGTCGACGCTGTGGCGAAGAGGGTAGTCTAAGGGCGAACGAAGCGGCGGCAGCGAGGGGGATAGGACGTGGACCTCGGGGGTGTGCGGCGAAAGTATCGACGTAACGCCCGGATCTACGATCGCCTCGTGCGCCGGCCGACGGCGCGCCTGCGAGCGCGAGCCATCCGAGCAGCTCGGGCTCGCGACTGGCGCGAGTGTCGTCGATCTCGGGTGCGGCACCGGCCTCTGCCTCGCCGCGCTCCGGGACGCCGTCGGGCGCAGGGACGGGTCGTCGGCATCGACGCCGAGCCCCGACATGTTGATGCGCGCCCGAGAGAGATCCGGGAGGGGCGGCTGGGACAACGTCACGCTCGTCGAGGCCGACGCGGCGGCGGTCGCGCTCGAGCCGGGAGCCTTCGACGGCGTCCCTCTGCTTCTACACCCATGACATCATGCGCTCGCGGCAGGCGTCGGGCGGGCCGTCGCCGCGCTGCGACCGGGTGGTCGCGTGGTCGCTGCCGGCGCCAAGCTCGCCGCCGGTGCGTGGGGCCATTTGGTGAACTGCGTGACGGTGGCGTACTCACGGACGGCGATCACGAATCTCACGGGTTTCGACCGCCCGTGGACGGTTCTCGAGGAGATCGTCGGCGAGCTCGCGATCGAGAGCCATCTCTGGGATACGGCTCTATCTGGCGCGGGGCGTGAAGCGGGGCGGGTGAGCGAATCGGTGCAGTCGAGGGTGCGCATGGTGAGACGACGACCGATCGAGCTCGGTGCGTCCGCGGACGCACCGCGTTCGCACCTCGCCCGCGTCGAGACCGCGCTTGCGAGCTACGTCGACCCCCAGGTGGTGCGCCATATCCTGAGCGGCGGCGACGTGCCGCTCCTCTCCGGGGTGCGTCGCACCGTCACCTGTCTCTTCGCGGACATCCGGGGTTTCACGCCGCTTTGCGGCCGAGGCCGATCCGGCGCGCGTCGTGGCGCTGCTCGACCGCTTCTTTGCCTCCGCCTGCGAGATCGCGATTCGGCACGGTGGCTCCATCGACAAGCTGATCGGCGACGCCATCATGGTGCTGTTCGGCGTGCCGCAGCGACACCCCGACAGTCGGCGGCGCGCGCTTGCCGCGGCCATTGCCATGGTCGAGGGATTCGATGCCGCGATCGCGGGCGCGATCCCGGCCACGAGGAGGGCGCCGGCCGCGCCTCGGGCTCGGCATCGGCATCGCCACCGGGCCCGTGATCCTCGCCAACGTCGGCTCGACGACGCGGATGGATTACACGGTGGTCGGGGCGACGGTGAGACCTCGCCGCCCGCCTCTGCGCGGAGGCGCGCGCGAGCGAGGTGCTCTGCGATGTCGCGACGGTCCGCGCCGAGACGAAAACGGCGGGCGTGATGATCGTACCGACCGTTCGATCGCTGCGCTTGAAGGGAGTGGCCGGCGCGATGCGCGCGCAATCCTTCCGCGTCGCGGGCCGGATGCGGAGCAGCCTCGCGGCCCGATGATGTCGATCCGGTGTGTGGCATGAAGGTGGCGGCCACGTGCGCACGCACGCGCCGCTACGGTGGTCGCACGTATCGGTTCTGCTCACCGGGATGTCGCGCGCGTTTCATGCGGGACCCCGCAACTTTCCGCGTTGGGTCAGGGTCGCCCTGAGCCTCGCGCCGCAGCCAAGCTCGGACGGGTGGAGATGCGGCTCCTCACCGATCTTCGAGGCTCGGCCTCCGCCACCGATTCTCGCAATTGAGAATCGCCACGCCCTGCCATCCTCAGCGGAAGGAAAGATCGGCACGCGGCCCTCATGACTGCGCGCCTCCGACGGCTTTCCGGCTTGGCACGGCGGCTGCTCGCAAGCTCTGCAAGGAGAACTGGACATGACGGCCATGAACGTCACCGCAACTCCCTCGCATCGCCGCGCCGGCAAGCTCCTCCAGGTCACCCGACGCCGCGTGCTCCGTTGGTTCCGTCCGCCCGAGGCCGAAACGCGCCGGCAACGGCTCATGCCGCACCCGTTTCCGCGCCTCGACGTGGCCGACCCGACCACCGCAAGGAAGCCTCCATGAGCGGCCCGCGTGAGGAGATCCGTTACTACGACCACGTGAACGCCGGCTACGAACAGGTGCGCGATACGCTCAAAGGGACGCGCTCGCCGTGTGTCGAGCGGCAACCAAGACCGCTGCCTCGCGTGCCGAGTCCTGGCGTCCGAGCTCTACGTGAGCATCGGCGGCTTCGAGATCGGCACCGACATCACCATCACGCGTCACCTCGGTCGACGAGCGGCCCGGCGACGTCAAGTCACCGCGCACGACGACGTTCAAGCTCGAATGGGAAGCGGCCAAGCTGCCGCGCCTCTTCCCGTTCATGCACGCGGTGCTCGCCGTCTATCCCCTCACGGCGACCGAGACCCAGCTCGAGCTCTCGACTCGGTACGATCCTCCGTTCGGCGCCGTCGGTGCTGCCGTGGACGCGCTGGTCGGCCATCGCATCGCCGACGCCTGCGTCGATCGCTTCCTCTCGGAGTCGCCGCGCATCTACGGCCGACCTTCGCGGGCTGACCTTCGCGGGCTGACCTGTAGCTTGCGGTGTCACGCCGCTCACAGGTTGTGACGACGGCATTCGCCGGTGGCGTGCATCGTGCTTCCGGGGAACATGTCCCAAGCCGCCGGAAGGAGCTATCGACGATCATGCAAGCACGTCCTCCGTACGACGATCCCGTCATCGTGTACCGCCAGAAGCTCCGCAGCATGCGGGAAGCCGATGGACTTGGTGCGGGTCGACGACACGATCGCCGCACCCATTGCCGGAGGGCAGCCCGCCGGGTTCCTGACCGCGCTGGCGGAGCCCGACGACTGGCGAGACCTCACGCATCTTCAGCGGCTTGCTGATCGCTCCGTATCCGGTGCTGCAGCACCCCGGGGTGCGCCTGATCAGCGGCTTCTACGGTCCGATCGAGCGGATGCTGAAGTCGATGGGCGGCCGGGTCGACTATCTGCCGGCCGATTTCATCGGCTGGGAGCGCTACGCGATGACCGCGCGCCCGCGGGTGGTGGTGTCGGCGCTCGCCCCCATGGACGAGCACGGCTACCTCAACTTCGGCGTGCATGCCGGCGCCACCTTCAACGCCTTTCTCGAGGCCGCGCGCGATCCCGAGCGCCTCGCGATCGGCGAGGTGGTGCGCGACATGCCGCGCGTGCTCGGCCCCTCGGTCGCCATGGCGGGAACCGGGTGGACGTCTCGGAGGTCGATTGCCTGGTAGAGACCGACCGGCCGCTCTTCGCTGCTCCCCGAGATCCCCGTCGCCCCGGAGGATGCGGCCATCGCGCAGCTACGTCGAGGAACAGATCGAAAACGGCGCGACGTTGCAGATCGGCATCGGGGATCCCAACATCGTCGGCGCAGCTGCTTGGCGGACGGCGGTCAAGGGCGACTTCGGCATCCATACCGAGATGATGGTCGACGGCATCATGCGGTTGCACCAGGCGGGCAAGGTGACCAACCACAAGGGCGATTCACGACGGCTTCTCGGTGTGCACCTTCGCCGCCGGCAGCACCGAGCTCTACCGCTGGATCGACCGCAATCCGGAGGTGCGCATGCTCCCGGTCGCTGGAAGTGAACGATCCCGCCGTCATTCGTCGGAACCGCAAGATGGTCAGCATCAACGGCGCGCTCGCGATCGACCTGTCGGGACAGGTGACGGCCGATAGCGATCGGACCCCGGCAATACTCCGGCGTCGGCGGCCACGAGCTCTTCGTGATGGGCGCGCACGACAGTCCGGGCGGCAAGAGCATCATCTGTCTGCACTCGACCGTGCACGTGGCCGGCAAGACGCTGTCGACGATCGTCGCGGGACTGCCGCGCGGAACGCCCGTCAGCACGCCGCGCCAGCACGTGCAGCTCGTCGTCACCGAGTACGGCGTCGCGAACATCGGCATGCTCACCGATGCCGAGCGCAGCGAGGCGTTGATCGCCATCGCGCATCCCGATTTCCAGGCGCGCTGCGCGCCGAGGCCGCCGAGCTCAGCTCGTAGCGGGCCACGGGGCCGAGCGCGTCGCCCACCAATGCGACGTCGTCCGCGCCCACTCGACGATCGTATCCGCGACACCCGGCGCAGAGCGCGGCGAGCTTTTCGAGCGTCCCGGCGCCCGGAGGAACCGACACCTCCAGCAGGCGAAAGCGCACCGACGCGAACACCGCCCACACGACCCAGGACGGCGGCATGTTCCAGGCTGCTCGGCCAGAGATCGAGAAATCAAGGATCGTGGCTCACCTGGTCGACCATCGGGGTGTCGACGACCCCGGCAGCACGAGCCCGACGTGCAACGGTCGGTCGTGGAGCTCGGTCCTGAGCGCCTCGGTGAGGCCGATGAGCGCGAACTTGGACGCGCAATAGCCGCCGAGCGGCGACACGCCGCGCCGGCCGGCGAGGACGCCACGTTGACGATCGCGCCCGCGTTCTGCGCCAGCATGATCAGGAGCGCTTCCTGCATCACGAACAACGCGCCGAAGAGATTGACCCGCAACTATCGCGTCGAGGTCGGCGCCGGTGATCTCGGCGATCGGCGCCGGCAGCAGCACGCCCGCGTTGTTGACGACCACGTCGATGCGGCCGAAGCGGGCTTTCGCCGCCGCGAAGCAGGCGCGCACGTCTTCCCGCTTCGTCACGTCGGCGGGCAGCACTGCCGTCTCGCCGCCGGCGAGCGCGCGCGACCTCCTCGGGGCCGCGCGACGGCGCGCGACACCAGCGCCACGCGAGCGCGCCGGCGGCCGCGAGAGGCGAGCGCGACGGCGCCCGATGCCGCTCGACGCTCCCGTCACGAGCACCGTTTGGTCACGAAAGTCCTGGAACCACGCCATGCCAGTGAGGGGAGTGAGCATACGGCATGCCATGGTACGGGTGGCGCCGGGCGCGACGACGACGCACGCACGCTTCTCACAAACGATACGACCTCACCGTCTCCCTTGCAGGAATGGGAACGATCACGCGCAACCGTGCGTGCCGCCGGGACCGGGTCGGAGCCCGGACTTGGCGCGCTCGTTGCTCTCTCCCAAGGTCGAGGAAGACGCATGGCGAGATCTCCGGGAGAGCGGCTTCACGACGGCGGTCGCGCGACTGGCGGCTGCATGGCACCGGCTGATCGCTGGTCCGAGGACGACGTCCAGAGGCCGATCGTTCCCTCCCGGCGGGGTTCTGCAGCGGCGGCGACTCGTTACCCACGTCGGACGACCGGCAGCTACGTGCGCGGGCGAAGTCGACCGCCATGGTGGCGCTCATGCTCTTCCTGCCGGGCGTCGTCGGCGCGGCGGAGCTTTCCGGTCGCGACGTGATGGCGCGGCATGCTCATGACGCGCGCCCAAGGGAACGAGGACGCGATGAGCGTGCTCTGTCTCTGAGCTGCTCTCGGGCGACGGCAGCCAGGTGACGCGTGCCGTCGCGACCTACCGCAAGCAATGCGGCGACGAGTCGAAGAATCTCGTCGTGTTCCGCGAGCCCGCGGACATCGCGGGAACCGCGGACATCGCGGGAACGCGGTGCTCACCTCGTCGCGCCCGCGAGCGGGCGACGACGTGTGGATGTACCTGCCGGAGCTCGGCCGCGTGCGGCAGGTGAATCCGAACGCTCGCAGCGAAACCTTCATGGGCACCGATTTCACCTACGAGGACCTCGGCGCGGTCTCGATCGACGCCCGCGAGCACCGTCTGACCGCTTTGGGAACGCTCGACGGGGAAAACGTCTACAAAGTGAACAGCACGCCGCGCGGCGCTCGAGTGGGTACGGCAAAGTGGTCACTTCGGGTGAGTCGCAACACGTTCTTGCCCGTGCAGATCGACTACTTCGACGAGCTCGGCGCATTGCTCAGGATCGCGCGCTTCGCGGACGTCAGGATGGTGAAGGGTATCCCGACTCCGTTCAGGATCGACGTCGAGAACGTCCAGACCGGACATCGGGACCCACCTGACCCTGCTCGAAGCCGACTACTATCGCGGGCTCGATTGCGACCTCTTCACCGAACGGCATCTCACGCGTGGGCCGTGACGGTCGCCACTCCGACCCGGCCACCTTCACGCTCGGCCGCCTGCGGGCGCTCGCGGTGGTCGCGGTCTTCGCCTTCGCGCTCGGCCTCCGAACGACGGACGCGAGCGCCGCGCCGCTGTTGTGGGCACGAGATGGCTGGCAGGCGGAAGCCGGTGGCTCCCTGGCCGCGTGGCACGTCTTCCGCCTCCACTCCGACACGCCGAGCGAGCGACCGTCGAGCACGCTCGATCTCCACTTCGAGGCCGACCATCGGCGGTGGCTTCGACTCGTCGTCGCGGGGCGGATGGGCTTCGACGGCAAGATCGGCAATCCCGACCGCGGCAACCCGTGGCTCGATCTCGCCGAGGTCTGCCAGGACAAGGATCTCTACCTCGGACTCGACGAGGCGTATCTCGAGGCGAGCTTCCGGAGCGTCGAGCTTCGGGTGAGGAAAGCAGAAGGTCTCGTGGGGTCGGCTCGACGAGCTGCAGCCGACCGACAACCTGAATCCCGAGGACCTCACGGAGGTCCTCTTCCGTCCCGAGTTGGACCGAAAGATCGGCGTCCCGGGAGCGCGTCTGACCTGGTACGCGGGCGCGTGGACGACCGACGCGGTGTGGAATCCGTTCTACACCGCGCTGCGCTTGCCGCACGACCAGGACCGCTGGTTTCCTCCGCTGCTCCAATTCCCCGACCACGCCACCACCCCGCTGGGTACGGTGCCGGTAGAGGCACACTATCCCGACGTCGAGGCCCCACCGCACACGTTGGCGAGCTCGGACGCGGCAATTCGCGTGGGTCGACAGGTCGGCAACGCCGCGATCACGGCGAGCCTGTTCCATGGTTGGGACAAGACGGCGACCTTCGCCGCAGGCGGCACCGCGACGGTCGTGCCGACGGGCGACCCGGCGCTACCGGCGGCGCCGAGCATCGATATCGACATCCGGCCCACACTCCACCGCGTCACGGTCGTCGGCGCGGATCTGGCAGTACCGGTCTGGCTCGCTCGCGCTCCGCGCCGAGGCGCGCCTGGATTCACGGCCGGTTCTTCCCGCTGCGGATCCGCGACCAGATCGCGTACCGATCCGGGATTGGTCACTACGGTCCGAGACACCGTCGGCCGGGTCGCCAGGAGCGGAATCGCCGAAACGGTTGCGCTCCCCTCCCCGCTTCCGAGCTCGAGCGCGACGCGCTGCAATACGGCATCGGCTTCGACTACACGGTGCCCGGAGCGCTCGCGCGCCGGGTGCCAGCACGGTGAGGCGCTCGCCGGAACGTTCCTGCTCTTGCAGCTCATCGAGACCGTCATCTTCGATCACGACGCGCCCTTCCTGGCCGATCAAGTCGAGCACGTGCTCGGCCTGACACTCCGGCAGAGCTTTCGGGACGAGCGCCTGACGACCGAGCTGAAGCTCGCCTACAACCCGAACCACGGCGACTACTACGTCTGGCCGCAGATCACCTACCGGATCGCCGAGAATTGGCACGCGCTCTTCGAAGCCCGAGTGATCGGCGGCGACCCAACCAGACCATCGGCCAGTACCACCGTCACGACGGCATCAAGATCGGTTTGCAGCGATTCTTTTGAGGAGCCGTTCTGCCGTCCGCGCCGTTCGCGAATTTGCGACTGCGGCTCTCGCGGCGTCGCACGCGTGCGAAGCGGGACAGAGCGGATCCAAGACGCTACGACGCCCGCCGATCGTTGGTCGGCGGGTATGCTTGTTGCAGCAGCATTCGGCATGACCTACTCGTATTTCGAGCGGCTTTCCGCTCTCGACGGCAGCTTTCTCGCGATCGAAAACGGTGCCAGCCACATGCACATCGGCTCGGTCGCTCTCTTCGAACGGGGGCCGTTCGGAACGGCCGACGGCGGTGTCGACATCGAGCGCATCCGGAGCTTGATGGAGTCCGAGCTGCACCGGGTGCCGCGCTACCGGCAACGCCTCGCGCACACGCCGATCTTCGCTCAGCCGGTCTGGGTCGACGACCAGCACTTCAACCTCGCCTACCACATCCGGCACACCCACCTTCCGCGGCCGGGCGACGAGCGGCAGCTCAAACGCCTCGCCGCCCGTCTGATGTCGCAGGAGCTCGATCGCGGCAAGCCGCTGTGGGAGATGTGGGTGGTCGAAGGTCTCGACGGACGACCGCTTCGCGATCGTCACCAAGGTGCACCACTGCATGATCGACGGCGTCGGGAGCGTCGCAGTTGACCGGGGCCATGCTGCGTCCGACTCCCGACGTCGAGACGCCCGCCGACCCGCCGCCGCGCTGGATACCGCGGCCCGCGCCCTGCGCCGCTGGAGCTGCTGGCGGCCGAGGTCGGGCATCGCGTGGTCACGTCCGTGAACGGCGCTTGCGCTCCGCCGCGCTCGCGATCCTGAGGCCCTGGGACGCGCTCAGCGGAGCGCGCGAAATGACCGCCGCGCTCGGCGATACCCTCGGCACGGGCTTCCACTCCGCCTCGCCGACGCCGCTCAACGTCGACATCGGACCCCACCGCCGCTTCGATTGGGCGGACGCGGATCTCGAGGCGCTGAAGCGGGTGCGTACGGCGCCACGGCGGGACGGTCAACGACGTCGTGCTGGCGGTCCTGGCGGGAGCGCTGCGCCGATTCCTGCATCGGCCGCGGTCTCGATCCGAATGATCTCGACTTCCGGGTGATGGTGCCGGTGAACGTCCGCGATGCGAGCAGTCGCGACCACGTCGGCAATCGCGTCGCGATGATGGTCGTCCGCTTGCCGCTCGACGAGCCCGATCCGGTGCGACGGCTGCAGCGCACGGTCGCCGAGACCGCGCGGGTCAAGCGCTCGCGGCAAGCCGCCGGCATGCAGCTCATCGAGTCGCTGAGCGACGCCACCTTCCCCGCGCTGATGGTCCAATTGGCGAACCTGACGGCGATGGCCCGTCCCTACAACGTCGTGACGACCAACGTCCCGGGTCCGCCCATTCCCGGTGTACGTCGCGGGCGCGCGCATGCTCTCGTGCTACCCATTGGTGCCCCTGTTCGCGAATCAAGCCCTCGGCATCGCGCTGTTCAGCTATGCGGGCCGACTCCATTGGGGATTCAACGCCGATTGGGACGCGATGCCCGACCTGCACGACTTCGTGCTGGCGGTGGAGCGTGAGCTCGCCATCGTCACCAGCCTCGCGCTGGAGGAAGCCGAGCCGCTGCCGTCGGAGGCCGGGCCCGCCGTGAGCCTCGCCGTGCATTGAAGCTGCCGATGGCGCCGCACCCTGCTTCGCAACCGCACCACTGGGTCAGGTCGGTCTCGGCGGTTCGCGACGCTGGGAATCCAGGCCCTCGGTTTTCTCATCCGCGATACCGCGCGCCTTGCCACGCCTGTCGCTGCACGTTGGCAAGAAAATTGGAAGAGGCTGACACCATGCCGACGACTCCCACATTGTTCCGGAAGATCCTGGTACCGCACGACTTCTCCGAATCCGCCAACCACGCCCTGACGGTGGCCGCGGACCTGGCCGCCAAGCACGGCGGGAAAATCACCGTCCTGCACGTGCTGACCCCCTTCTACATGGGCGCAGGGTACCCGACACAGGCCGAGATCGCCTGACGCCGCCTGCCGAGATCAGCTGCGGACCGACGGGCTCGCCTCGAGCGGCTCGTGCGCGACCGACTCGGTTCGCGCGCACGGCTCGCGATGTGCCAGGTGGCAACCGATGAAGCGTTGCCCGCCATTTTGAAGGCGCGCGAAGTCTGCCGACACGATCGTGATGGCGACCCTCGGGCGGACCGGTCTCGCGCATCTCTTGATCGGCAGCGTCGCCGAGAAGGTGGTTCGACACGCTCCCGTCCCGGTATTGACCGTGCGCGGCACCGACGCCGCGTCGGCGGGAGGAAAGCCACGTGCGTCGCCGCTCACGATGATCAGCCCGACTGCGGCAACGCGACCGACGTCGCCCAGCAGGCGGCTCGGCTCACCGACGGTCGCGCGGTGGCCATCCGCCAGGCGACGAGCCGCGATCTCTCCGGCATCATCGACTTCTTCGAGCGTCTGAGCACGGCGTCGCGCTACTCGCGCCTTCCATCGCCGCAACCGCGCCTACGGCGCGATACGATCGAACGCCTCGTCGCGAACGGACCCGATCGCCTGTCGGTACTGGCACAGCCGGCCGGGTTTTCCGCGACGACCCGGAACGTGGTCGCGGTCGGCGGCTGGGTGTACCTGCCAGACGAGGCGCGCGCGAAATCTCCCGTCGCCGTCGCCGACGCGTGGCAGGGCGTCTTGCTCGGCAGTTACGTCGTGCTGGTGCTGCTGCGCGCGGCCGTGGCGGCCGGCCACCGACGCTTCGCCGCGGAAGTCCTGGGCAGCAACGCGCGCATGCTCGGGCTGCTGCGCGATCTCGGTGCACTAAGCCGCTCACATGCGAGGCCGGTGTGGTGCGGGTCGAGTTCGAGCTGCCCGACGCCGTCACCTGCGCCGGCACGACGCTCCAATGCAACGCGTGACGAAGCTCTTCGAGAAGATCCTCGTGCCGTACGACTTCTCCCGGCGGCGGAAGCGGCGCTGCGCGTCGCCGCGAGCCTGGCCGCGCGGACTCGCGGCACGCTTGCCGTGATCCACGTCATGACGCCGATCCATCCGATCCACGGGGGCCCTCTGCGCCCACCTCTCAAGGACGTTCAATCGGTCGCCCGCGAGCTCGCCCGCCACGTCGCTCGGACGGTGCGGAGCCGGCAGATTCGAGCGGTACGGACACGAGTCGCGGTCGGTCACCCGGTCGCCAGTATCGTGGCGGCAGCCGGTGCGGCGGACTCCATCGTGATGGGAAAGCGCGGCCGCAGCCGCCTGGCACATCTCCTACTCGGCAGCGTCGCCGATGGTGTCGTGCGCATCGCGCCGGTTCCCGTACTGACCGTTCCCATGCCGCGGCCGCTTGGCAGAAAGCGAGCTCCATGACGCCCTTCAAGAACATTCTGGTCCCGATCGACTACTCCGAACCCGCGGATGCGGCGTTGCGAGCTGGGACGGCGCACCTCGCGCGCACGGCGCGCGGAAGTCTCAGGTGGTGCATGCGCTGACGCCGGTCTCACGCCATCGCAGAGCTCCCGATTCTGCCGGTCGATGGGCAATGGATCGACGAGGAACGAGCGGCGGCTCGAGCAGCACGTGCGCCAGCAGCTCGAACCGCACGGCGAGGTTCCCGCCTTCAGCGCCGAGGTCATCCTCGATACGCCGTTCCTCGGCATCGTGCGGGTCGCCGCCGAGCTCAACGTGGACCTCATCGTCATGGGAACACACGGTCGGGCGGGGCTGAAGCGTCTCGTGCTCGGCAGTGGTGGCAGAAAGGGTCGTGCGCTTTGCACCGTGTCCGGTGCTCACAGTGCACGGTGACGTCTCGGCGCGCGCCGCCGCTGACCGACGCCGCGACGCGCCAAGTCGTCGCGACCCGGCCTGGTGAGGTTTGCAGAGCTGATGCACCGGAATCCGATCACGATCGAGGCCGGCGCCACACTCGCCGAAGCGCGCAGCCTCTTCGCGTCGCACAGGATTCGGCATCTGCCGGTCGTACAGAGCGGGAAGCTGGTGGGCATCTTGAGCGATGCCGATCTCGGGCCCCACGTCGGCTATTTCGCCAACACCAAGGTGAACGTCGCGATGACGCCGAACCCGACCACGATCGCGCCCGACGCCAACGTCGCCGTCGCGCGCAGCGCCTGATGCTCGGAGCACAAGGTTCGCGCCTTACCGGTGATCGACGGCGACCGCATCGTCGGCGTGGTGTCGGTGAGCGACGTGCTCGAGGAATACATCCGGGCGGCGCGGCGATGAGCAACAACGCGTGAGAGCGCGCGCGAGCTTCACCATGAAGGCGAACCTGCCGTGACTCCTTGTGACGCCATCGCCGTAGTGATCCGTCGACGACGACGCGTCGTTTCGGAGCGGTCTCGCTGCCAACCTCGCCGACGACGGGCACGTCGTGTTCCAATACGACCATCCCCGCGTCGTACCGCGCGAGCGGGCTGGCAGCAACCCACGTTCTTCTGGCCGACTACGACATGGGCGGTGTCGACGGCATGACGTTTGCCGACCGCGTGCATCGCGCGCGTCCCGAGGTCGCGATCATCCTGATCACTGCCTATTGGACTGCCGAAGTGGAGGCAGCGGTGGCGTCACGCCCCTTCCTGCACCTGTGCCGGAAACCCGTGGACTACGAGGTCCTGCACGACCGGGTGCACGAGCTCGCGGTCAGACCGTAGCTCTCGTCGCCCTGCTGCGAGCGTGGCTTTCCGTTGTCGGCCTCGGAGAAATACGGTAGTTCCCCGAGCCGGCGCTGCCGAAGAAGCGACCAGCTCTCCATGGAAGATGAACCGGACCGTGCACGCGCTACGCGTGCTGCAACTGAACGAGATCCGGATGGCAAGCCATTCCTCGATACCGCCCGTGACGCCATCATCTGCATCGACGGCCGCGCGGCGAGGTGACGCTGTTCAATCGCGCCGCCGAGGCGATTTTCGGATACACCGCGGACCAAGCGCTGGGCCAGAACGTCCGCGATGCTCATGCCGTCTCCCTATCGAAGAGGAGCACGACGGCTATCATCGCGAACTACCACACGACGGGAACGCCGAAAGGCGATTGGCCGCATCCGCGAGGTGCAAGCGCGCCGACAGAATGGCGAGATCTTCCCGATCGAGCTCGGTCTCGGAGGCACGAGTAGCGGACCAAGTCATCTACTCCGCCTTCATCCGCGACGTCAGCGAGCGGCGAGCCATGGAGAACGCCCTCAGCGAAGCGCGCCGTCTCGCCGAGCAACGCGAGCGGCTTGCCGACATCGGCGCCATTACCGCGCGGATCGTGCATGATCTCGGCAATCCGCTCGCTGGGCTGTCCATGCAGGCGCAGCTGATTCACCGGCGGGTCACCTGGGACCCGGAACGTCCCGGCCGCGATCTCTCCGCGCCGGCCGAGAGTGATCGTCACCGAGGTGCGGCGCCTCGACGCGCTGGTCAAGGATTTTCTCGATTTCGCGCGCCAGCAGCGGCTCGACGTGCGGACGATCGCCCTGCCCCTCTTCCTGCAGCAGGTCGTGGATCTGTGGCAACCCGTCGCCGCCGCCCGCGACATCGCGCTCACGCTCGACGTCGCACCGGAGCTGACGGAGGCTGGCGGTGACGCGGACAAGCTGCGTCGAGTGCTCGACAACCTGCTGAAGAATGCCGGTGGAGGCCGTCGACCGAGGTCCTGGTCGCGTCGCGTTGCAAGCAGCGCCGGGCCGACGAGCGCATCCGCATCACGGTGACGGATACTGGACCCGGCGTGCCGGAGAGCGTGGAGCTCTTCAAGCTCTTCGAGACGACCAAACGCGACGGCTCCGGTCTCGGCCTATCGATCTCGAAACAGATCGTGCTCGCCCACGGCGGCAACATCGGCTTCTGAGCGGCTCGCCCCGCATGGCACGGCCTTCCACGTCGACCTCCCCGACCGTGTCGGCGCCGTGTAACGCGATCACCGTCGTCGTGGTCGACGACGACGACTCTTTCCGGAGCGGCGTTGCCGCCAACCTCGAGGACGACGGACACGTCGTCCTCCAATACGAGGACCCACGGGACGTGCCCCCGGCACCCTCGAAGCGGCGCACGTGCTGGTGAGCGACTACCAGATGGCCGACGTCGACGGCATCAACTTCCGCCGACGCGGTCCACACGAAGCGGCCCGATCTCAGCATCGTGCTCACGACCGCGTATTGGACGGTCGACATGGAGGCCGGAGATCGCCGTGCGGCGCGCGTTTCTCCGTCTGTGCCGCAAGCCGCTGGACTACGACGAGCTCCACGATGTGGTGCACGAGCTCGCCAGCCGTTGAGCGCCGGCGAGCGCCTGCAGTCGTCGCCGCCCACTCTTCATCGACACCATACGCGAGCACGTCGTGCGATCGAATGCACGAGGCCGCCGTGCGGAGCGGGGAGCTCGGCTTCAATCCTCTTCGATCGCGTGTGCGCGTGACCGGAACGCACCCCGCGACCGGCGGGGGCTGCGCGAGGCTCACCGGCACCCTGAACTCGAGGCCTACGACGCGTTCCGCCGCGGCCTCCTCCGCCACATCGGCCTCGAGGAGAAGATCCTGCTGCCAGCAGCGCGGCGCCGCCGCGATGGCGAACCGCTCCCGGCGGCGGCGCGTCTCAGGCTCGACCACGGCGCGCTGCGCGCTACTCGTGCCGACGCCGACACTCGCGATCGTCGCCGCCATTCGCGCCATCCTCGCCGAGCACACACCGCATCGAGGAGGCACCCGGCGGAGTGTACGACCTCTGCGAGCAGCTCGCGGGTGCGGCTGACGCCGAGCTGCTCGCCGCGCTGCGTACGGCCCCGGAAGGTGCCGGTCAGTCCGCTGTACTCGGACGGGGAGCTTGTCGTCGCCGCCACCCGCCGCGCGCTGACGTGCGCGCCGGCTACGATCCCCACGCCCTGGGTCTCTGAGAGGAGGTCGGTGAGCCGGGGCTCCCATGTTGAAATTCAGCCGCGCTCCCGTAGACTCGCTCGAGAAAGCCGGCACAGGTCGCCCGGTGGCCGGCCCGAAGGGAGCAGCGTGACACCATCCGACGGTGAGGTGGGAGCGGCGCGGCAGCCCGCGAAAAACGGTCCGAGTCCCTCGACACGGTCGTCATTCGCTTCGCCGGCGACTCGGGTGACGGCATGCAGCTCACCGGCACGCAGTTCACCATCGAATCGGCGCTCGCCGGCAACGACCTCAGCACGCTGCCCGGACTTCCCCGCCGAGATCCGCGCGCCGGCCGGAACGCTCGCCGGCGTCAGCGGGTTTCCAGCTGAACTTCTCGTCCAGCGAGGTCTTCACGCCCGGCGACGCCTGCGACGTGCTGGTCGCGATGAACCCGGCGGCGCTCAAGGTCAACATCGACGACCTGAAGCCGAACGGCATGCTGATCGTCGACCGCGAGCAGTTCAACGATGCAGAATCTCGAAGAAGGCCGAGTATCGCGGCGAACCCGCTCGACGACGGCTCGCTCGACCGCTTCCGCGTCTTCGCGATCGACATCACCAAGCTCACCACCAACGCGCTCATCGACTCGGGGCTTCCGACGACGCGCGATGCTGCGCTGCAAGAACTTCTTCGCGCTCGGCCTGACGTCCTGGATCTTCCACCGTCCGATCGAGCCGACGCTCGAGTGGATCGACGGCCAAGCTTCAAGAAGAGCCCCGAGCTGGCGGCGAGCGCAACACCACGGTGCTGCGGGCGGGCTACAACTTCGGCGAGACCACCGAGCTCTTCCACACCTCCTACGAGGTGCAGCCGGCGACGCATCGCGCCCGGCAAGCTACCGCAACATCACCGGCAACACGCGCGACCGCCCTCGGCTTCGTCGGCGGCGGCGCAGCAGCGCCGGCCGGCCGCTCTTCCTCGGCAGCTACCCGATCACGCCGGCGAGCGACATCCTGCACGAGCTCGCGACGCTACAAGAGCTTCGGCGTCTACACGTTCCAGGCCGAGGACGAGATCGCCGGCGTCGGGCGCGGCGCTCGGCGCGGCGTTCGGCGGCGCGATCGGCGTCACCGCGACCAGCGGCCCCGGCGTGTGCCTCAAGTCGGAGACGATCGGCCTCGCGCGTGATGGTCGAGCTGCCGCTCGTCATCGCCGACATCCAGCGCGGCGGGCCGTCGACCGGCCTGCCGACCAAGACCGAGCAGGCCGATCTCATGCTGGCGATGTTCGGCCGCCACGGCGAGTGCGCCGCTCCCGATGCTGGCGTCGCGCCACGCCCGGCGGATTGCTTCGCGACCGCCTTCGAGGCCGGTGCCGCATCGCGCTCACGCTACATGACGCCGGTCATCCTGCTGTCCGACGGCTACGTCGCCAACGGCGCCGAGCCGTGGCTGATCCCGACGCGCCGCCGAGCTGCCGCAGATCGCGGTCGTACTTGCGCACCGATCCCGACGGGCTACTCAGCCCTACGCTGCGCGACGCGGAGACGCTGGCGCGTCCCTGGGCGGTCCCCGGTACGCCGGGTCTCGAGCATCGCATCGGCGGACTCGAGCGCGAGGACGTCACCGGCAACGTCAGCTACGCGCCCACCAACCACGAGCACATGGTCCGCGTCCGGGCGCGCAAGATCGCGGGCATCGCCGCGCGAGATCCCGCCCACCGAGGTGAACGGACCGCCCGACGGGCGATCTCGCTGATCCTCGGCTGGGGCAGCACGTACGGCGCGATCGCCGGGGCGGTGCGCGAGCTCGGCGCCTCCGGGGCGTCGGTCGCACAGGTGCACCTCCGCCATCTCGCACCCGCTCCCACCCGACCTCGGAGCGATCCTCGCGCCGCTATCGCGCGGGTGCTGGTGCCCGAGATGAATCTCGGCCAGCTGATCCGCCTCATCCGCGCCGAGTACCTGATCGACGCCGTCGGCCTCAACAAGATCCAGGGCCGGCCGTTCAAGGTGAGCGAGATCGTCGCGCGGGCGCGCAAGCTCCTGGAGGAGGTCCGATGAGCGTCCCGCCGGCGACCACGACTCCGCTCACCCGCAAGGACTTCGAGTCCGACCAGGACGTCCGCTGGTGCCCGGGCTGCGGCGACTACGCGATCCTCGCGCAGGTGCAGAAGCGTGCTGCCCGAGCTCGGCATCGCCGCGCGAGAACGCTCGTCTTCGTCTCCGGGATCGGCTGCTCGAGCCGCTTCCCGTACTACGTGAACACCTACGGCTTCCACACCATCCACGGCCGCGCGCCGGCGATCGCCACCGGCCTCGAAGGCGACGCGCCCGGAGCTCTCGGTGTGGGTGGTGACCGGCGACGGCGACGCGCTCTCGATCGGCGGCAACCATCTCATCCACGCGCTGCGCCGCAACGTCGACGTCAACATCCTGCTGTTCAACAACCGCATCTACGGCCTCACCAAGGGCCAGTACTCGCCGACCTCCGAGCTCGGCAAGGTCACCAAGTCGACGCCGGTCGGCTCGGTCGATCACCCGTTCAATCCGATCGCCGTCGCGCTCGGCGCCGAGGCGACGTTCGTCGCGCGCATCGATCGACGTCGAGGCCAAGCACCTCCAGGAGGTGATCCGCCGCGCTCACGCCCACCGCGGGACGGCGTTCGTCGAGATCCTCCAGAACTGCAACATCTTCAACGACGGCGCCTTCGCCGACCTCACCGAGCGCGAGCGCAAAGCCGAGACGCAGCTCGTGCTCGAGCACGGCAAGCCGCTGGTCTTCGGCAAGAACCGCGACAACGGGCATCCGGCTCGGCAGCGGCCTACCGTCCCGGAAGTCGTGATGCTCGGCGACGGAGTCGGCGAATCCGACCTGCTGGTGCACGACGAGCGCGATCCGACCCTCGCCTACTTCCTCTCGCGCATGCAGCCGCCCGACTTCCTGACCCCGATCGGCGTCTTCCGTCAGGTCGCGCGTGCGACCTACGAGGACGCGATGGCCCACTCAGTTCAGCCAGGGCCCGCGCCACCGCCGGACGAGAGGCGACCTCGAGGAGCTCCTCAACCGCGGCGACACCTGGGAAGTGTCGTAGCTCCGCAGTGCCGAGATCTCGCCTTTCACCTCGCTCCGTACCGCCAGGATCTCGCCTTTCACGGACTCGAGCTGCGGGGCGATGCGAGATCGCTCCATCGCCTGCTTCACGGCTTGGTAGATGTTGGCGAGCCATGTCGTCGGGGCTCTAGGCCCCTTCGCGGGTGTGAGTGACGTTCTTCGGGATGGGGCGGGAGGGTTCAGCACCTCGTTCGGGAAGAACTCGACCAGGCGCTCGACGATGTGCTTCACCGAGAAGACGGCGACCGGGTGGCCGTCGTCGTCGAGGATGGGGACGTGACCGAAAGCCGCCGACCGCCATCAGGTTGAGGACGTAGGCCAGCCGGTCGCTCAGCGTGGTGAGGGTCTCGGGGTCGGGCGTCATCACCTCGGCGACGGTGGTGCTCCGCGGCGTCGCGGTCGGCGGCGGCGACCCGGAAGAGCGACGTCGCGCTCGGTGAAGATGCCGAGCAGCTGGCCCTCCTTGCTCGACCAGGACGCAGCCCATGCCGTGCTCCTTCATGAGCGCGCGATGGCGTCGCTGACGGTGGCCGTCGGCCCCACGCACACGGCAGGGTGCGGCTCGCTGTTGCCGATCGGCTCACGGATCAAGTGCTCGTACAGCCGTTGGGGCGCGCTCGCGCGGTCCGGCTACGCTCGCGTGCCAGGTTGCTCGTCGGTGAGCTCGTCGGTGGTGTACATGCGCACCTCCTCCGCGTGTTGCGACGATGGCTGCCGCGCCGCGAGGGGACGCGCAGCGCCACCGGACCTCTTCGGACTACACCCGGCTCTTCATCATGGTCAAACGCCGCGTTCTCACGGCTGCTTCCGTGACAGCTTCGTTCCTACGGGAGCGGCGCCCGTTCCACGCCAGTCATCACCAGCGCAACGGCATCAGCGATGAAAGGTACGGGCTACGGCCGCGCCCGTGCCGTCGAAGTACGTGAGCGCCTTCTCGGTACGCGTCGTTGCCCGATCGTCGCAGCCCATGATGCGACCGGCGAAGTCGTCGGCGAGGATGTGGATGCCGCCCCAGACGCGCGACTGTCCGGCCTGGTCGGCGGCGTCGTAGTACGTCGCCCACTGCAGGGTCAGCGTCCGTGCTCGGCGCCGCTCTCGAACTTGCAGGAATGCGTCCTGCGGCACGACGAACTCGCCGAGGCCGCCCGGGAAGAAGGGCGAGCCGGTGAGGCGGCGTCAGCACCTCGGCCACCGAGCGGCTGTAGGTGCTGTGCCCCGAGGTGTAGCCGGCGAACGCGGCGGCGTGACGAACGTGCTTGCGCTGGTACGGCGACCCATGTCCTCCGCGAGGACCCACTTGACGCCCGCCGGCTGTGCTCGGTCGGACGTCGGACGACGCTGCGCCCGGCCACGCAGGATCGGCGATCCGCTGCCGACGTTGGTCCGCGAGCGCGTCATGCCGCTCGCCCGGCGCGCTCGACTCGGCGAGTGATCACCTCGACGAGCGCCGGGCACGAGCGGCGAGTCCATCGCGGGTGAACGTCAGGCGCGGCCCATTCGGATCGGACGACTGCCCGCGCTCGCCCATGTAGCGAATCATCGAGATCGGGCGCGCCGAGTCGTAGACGCGCTTCGTGCCCCAACAGCCGACCGCGGCGTCGTGCACCGCCCCGTTGACGGCGAAGTAGAGCCTTCACGTCCCACTCGAGATCGTCCACCACCGGACCGCTGCCGCCGATGCGCTTCACGGTGAACGGCGCTGTCGGCGACCTGGTTGGCGAGCACGTTCCAGTGCCCCGGCGGCGTCTCGGAGTTCGGGCCCGTCGGCCCAGAATTCCGCGATGACGCGGCGGAAGTCGCCGCGCCGCACGATCTCCGGCGTGTACGGCTGGCCGGTCACCGGATTGCGCGGATAGCCGTCCGCCGTCGTTGGTGCCGAGCGGATTGTTGCCGAGCGAGGCGGGCGAGATGTCGATCTCCACGCCGGTCGTCCGGGGTCAGCTCGCTCGACGCGCGGATCACGTCCACCGCCGCCTGCTTGAAGCGCGGCGTCGGTCGTCCGGATCGTGCAGCCGCGGCGGCGGCCCGGCAGCAGCGCATGCGAAGTCGGCGGCGAAGGACGACACGCGCGCCCACTGCGGCGCGACGAAGACCTGCACGTTGCCGGGAATCGGAATGCCGTTCTGGCTCGACCATGGTGGTCGAGCGCGAGCGGCTGCCAGCGATTCGGGTCGAGCATCGCGGTGCCCGGCAGCGCGACGATGAGCGGCTCGTTGATCGGCGAGTAGGTGGGATCGGCGTAGTTGCGCCGCCTCGTTGGAGCCGTCGGCGAGCCCGTACGCGATGACGGCGGCCGGCGATGCGGTTCCACGACCGCCGCCGGGCAGCATCGCCCGCTCGCGTCGGTGAAGCTGCTTGTCGTAGCCGAGGCTGAGGACGATGGGCGTCGAGCGCGGCCGCGGATGTGGCCGCGGCTGAGCCGGCGTATGAGGCGATGCACCAGCAACCGATAGCGCCGCGTAGCTGATGGCGGTCGCGCGATCGCCCTCGGGATCCTGGGACGGTGTGCTCGCTCGCTGCTCAGGTAGCCGTCGGCCGACCGCGTCGTAGCGCCGCCCAGGCGTCCCACATCAGCGACCGAGACGTGGAAGAGGTTGCGCGCGTGGACGGGCGGGCGCGGTAGATCAGACGGATCGCCGGCGAGCGAGTTGCTCGTTCCACTGCCGCGCCACGGACTGCGTCGTCGCGGCGGCGCTCGCCGCCGCAGAGCCGTGTTGCCACGCCATCGGCGATAGCGATGGCAGGTGCCCGTGACGAGCCCGTCGGCGCCCTTGACCCGCCGTGCACACCGCGCAGTCGATCTGCGGCGCGAGGCAGCCGCTCAGGCGTCTCCGCCAGTGCGGTCGGCGCACGCGCCGAAACTTCGCGGCGACGTCGAGGCTTTGGCGCATTTCTTGGCGATGCCCCTTGGCGAGACTGGCGACCGTCATGGCGAGCCCGCCGCGCTTGGATCGCTCTCGCGGCAAGCGTCGAGGCCGGCGGCGTCGGTGATCGTTGCCGTCCTTCAAGCCTGCGGCGGCGCGCGTGTTGAATGCCTTCAAGCGCGCCACGAGAAGGCGAGGCCGCGGCGCGCCGTCACCACCGCCTGGCAGCGGGCTTCCCGTCCCTTGTCGTTCGCCTTCCGCGCGACCGCGGCGTCGAGGTCGGGACCGAAGAAGAGGTATTCGGCGTGCGGCGTCAAGCCGCCGCGGCGTGACCGCGGCCGCCGAGGTCAGGACCGAAATCGGGAAGCTCGGTGCAGCGTTTTGCGGCCGCACGCGACGGTCTTCGCCTGCGCCTTCGCCACCCGTCCCGCGGCGTCCGCGCCGAGGCATTGCTGCGCCGACTGACCGGGCGGCAGCTTGCGCGGCCGCCGCCTGCGTGACGCAAGCGATGAGACCCTTGGCTTCGGCTCCGACGACGCCGGCGGCGGCCTTGTTGAGGGCGAGGATGCAGGTCCGCTGCGCTTTCGTCCTGCGGCCCGGCCGCCAACACGCGTACGGTTCCGGAGGACAGGAGGACGAACGTCATCGCTGCGATCAACGGTGTCAAAGCTGGCATACGAATTCTAGTAGGTTGGGTAGGTCGCCGTCTGGCGAGGTGGATTTGCGGATGCAACAACGGGGGCTATTGCTGCTGTACGGCGACTAGTCACCGTCCGATCGCCCTTCAACCAAGCGATCTCAGCGCCGCGGCCCATGCCGCAGCGCCTTGGCGAATGCGCGGGCGACCGCGCGCGCCGCGGCGGGCGTGGGCGCGGGATCGGCGCACCGAGCAGGAGGACGCGCGCCGCCTCTACGGCGGTGAGGTGCACTACGCCGATCGCCTCGCCGGCAGCGTGCTCGACGCGCTCGCCGTCCTCGGTCTGAGCGATCGCACGCTGGTGGTCATCACCGCCGACCACGGCGCGAGGAGCTGACCGCCGGGCGCTCGGCCACGGCCACACCGTGTACGATGAGCTATTGCACGTCCCCCCTCCTCGACCGGTTCTGCTGGCCCGGGAGCTGGTCGCGCCGATGATCCCGAGCTGGCGCACGAGGGCTTCCTACTGCTCCACCAGGTGCTCCGCGACGAACCACACCTGCATCTCATTGGTACGGATCACGTTCGCTGACCAGCAGGTCGTTCGTGCCGTCGTCGCCCTTCGGCCGCCGCGTTGCGCGCCATCGCCCGCGCCTCCTCGAGCACGATCTCGTGGGCGTGCAGCAGCCGCGACAGCTGCACCGCCGCGGGCTCGCGTCCCTTGGGCGGACGCGGAACGAGCGTTCGTCTCGGCGACGTCCGGCCGCCATGGCGATGCTCACGCCGCCGAGGATCATGGATGCGCTCGGCGATCAGGTCCACGAGCTCGGCTCTGCTGCGCGGAAGTGCTGGTCGAACAAGAGGTGCAGCTGGTGAAACGTCGGACCCGACACCTGCCAGTGATGCTTCTTGTACAGGTCACGGAGGGTGATCGTGTCCGCGAGAAGCTGGTTGAGGTTGTCCGCGCTTTCACGCCGCGTCGCCTCCGCGAGCGCGATCGGCATGCGCGAGACCGTCCCGAATGCTTGAATCTCGTGCCCGTGTTGCTTCGTGAGCGCCACCGCGCCCTCGGTCGTCGTCGTCATTGTTCGTCACTCCTGGTTAGTGCTGTGACGTTCGTTCCCGATCACATCGCCATCGATCGGCCCGAAGCGATCGATCGACGTCAGCGCTCTGCTCCCTGGCTGAGCGTCTGCTGAATCAGCTTGGCGCGCTCGCCGTCGACGTTCGTCTTGAGCACGCGTGCCGCCGAGACCGCGGATGCGCGCGAGGATGACGTCCATGTCGCCGACGTCGTCCAGGACGAACAAGGCCGACGTCCCCGGTTGCAGCATCGCTTCGACGTCGCGCACTGAAGTCGTCGCCGATCTCGAGCGTGTGCGCGAAGGCGGTGCCCGCAGTGCCGAGCATCGCACCGACGGCGGCTCCGACCGCCGGTGCCGCGACCACGAGGCCCGCGAGAAAACCCACCGCCGTCATGCCGAAGATGTTGCTGGCGGACGGAAACGCCTCGCGATCGACCGTAAACGAGCCGTCGGAATGCCGCACGACGACCGCCACGTCGAGCAGCGCGAGCGAGGTCGGGGGTCCCAGCCGAGATGGACGATCGTCGTCCTTCACCTGCGCGGCCCGCTGCATGTCGGGATAGCCGATCGCCCAGAGGTGGCTCGTGGATTTCATGATGATGGCTGATCCTCAGCAACCGCTGTGCCGGACCGACACACGTTCCCGATCGAAGAGAAGCGACCGCCGCTCGAGCAGAGCCCTGCCGATAGCTCGGCAGATCTGACGCGCGCTTTGGCGAACGGCCGACGGCCCGCGGCGCCGACCGCGCCGATGCAGGCAGAACGACCGCACCTCCAGCGGCACGGCACTTGCGGCGCGTCCTCGTGACTTCACCGTTCAGCTCATGAAGGACCGCACGTCGCCCATGGTTATCGCCGTCATTTGGCCCCTTTCCGGCTGCGCCATGCGCGCCGTCCGTCAACGTCTTGGGCTCCTTCTTTCCGGCATGGTTGATCTGCATCGTCCTCGGGATCGCGGCCGCGGTCCTCAGCCGCCAGCTGCTGGTCGCGACGACGGGTCGCGCCGTACGTCGGCCCGCCGGCGCTCGTCTACCCGTGCCTCGGCGGCCTCTGGATCCTCGCGACGTGGCTCGCTCGTGTTCGGGAGCTAGGATGAGCGATCGTCGGCGTCTCATCGGAAGAGTCCTGGGGTTGGCGATCGTCGTCGGCGCCGTCACGCTCGCGATCGTCGTCGTCACCCGCGTCGTGCGACACCCGCAGACCGACGACGCCGTCGTCACGGCCGACATCATCGGCGTCGTGCCGCAGGTGAGCGGGACGATCACCGAGCTGCACGTCGCGGACAACCAGCGCGTGAAGCAAGGCGACCTCCTGCTCGTCATCGACCCGCGGCCGTACGAGCTCGCCGTGCAGCGCGCGCGCGCGAGGTCGCGGCGCTCGACGGCGAGATCGGGTCACGGAGCGCCAGCATCGACGGGCCAGCGCTTCGCGGTCGCGGCGGCGAAGGCGTCGGTGCAACGCATGGAGGCACAGCTCAAGAACGCGACCGACAGCCTCAACCGGCTCGAGCCGCTCCTGCCGCGCCAGTTCGTGACGCCCGGACAAGGTGGACCAGGCGCGGACGGCGAAGCTCGCCGCCGCCGCGGCGCTCGACGAGGCACGGCAGAAGATGGACGAGGCCGAGAAGGACGTCGGCGACCTCGAGGCGTTGCATGCGAAGCGAGAGGCCGCGGTCGCGGCGCTCGGCAAGGCCGAGCTCGATCTCGACTTCTGCTACGTGCGCGCGCAGTTCGACGCGCTCGTCGTCAACCTGCACACTGCCATCGGCGCATTCGTCGGCGCCCGGACCCGTACCCGGTCTTCTCGCTCGTCGATACGCGGTCCTGGTACGTGCTCGCCGACTATCGCGAGACCGAGCTCGTCCACATCGCACCCGGAATGGAAGCGGAGGTGTTCGTGCTGACCAACCCGCGCTACCGCTTCCGCGGCACGGTGCAGGGCATCGGCTGGGCGGTGAATCCCGAGGATCAGCCGATCACGCCCGGCGTGCCGCAGATCAAACGCGAGCTCAACTGGGTGCACATCGCGCAACGGTTTCCGGTACGTATCCGCATCGAGAACCCGGACCCGGCGGACGTCTTCCGAGTCGGCGCCTCGGCGGTCGCGATCGTGCGCGGCTGGCCGGCGGGTGCCGCGGTCGCAGCCACGCTAGGAAGCGCCATGCCCGCCGCCGCCGTCTCACTTCCGCTCCGAGCGCACGCGTCGACCGACCGGTTCTGGTTGCTCGACTTTCTCCGCGCGGAGCTGGCGCCCTTTCCCGGCCGTGCCGATCGGCACGTTGCGGGTCGTGATCGCCTGCGCTCGTGGTGCTGGTGCTTTGCATGACGCTGCGGATACCCGAGGCACACCTCGCGGTCTGGGTGGTGACGCGCGTCGCGATGGAGGAATCGAGCGCCTCGCTCCTCACCGGATTGGTGTTCGTCGTCGCGCTCACCGTCGGGATCGCGTTCGCGCTCGTGCTTCTGATCGTCGCGATGGATCAGCCGGCGCTGCGCTTCTGTCTCATCGCGACTCATGGCGGCGCTCGGCTTGTTCCTGCGCCAGACGTTCGTCGTCGGCGCGCTCGGTTTCGTGGTCGGCCTCATCGGCACGGTGATCATGACCGTGCCCGATTTCCTCCCGAATCCGGAGCTCGCCGTACGCGGATGCCTCTGGCTCTGGCCGGTCTTCGCCCTCGGGATCGCGGCGGCGGTTGCGGCGAACCTGCTCATCGCGCCGAGCGATCCCGCGGCGCTGCTCCGCGAGGAGCTCGACGGCGCGCGTGACGCGCCACCGAAGAGGCGCTCCGACGGCGGGCGACCGGCATGACCGCCGGCCGGACGCGACGCCGCGCGATTCGCGCGCGCGGGAGTAGCGCGGTTGCTGCTCCTGCTGAAGAGCGCGGAAGTCGCGCACCGTGTCCCGCAGGCCCACCATCAACGGCAGAGCGCCCTCATCACGGCCACCGACCGACTGGTGAGCGCCGCCGCGGCGCTCGAGCGTCTGCCCGCGAGCCGCCGACCGACGACGAACGTCGACGGCTCGACGCGTCTCGCCGACCGCTGCGCCGAGGTGCGGCAGGCGCTGACGACGGACGCCATGCCCGCGAGCCTCATGCGCACGAGCTCGCGGGCTCCGACGGCCTTGCGCACGGCGACGGCGCGTCGCCCGCATACCCGGTGCTGACGGAGCTCGCGCACGGGCTCGACCTGATCGGGCAGGCCTTCCGGGACGGGAAGCGGCGATGCTCACACGGTCCGTCCAGCGCCGGACGGTCTGTTCGTTCCGGACGCGTTCACCAATCCGGAGTACGTCCGCTATGCGCTGAAGGGCGCACTCGCGGTCCTGATCTGCTACGTGCTGCAGTGCGCGGTCGACTGGCCCGGCATCCGCACCTGCATCATCACCTGCCTGATCGTCGCGCTCGGCAGCGAGGGCGCGACGATTCAGAAGGCAACGCTGCGCATCTCGGGGCGCTCGTCGGCGCCGCCCTGGGCTTCCTCGCGATCCTCTTCCTCGTGCCCAGCATGGAATCGATCACCTCGCTGGTGCTGGTCGTCGCCGCCGGTACCGCGGTCGCCGCCTGGGTCGTGGTCGGCAGTCCCCGCATCGCCTATGCCGGCGTGCAGATCGCCTTTGCGTTCTTCGTCTGCGTCATCCAGGGTTCGAGCCGAGCTGGCACTTCGACACGATCCGCGACCGTCTGATCGGCATTCTCCTCGGCAACACGGTGATCACGCTCGTCTTCCACGTCCGTATGGCCGTTGCGCGGCCTCGGATGCGATGTGGACGAAACTCGGCTTCGGCGCTCCGCGCGATGGCGCAGCTCGCTACGGTGCGTGATCGCGACGACGATGCGTCGCACCGGGCCGACGGTCATCGACGATCTCCGGGCGCAAGCCGCGCGGGACTTCACGACCGCGCAGCAGCTGGCAGATCAGGCCGCGTTCGAGCTCAGCGACGGTCGCAGAGACGGCCGCGCACGATTGCAAGCGGCCGTCGCGGACGCCCAGTCGGTGCTGCTCACGCAGCTGGCGATCGTCGCTCAGCCTGCCCCCGACGTCCGGTCGCTTCGATCGCGCCGTGGCGGAGCGCCTGTCGGCGATCGCCGCACGACGCGGAAAACCGTGGCCGGCGTACTGGTCCCGTCGCCGGCGGGCTCGTCGCGCCGATCGCGCTTCCGCCATTGAACGACGGCGCGGCGCTCTACCGCGAGCTCGTCCCGCGCATCGAGCGGCTCGCGTCGGACGTCGCCGGATGATGCGAAGGACCGTCCGCATGCGGCCCTATGCTCGATTGGTGGTTCTCGCGTCGTCCATGGCGGCGCTCGGCGGGTGCGCCGCGCTCAGACCGCTCGAAAACGCGCCCCCATCGTCGGATCGCCCGTGGGCGGCACCCGATCTGCCGCGCTATTCGGCCGCGCTGGCGGCGCCTCGAGCACGCGCGCGACGCCACCGTCGTGCCGATCGACCCCCAAAAGACGTACGAGCTGAGCGCAGCTGATCGACGTCGCCCAACGCAACAATCCGGAGACCCGCGTGGCGTGGGAGCGGGCCCGTCAAGCCGCCGTCGCCGCCGGCCTGGCCGAGGGCGCGTACTATCCCGCTGCTCGCGCTCGCCGCGACCGGCGCCGTCGCCCACGTGCCGGCGCCGATCCCGCAGACCGTCGTCCCCGGCGGCGTGTTCACCGCCGACACGCACTTCCTCATTCCCGCGCTCAGCCTGGAATGGTTGCTGCTGGACTTCGGACGCCGCGGCGCGCCGTCGATGCGGCGCGCGCACAGGTCATGGAGGCGGTCGCCGGATTCAACGGCAAGCACCAACAGATCGTCTTCGAGGTCATCCGCCAGTTCCACGCCCTGACGGCAGTGCGCGGTAAGGTCGCCGCGCAGCGCGCGCGCTCACCGCCGCGCAGAGCCTCGAGGACGCCGCCACGACCCGCCAGCGGAACGGTCTCGCCACTCTCCCAGAAGTACTGCAAGCGGAAGAGGAGACCGCGCGCGCAACGTACGAGCTGGAAGACGCCGTCGCGGCCGAGCACGACGCACGCATGGCGCTCCTCGAGGCGATCGGCGTGCGCCCGGGCACGCCGATGGACATCGCCGACGTCTCGCAGCAGCCGTTGCCACCCGCGCTCGAGGAATCGGTCGACGAGGCGATCGACCGCGCGCTGACGCAGCGTCCGGACCTCATCGCGCGGCTCGCCGCCGTCCGGGCGAAGGCCGCGGACGTCCGAAAGGCGCGCGCCGACTTCTGGCCGCGCCTCGTGCTCGCACCGCGGTCGCGGCAAACATCGGCGAGCTGAAGGTCGAGGACAGCGCCGTATCAAGGCGTGCACGAGCTCCAGTACGACGCCGGCTTTCGCTTCGAGTGGAACCTGTTCGAAGGCTTCGAGCGGCGGAACAAGGTGTCGCTCGCCGAATCCATGCAGCGCGAGGCGGAGAGACGAGCTCGAGCACGCCCAGGACAAGGCGGTGCGCGAGGTGTGGAAGGCCTACGACGACACGAAGGTCGCGCTCGCGAAGCAGCGTGCCGCCACGGCGCTGCTCGCCGCTTCCGATCGCGCCTGGGCCGCCACCTCGGAGTCGTACCAGCACGGCCTGGCAACCTTCCCCGACGTACGGGAGGCCGAACGGAACCTGGCGAGCGCGCGCACCGTCGACCAGGCGGCGCGTGCCGAGCTCCTCACGCGGGCCGCCGCCTTTGCGCTCAGCACGGGCGACCTCGCGCGCCCGTGAAGCTGCCTACGGCCACGTTAGGCGTTGATCGCATCCGGAATGAGGGTCTAGAATGGCCCCATGGACGACAGCTCGATCGAGCCGATCACGGTTTTCAAGACACGGAGCGCTCAGCTGGTGCGGCGCGCCCGTCAGGAGCGCAAGCCGATTCTCATCACGCAGAACGGAAAGGCCACAGCCGTCTTGCAGGACATCGACAGTTTCCGGAGCAACGCCAGGCGCTCTTGCTGCTGCGGTTCATGGTGCAAGGCGACCAGGAGCTGAAGAGGGGGAAGGCGTTTCGGCGGCGCGTGCGACGCGCTCGCTTGCGTCGCAGGCTCGCCGAGCTGGCGCGTGCGAGTGAGCCGCGACGGTCGAGTGGTCGCCGGTCGCAGTCGCGGATCTCGGAAGACATTCTCGAATTCATTGCCGCAGACGCGAGAGTCCGGAGAGAGCGACGCACCTCTATGGGGGGATGGCTCGCCGAATCGCGCCTCTTGCGACGCATCCTGCGCGGCCGCGTCGTGCCCGAGCTGAAGCGCATCGGGGTCACGGCCTACCGCGAGCTGGTGCGTCGCTCCGTACCGAATCTTCTTCAGGGTCGACTGGTCCGGTGGTTGGAATCGTCGGCGTTCTCGACTGGTCGGAGGACATCGCCGGAGGTGCTCGCGATGCGAGGATGGAAGCGGATGATCGGCGTGACGGTAGAGTCCTTCTGGCCAGATTCTGTGGTAGTGGCGTTGGGCAGTCAGCCCGCCTTCTCCCAGCGTTGCGACCATACCGACCGACGGCTCGAACCACTGCTTCCGCACCGCGCGATATGCCCTCGTCCGCGAAGAACCGGTCGCGACTTCCGGCGTCCGGAAACACGAGCGTGAACACGCGATTGATGCGCGGGCTCGGCCCGAGCAGAGCACGCGTGCGACGACGAAGTCGCAGCCGAACGCGCCGCCGTGGCGCGCCAGGATCGGCGCCATCGCCTCGCGGTACCGGGCGTAGCCGGCATCGTCCGTCACCTCGAGGCCGAACAGGGTCACCTGACGGCGGGCGTCAGCGGCCATGGGCGTATCCGCCGTCGACGGGGAGCGTCGTGCCGGTCACGAATCCCGCGGTCGCCAGGAAGAGCGCCGCCTCGGACGTGTCGGGCACCTCGCCGACCCGTCCGAGCGGATGGATCGCCGCCATCGAATCGGGATTCTCGACGAGCGGCGTCCGGATGATCCCGGGCGCAAGCGTGTTCACGCGAATGTTGTGCCGGGCGAGCTCCGCGGCGAGGGACACCGTGAGCGCGTGGACGCCGCCCTTGCTCGCCATCGCCGCCGACGACCGGCACGCCGGTCATCGCCTGGTCCACGAGCACGGCGCCGACGTTGATGATCGAGCCGCCGCCGCCCGCGATCATGAGCGGGACGATCGCCTGTGTGACGAGGTACGTGCCCTTCACGTTCGTCTCGAAGAAGCGCTCCAGGTCGGCCGCCGTGCTCTCGAGGAACGGCTTCACGGCGAAGATGCCGGCGTTGTTCACCAGCACGTCGACGCCCCCGAGCTGCTCGTGCGCCGCGGCGGCCAGCGCGCGCCCGGTGGCGGGATCGCCGATCTCGCCCGGCACCGCGACGACCCGCTCCGGGTCGAGGCTCCGCCGCGCGCGCTCGAGCTTCTCCTGTTCCGCCCGTTGATCACGAGGCGAGCCCCGCGGGCCAGAAACGCGCGGGCCATGTCGAGCCCGATGCCGCTGCCGGCGCCGGTGATGATCACGCGATCGATGCGATTCGTCATGTGATGCCTCCTTCGACGTCCAGCGGTACCGCCGATCGATCAGAACAAGAAAATCGTATGTAGCCATGGACTCGATAACCTGTGGTTCTGTATCTTCGGTCCGCGTGACCTACGATCAGCTCGTCGCCTTCACGACGGTCGCGGCGGAGGGCACCTTCACGAGCGCCTCGGCGACGCTCCACAAGTCGCAACCGGCGGTGAGCAAGCTCATCCGCAACCTCGAGGGTGAGCTCGGCGTCGTGCTGTTCGACCGCACGCGATACCGCGCGACGCTGACCGACGCCGGGCGCGTCTTCTACGAGCGCGCGGCCGCCGTCATCGAGAGCACGCACGCGCTCCGCGGCTTCGGGCTCGCGCTCGGCGGCAAGGTCGAGCCGATCGTCCGGCTGGCAGTCGAGGCCGTCACCCCGCTCGACCCGATCGTGAGGATCGCTCCGCGACGTCGAGGCGCGCTTCCCGTCCGTCCGGTTCGAGCTCCACACCGAGCGGCTCGCCGGCGCGGCGGAGGCGCTGCACGAGCGGCGCGCCGACGTCGTCGTCGCGACCACCCTCGGCATCGACGCGGCGAAGGTCGACGCGACGCCGTTCGGCCGCGTCGCGCATCGTGGCGGTCGCGCGTGCGACCATCCCGTCGCGAAGCGACGCCCGCCGATCCCGCCGGCGCTCCTCCGCGCGCACGCGCAGATCGTGCTGCGCGACAGCGCGCACGATGCGGCGCCTTCGCTGAACGTCCTCGAGGGAGGCGGCCTGCGCTGGACGGTCGACCGACGTCGGCGCCAAGAAGGATCTGATCGTCGCCGGCATGGGTTGGGGCGGCCTACCTGAGCACGTGGTCGCGGCCGAGCTCGCGGACGGCACGCTGCGCGCGCTCGCCGTCCCCGGCTTCACGGAGGCGATGGACCTCTTCACGATGCGCCGTCGCGACCGCGCGCACGGGTGTCGTAGCCACGGCCCTCTGGGAAGCGCTCGGCCGCGCCGGCACGCGCGTCGGCGCCGGCGCGTACGCGCCGCCCCGGGCGAAGATCGGCCGGACGCTGACGGCCCGTCCACCTTTACGCCGCTCTGGCGAACGCGTGGAAGCGCTACGCGCGCTCCGTGCCCGACGTCGAAGAAGCAGATGCTCTGGGTGACTGGGACGACGTCATTGGATGCCGCGATCGCGTTCATGCGCCGCCTCACATTGAGGGACGTGGCCCGGAACATTACGTGTCCCTTGCTGATCGTCCACGGCGGAGCCAGACCGCCAGATCCCGGTCGATCACGGGCAAAGACCTACGACGCGGCCTGCAATAGCCGGGCGCGGAAGCTCGTCGTCCTCGGCCCCGAGGACGGCGGCGTCGAGCATTGCTCGATCGACAACTTTCCGCTCGTCCGCGATCTCGCCGCCGATTGGATCGCGGACACGCTGGGCATCGCATGAGCTAGGCGCGTGGTCCGCGGCGTTGCGCCGCTGTGGGTCCCTCTACGGCGTGGTGGTCCAGCGCTTGCCGGCCAGTTTGCGAAGTGTCACAATGTGACACATGAAAATCGTGAGCATTCCGCGAGCTCCACGCGCACACCGGATCGCTCGTCGACCTCGCCGCCGAAGGTCACCCCGTGCTGGTGCTGAGGCGAGGCAAACCGGTCGCCGAGCTGGTCCCATCGCGCGCTTCCACGCGCACCCGGACCTTGCCCGACCGGCAGGAGCTCCTCGCACGCTTCCGCGCCTCTCTGGCGACAGCGGTCGATTTCTCGAAGAGGAGCGCTCGTGAGCCTGTACCTGGACACCGCGTACGTCGCAAAGTCGTTACGTGAACGATGCCGGGTGCGGAGGCGGTGCGTGGGCTCGTGCGGGAGCAAAGCGGGCTGACTTCCTCGGCTTGGTGTCGACCGGAGCTCGCTTGCGTGCTGCACCGTCACGTGCGCGAGGGGGACTGACCACGCGCCAGGCCTCGAACCCTCCACGACCTGTTCCTGGAAGACGTGGCGAGTGGTGTCTGGACGCTGCCGCCCGTTTCCAGCGACATCCTCGGGCGAGTCGAGGAAAAGCTCCGCCGGCTACGGCGGGCCGTGTTCCTCCGGGCCGGCGACGCGATCCATCTCACGACCGCCGCCATGGCGGGGTTCAGAGAGGTCTGGAGCAACGACCGACACCTGCTCGCAGCTGCCCGCTCGTTTTCGCTGCGCGGACGTAGCGTGTGACGGAAGGGCGCGAGCCAGGCGCGGGCATCGACATGACATCCGCCTCGGGCTCCGTCGTGAACGGCGAAAGAAGCCGCATCGTGACGGCCATGGCCGGCACGACATAGATCAGCGTCACCGCGACCCACATGATGCACCCGGCGAGCTCCTGGTCGCGCAACGGTGACATGCCGAACGCCCCCGACCCGGACGCGTGGGCGGGATAGACGACGCGTCCGCAGAACACGAGAAATGCGGAGAGCGCATCACAGGGCAATGTCGCCGTGAACAGGTAGAGCGGGATCGACCAGCGCGGCCACGTGAAGCTCGGTGACGGCCGCACCACCGGAGACCAGAACAACAGGCCCGTCGCGAGAAACGTCGCCGCCTGAACGTCGTGCCAGCCGTGCCCATGCAGCGCCAGCGCGAAGACCGCGGGAACGTGCCATGAGATCAGCGCCACGACCGGCGCCAGCCAACAGACGACGGGATGCATGACGACCGCGCGAACCCGTCGTAGCGATCGCCGTCGGACGAGGCGCCGCCACGCCGGCCCGACCGCGCTGCTGGGAATCGCACGGAGAAGAGGCTCGAGCGGTGCAGCGATGAGAATCAAAGGAGGTGCGATCGCCATCAGGAGCACGTGCTGCACCATGTGAACGGACAGCAGCTGGTGATGCAGCGCCGCGAGCGGTGAGCCCAGCGCTACCCACAGGGCAAACAGTCCGAGTGCAAAGGCCGCGAGTCGTCGAAACGCGTGCATGCCGGGACCGGTGCGATCTGGCCTATGGCTCGCCGCGCCGCGGACGCGTCTCGGGACACTGCGAGCGCGACCTCACGGGACGCGTCGCGCGCAGGTGCCTGACCGAGGGATGCAACGTCTTCAGGAACGCGACGAGCGCCGTCGTCTCGTCGGGGCTCAGGTTCTTGGCGTAGGCAGGCATGTTGCCGCCGCCCTGGATCACCTGTCGGATGAGCTGGTCTTCGCGTGAGCCTGACCGCGACGGCGTCGAGTGCCGGGCCACGTTGTCCTCCTTGGTCGCCGAGCGCGTGGCAGTTGTGACACTGCTTGACCTGGAACACGAGCGCGCCTTGCCGCTCGAGCGCCGTGCGCCGGCTCAGGTACGCGGCCGGAATCGGCTCGCCGCTCCACGCGTTCATGGCGGGACTCCAGGGCGCGTGCACGGAGAGACGGGTGAGCGTTCCGAGCGCGACCAGGCCGGCAGCAGAACGGTGATCGCCGCGACCGGCCGCCGCTTCCAGCTCTTCTCGCCTTCACCGGAGACGAACGGCAGCACGAGCAGGAGCCCGATCGCGACCGCCGGCCCGATCAGCAACGCCGGCGTCTCCAGCCAGGGCGGCAACAACGAAAGCACGGCATAGAGCCAGAGGAAGAAGAAATCCGGGCGTGGCGCGGTCTGGATGATCGTCGGATCGGGCTCCCGCCCGGGCCGAACGGACCGAAGATCGCGGCGCACGCCGCGATCGCGAGCAGGACGAACCCGGAGAAGACGATGTCCTTCCATACGGCCGCCGGGACGAACGGAATGCCGTCCGTCGTCGTCAGCTCGTGATACTCCTGCACGTAGCTCTCGCGCCGTACGACCCGACCGGGCATCGGCCACTCGTTGATTCCGAGCGTTCAGCACCAGCAGCACATGGACGGCGACGAACGCGATCAGCAGCCCCGGAATGACGAACACGTGCAGCGCGAAGAAACGCGTGCAGCGTCGCGCCCGCGATGATCGGACCGCCGAGCAGCAGGCTCACGAGCCACGGCCCGGCGATCGGGATGCGGCTCGCGATGGACGCGCCGATCCCGAGTCCCCAGTAGGCGTCCTGGTCGAAGCGCAGCACTTGCCCGGTGAACGCCATCCCGAGCGTCACGAGCAGCAGGACGACGCCGATGATCCAGGTGAGCTCGCGCGGAAACTTGTACGCACCGAACATGAACACCTGCACCATGTGGATGAGCACGATCGCGAGCATGAAGTTCGAGCCCCATCCGTGCAGCGCGCGAATGAACCAGCCGAGCTCGACGTCGTGGTTGAGCCGCTGCAGGCTGTTCCACGCCTCGCCCGCCGACGGCACGTACAGAATCGCGAGCAGGATTCCGGTCACGATCTGCAGCATGAAGACCGTGAGCGCGGCGCTCCCGAACACGTAGAACCAGCTCGCCGTCTGCCGCGGAACGGGGTGCTCGAGGGTCTGGCGAATCGACGACCCGATCCGCAGACGCTCGTCGACCCAGTCGCCGAGGGCCCGGATCAGGCCGGCCACGGCTGCTCCCCGCCGGCGGCTGCGAGACTTCCGGGCGTGGGCATCTCGCCCGCCTTGATCAGGAGATGGCCCGAGTCGATCGCGTAGCGGTATTCGAAGAGACCGCGCTCCGGCGGTCCCGACGCGCGCGATCCGTCCGCGTAGTAGGCCCCGCCGTGACAGGGACACATGAACAGGCCGGACTGCGCGAACCACCGAACCGGGCAGCCGAGATGCGCACAGTTGACGGCGAACACTTGAAAGGTGTCGCCACTCACGTGGCGCACCCAGCACCCGATGCTCGCGGTCTCACCGTCCCACGGACTGACGACCGGGTTTCGATAGGTCGCGAAACGTGTCTCCCCGACGGGGAACTGCTCGACCGGGCCGAGCGATACCCACGACTCGTACCCCGGCCGGCGCTCGCGCGCGACCGGCGACAGCAGATAGCGGACGATCGGCACCGCGAGCACACCGCCGACGAGCGCGTTGAATGCCAACCCGAGCTTGGCCAGGAACGTGCGTCTGCTGACCGTCATCGACGTCGTGCTCATCGTGCTTCCCTCCACGTAGCCAACCACGCGACGACGTCGCTTACGTCTCGTTGCGACAATGGCGTCCCGGGTACGTTGTTTCGCCAATCTGGGGCCCCCAGATCCGGACGGCCGGCGATCACGGTCGTTCGCAAACGCTGATCGCTCACGAGCGCGAGATAGGAACGGTCGACGATCGAGCCGGCCTTCTCGCTTCCGTGTCCGTCGGCGCCGTGACATGACGCGCAGAAGCGCGCGTACACGTCGGCGCCGCGCTTCGCGTCACCGGCAACCGACGCGGCATAGGGCGGCGCTTCCCGTCCCGGCGAGCTCGTCCGCGTCGCGCCCAGCGTGTACGGATCCCGTGAACGATCGCGTCGATCTGCTCCGCGGTCAGCATACCGCCGCTGCTCGCCGCGAACGGCGGCAGCATCGCGGTGCCGGGAACACCCTCGGCGATCACGCGTCGGATCGTGGGATCGTCGGCGATCGCGAGATACACGGGATCGGCAAGGCTGAGCGCGAGCCCGCCGCCACCGTTTGCGCCGTGGCATCCCGCGCAGTTGCTCGCGTAGAGCACGTCGAAGTTCACGACCTTGTTCGGCGCCATCACCTCCGAGTCGGCGGTCGGCCGGCCAGGAGCCGCGTTGCACGCCCACGCCGCGCGGCGACGGCGACGATCAGAAGCGCCCGGTCGTACTCTCACCGGTCCTCCTCGTCGTGCCGGGTCGCCTCGATGCCCACGCGCACCGCGAGCGGCATGGCGCTGCCACGTCGCCACTCGCTCCTGCCGCGCGACGACCGTGCCCCGCCACGATCCCGAACGCCAGCTGTGACAGCGACGAACCACAGCCAGTCGATGTGCGCGTCGAGTACCGGGTTGATGATCCCGAGCGCGGAGCGCAGTAGGCCCGGTCCACACGAGCGGGGCGATGATGCCGCCCAGCAGGATCGGCCGGCGTGGCAGCATCGGTAAGGTCGCCCCGTACAGCAGGCCGACGACGAGCGAGGTGGTCGCGTGGATGGCGACGGCGAGCAGGAACGCCTCGCGAGGTGAAACGCGGCGAGCGCCTCGATGCTCGCGGTCGCGGCCGAGGGAAGAACCCGGCAGCGAGCAGGTTGATCGGGTACCAGACACTGCCCGCGCTCACGAGCCCGTACAGCATCGCGAGCAGCGCCATCGCGACACCGCCGGCAATGCCTCCCTTCAGGCCCGCCGAGACCGGGTAGATCTCGAGGGGCAGCCGCGCGCGCGACAGCTCGCCACCGGTCGTGAACGGCGTCACCACAGCGCCGCATCGTGCGGACCGTCGGGGGTCCCTTCAGCACGGGAATCGACTCACGGTCCTCGATGGGCAACACGTCCCGGAACCAGCCCACGCTCCCAACGATCATGAGGACGATGCCGAGCATCGAGATCGAGGCGCTCGTCACCAATCCGGCGAAGAGCAGCGTGACGGCCGACGCGAGGACGATCGGAAACGCGGTCGGCGCGGGCATCTCCAGCGTCGTCGGTGCGCCCGCCTGGCTCACATTGGTCGCTTCTCTGTTCGCCATACCGATATCCTCTCGCTCACCTTCCAATGACGTAGACGACGGTGAACACGACGACCCAGACCGCATCGACGAAATGCCAGTAGAGCGACAGCACCTCGATGCGTCCGCCGTGCTCCGTTCGGACCTGCCCAGCCAGCGCGAACAGGAGAACGGTCGACAATGCAAGAAGCCCGACGCGTCACATGGAAGGCGTGCAGGCCGACCAATGAATAGTACGTCGTCCCGAAGAGATTCGTCGCGATCGTCAGCCCTTCATCGACGATCAGGTGGTGCCACTCGCGAGCGGTACCGCCGAGGAAGATCGCGCCGAGCGCGATCGTGAGACCCCACCACAGCACGAAAGCCTTCATCCGGTCCGCACGCAGCATGGCCGCGGCGAGGTGGACGCTGACGCTGCTCGAGAGCAGGCAGATCGTGAGGGCGACCGGGGCGTGGAGGACCGTGCCGGGCAACGGCCCCGTCACGCTCTTGCCGAGGTAGAAGAGGTACGCGACGACGAAGATCGTGAAGATCGCGCTCTCCGCGACGATCAGTCCGCACATTCCGACCCGACCGCGCAGCGCCCCCATCGTGTCCGTCTCGGCGCTCATCGCCGCGCCACGCGCGGCGTGCATCAGCCGCGACCGCGGTCATGATCCGCTCCTACTCGTAGCGCCATTCGGGGTCCTCGGGGTGCTTCAGGTCCCACAGCGGACGGCGGCTCCTCACCACCGGCACGACGGCGAAGTTGTAGGCGGGTGGCGGCGAATCGGTCAGCCACTCGAGCGTCCACGCATCCCAGGGATCGCTCCCCGCACGTTCACCGCGCCACGACGACCACAGGAGATTGCCGACGAACACGAGCGTCCCCGCGGCCTGAAAGAACACGCCGATCGTCACGAGCAGGTTCCACGTGTCCCACCCACGACCGGGCTCGTACGTGTAGATGCGGCGCGGCATGCCGAGCAGGCCGGGCACGTGCATGCAGTCGAAGGTCAGATGAAAGCCGACCACGAACAAGCCAGAAGTGCAGCTTGCCGAGCGTTTCGCTGCACATCCTCCCCGACATCTTCGGGAACCAGTAGTAGAACGCCGCGAACGCCGCGAAGAGGATCGCGCCCACGATGACGTAGTGAAAGTGGGCGACGACGAAATACGAGTTGCCCAGCTGCCAATCGAACGGCGCGACGCTCAGCATGACTCCCGTGAGCCCGGCGATCAGGAACTGGAACAAGAAGCCGATGCAGAAGAGCATCGGCGTCCGGAAGTGGATCCGGCCGCCCCACATCGTGGCGAGCCAGTTGAAGATCTTGATGCCGGTCGGAACCGCGATCGCCATCGTCGACAGCACGAAGAAAGTGTTGGCCGCCGGGCTCATCCCGACGGTGAACATGTGGTGCGCCCAGACGCTCATGGAGATGAAGCCGATACACACCGTGGCGGCGACCATGGCCGGGTAGCCGAACATCGCCTTCCGCGAGAAGACGGGGATGATCTCCGAGACGAACGCGAACGCGGGAATGACGAGGACGTAGACCTCGGGATGGCCGAACACCCAGAAGAAGTGCATCCAGATGACGGCCGATCCGCCCGCCTGCGTGTCGAAGAAATGTCCGCCCAGGTAGCGGTCGACGAGCAGCATGATCTGCGCCGCGGAGAGCGGGCTCACGGCGAGAAGCACGAGCCACGCCATCGTCAGATTGAGCCACGCGAAGAGCGGCATTCTTCCGAGCGTCATGCCGGGGCAGCGCAAGCACAGGATCGTGGTCATGATGTTGATCGCCGTCCCGATGCTCCCGAAGCCGGACACGAGCAGCGCCAGCGTCCAGTAGTCGGTGCTGTGGCCGGGCGAGAACGTCTTGGCCGTGAGGGGCGCGTAGGCGAACCAGCCGACGTCCGGCGCGCTGCCGGCGCCGTAGAGGCCGCTGCCGCCGAGAAAGCTGAAGTAGAGGAGAATGCCGCCGAACGCGGTCAGCCAGAAGCTGAACGCGTTGAGGCGCGGGAACGCCATGTCCCGGGCACCGATCATGAGCGGGACGAGGTAGTTGGCGAAGCCGAACATGAGCGGCATGGCGACGAAGAAGATCATCGTCGTGCCATGCATCGTGAACATGCGGTTGAAGACCTCCGGCGACACGAAGTCGTTGTGCGCCGTCACGAGCTGCACGCGCATGACGGTCGCCTCGATGCCGCCGATCACGAGAAACGCGAGCGCGTACACGATGTACATGATGCCGAGGCGCTTGTGGTCGACGGTCGTCACCCACTCGTGCAGCCTCGTCACGAGCGGACGTGCCGCCGCGTCGCTCGGGATCCACGTCGTTACCGCGGTCGTCGCCATCCGGAGCTCCTCGACCTAGTGCAGCGACTCCAAGTACTGGGCCACCGCCTCGACGTCCTCGATCGGCGAGGTTCATCGCCGGCATGCGGGAGCCCGGTTTGATCGCGTCCGGGTTCCGGATCCACAGGCGGATGTTCTCCGGCGTGTTCGGCCGCCGCGCCGGACGCGATCGTCTCGCGGCTCATGAAGTGCGTCAGGTCGGGGCCGAAGCGGCCGTCCGCCGGCGTGCCGGCGACGGCGTGGCAGTTGACGCACGCGGTCGACTCGAACACGCGCCGGCCGCGAGACGACGGCATCATCCGTACGCGCCGGCTGCCGCTGCGCTTCGATCCAGCGGTCGAAGTCCTCGCGCGAGTCGACGTACACGCGCAGCAGCATCTTCGCGTGCTGGGTTCCGCAGTACTGCGCGCATTGCCCGAGGTAGAGGCCCGTCTCGTGCGGGTCGATCCACATCGTGTTCGGATGGTTGGGAATCAGATCCGTCTTTCCGGCGAGACGCGGCACCCAGAAGCTGTGAACGGTGTCGGCGGAGAGCAGCGTCAGGAAGGTCGGCGTCGGGTGCGACGGGTCGCTGACCGGCACGTGCAGCTCGTTCGCGGTGACGACGTCCCACTTCGGATACCGGTACTCCCACCAGTACTGGTGGCCGACGACGACCACGTCGACGGCATCGCGCGGCTTCTCCGCCCCTTGGATGCTCGCGATCACCCGTGCCGTCGCGAGGAAGAGCACGACGACGATCAGCACCGGGATGACCGTCCAGGCGATCTCGACCTCGTTGCTGCCGTAGACCTGCGCGGGCTCGGAGTCGGTCGTCGTGGCGGCGCTTTCGGAATCGCGCGACCGCGTACACCAGCAGACCGCCGACGACGACGAAGATGCCGCCGGTCACGGCCAGGACGAAATGCGACAGCTCTGCGATCGCGTCTGCAGGCGTCGATGCGGAGCAAAGATGCTCGTCGGGCTCATCGCTGCGCTCGTCTCGGAGCCGTGCTGCACGTCCCATGCCGCGGGACGTCGTCGACGCCGGAGAGCACGGCAGCGTGGCGGTTTACGCTCGCGTCGAATGGGCCGCGCACCCGAGCTCCGGCCGTCGACCGCGAAGCCGTCGTCAACGGAGACGAATGGGCGGCACAAATGGCGATGGTCGCTACTCGGAGCGATGCCAGCGCTGCAGCCACGATTGTCCGTCTTCCACCCGTGACGACGATTTCGCTTGGAATGCGGGCTCACTTCCTGGCACTCTTCGACCCTCGAGAGCCGGCGGGTCATGGCCCGCGGCGCAGCACACTTCAGGAGGAATCCGATGATGAGACCCGCGTTCTTCGTCTTGGTCGTTGCTGCCTGCGCCTTCATCCTCGCGCCATCGGTCTCGCGAGCCGTGACCGTCGAAGTCTTTCCCGGCAACGGAACGCTGCAAAGCTGCGATCACGGCGGCCCCCGAGGGCGCGCGCGCCTGACTCTGCACCCCGGCGTCTACAACGGCGCGGTGGTCGTTCGAAACGGCTCACGATCGAGATGTCTCCACACCGCCTCGAACGACGGCGGGTGTCTCATCGACGCTCAGTGCGCGGCCGCGATCGCGTTCGACGCGTCGCCGCCGACAAAGGTCAACCTTGAAAATGTCGAAGAGGAAGATTCTCGGTGCCACCGGCGGGCCGCTCGTGATCGCCCGCGGCACCTCGACCGGCATCCACATCGCCGGCAGGAACATCGTCAAGCTGTCAGCGGGTCCAGGTCTTGAACGCGTACATGGGGCTGCCATCGTGGGACGGGCAGGAGGAATCGCGATCAGCGGCACGAGCTACGGCATCAAGGTCGACGAGGCTACTTTCCCGCGGAGGCCCTGGCCGGCATCCACGTAAGCGGCCTGGGGCTCGGGTCGAAGCTCCAGATCAAGCGGATGCAAACCTCAGGTCGGGCCGAACCAGACCGGGCTCTTGATCGAGAACAGCGGCGCTGGTGCGCTGCTCGGGAAGCGCGGCATCTCGCTCGCCCAGAGCCTCATCCCGATGGCCGGTCCCAACGCGACCGGCGTCCGTCTGATCAACACGGACGGCGTCAAGTTCCTGAAGAACACCACGACGGGTGAACCCGCTCCCCGAATTCGGCTTCGTCGGCTATTCCCTGGACGCCAATTCGGACCGCAACCTCCTCCTCAAGAACACCTGGCTCGAGTCCCGAGGCCGACGAGACGCCGTACGCCGATAGCGGCACCGGCAATTGCGGGCAGGGCAACAACTTCCCGGTGCCGCCCTGCCGCATAGACGCCTGTCGCGGCTGCGCCCCGACCACGCGCCGCGGCGAGCCATCCCGATCGGCGCCGGTGATCAGTTCAGCGGCGTGCCGACGCCGACGACGTACGGGCCAATCGCAGGGCGCGATCGTCGCCGGCACCGCACAGCTCCCGCCTGGCGCCGCCAGGATGAGAGAGCATCGCCAGCGCGCTCCCCTGCGGCGCGTCACGAAAGTAAGGAAGCAGTCGATGTCGATAGGAAGGGGAAGCAGTCAATAGGAAGCACTGACCGCCAAGTGGACGTTTATCGGACGCTTCCGCTTCCCCGGCCATTCGCCCATTCGCCCCATTCGCTCAATACGGCGGTCAAGGCGCGGCGCTCGCGCGCGCCGTCGTGGCGTTCGGCGTCCACGCGATCCGGGTGCAGGCTGTGCGTGCCGTCAGACCCTTCAGCTCGACCTCACGCGGGGTCGAAGTGGATGTCGCCGGCACTCTCCGTGAGCTCTTTCAGGAGGGACGACACCGGGATCTCTCCCCGCCGTGCGCTCGTGCGGCGATACGCGCCGCCAGGATGACCGCCCGGCCGAAGAAGTCACCATCTTCGGCGATCGCCTCTCCCGTGTGCAGCCCGATGCGCACGCCGGATTGGCGCCTCGGGATGCTGCTCGACGCTACGTCGCGAGGGCTCGCTCGATGGCGATGGCACTAGTGGACGGCGCGGCGCGGGCCGCGAAAGACCACCATGAACCCGTCGCCCTGCGACTTCACCTCGAAGCCGCCGTGGACGGCGACCTGCTCGCGCACGATCGCGTTGTGGACGCGGAGAATCTCCTGGGCGCGCTGATCGCCGAACTGCTCGATCATCGACGTCGAGTTCTCCATGTCGGTGAATAGGATCGTGACGGTTCCGTTGGGCGCAGCGTAGTAGAGGAGATCGGGCTGTTCCCGCTCGACCGTCGTCCACAGCGCGTCGATCGAGCAGGCGGTGTCGGCGGTGTCTGGGCCCTGCGCGCGTAGCTTCACGGCGAGCGATTGCTCGATCAGGCGCTTCATACCGAGGCGCCGCGCCAGGTCGAGGAGTATCGCCGAGAAGTTGTAGCGCGCGGGTGCCGTCGCCGCGCCGCCCCCGTGCCAGCAGCATGCGGGCGTAGTCGTACTGCGCGCGCCACCCACGGTCGGGCGCTCATCTTGGCGTCGAACTGGAGCGCGGTCTCGAAGTGCGCCTGGGCCTCGTCCCAGCGTCCCAAAGGTCGCGGCGAGCATGCCGAGGTACTGCGAGGTGCAGCCCCAAAACGCGCTGGCATAGCCTATCGTGACGCCGAGGCCGGCGTATGGGAGGAGAAGGTCATAGAGTGTCGCGGCGCGGCGCGCGTCGCGCAGGAAACTGCAGCTCTCGGCGACCTCGGCCATGCCGACGAGCCAGACGGCGTTGCGAGGCAGCATGGCGAAGTCGTCCGCCGCCACCTGCTCGAAGTGCGTGCGCGCCTCGGCTTCGCGTCCGAGCTCGCTGTAAAGGAAGGTGAGCGCGCACCGCCTAAGCGACTTGCCCCGGATACTTGAGCACCAGGCCCTGCACGATCGCCTCCAGCTCAGCGAGCCGTCCCTGCTCGCGGCGTACCACGAAGAGTTGCACGCCGAAGCTCTGCGTGGCGTACCTGCGATTCGGCACGCTGGCCGAGCGCGAGCGCCTCGTGCGCCAGCCGTTCGCCTTCCTCGAAGCGGCCGTCGAGGAAGGCGCGCATCGCCCGCAGGGTCACAGAATGGTAACGGAAGAGCGGCTGGCGAAGCTCGGCCGAGCGCCGATCGTGCGCGGCGATCTCGACGTCGGCCGTCGCGATGTCGCCGAGCACGAGACAGGTTCGAGGGCGCGCATGAAATGACCCCGCAGGGTTCCCTCCGTGTCCCCGCCCGCTTCGGCGAGACGTAGGATCTCGGTTCCGATCGCGAGTCGGCGCGGGTAATCACCGGGACCCCAGAGACTCCAGAGCGCGCCATAGAGGGCGCTGGTGAGCTCCGCCGTTGATACACGCCCGCCGCGCGATACCGAGCGCCTCCTCGCTCAGCACCTTCTGCCGCTCGTGCTGGTCGGTGAAGCAGAGCTCCATCGCGAGGCGCGCGAGCACCTTGGCGCGCAGCGGGGTTGTCCCGTGCGAGGCAGGACGCCGAGCGCATCTTCGAGGAGACGGATCAACAGCGCGTCGACGACGCCCCGTTCGTACCAATCCGCGCCGCAGCCGAGGCGCGGCGCGCGCCAGCAATCCGCCGGCGCCGAGCCGCCGCGCGAGGTCCGCCGCCTGCACGAAGAGGCTCCCGCGCTTTACCACGCTCCCCGACCCGCCGTTCGGCCTCGGCGAGCGCCAGCACCAACTTCGCCCTGGCGCGCCTCGTCGGCGTGGGCCATCCGGTTGAGCGCCCCGAGCGCGCGCTCATGAGTGCCGAACCGCCTCCTCGTAGGCGAGCACGGCAGTCGCCCGCTCGCCGGCGCGGCTCGCATAGTCGATCGCCTTCTCGACGGCCTCGCCGGCCTTGGCAGCCTCGCAGAAGTGGTAGGCCAGAGCCGCGAGCGGAGGCTCGGCCGCGGTGTGGAGGCGCTCCAACACCTCGGCGATCTGGTGATGCAGGCGCACGCGCGGCCGGGTGGAAAGGTCGCCGTAGAGCGTCTCGCGGATGAGCGCATGGGCGAAGCGGTAGGATCCCACGGCGCGCGGCACCTCGGTGACGACGTGTGCGCCGGACCGCCTCGTCGAGCAGCTCAGGCAGACGCCCACGCGCGACGCCGGTCACCGGTTCCAGCGTGTCGACGTCGAACTCCCGGCCGACGACCGCGGCGACCTCGAGGATGCGGCTGGTCTCCGCGGGGAGGCCGTCGAGCCGGCGCAGGATCGCTTTGCGGACCCTTGCGGAATGCCGAGGGCGGTCGCGTCCGCCGCCCGCGTCAGGCGTCCCTCGGCTGCGAGCAGGCGCACCACTTGCGCTGACGAAGAAGGGATTCCCCTCGGTCTCGTCGTCGATCGCGGCGACCAGCGATGCCGGTGGAGTCACGCCGGCCGTCGCCGCGATGAAGCGCGCGATGTCGTCGCGACCGAGGCCGTGGAGCGCGATGCTCAGGTTGGCCGAGGTCCGGGCGAGGGTCGCGAGCGTCCGCGCGAAGCTGGATGTTGGCGATCGATCTCGAGGTCGCGATACGCTCCGACCACCAGCAAGCGGGCGTCGCCGACCTGCGCGTGCGAGGGAATTCCAGCAGCAGGAGCGACGGCTGATCGGCCCAGTGGAGGTCGTCGAGCACGAGAACCAGCGGCCTCGCGTTGCCGGCGTTGCGCAGGAAGGTCGTGACGCTGTCGAAGAGGCGAAAGCGCGCCTGCTCCGGTGGCAGCATCGGGCGAGTCCCGAGATCGGGGAGGCGATCGCGGACCTCCGCGACCACCTGAGCGATGTCGGCCGCACCGGGGCCCATGGCCGCCATCAGCGTCGGGGCGTCGTGCTCCTGTACGAATGAGGCGGATGATCTGCACCCAGGGCCAGAATGCCGGCGCCCCTCGCCTTCGTAGCAGCGTCCCCAGAGCACGAGAGCGCCGCGCTGGCGGGCAGCGGCGCTGAGCTCCTCGGCGATACGTGTCTTGCCGATTCCCGCATCGCCGACCAGGAGGACCAGGCGTCGCCGGCCCGCAAACGCTTCGTCGAGGGCGCCGTGCAGCGCCGACATCGGCTGCTCACGACCGACGAGGCGTCCGCGCTGACCAGCTGCGCGCGCGGCGGATGGCTCGGTGCCAGGAGCCAGCTCGTCCGACGTCGCGCCGATCGCCTGCAGCGCGCATCGCACCGCGGCGGCGCTCTCTTCGGACGCTCGTCAGGGGTCTTCGCGGAGCAACTGCAAGACGGAAGCGCGTCGAGAGCGGCCGGCACCTCGGGGTTGAAGCGCGAGGGCGGGGCCGGCGTGGCATGCAGGTGCTGCGGAGAGCAGGATCACGGCATCGGCGCCGTCGAACGGCAAGTGCCCGCTCACCATCTGTAGAGCATGACGCCGAGCGCGTAGAGATCGCTGCGGGGCTCACCCCGCTTTGCCGAGCGCCTGCTCGGGCGCGATGATCAGGCGAGAGGTGCCGACCAGGCTGCCCAGCGGCATCTCGGGCATGCGACCGAGGTCGACGGCGAGTCGAAGTCGCCCAGCTTGGCCGCGTACGCCTGGGAGGTGAGGCCAGACATTGCTCGGCTTCAGATCCCGATGAATGACGCCGCGCCGATGCGCGTGCTCCAGGAGCTGCAGGCGACGTCGGCCGCGAGCGCGAGCGCACGCGCAACCAGGAAGCCGGTGCTGCTCGGCCTGGCTCGAGGCGCTCGGCGAGGACCCGCCGGCAAGGTACTCGTTCACGATGGCGGTCTCGCCATCCTCGTCGCCGACAGCCATACACCGGCGCACGATGTTGGGATGCTCGCCGAGTCGGCCGATGGCGCGCACGTCCTCGCGCAGGCGGGCGCGCGCGGCCCGCATCGAGCCCAGCGGTCGTGAGCACTGCCAGCGCTACATCACGGTCGAGGCGGGCATCGCGCGCGCGATACACGCGCTTCTTGCTGCCCTCACCGATCAGTGCGTGGATCGCGTAGCGCAGAGCCGAAGGACGCGCCGCAGCTGTTGCAGCGGTGGCGTCCTGCTCGTCGGCGGCCGCAGGAGGGCGGTTCACGGGTTTCTCGTCAATTGCCACGCGGCAGGGCAGAAACGGCTTCGAGCGCCGCAGAGGCGCCGCGGGGGCGCACAAGTCAGTGTTGAGTATGTACTGCCCCGCCCCGCGCGATGGTCAACAGGACCTGACGGGAACGACGACGCCCTTCCGGTTGAAAGATTGCGCCGTTTCGGTACTGGCCGGTTTGGCATTCCGGCCAGTACCGCCGTTTCCGTTCACATTGACGAGTATGCGCGGGCCGTGGCTCAATCGCGGCTCCCCCGAGCACGCGCTTTTGCGCACACCGGTATGAGCAACGCCTCTCATGGCGCGTCCGGTTCGATCCCGATCCGAGAAGATCCTACCTTACGGGCGCCACGGGATTTCTCGGGCGCCACATCCTGTGCAGCATTCTGCCGCGTCTCGGCGAGCAGGGTGCGGTCTACTGCCTGATCCGCGCCGCCTCACCCGCGGAGGCGAGCTGCCGCCTCGCGGAAGTTCTCGCGAACGGACCGGCCGCAAGCCTCGCGCCGCGAGTGAAGGCGCGCTGTCGAGCGATTTGGGGGTGACGTCACGCACGAGGGGCTCGTGCTCGACAAGGGGCGCGACGCCGGACGTCCTCGCGAATCTCGACCGTGTGATCCATTGCGCCGCCGAGGTCAGAGTTCAATCTCCCCGCTCGACCGCGCCCGTCAGGTGAACGTCGAGGGTACGCGGAACGTGCTGCGGCTTGCGACGGCGCTCGAGCAGGCGGGGAGGCTCCGGCGCGTCGACTACATCGGGACGGCGTTCGTCGCAGGCGACAGCTCACGGCCTCGTCTTCGAGGAGCCGCTGCTCGGGCGGCTTCGGTTCCACAACTCGTACGAACAGTAGCAAGTGGGAAGCCGAGAGCGTCGTACGCCAGTACCAGCAGGACCTCCCGCTCACCATCTACCGGCCGAGCATCGTCGTCGGCGACTCGGCGTGCGGGGTACACGACGTCTTTTTCGAATGTTGTACTGGCCGCTCAAGCTGCTCGCGTCAGGGCACCGTGCCGTTCGCGCCGGTCGACGAGTGGTGAGTCTGCTCGATGTCGTCCCCGTCGATTTCGTGGTCGAGGCGTTCAGCGCGCTTGCCGATTGCGAGACCTCGCTCGGGAAATGCTACCACCTGGCTGCTGGACCGGCCGGGCAGAGTGCGCTCCGGCGATCTGCTGGCGACGGCGGCCGGGTTCTTCGCGGTCTCGAAGCCGAGGCGTGATTCCGCCCCAGCTCGCCTTTGGTCTTCTCCGGCCGGTTCTCAATGCTGTCTTGTGGGGCAAACGCCGCGAGATGCTCGCGAAGGCTGAGAGCTATTTGCCGTACTTCGCGTACCATGCCTCCTTCGACACCTCCGATATGGCGACCTCCGAGCTCGAGCCGCTCGGCATTCGCCCGCCGCAGGTCGTTGACTACTTCCGGAACCTCCTGCGCTACTCGCTCGATTCCGGATTGGGGACGTCGGCCGCCCGCCGCGGGGCGGGTTTCGGCGAAGCCCGCGCGGCCGGCCGTGGCGCCGAAACCGCGGCCGTGGCGCCGCCGCCCGCCGCGACCCTCTTCGCGCGGCTCACCTCGGTTCTCGAGCTGTTCACCAAGCGCGTGGACCCGTCCGATCCCGCCAACCCGGGATCCCGTGTTCATCCCGCATGGTCGCGCCACCACTTGACTTCATTGGCCGGTGGTACTTCCGCGCCGAGGGCGAGGACACCGAAAATCTTCCGCGCGAGCCGGGGCATTCATCGCATCGCCAGTCGGCAATCACAGCGGCGGGCCGCTCCTCCCCGACGTGTGGATGCTGCTCGCCTATGCGGCGACCGTGGTCGGGAGCCGAGCGGCCGACCTACGCGCTGGTCCACGACTTCGGCTTTCGCATCCCGCTGGTCAACAACTTCCTCATGAAGATCGGCTGCCTCCGGCATACGTCCCGCGAACGCCGCGAAGGCGCTCGCGTTGGGCGCGGGCGTGCTGGATCTACCCGGGCGGCGAGCTCGATGCCTTCCGGAGCTTCTGAAACGCGCTACACGATCGACTTCCATGGTCGCGCCGGTTTCATCCGGCTATCCTACCGGCTCGGCGTGCCGATCGTGCCGATCGTGAACATCGGCGGACACGAGGTCTGCCCGACGGTCTTCTCGAGCCGGTGGTTGGCGCAATGGAGCGGAATCGAGTGGCTGACCGGGATCCAAGACAGTTGCCGCTCGCGATCGGGTTACCCTGGGGCATCTGGCTCACCGGCTTCCTGCCGTATCTCCGCTGCCGTCGAAGTTCGTCTACAAGGTCGGCGCGCCGATCGATCTCGAGCCCGACCCCGCCCTCGCCGACGACGCCGAGGCGGTCGGCGGGCATACCTACCACCGGGTGATCGGCGTGATGCAGGATATGCTCGACGACCTCGCGCGACGGCGCCGCTTCCCCGTGCTCGGATAGGAAGGGACAGCGCGTCGGTGGCCGACGAGCCGGGCATCGCCCAGGCCTACGACGCCTCACACGTCACGTTTCGAGTGCTGCGCGCCTTCGGCTGGGGCCCGCTCCTCAACTTTGGCTACTATCCGCTCGCGCCGCCGCTGACGCTCCTCAACTTCATGCTCTTGCCGCTCCCGTTGACCCGCTCCTCAATCTCTCGGCCGCGCAGCTCCCGCCTCGTGCACCGCTCGGTTGGGCTACTCGCGCTCGCCGAGGCGCGCGCGTCCTCGACGTCGGATGCGCGACGCGGGCTCAGCTCGTTCGTGATGGCGAGCAGCTACCCGCACGCACGGGTGAGCGGGCTCGATCTCCTTGCGCGCCACGTCGAGCGTCGCGCGCGCACGCTCTACGGCAACACGCCGAACCTCGCCTACAGCCGCGGCGACGCGATGGCACTGCCCTTCGCCGCCGGCGCCTTCGATCGCCTGCTCTGTCTCGAGGCCGCCTTTCAGTTCCCCGATCGTGGCCGCTTTCTCGGCGAGGCGCACCGCGTGCTCGACGCCGGTGGAAGGGGCGGTCATCGTCGATTTCGTCTGGCGCGACGGCGGCCGCGCCGTCTGGGGCGATCCGGACGCCGACCTCGTGCGGCGGACCTGGCGGCTGGCAGGATCTCGATTCGCTGGACCAATACCGACGACGCATCGAGCACCACGGCTTCGCGCTCGAAGCCGCTGCATGATTGGTCGGCGAACGTCCTCGCGCCGCTCCACACGATCGCCGAGTGGGTCGCCTGGCTCGGTGGGTTGGAGTGGGGTCGGTGGCTGCTCTGCCGCCAGAACCCGCTGCTGCGCGCGCTGGCGCCCGGCGACTGGGAGGATTTCGGTCGCGTCGCGCGCGCCACCCGGAGTCGGTCGTTTCACCGGCTACGTCGCGCTCGTCCTCAGGCGGCGCTGGGCGATGCGCGTACCTCCCCGCGTACGGGGCGGTCGCTGTAGCGTCACCGCCTGGGTATCGGGTGACGAATCGAACACCCAACCTAGATTCGAAGACTGTTGCAATTCGCCCGCCGTCCGCCACAGTGCGGAATCGAGCACTCGCTCGTCCATGTCGGACGTCAGGTGAAGAACGGCTTCGATCGTCGGCAACCGACGACCGAATTCAACTCGTCATCGATACGACACCTGCGCTCATCCATACCGCGTCTCCCCGACGGCTCGCTCGACTACTTCAATCAGGGCTGGCTGACGTTTCTCGGCGTGCCGTTGGAAGAGGTGCGAGGCTGGCGCTGGACACGTTCGATCCACGCCGAAGACCGCGAGGCATTCGTCGCCAAGTGGCGCGAGGCCCTCGCAACCGGCGAACCATTCGAAGCCGAATCACGCGTGCGGCGGGCGGATGGACGGTATCGCTGGCTCCTGCACCGCAAAGTGCCGCTCCGCGATGCGAGCGGCACCATCGTGAAATGGTACGGATCCAGTATCGACATCGAAGATCGCGAAGCAGGCAGAGGAACGGGCCCGCCAACAGGAACGCGAGCTGCGACAGATCGTCGATCTGGTTCCGCATCACGTCGTGGTCGTCACGCCGGACGGAACAGGCATCTACGGCAACGAGTCATGCTCGACTACTACGGGCTGAAGCTCGAAGACATCACTGGGCCAGTCATCCAGCGTTTCGCACACCGGACGACCGCGATGCGTTCATAGCGGCTTGGCAACGCGGATTTGCCGAGAGCGTTGCCTGGCAGGCCGAAGCGCGCTTCCGGAGACGCGACGGCGAGTACCGCTGGTTCCTCACTCGCGTCACCCCGCTCCGCGACGATGCTGGGCGGATCGTACGCTGGTACGCCACGGGCACCGACATCTGAGGACCGCAAGCGCGCCGAGGAAGACCCGCGCAGCAGGAGCGCGAGCTACGGGAGATTCTCGACCTCGTGCCGCATCATATCGCGGTCGTCACACCGGACGGAACGGGCGTCTACGGCAACCAGGTCCTGCTCGATTACTACGGGGTGACTCTCGAAGGCGTGGGTGGACCCTTGAGTGCCCAGGATCCGGCGCTTCGTCCACCCGGACGACATCGACACGTTCTTTGCGGCTTGGGAGCGCGGATCTGCCGGGACCGCTGCGTGGGGGACCGAAGGGCGCTTCCGGAGACGCGACGGTGAGTACCGGTGGTTCCTCGTTCGTGTCACCCCACTCCGCGACGATGCGGGGCGGATCGTGCGCTGGTACTCCCACCGCGACCGACATAGACGATCGGAAGAAGGCTGAGGACAAGGTCCACCAACAGGAGCGCGAGCTACACGAGATCGTCGATCTGGTTCGCATCACATCGCCGATCGTCACACCGGACGCGACGGTCATCTACGGCAACCAGGTCATCCTCGACTACTACGGATTGAAGCTCGAGGACATCTACTGGGCCAGTTCTCCGGCGCCGCGCACCCGGACGACCGCAATGCGTTCGCACGGCGGCGTGGCAACGCGGATTTGCCGAGCGCGTTGCCTGGCGAGGCCGAGTGCGCTTCCAGAGACGGGACGGCGAATACCGCTGGTTCCTCGTTCGTGTCACCCGTTCCTGCGACGACGCTGGGCGGATCGTACGCTGGTACGTCACGGGGACCGACATCGACGATCGCAAGCGGGCGGAGGAAGCGCTGCGTGAGAGTGAAGAGAAGTTCCGCCTCGTCGTTGACGGCATCGACGCTCAGGTGGTCGCGAACGCACCGGACGGCGAAGTCGAGTTCGTCAACCAGCGGGTTCTCGACTACTTTGGAAAGACTCTCGAAGAACTGAAGTCTTGGCGAACCAGCGACGCGATTCATCCGGATGACCGTGGTCGCGTGATTGCGACGTGGAGGACGTCGATCGAAACCGGGCAGCCGTACGACGCCGACTACCGCATACGCCGGTCCGACGGTGTCTATCGCTGGTTTCACACACGCGCGCGCGCTGCGTGGTGCCGACGGCGCGATTGCCCGCTGGTACATCCTGCTGACGGACATCGACGACCGCAAGCGGGCGGAGGAGCGCGTCCGGCAGGACGAGCGCGAGCTCCGTACGATCGTCGACTTCCTTCCCGAGCTTCTCGTGGTGGGCGACGCGCAGGGCGGCCTCGAATACGCGAACCGCGCCGCCCTCGAGTTCACGGGACGCACCCTCGAGGAGACCGTCGCACACCCCGACGTCTGGTCCGAGATCGTCCATCCGGACGACCTGCACGACCGTGCGGGCGACCATCCGCAGGCTCGCGGAAGGGATCAGGGGCGAGGTCGAGTTTCGCCTGCGGCGATCAGATGGACAGTATCGGTGGATCCTCGGCCGCAGCGCGCCGCTGCGCGACGCCGACGGGCCGCGTCATCGGCTGGTTCTCGACGGGCACCGACATCGACGATCGCAAGCGCGCCGAGCAGCGGATGCGCGACGAGAACCTCGCGCTCCGCGAGGAGGTGGACAAGGCGTCGATGTTCGAAGAGATCGTGGGCACGTCTCCAGCGCTGCGCGCGGTGCTCACGAGCGTGGCGCAGGTCGCGCCGACCGACTCGACGGTGCTCATCACCGGCGAGACCGGCACCGGCAAGGAGCTCGTCGCCCGCGCGATCCACAAGCGCTCGCCGCGGGCGTCGCGCGCGTTCGTGAGCGTGAACTGTGCCGCCATCCCGCCGACGTTGATCGCCTCGGAGCTGTTCGGACACGAGAAGGGCGCCTTCACCGGCGCGCTCCAGCGTCGCGCCGGCCGCTTCGAGCTCGCCGATGGCGGGACCATCTTCCTCGACGAGAGTCGGCGATCTGCCGCCGGACACCCAGCTTGCGCTCCTGCGGGTGCTCCAGGAGCGGGAGTTCGAGGCGCGTCGGCTCGACCCGCCCGATCAAGGTCGACGTGCGGATCATCGCCGCCACCAATCGCGACCTGAAGGCCGCGATCGAGGGCGATGCCTTCCGGACCGACCTCTTCTACCGGCTGAACGTGTTTCCGATCGAGATGCCGCCGCTGCGCGAGCGGCCGTCGGACATCCCGCTGCTGGTCGCGTACTTCGTGGAGCGGTACGCGCGCCAATGCGGGCAAGACGATCCGGCGCGTCGACAAGCGGACGCTGGAGCTCGTGCAGTCCTACCGCTGGCCCGGCAACGTCCGCGAGCTGCAGAACGTCATCGAGCGTGCGGTCATCATCTGCGACTCCGGCACGCTCACCGTCGACCCGCGCTGGCTCGCGCGCGCAGACGGCGCCGGAAGCCGGTGCGGCCGCTCGGTGACGAGCTGACGGCGCGCGAGCGGCAGATGATCGAGACGGCGCTCGCCGAGAGCCGCGGACGCGTATCGGGACCGACCGGTGCGGCGGCCAGGCTCGGACGCTCCGGTCCTCGACGCTGGACTCGAAGATCCGAGCGCTCCGGATCAGCAAGCATCGCTTCAAGGGCTCCTGAGGTACGAAGGCCTCCGCGGGCGGCCCTGCTTGCGAGATTTCGAAATTTCACGATCGATCGTGATGTCCGCTCCCGCAAACCTCGACTTTCGCGACGTTGACGGCGGCGCCTCGTTTGCTCCTCAGTGGCGAAGCGCTCGTCGTCACGTGCGCGGGAGCTCGAGATGCTGAAGATCCAGCGGTCGATCAACGCCGGCAACGTGCGGTTCGCGCTCAGCGGGCGCATCGAGAGCGAGCACCTCGCCGAGCTGCAGCGGCTGATCGACGAGGACGCCCAGCGCAAGCGCGATCACGCTCGACCTCGAGGAAGTACGGCTCGTCGACCGCGAGGCCGTCGACTTTCTGGCCCGCTGCGAAGCGAACGGGCGTCCGGTTGAGGAACTGCCCGCCTATCGTTCGCGAGTGGATCGCCAGCAGCGGAAAACGCGCCGGCGAATCCGCCTCGCAAGACGCGGCGGTGAAAAGACGAGGAGAACGATGCACTCAGCACGATCGTCAGATCATTCCGAAGACGTCCATCCCGCGGATCGCAGCCGAGCGCGCCGGCGCGCGGCCGATCATCGGCCACAGCTCGAGTCTTCGCCACGTGTTGAAGCAGGTCGAGATCGTGGCGCCGACTGACGCGACCGTCCTCGTCCTCGGGGAGACCGGAACGGGAAAGGAGCTGATTGCCCGCGCGATTCACGACGCCAGCGGTCGGAGCCGGCGCCCGTTCGTCAAGCTCAACTGCGCCGCCATTCCATCGAGCCTTGCTCGAGAGCGAGCTGTTCGGCCACGAGCGCGGCGCGTTCACCGGGCGCGGTCGCACAGCGGATCGGACGGTTCGAGCTCGCGGACGGTGGCACGCTGTTCCTCGACGAGGTCGGCGAGATCCCCCTGGAGCTGCAGCCCAAGCTCCTCCGCGTGCTGCAGGAGCACGAGTTCGAGCGTGTCGGCGGGACACGTACGCTCAAGGTCGACGTGCGCGTGATCGCCGCGACCAACCGTGATCTCCGCGAAATGGTTGGAGCGCAACGCTTCCGCGACGATCTCTACTACCGCCTGAACGTCTTCCCGATCGCGATACCGCCCCTCCGAGAGCGACCCGACGACATCGAGGCGCTCGGTCGAGCACTTCGTCGACCAGTTTGCCCGTCGCATGAATCGGCGACATCGATGTGATCCCCGACGAGACCCTCGACGCACTCCGTCGCCACCCGTGGCCAGGAAACGTCCGCGAGCTCGAAAACGTGATCCAACGCGCTGTCATCCTCTCGACAGGTGCCCGCTTGACGCTGCCGCCGATTCCGGTCGAGCCCGGGCCTCAGTCTCACCCCGAGGAACCCGAGACGCTCGAAGGGCGTCGAGCGCGCCTTCATCGCGCGAGTTCTCGACGAGGCCAACTGGGTGATCGGAGGCCCGCGGGGAGCCGCCGCACGGCTCGGTCATGAAGCGAACGACGTTGCACTCCACTGCTGAAGCGGCTCGGGCTTTCGCGTCCGCGTGCAGTGTGTGGGGCCCCGAGTTCGGTGGGCGTGGGCATTGGCGCCGAGCCGGGACGAATGCCTGACGAGAGCCCTGGCGGTAGGGTGACGCGGGACGCGCCAGCGTTCGCTGCAATCAATGACCGCGACGGTGCCGGAACGAGGGCGGCCGCCCGTGACTCGGTGACGTCGTCGCGCGCGGGGCGCCGCTAGTTGTCCCGAGTCTGAAGTCCGTTGCCAAAGGCTGCGAGGGATTTTCGGCGGGGCCAAGGCGCGACGACGACGGCATAGTCTGGACTATTCCCAGGGGCGGAGCAACGCGGGCCCCGCCGAAAAACCGTAGATTTGGTGACCGGGCTTCGGACATCAGGCCACTATAGTTCCATGCCTCGGCATCGGCCGTGCGGCGCTGCCGAGCATTGAGGCGGATACGCCGGAGTGTGCCGGCGACCCGCGCGACGGCCGCGTCGTCGTTCCGTGCGGTTGGGCAGGCATGGGAGTTGCTCCACGACGGGCATGGACGCTGCTCCGCAACCTGCCGACCATGGGCGCTGCGCCCGGCGCGTCGCGGAGACCGCAGGGTTCGTCGCACTGCCGCTCATCGGCGCGATCGGATTCGCGACCGCGGTCCCGGCGGTCGACATGGAGGCTGGCGGTACCGCACATCAGCCTTCGGTACCGCCAAAAGAGCCACGCCGAGCTTTTTCCCGTCCGGACGTCGGCCGCGCCTCACCGTCGCATGTCGACCCGTCGCATCCGGAGCACGACGCGTGGACGCCGTGCCGACGCCGAATGGTCGCGTCCCGACGTAGAGCAGCGATTGCGCCGGCTCGCTTCGAGCGCTCGCATCCGGACGTCGAGCGCTGATCGCGGGATCGCACTGTCGCTTCTGAAGGAGACGCTATGCCGCGGAATTCGAGCGATTGTGATCATCCTCGCCGTGGCGACGCTGGTTTCGCAGCAGCGCGCTCGGCGCGGATGAACGCGCACAGTCCGGGGATCTGGTCGGCAACGGCCGGAGTGGTTACGCCGAGTTCGGCACCGGCGACGACCGCCGAGATCGGACGACCGTGACCGTGGCGTGATGGACCGTAGTCTGCGCGACAGTCAGGGCCTCTTGCGCCTCGATCCGTACGATACGGGATACGACGATCCGCTCTGCAATCCGGACTTTCGCGACTACAGCCCGAGCGACTGTCCGTGGCGGCAATAAGGGAACCGCCGGTATCGCGTGCTGGTCACGGGATGGCGGGCGGCTGGCGCCGTACACGATGTTGATCATTGCCGCGACGTAGACGATCAGGCAGGACGACATCCAGACGCCGAGCGCGAGCCATGGGCGCCACTCCAGGCGTACCGCGCCGCCCCCGCGCGGCGGGGGTCGGTAGCGCGACCACCGCCGGGCTGTCGGCCCGCTCGCACGACGCCAGCGGCGCATCGGCGGGCGCGCGCGGAACGCATCCAGCTCGATGACCGATGCACCCGACGAGCAGTGTGGTTCCCAACGGTCCATCGTGTTTACCATCGCAACCGCCGTGCCACGGCGAGCGACCGCGCGCCGTCGCAGCCCGCGCGCGCACGCCGACCGACGGCCGATGTCGACGGCGCGGCAGCCCTGCTGAGATGGCGTCACGATCGTCAGAGGCGAGCTCGCGTCCGGCGAGCCCTGCCATGACGAGGGACCGCCAACCATGCGCGGCGCGCCTGGTATCGAACTTGCACCTGAGTCGCGTAGGAGGAGATACGGCTATGGCATCGGCACTCGGCGTCACGCTTCTCGATCTCGTGACTGAGGTTGCGAAGTGCGCCCGCTCGGACACAGAAGTGATCGCCACCGTCGCCTACATGGTGAACAGCGGCGGCGGTGCGCCTCTCTGGCAACTTCAAGGGCGCGCGCTTCGACTTGGACGCGCTCACCGACGACGTCGCGGCGTAGACGGCCGAGACAGCGCCGTCAGCACATTCCGGCGCATGGCCGTTGCGGTTCACTGCCGAGCACCACGCTCGACGTTCGTGAGCCCGCGCCCGCGAGCCGTCGATCTTGTCGAACGGTCGGCGCCGAGCGGCCAGCGAGGACGCCGTTCACACGCGCTTGAACCGCTCCTTCCTGATGCCCAGTGCCCTGATCTTCGAGGTCAGGGTCGACCCTGGAATGCCGAGCTTTGCCGCCGCCCCGGACGGCCCGGACACGCGCCCCCGGCTCGCAGCCAGTGCCGTCTCGATCATCTCTCTCTCCTGGGCGGCGAGGTCGCCCGCGAGCGACTGAACCGGGTGCGGCGGCTTCGGGGATTCCCGGCGCAGCCAGCTCGTCGATGGCGAAGGTTTCACTCTCGCAAATGATGACGAAGCGCTCGATGACGTTCTGTAGCTCCCTGATGTTGCCGGGCCAGCCGTAGCCCTGGAGAATCTCGAACGTGCGCTCGTCGATGTTCTCGATCGTCTTCCCGACCTTCCTCGCGTAGCGGTCGACGAAGTACGCAACGAGCAGCGGAATGTCCTCCTGCCGCTCGCGCAGGGCTGGCATCTCGATGGGGAACACGTTCAGGCGGTAGAAGAGATCGCTCCGAAACGCACCCGCCCCCATGGCGGCGTTCAGGTCACGATTCGTCGCCGCGATCACCCGTACATCGACCCTGATCGACCGGTTTCCGCCGACACGCTCGAACTCGCGCTCCTGGAGAACCCGCAGCAGGGGCGAGCTGCGTGTCCGACGGAAGATCGCCGACCTCGTCGAGGAAGATGGTCCCGCCGTCGGCGAGCTCGAACCGGCCGAGCCGCCGCTCCAGCGCTCCGGTGAACGCGCCCTTCTCGTGACCGAAGAGCTCCGACGCGATCAATGCCGGCGGGATGGCAGCGCAGTTGACGCTGACGAAGGGCTGCGACGACCGCGCCGATCCTCTGTGGATGGCGCGCGCGACGCAGCTCCTTCCCGGTTCCGGTCTCACCCGTGATGAGCACGGTCGAATCCGTCGGCGCGACCCGCGACACCTGGGCCAGGACGGCTCTGAGGGCGCCGACGTGCCGACGATCTCCTCGAACATCGACGCCTGGTCGACTTCTTTGCGAACGGCGACGTTCTCCGCGCCGCATTCGACGGCCGGGGTCAGCCAGCCGTCCTGGCTCGCCGAGCGGCAGCACGACGACCGCCCCGATCGGGCGGCGATCGCGGAACACGGGCAGCGTCACGATGCGGACCTGGCCGCCGAGCGCGCGGGAGCCGATGGTCTGCTCGTACCGCTTCGGGACGTCCGCCGCCGCGCTCCAGGGCGGCCTCGACGACCGGCCTGAGCTCGTCGCGCAGCGTCTGCCCGCCCGACGGGCGACGCACGGTGAGCAGCCGTTCGGCCGCGGCGTTGAGTTGCACCACACGACCACGACGGTCGACGGCCAGCATCGCGTCGGCCGGCATGCGGTTGGCCCGCGCGAACAAGCGGTCGCAGAGCAGCTTCTCGTCGAGCGTGAACTCGAGCAGCAGACGCTGCTCGATGAGGGCCGCCGTCGCCTGCACGGCGAGGAACGTGTGCGCCTGGACTCTTTCCTTGTATCCCGTCACGTCGATCACGGCGAGCGTCTCGCCGGTGATCGGATGGCGTATCGGTGCCCCGGTGCAGACCCATCGCTGCCAGGCCGCAACGTAGTGCTCCGCGCCGATGACCTGGACGGTTCGTCCCTCCGCCAGAGCCGTGCCGATGCCGTTCGTACCGGCGGCCTGCTCGTTCCAGCTCCCGCCGATGCGCAGATTGATCTCGGCGGTCTCCTCGATGACCCGTGGATGCCCCCGGTCGCGAGCACGTAGCCATCGGCGTCACACAGGGCGAGCATGTCCTGCGTCTCGCGGAGCTCCTCGCCGAATCGCTCGAGAACGGGGACCCCGGCGCCCAGCGCTTCCAGCTGCTCCCGTCGCTGGCGCCACTCGTCCTCGGCCAGCACGATCGGGCTTCGGTCGAGCGCCGGATCGACTTGAAACACGTCGCGACTTCGCAGCCACGAGTCGAGCACCACGGGCGCCACGACGGGCTCCCGCTTGCGCACGACGAACTCCGCCCACGCCCGCTCACGTGCGGACTCGGCAATCGCAGAGCCTGGTTCACCCGGCCGGGAAATGGCTGGAGTCCTCTCCTCCATGTGCAAGTGGTCTTCTTATCCCTGGGCGGCGACTAGCTCTCAACCCGGGTACCCGAACCGGCGGTGAAGCCCTCCTCGGACCGTCTGATAGGCCTCTGAACCGTCGGCGTCCAGTCTCCCTCGGTTCCCCGCTTCGCCCCGACGCTTCGGAAATTCCGAGGCGTCGGCACCGACTATGATGCCCTCCACGCTACGAGCTGCGCGCTAAGCTGAGTGCCCTCGCCGCCCGTTTCGCGACCGTCGTCTTGCCCACGTGAAACACGAGATTGAAGAATCCCGGCGATTCGTCGCTTGATCCGATCGGCGGGAGACACCGTCTGCTCCTCCAGCGTGATCTCGGAGGATCAGATTCACTCGATCGATTTGAGCGAATCTTTCGTCGTTCCTATCGAACGAATGGATCTTAGATCTGTCGGCATGAGAACACTACTGAAACTGAAGACCAGCATCTTCGGCCAAGATGGAGCCTCGAACCGAAGGATCCGCCTTCGAACTGCGATGGAAGGAGTGACGGTATGGCGCAGGCAGTAGCAGAGGACACGCGGTCGGCTTCGGTGTCGACTGGGAAAACCATGAACATCGTCCTGTGGCTTTTGCAGATCGCCGCCGCCGGGATGTTCGTGATGGTGGGGCTCTCGAAACTGTCCGGGAACGAGCAAATGGTCAGGTTGTTCGCAGCCATCGGTCTCGGCCAGTGGTTCCGGTATCTGACCGGCACATTGGAAGTCGCGGGCGCGATCCTGCTCTTGATCCCGCGTACGAGCGGATTGGGCGCACTGATGCTCGTCGGGGTGATGATTGGCGCCGTGATGACGCACCTCTTCGTCGTCGGGGAAATCCCTCGATGGCGATCATCCTGTTGGGCGTCACGAGCTTCGTCGCGTGGGAACGGCGCCAGCAAACGATGAATCTGTTGAGGGGGCGCCTCGTGCCGATCGTTCGGCACCCTGACCGAATGTCGGCATCTGCACCGCGCCGCCAAGCCCGCCAGTGCGAGGCGTGGCGTTGGTATAGCCGTTGCACCGACGGCGTCTTACAGTCGACCATTCCCTCAGTGGCTCAAAACCGCTCATTCCGGAAGAAGGCTCCCGCACCCGCTGAGGCGCGACGCTCGCGGATGGCGGGGTCAATTTCAGCGTCTATTCGGCCAGTGCGACCGGGTTCGAACTGCTGCTGTTCACCCACGCCGACGACCCGCGGCCCGCACGCGTGGTCGCATTCGACCCGCAGCGTAACCGGACCCATCAATACTGGCACGCCTACGTCCCCGGCGCTACGCGCGGGGCAGCTCTACGCGTACCGCGCTGACCGGCCCCTGGCAATCCGAGCGACAGGGCTCCGCTTCGATCGAACGAAGGTGCTCCTCGACCCGTACGGCCGCGCGGTGGCAGTACCGCGCGGCTACGACCGCCGCACCGTGGCCGATCCAGGCGACGATGCGGCGATCGCGATGAAGAGCGTCGTCGTCGAGCCCGCGTGCCTACGACTGGGAAGGCGACCGCCCGCTCCATCGACCGTTCGCCCAGACGGTGATCTACGAGCTGCACGTCCGCGGCTTCACGCGCCATCCAAGCTCCGGCGTCGCCGGAGCCGAGACGCGGCACCTATGCCGGGCTCATCGAGAAGATCCCCTACCTCGTCGACCTCGGCGTCACCGCGATCGAGCTGCTACCGGTGTTTCAGTTCGACCGCAGGACGCGCCGCTCGGCCGCCGGAACTACTGGGGCTACTGCCCGTGTCGTTCTTCGCGCCGCACCACGGCTACGCGTCGCGACCCGGATCCGCTCGGCGCGGTCGACGAGTTCAGGGACATGGTGAAGGCGCTGCATCGCGCCGGCCTCGAGGTCATTCTCGACGTCGTCTTCAATCACACGGCCGAGGGCGATCATCGCGGGCCGACGCTCTGCTTCCGCGGGCCTCGAGAACGCCGCGTACTACATCCTCGAGGCCGGATCGCGCGCGCTACGCGAACTACACCGGCACGGGCAACACGCTCAATGCGAACCATCCGATCGTTCGCCGACTCATCGTCGACAGCCTGCGCTACTGGGTCGAGGAGATGCACGTCGACGGGTTCCGTTTCGATCTGGCGTCGATCCTGTCGCGGGATGCATCGGGCCGTCCGTTGGCGAACCCGCCCATTCTGAGCGACATCGACAACGACCCGGTGCTCGCGGGCACCAAGCTCATCGCCGAAGCCTGGGATGCCGCCGGCCTCTACCAGGTCGGCTCGTTCGCCGGCGACTGGTGGAAGGAATGGAACGGCCGGTTCCGCGACGACGTCCGCAGCTTCTGGAAGGGCGACGGCGGCACGGTCGGCGCGATGGCGAACCGGCTGCTCGGCAGCCCGGACATCTACGGTCACGAGGAGCGCGAGCCGGAGAAGAGCGTGAACTTCGTCACGCTGCCACGACGGCTTCACGCTGAACGACCTCGTCTCGTACGATCGCAAGCACAACGAGGCCAACGGCGAGGAGAATCGCGACGGCTCGAACGACAACCGCAGCTGGAACTGCGGCGTCGAGGGCCCAACCGACGATCCCGCCGTCGAGCAGTTGCGCAACCGCCAGGTGAAGAATTTCCTCGCCGACTACCCTGCTCTCTCTCGGAGCGCCGATGCTCCTCATGGGAGACGAGGTGCGCCGCACACAGCGGGGCAACAACAACGCGATACTGCCTGGATGACGACACGACCTGGTTCGACTGGACCCTGCTCGACCGCCACGACGACGTGCGACGGTTCGTCCGCCTGCTCATCAGTCAGCGTTTACGGCGCGACATCGTCACGAGCCGGAATGGGCGATGACACTCAACCAGCTGCTGAGACGCGGTACCGTGACATGGCACGGTGTGCAGCTGAACCAACCGGACTGGCATGCCTCCTCCCATACGCTCGCCGCGACCGTTCGCAGCGTGAGCGGCACTCAACTTTCCACGTCGTTCTGAATGCGTGGTCCGAGCCGCTCACGTTCGCTGTCCCATCCGTGACGGAGGGATGGCGTCGGTGGATCGACACGTCGCGCGAGCCGCCCGACGACATCTGCGAGATGGGGCGCGGCCCCACCGCTCTCGACCGAGACCTACGACGTCGGACCGCGATCGCTTGGTCGTCCTGATCGCGGACGTCGATCCGATGTCGGATGAGGTCATCCCATTCTCCGGAAGCGAGCGATCCGTGCCGTCGACTGAATCAGCGACATGAATTGGTTCGCCATGCGCTCGCGGCGGACCACCGCAAAACGCGTAATCACCTTCTCGCGCTCGTCATCGCGAGCGATGCTGACCAGGTCGTAGCAGCCGCCGTAGCGGACGTCCCCGCCGACGAGTGACCGCAGGTTCCGGTCGTGGACAGCTGATGGCCGTCGAAGTGCGTCCAGACCTCACGGCTGCCCCAGTCCCAGTCCCGTTCCCGGCTGACGCGGACGTATACGTACGTCGACGGGACGCGGACGAGCTTGAAGACTCGCGGGTCTATGCTCCGTCCGTCGGTTCGGGTCACGAACGTTCGCGCTTCGAGCGCTTGCCTCGCGAAGACCTGTTGTTTCGTGATTCTGCCGACGCGACCGGTTTGCATGCGGGCGGGCGTTCTCCCATGCTGCGTTCGGCAATCGTGGCGGAAACGAGGCACGACGAGGGATCCGAAGCCTCTCCTGACCGAGGACGAGGCTGAACCGCCTTCAGGTGACGACGCTTCAGTACTATCTGCACGAGACGAATCCGGCGACGGGCCTCACCCGCGACAAGACCGACCCGGCGGCGCCAGCCAGCATCGCGGCCGTGGGGCTCGCCCTCGCGACCATCCCGATCCTCATCGAGCGCGGCGTCATCTCCCGCGAGTTCGCTCCCGAGATCGCGGCTGCGGACGTTGCGCTTCTTCCGCGACAGTCCGCAGGGACCCGAGCCGGATGCCACCGGGTATCGCGGCTTCTACTACCACTTCCTCGACATGAAGACCGGTCGCCGCGTCTTGGAACTGCGAGCTGTCGACGATCGACTCGGCGTTCCTGTTTGCCGGGATGCTCACGTGCGCCGCCTACTTCGACGCCGACACGCAGGAGGAGGCCGAGGTCCGCCGGCTGGCGGACGAGCTCTATCGGCGGGCGGACTGGCAGTGGGTGCTCGCGGGCGGCACGACCGTGTCCCACGGCTGGCGGCCGGACACGGGCTTCATCACGCACACCTATGCCGGGGTACGACGAGGCGCTCCTCCTCTACCTGCTCGGGCTCGGCTCGCCGACGTTCCCGCTGCCGCCAGAGAGCTATGCCGCGTACTGCTCGAGCTACCAGTGGAAGCAGATCTACGGCCGCGAGGTGCTGTACTCCGGACCGCTGTTCACGCACCAGCTCTCGCACCTCTGGATCGATTTCCGCGGTATCCGGGACGCGTTCATGCGCGACCACAACAGCGACTATTTCGAGAACACCCGCGCAGGCGACCTACATCCATCAGGAGTACGCGCGGCGGAATCCGCTCGAGTTCGCCGGCTACGGCGAGCACTGCTGGGGATCACCGCGAGCGACGGCCCCGGCTTCGAGACCCGGCGGGTGAACGGGATCGAGCGCGAGTTCTACGGCTACCACGCGCGCGGTGCGCCCTATGGTCCCGACGACGGCACGGTCTCGCCGTGGGTCGTCGTCGCTTCACTGCCGTTCGCGCCGGAGATCGTGATTCCCACCATTCACGCCATGACCGATGCTCGATCTCGGTGCGACGAAGCGTTACGGGTTCAAGCCGTCGTTCAACCAGACGTACGCCGTGCCCGACGAGCCCGACCGGCTGGTGGGTCACGCCCTATCACTTCGGCGTCGATCAGGGTCCGGTGATCATCATGATCGAGAACTACCGCACCGGCTTGATCTGGCAGATCATGCGTCGCTGTCCGTACGTCGTGGCGGGGCTGCGCCGCGCCGGGTTTCAGGGCGGCTGGCTGCGAGCGCCCTCGTCCTTCGCACGGCAGCCGCGACACGGACGCCGACTAGGCGATCCGCACCCCGAGGCGATCCCGGCGCACGACCGCGAAACGGACGAGGGTGTTCACCCGCGCGTCGTCACGGCTGATGCTACAGACGTCGAAGAGACCGCCGAACCGGGCGTTGCCACCGACGAGAGCGCGGAGGTGGCCGCCGGTGAACACCTGGTAGCCGTCGAAGTGCGTCCACTCCTCTCGCATGCCCCAGCCGCGCTCCCGGCCGATGCGGGCGTACAGGTCCGCCGGAATGCACACGAGCCAGACGTGTTGAATGGCCGGCCCTCGTCCATTGTAGTCGAGCCTCAGCCGCTAGACGTTGTCACCTTCGGTCGACGTCGTCTCGATCGCAGCGTGATCCGGCTGTCCCCATCGTCAGCCGCCGGACGGCGGACGATCCGATAGCGTCGCCTGAATCAGCTTTGCATGCTCCACATCGACGTTGGTCCTCAGCACCGTCCCACCGAGCCCTCGGATCGCGTGCAGAATCACCTCCATGTCCCCTTGATCATCCAATACGAATAGGACCGAGGTCCCAGGCTTCATGATCCCCTCGACCTCTCGTAGGAAGGCGTCGCCTATTCCCACGTTCGCCGCGACGCCGCTGCCCGTCGCTCCCAGGACAGCGCCGATGGCCGCGCCAGCGAGCGGCGCAGCCACCACCAGCCCCGCGAGGAAGCCGATGATGGTGCAGCCCGTGATGTCGGCGACGGTGGGGAACGGCTCTCGGTTCAAGGTGAACGACCCGTCAGGATGTCTCACGACGACCGCCACGTCAGAGAGGAACAGGTGGTGTTCTTTCCATCCGAGCCTGGTGATCTCGTCTTTGACCTGACTGGCGCGCTCCATGTCGTCGTAGCCGACGGCCCAGAGATTGCCAGACGTGTTGAATGGCCTGCTCTCGTCCATTGTCAGTCGAACCTCGGCCGCTAGACATTGTCGCCTTCGGTCGACGTCGTCTTGACCGCAACGTGATCCCGCTGACCCCATCGCCAGCCGGTGATCTCGGGCATGTCATCGCCGTGCTCGCAGATGTACCGTTCGTGCTCCAGCAGCTTGCGGCTGAGCGCCTGCTTCGCGTAGGCCGCGCGTGACCCGAGTTGAGGAAGCCGGTCGATCACGTCGGATACGAGATGGAAGCGATCGATTTCGTTTCGCACCGCCATGTCGAAGGGCGTCGTGGTCGTCCCCTCCTCCTTGTAACCGCGCACATGCACGTTGCCGTGGTTCGTACGGCGGTAGGTCAGCCGGTGGATCAGCCACGGATAGCCGTGGAACGCGAAGATGACCGGCCGGTCCTCGGTGAAGAGCACGTCGAAGTCGCGATCGAGGCCCATGCGGATGCTCGCTCGCCGGCTGCAGCTTCATGAGGTCGACGACGTTGATCACCCGGACCTTCACCTCGGGCGCGTACTGTCGGAGGATCTCGACGGCCGCGAGCGTCTCGAGCGTCGGCACGTCGCCGCAGCACGCCATCACCACGTCGGGATCGCTCCCTTGTCGTTGCTCGCCCACTCCCAGATGCCGATGCCGGCAGTGCAGTGCTCGATCGCCTGCTCCATGCCGAGCCATACCGGCGCGGGCTGCTTCCCGGCGACGACCACGTTCACGTAGTTCCGACTACGCAGGCAGTGGTCGGTGACGCTGAGGAGGCAGTTGGCGTCGGGCGGCAGGTAGACGCGAATCACCTCGGACTTCTTGTTCACGACGTGGTCGATGAAGCCGGGATCCTGGTGGCTGAAACCATTGTGATCCTGCCGCCACACGTGCGACGACAGCAGGTAGTTGAGCGAGGCGATCGATCGGCGCCAAGGGATCTCGTTAGCACACCTTCAACCACTTGGCGTGCTGGTTGAACATCGAATCGATGATGTGAATGAACGCCTCGTAGCAGCTGAAGAAGCCGTGGCGGCCGGTCAGCAGATATCCCTCGAGCCAGCCCTGACACTGGTGCTCGCTCAGCACCTCCATCACTCGCCCGTCGGGAGTCAGGTGGTCGTCGTCGGGATAGATCTCGGCCATGTAACAGCGCGTGGTGACCTCGAGGACGTCCTGCCAGCGGTTCGAATTGCTCTCGTCGGGGCTGAACAGACGGAAGTTGCTGCTGTCGAGGTTGAGCTTCATGACGTCGCGCAGGAACTTCCCCTGGATGCGCGTGGCCTCGGCGGCGACGGCGCCGGGACTCGGGTACTTCGATGGCGTAGCTCGGGAAGTCTGGAAGCTTGAGATCCTTGAGCAGGAGCCCGCCGTTGGCGTGCGGATTGTCGCTCATACGACGGTGGCCGCTCGGCGCGAGCTCCGCGAGCTCGGGCTTGAGCCTCCCGGATGCGTCGAAGAGCTCCCCGGGCTCGTAGCTCTGCATCCAGCCCTCGAGGACGCGCACGTGTTCCGGCTTGTCCATGTCGGCCATCGGCACCTGATGCGCGCGCCAGTAGCCTTCGCACTTCAGACCGTCGATCTCCTTCGGGCAGGTCCAACCCTTGGGCGTGCGGAGCACGATCATGGGCCACGCCGGTCGCTTCGAGACGCCCTTCGTCCGCGCGTCGAGCTGGATCTGCTTGATGTCGGCGACGACCGCATCCAGCGTGCCGGCGAGCTGCTGATGCACGCTCTCCGGCTCGTCGCCTACGACGAAATGCGGCTGGTAGCCGTAGCCCTCGAATAACTTCTGCAGCTCGTCTTGCGGAATGCGGGCGAGGAAGCACGGATTGGCGATCTTGTAGCCGTTCAGATGCAGGATCGGCAGCACCGCGCCGTCGCGCGCCGGATTCAGAAACTTGTTGGAATGCCAGCTGGTCGCAAGCGGGCCCGTCTCGGCCTCCCCGTCGCCGACGACGCAGGCGACGATCAGATCCGGGTTGTCGAAGGCCGCGCCGTACGCGTGCGACAGGGCGTAACCGAGCTCGCCGCCCTCGTGGATGGAGCCGGGCGTCTCGGGCGCGACGTGACTCGGGATCCCGCCGGGGAAGCTGAATTGCTTGAACAGCTTCTTCATGCCGTCCGCATCCTGGGCGATGCCGGGGTAGACCTCGCTGTACGTGCCTTCGAGGTACGCGTTGGCGACCAGGCCTGGGCCGCCGTGCCCGGGCCCGATGACGTAGATCATGTCCAGGTCGTGCTTTCTTGATGACCCGGTTCAGGTGGACGTAGAGAGGTTCAGGCCCGGCGTCGTCCCCCAGTGGCCGAGCAGGCGGGGTTTGATGTGCGAGCGCTGCGAGCGGCTCCTTCAGCAGTGGGTTGTCGTACAGATAGATCTGACCGACCGAGAGGTAATTGGCGGCCCGCCAGTAGGCGTGCATCTTGTGCAGCTCGTCCGGCGATAGGGATGTGTTTCGCTCATTTGGTTTCTCCTCGTTGCGAGCTCAATGCCATCAGTCGACCCACCGCTCGCGGCGGATTACCGCGAACCTCGTGGTCACCTTCTCTCGTTCGTCGTCACGGGCGATGCTCACCAGGTTCTCGCGCGGAGGAGAGCCCTGGCGACCGCCGCGACGCGCTCCGGCTCGAAGCCGAACTTCGTCTGCAGCTGCCTTGAGCGGCGCCGAGGCGCCGAACGTCTTCATGCCGACGACGTGACCCGCGCGGTCCCACGTACCGCTCCCAGCCGATCGTCGACCCCTGCTCCACCGCGACGCGCGCCGTCACCTCGGGCGGCAGGACGCTCTCCTGGTACTCGCGAGGTTGGTCGTCGAAGAGCTCCCAGGACGGCATCGACACGACGCGCGAGCGCGACTCCCTCGCCGCGCAGCTGCTCGTGCGCTTCGACGGCGAAGACTCAGCTCGCTGCCCGACGCGATCAGGATCACCTCCGGCTTCCCGGTCGGCGCGTCGGCGAGCACGTACGCTCCGCGCGCGACGCCGGACGCCGCGCCGTACCTCGTCCGATCGAGGGTCGGCAGCGGCTGGCGTGAAAGCGCCAGCACCGCTGGCCGATGGTGCATCTGCATGACGAAGCGGTAGGCCTCGACCACCTCGTTGGCGTCGCCCGGCCGGAGCGTGACGAGCCCGGGAATCGCACGCAAGGAGAGCAGCTGCTCCACCGGCTGATGGGTCGGGCCATCCTCTCCGTCGCCCATGGCATCGTGCGTGAAGATGAAGATCGACGGAATCTCCATCAGCGCGGCGAGTCGGATCGCGGGCCGCGCATAGTCGCTGAAGATGAAGAAGGTCGCACCGAAAGCGCGGAGCTTCGACAGCGCGAGCCCGTTCACGCTGGCGGCCATCGCGTGCTCGCGAATGCCGAAGTGCAGGTTCTTGCCGCCCGGACTATCGGCCTGAAAGTCGCCCGCCCCCTCGTACTTCAGGGTGGTCTTGTTCGACGGTCCGAGGTCCGCCGACCCGCCCAGGAACCACGGAATGTTCTGCGCCAGCACGTTCAGCGCCTGACCCGAGGCGTCCCGTCCGGCGAGACCCTTCGGGTCCGGCGGGAAGACCGGGAAGATTCCTGTCCCAGCCGGCCGGGAGCTCGCGCCGCTGCATGAGGTCGATCTCGGTCGCCAGTGCGGGATGCTTGGCTCGGTACGCGCCGAACAGCTCAGTCCAGCGTGTCCGCGCCTCGGCGCCGCGCGCACCCACACCGGCGGCGAAGTGCTCGCGGACACCATCGGGAACGAGGAACTTCGCGTCCTCCGGCCAGCCGTAGCTGCGCTTGCAGAGACGAACCTCCTCCTCGCCGAGGGGCTCGCCGTGCGCCGCCGCGGTGTCCTGCTTGTGCGGCGAGCCGTAGCCGATGTGGCTGTCCACGACGATGAACGTGGGCCGCCCAGTCGTCTGCCGGAAGACCGCGAGCGCGTGCTCGATGCGCTCGACGTCGTTGGCGTCGCCGACGCGCAGCACGTTCCATCCGTATCCGAGGAAGCGGGTCGCGACGTCCTCCGTGAACGCGAGCCGCGTGTTGCCCTCGATCGTGATGTGGTTGTTGTCGTAGAGCCAGCAGAGGTTGTCGAGGCCGAGGTGTCCCGCCAGCGACGCCGCCTCCGACGCGACGCCCTCCATCAGGCAGCCGTCGCCGCACACGGCGTAGACCCGGTAGTCGAAGACGTCGAATCCCGGCTGGTTGTATCGGCTGGCGAGCCACTTCTCTGCGATTGCCATGCCGACGCTCGTGGCGACGCCCTGGCCGAGCGGTCCCGTGGTCGTCTCGACGCCGGATACCCAATGATACTCCGGATGGCCGGGTGCTTTGCTGTCGAGCTGTCGGAATCGCCGGATGTCGTCGAGCGAGACCGACGGCTAGACGCAGGCGCTCGTAGTCGGCGTTCACCGCGCGGGTTCCGGTCAGGTGGAGTATCGACCAGAGCAGCATCGACGCGTGGCCGTTCGAGAGCACGAAGCGGTCGCGGTTCGGCCAGATCGGGTCGACGGGATCGAACCGCATCACGCGGTTCCAGAGCGTGTACACGAGCGGCGCCAGCGCCATCGGCGTCCCAGGGTGTCCGGACTTCGCCTGCTGCACGGCGTCGATCGAGAGGGTGCGAATGGTGTTGATCGACAACTGGTCGAGCTGCTCGCTCGTCATGGCCTCACCGCCTTTCGTCCAGCGCCGTCACCTTGCCGAGGCGCCGGAGGTGTCGTTCCGCGCGGCTGTACTCGGCCGCCAGGAAGGTCTCGACGAGATCCCAGGCCACGGCAGGGCCGACGGTGCGACCGCCCATGCACAGCATGTTCATGTGATCGTCCTCGACGCCCTGCCGCGCGGAGAAGTGGTCGTGGATCAGCGCGGCGCGGACGCCCTTGACCTTGTTGGCACAGACCGAGGCACCGACGCCGCTGCCGCAGATCGCGACGCCACGATCGACGCTGCCCGCGGCGACGGCCTCGGCAAGCGGAGTGACGAAGTCCGGATAGTCGTCGTCCACCCGGAGGGAATGAGCGCCGTAGTCGACGAGCGCATGCCCCGCGGCGCGAGCTGCGCGACCAGCTCCTCCTTGAGCGCGAAGCCCCGTGATCGGTCGCGATGCCGACGCGCATGGCCTTCATCGCCCGTGCCACAGGTGCTTCATGGCGGCGCCCACGCCTTCCGGATCACCGAAGATCGCCGATCCCGCCACCAGAACGTTCGCCCCGGCTTCGACCACGAGCGGCGCGGTCGTGGCATCGATGCCACCGTCGACCTCCACGTCGCAGGGGCGGCCGAGGTGCTCGACCATCCGACGGACGCGCTCGATCTTCGGGAGCGTCGTGCGGATGAAGTGCTGACCGCCGAAGCCCGGGTTGACGGTCATGACCAGGACCTGCTCCACGTCCTCGAGGATCTCCTCCAGCACCGAGGCAGGCGTGGCGGGATTGATCACCACGCCCGCCAGCCTCCCGAGCGCTTTGATCCGCTGCACCGTGCGATGCAGGTTCGCGTTGCCTTCCCAGTGGACGAGCAGAGAATCGGATCCGGCCTCGGCGAAGGCCTCGAGAAAGTCATCCGGGTCCGACACCATCAGATGCGTCTCGAGAGGAAGACGGGTCATCCGCCGCAGCGACCGCACGACGGCCGGCCCCATCGAGCAGGTTCGGCACGAAGTGCCCATCCATGACGTCCACGTGGATGCGATCGGCCCCGGCTCGCTCGGCGTCGGCGACCTGCTCGCCCAGGCGCGCGAGATCAGCCGCGAGGATCGAGGGCGCGAGCCGTATCCGTTCCGTCTCAGTCAGGCGCCACGGGCTTCCTCGAAGACGTCGACGAACTCCCGGTACCGGCGCGCGATCTCGGCAACGGCACCCTCCCGCGTCGTCTGCTTGGACCGCCAACCGACGAGCGGCTCCCAGAAGTCGGTGCGTCCGACCGCGAACCCGATGAACCCCGGGACTCCCGCGGCGATCGTCAACCACTCCCGCACCTTCTTCTCGTCCGCGCCGCGGCCGAGGATGATGCAGCCGACGCCGTCGCGACCGCCACGGCGCGCGGCATCCACGATCCTCTCGCAGTCCTCGCGCCGTTCGAGCCCTTCGATCTTCCAGACGTCCGGCTCGACGCCCGCATCCTGGAGCTCGCGGATCGCGCCGACCATCAGCCCTGGCCTGAGCTCCAGGTCGTAGGCCCTCGTGTCGCCCTCGAGCAGGTGCAGCTGGTCCTTCTCGGGCGGCACCAGCAGCTCGAACATGAATCGGCTCCGGCCCTTGCGGTGCAGATAGTCGGAGAGCTCCCGTCAGACGCGCGGCCTGCCGTCGGTTCAGCGCCTGGTCGCCTTCCGGGTTGTAGCGGACGAGCACCTTGCAGAAGGTCGGATCGAAGGCCTCGATGTGCGCGGCGAAGTCGTCGCCGTACTGGAAATCGAACTCCGCCTGCCCGCTCTTCTCGGCGGGACACGCGGTCACGTACCCTTCGGCCGCGGCATCGCGCAGGATGGCGGCGCCGAATTGCTCGTCGACGAGGATGCCGGCCCGCTCCTTCCGAACACCGGCCGCGACGGCGCGCGTGAAGCCGTCATAGATCACGCGCTTGGCGGCCGCGATCTGCGCCGTCTGGTCGGCGGTCAGCGGCCCTTCCCAGCCGAACATCTTGGTCTCGAACGACTCGCGATGGTCGAAGGGAAGGACGTAGAGGTCGCGATCGTATCCGAGGGTCATCGCACGACCTCCCGGAGCCGCCGGTAGCGGCGGATGAGACCGTTCGTCGAGGTGTCGTGCGCGAGCTCCGGCTCGGCATCACTTTCGAGCTCGGGGATGATGCGCTGGGCCAGCACCTTCCCAGCTCGACGCCCCACTGATCGAAGGAGTCGATGTGCCAGATCGTGCCCTGCGTGAACACGCTGTGCTCGTACAACGCGATCAGCTTGCCGAGCGCGGCCGGCGTGAGACGGTCGATCAGGATCGTGTTGGAGGGACGGTTGCCGTGGAACACGCGATGCGGCACCAGCCACTCGGGCGTGCCCTCCGCGGCGACCTCCTCGCGCGTCTTCCCGAACGCCAGGGCTTCGGTCTGCGCGAAGACGTTGGCCAACAGCACGTCGTGATGCCGCCCCAGCTCGTTGAGCGGCTGCGCGAACGCGATGAAGTCGGACGGGATGAGCGGCGTCCCCTGATGGATCAGCTGGTAGAAGGAATGCTGGCCGTTCGTTCCCGGCTCGCCCCAGTAGACGGGGCAGGTCTTGCACGCGATCTCGGAACCGTCGAGCGTGACGTGCTTGCCGTTGCTCTCCATCGTCAGCTGCTGGAGGTATGCCGGCAATCGCTTCAGATACTGCTCGTACGGCAGCACCGCCGCGGTTTCAGCCCCGAAGAAGTCGCTGTACCAGACCGCGAGCAGGCCCATGAGGACGGGAAGATTCCGCTCGAACGGCGCGGTCCGGAAGTGCTCGTCCATCTCGTGGAAGCCGCCGAGCATGGCACGAAAGTTCTCCGGGCCCGACGGCGAGCATCGTCGAGAGTCCGATCGCCGAGCCCATCGAATAGCGCCCGCCGACCCAGTCCCAGAACCCGAACATGTTCGCGGCGTCGATCCCGAACTTCGCGACCTCGGCCGCGTTCGTCGAGACCGCGACGAAGTGTTTCGCGACGGATCGCTCGTCGCCTCCGAGACCCGCGACGGACCATGCGCGCGCGGTCCGCGCGTTGGTCATCGTCTCGAGCGTCGTGAAGGTCTTCGACGACACGATGAAGAGGCGTCTCGGCGGGATCGAGGTCACGGACCGCTTCCGCGAAGTCGGTGCCGTCGACGTTCGAGACGAACCGGAACGTCATGGCGCGGTCGCTGTAGTGCCGGAGCGCCTCGTAGGCCATCACCGGCCCGAGATCCGAGCCGCCGATGCCGATGTTGATCACGTTCCGGATGCGCTTTCCCGTGTGGCCCTTCCAGTCGCCGCCGCGCACGCGCTCGGCGAAGTCCGTCATCCGGTCGAGCACCGCGTGCACCTCGGGCACGACGTTCGTACCGTCGACGACGATCGTCGCCCCACGCGGCGCCCGCAGCGCAACATGCAGCACGGGCGCTTCTCGGAGACGTTGATCCGGTCGCCGCGGAACATCGCGTCGATCCGGGCGCGCAGACCGGAGTCCTCGGCGAGTCGCAGGAGCAGCGTCAGGGTCTCGTCCGTGATGCGATTCTTCGAGTAGTCGAGGAAGACGCCGGCGGCCTCCGCCGTCATCCGCTCGCCGCGCCCGGGATCGTCGGCGAAGAGCCGCCGGAGATGCTGACCGCTGACCTTCTCGTGGTGCGCCGCGAGCGCTCTCCACGCCGGCGTCCCGATGACGGGTGGGCTCGCCCAGTACGTGACGACCGGCTCGCTCGCGACCGACCCGTGCTTCGCGTGTCTCTTCATGATGCCTCCCTAGCTCGCCTTCGCGAGCACGCCGCTCTTCGACGCGATCACGTCCAGGAGCTCGTTCCAGGATTTCACGAATGCCTTCGCGCCCTCGTCCTGGAGTCGGGCGGCCACGGCGTCGACGTCGACCCCGCCGTCGGCGAACGACGCGAGCACCTCCTCGGCAGTCGCCGCCGTCGGCCGGCAGCGGCGCGCCGATCTTCCCGTGGTCGGCGAGCGCCTTCAGCGTCGCCTCGGGCATGGTGTTGACCGTGAACGGCGCGGCGAGCGCCTTCACGTAGAGGACGTCCGACGCGTGCGGGTCCTTCGTTCCCGTGCTCGCCCAGAGCAGGCGTTGCGGTCGAGCCCCGGCGTTCACGGCGCGCTGCCAGCGCGGCGAGTCGAGGAGCGCGCGGTACGCCGCGTAGGTCCGCTTCGCGACCGCGATGCCGAGCGTGTTCGCGAGCCGGTCGGGCACCTTGCCCGCGACGGCGGCATCCCAGCGGCTGACGAACACCGAGGCGACCGACGCGACGTCCGGCTCCAGGCCGGCGTCGATGCGCCGCTCGATGCCGCGGCAGGAACGCCTCGGCGGCGGCGAGGTACTGCTCGCGCGAGAAGAGGAGCGTCACGTTGACGGGGACGCCGGCGAAGATCGCCTCCTCGATGGCGGGCAAGCCCTCCTTCGTCCCGGGGATCTTGATGAAGAGGTTCCGGCGGCCGGCGCGCGCGAACAGCTCCTTCGCGGCGGCGAGCGTGCTCGCCGTATCGTGGGCGAGGACGGGCGACACCTCGAGCGACACCCAGCCGTCGACACCCGCCGTCCGGTCGTGGATCGGCCGGAACAGATCCGCCGCACGCGTCAGATCCTCGAGCGCCAGCGCGAAGAAGAGCTCCTCGCCCCGCCGACCGCTCGCGAGCTCATCGCGGATGGCGGCATCGTACGCCGTGCTGTTCTTGATCGCGTGATCGAAGATCGTCGGGTTCGACGTGAGCCCCGTCACCGAGAGCTCGTCGATGTAGCGCCGGAGCGTGCCGTCGTTCAGCAGATCGCGCGTGATGTTGTCGAGCCAGATACTCTGTCCGAGCTCGTGCAGCTTTCGTGTCGTTCTCATCGTGTCTCCTCTAAGGCGTGGTTCACGATCGTCTCGGCCTCGCGGACGATCGCTTGCAGGTGTGCGGAGTCCCGGAAGCTCTCCGCGTAGATCTTGTAGATGTTCTCCGTTCCCGACGGCCGCGCGGCGAACCAGCCGCTCGCGGTCACGACCTTGAGGCCGCCGATCGGCGCATCGTTGCCCGGTGCCGTCGTCGACTTGGCGACGATCGGCTCGCCGGCGAGCGTCGGCGTCTTCACCGCCTCGGCCGACAGCTTCGCGAGCCTGGCTTTCTGCTCCGGCGTCGCGGCCGCGTCGACGCGCGTGTAGTCCGGCGCGCCGAAGTCGATGGTCAGCGCCCGGTAGTGCTCACCGGGGTCCTTCCCGGTCCGCGCCGCGATCTCGGCGGCGAGCAAGTTCGGGACGAGCCCGTCCTTGTCCGTCGTCCAGACGGTGCCGTCGCGCCGGAGGAACGTCGCGCCCGAGCTCTCCTCGCCGCAGAAGCCGATCGCCCCTTCGACGAGTCCCTCGACGAACCACTTGAACCCGACCGGCACCTCGATCAATCGGCGTCGCGAGACGCGCCGCCACTCGATCGATCATGCTGCTGCTGACGACGGTCTTGCCGACGGCGACGGAAGCGGGCCACTCGGGGCGGTTGGCGAAGAGGTATCCGATCGCGACCGCGAGGTAGTGGTTCGGCGCGAGGAGTCCCGCGCTGCGGGTCACGACGCCGTGGCGATCGGCGTCGGTGTCGCTCGCGAACGCGACGTCGAACCGGTCCTTCAAGTCGACGATGCGGCGCCATCGCGTACGGCGACGACGGATCCATGCGGATCTGGCCGTCCCAATCGACCGTCATGAATCCGAACTTCGGATCGACGGCACGATTCACGACCTCGAGGTCGAGACCGTAGCGCTCGCCGATCGCGTCCCAATACGCGACGCTGGCGCCGCCGAGCGGGTCGACCCCGATACGTACCTTGCTGGCGCGAATCGCGTCGAGGTCGACCACCGACTCGAGATCACGGACGTACGCATCGAGGTACTCGTGCTTGTGCGTGGTCGGCGCGACGCTCGCTCGATCGAATGGAATCGTTGCCACGCCGCGTAGCCCGTCGGCGAGCAACGCGTTCGCGCGCTCCTCGATCCAGCGCGTGACGTGCGTGTCGGCAGGCCCGCCGTGCGGCGGGTCGTACTTGAAGCCACCGTACCGCGGCGGATTGTGCGACGGCGTGATGACGATCCCGTCGGCCGAGCCGCGGCGCCGGCCGCGGTTGTATCCGAGCACGGCGTGCGAGACGACGGGCGTCGGCGTGTAGCCGCCGCGCGCGTCGACGCATGACCTCGACGCCGTTCGCGGCGAGCACCTCGAGCGCGGTCGCGAAGGCGGGTCTCGAGAGCGCGTGTGTGTCGAACCCGATGAAGAGCGGCCCGTCGATGCCCTCCTGCGCACGGTAGAGGCAGATCGCCTGCGTGATCGCGAGGATGTGGTCCTCGTTGAAGGCGGCGTCGAGCGCGGAGCCGCGATGTCCGGAGGTCCCGAACACGACCCGCTGCTGCGGGCACGGACGGATCCGGTCGTCGCGCGTGGTAGGCGTCGACGAGCTCGTCGACGTCGACCAGGATCGACGCGGGGCGAAGCTTTCCGGCGAGCGGGCTGATGTCGGGCACGTCGCGACCTCTCACTTCACGACGCAGGGCCTCGCGTCCCAGATAGTCGGTCGCATACTCGGCGATGGCGCGGTCGCTCGAGAACTTCCCGGACGCCGCGACGTTGAGGATGGCCTTGCGCACCCACGCCTCCGGGTCCGCGTACAGCGCGCCCAGGCGCTCGCTCGCGTCGAGATACGACCGGAGATCGGCGAGGTGCATGTAGTAGTCGCCGTGCGTGAGCAGGACGTCGCGCAGCGGCTCGAAGCGCTCCGGCCTCGTTCTCGCTGAAGTGGTTGGAGAAGATGCAGGTCGAGCGCCGCGCGGGTTTCCGGCTCGTGGTCGTAGTGCCAGCGCGGGCTGTACCAGCTCCGGCTGCCGGCCACCTGCTCCGCGGTCAGCCCGAAGAGGAAGAAGTTCTCTTCGCCCGCCTCCTCCGCCATCTCGATGGTCGCGCCATCGCGCGTCCCGATCGTCAGGGCCCCGTTCATCATGAACTTCATGTTGCTGGTGCCGCTCGCCTCGTAGCCGGCGGTCGAGATCTGGTTCGAGACGTCACTCGCCGGGATCAGCCGCTCCGCGAGCGAGACGCAGTACTCGGGAAGGAACACCACCTTCAGCCGGCCTCGCACCGCCGGGTCACCGTCGATCGTGCCCGCGAGGTTGTTGATGAACTTGATGATCACCTTCGCGAGCCGGTAGGCCGGCGCCGCCTTGCCGGCGAAGAAGAACGTCCGCGGAATCATCTCGATCCCGAGGGTTCTCGCCGCAGGCGGTCGTAGAGCACGATGATGCGCAACGCGTTCAGCAGCTGCCGCTTGTACTCGTGGATGCGCTTCACCTGGCAGTCGAAGATGCTGTCCGGGTCGACCGACTGACCGGTCGTCGAGCGAAGCCAGTCGGCGAACTGCACCTTCGCCTCGCGCTTGGCCTTCCGGAAGGCGTCGCGAAAGCTCGCCGTCGTCTGCGAGCGGCGCGAGCCTCCGCAGCTCGTCGAGGTCGGTCACCCAGCCGTCGCCGATGGCGTCCGTGATCGTGCGCGCGAGCGTCGGGTTCGCGAGGAGCAGCCAGCGTCGCGGCGTCACGCCGTTCGTCTTGTTGCTGAAGCGCTCGGGAACATCTCGGCGAGGTCCTTGACCGTCGTCGTGCGCAGGAGCTCGGAGTGGATGGCGGCGACGCCGTTCGTGCTGTGCGAGCCGACGATCGCCAGGTTCGCCATGCGGATCTTCCGCTCGGGACCTTCCTCGACGAGGCTCACGCGTTCGAGGCGGCCCTCGTCGCCCGGGAAGCGGGCCCGCACGTCGTCGAGGAGGCGCCGGTTGATCTCGAGGATGATCTCCGAGGTGACGCGGGATGAGGATCGCGAACCACGCGAGCGGCCACTTCTCGAGCGCCTCCGGAAGCAGCGTGTGGTTGGTATACGCCAGCGTCCGCCGCGTGAGGTCCCACGCCTGGTCCCAGGGAAGGTGTGCCTCGTCGAGCAGGATGCGCATCAGCTCCGGCACGGCCATGGTGGGATGCGTGTCGTTCAGCTGGATGGCGACGCGGTCGGGCAGATCGCTCCAGTCGGCGTTGCTCCGCCGGAAGCGTCGCGGACGAGGTCGGCCAGCGAGCACGCGACCAGGAAGTACTCCTGCACGAAGCGCAACCCTGGCCCTGGCGTCGTCGAGTCGTCGGGATAGAGCACGCGGGTCAGCGACTCGGCTCCGAGCGTCTCGGCGAGCGCGCCCACGAAGTCGCCGTGGCTGAACTCCTGGAAGTCGAAGTAGTCGTGCGCCGCGGCGGCCCAGAGGCGAAGGTGTATTGATGGTCTTCCGCCGTAGCCGACGACGGGGCGGTCGAACGGCATGCCGACCAGCGTCGACGGCCGGCCGGGGATCGGCGCGGAGGGCGCCGCCGTGCACCTCGAACGAGCAGTTCAGCGCGACCTCGACCCGGTCCTGCGGGCGGGCGACTTCCCACGGGTCCGGGCGGCGGAGCCAGTTGTCCGGGCGCTCCCGCTGCCAGCCGTCCTCGATCGACTGCCGGAACATGCCGTACTCGTAGCGCAGCCCGTAGCCCATGGCCGGCAGCTGCATCGTCGCCATCGAGTCGAGGAAGCAGGCCGCGAGCCGCCCGAGGCCGCCGTTGCCGAGACCGGCGTCGGGCTCCTGCTCGAGGAGGCCGAGCCAGTCGAGGTGTTGCTGCGCGACGACCTGCCGTCGCGATCGGATCGAGCAGCAGGTTCATGACGTTGTTGGCGAGCGAGCGGCCGATCAGGAACTCCATCGACAGGTAGTAGACGCGCTTCGGGTTCTCGCGCTGCGTAGGTTTCCTCGGTGCGTACCCATCGCTGGGACAGGACGTCGCGCACCGAGCGCGCGAAGGCCTCGAAGCGTTCGCGCGCTCCCGCGGTCGCGGGTTCGACGGACGCCGTCGAAGACGAGATGGCGTTCATAGAGCCCGTCGGCGCTCCCCGCGAACTGCACCGGGCCGCAGCCGTATTGCTGCGAGAAGGTCGGCCACATCAGGGACGCCTTCCGGTCTGGTTCCGACGGACATGTCTTTCGCCCCCTGCGTCATTCGCGTCACGGACCCACGTGACGGGTATCGTCCCATAGGCGAATCACGGGCTCCGAGAGGTCGTGCTCGTACCCGATCGCACTCAGGCTCGCCGTACTGAGCAAGAAGAACCTGCCGGCCGCCGGCTCGACTCCGAGCCAGCGCGCGGCCAGCACCGCAGGAAGTGGCCGCTCGAAAAGAGCAGCACGTCTCCCTGGACGTCGCGCACACGGCTCACCACGCGATCGGCCCGGACGGCGACCTCCTCCGGCGTTTCGCCCCCGGGACAACCGTCGCGAAAGAGCTGCCAGTCCGGACGCTCCGCGTGGATCTCTGCGGTGCGGCGGCCCTCGTATCGGCCGTAGTTCCATTCGACCAGGTCGGGATCGACCTCGGCAACCGCCGCAAAGCCCGCGAGCTCACACGTCCGACGCGCACGCTGGAGAGGGCTCGTGAACACTCGCGTGAACGTCATCCCACCCAGCCGTTCCCCGAGCCGATGCGCGTTGCGTTCGCCACGCTCCGTCAGCGGGACATCGGTGAGCCCGGTATGCCGGCCCGAGACGGTCCAGGCCGTCTTCACCGTGCCGTGCGAGATACGTGATGGGAAGCGCGACGCTCATACGACTGCCGTGAGCACCTGACACCGGCATTCGCAACTGCCGTGCCATCGTGACAGCGCTCGTCCCGAAGGAAAATGCGCCGTGCGTATGCGACCCTCGGAGGGTCTCAGGGGATTGCGGTGTCGATGCGTCGGCAAGTGTGACGAGCCTTCGGCAACGGATGGGTGAGCACTGACCCGTCGGCGGATGGGACCAGCGCTCGTGGGATCACAGGGGGTGCGGAGGACCGTCGAAGTCGCCTCCCGTTGAGCAGTGGATCGGTGCGACGCCGTCGTCAGGTCCCGCAGCCACTCGAACCTCGCCTCCGACAGCATGTCCCTGGTGCAGCGCCAGCGCCAGTTGGCCGCGGCCCGGCCGGGCACGTTCATCCGCGCTTCCCGCCCCAGATCGAGGAGATCCTGTAGCGGAGCAATCGCGAGCGCGGCTACCGACGACCACGCCAGTCGCATCAGCGCCGATGCGACCTCATCGTCCTCGGCCACCATGCCGCTCGAGGTAACGTCGAAGCTCCTGCCGCTGACCGTCCGGCAGCTCGTCGCACCAGCCGCGCGTGGTCGGATTGTCGTGCGTGCCCGCATACACCACGGTGTTGGGCACGTAATTCTCCGGCAAGAACGGGTTGTCGGGATGGCCGTCGAAGGCGAATTGGAGGACCCGCGTCCCGGGCACGAGAAACTGGTCGCGGAGCGCGCGCACGTCGGGCGTGATCAGCCCGAGGTCCTCGGCAATGAACGGGAGCGCCCCCAATGCGCTCTGCACCGCGCCGAAGAACGCAGCGCCCGGGCCCGGGACCCACGCGCCCGATCGCGCGGTCGGCGCCCCGGCCGGGACGTGCCATGCAGCCGCGAATCCGCGGAAGTGATCCAGGCGAATCGCGTCGACGTGCGCCAAGAGGGCGCGCACCCGGTCGATGCACCAACGGTAGCCGGTCTCCCGAAGCGCTTCCCAGTCGTAGACGGGGTTTCCCCAGAGCTGCCCGTCGCTGCTGAAGTAATCGGGCGGCACCCGGCAACGAAGCGCGGCCGGTGCTGCGCGTCGAGCAGAAAGAGCTCCGGGTTCGCCCATACGTCACTCGAATCGGGCGAGACGAAGAAAGGCAGATCTCCGATCAAGCGGACGCCCTCGGCATGGGCATGTGCCTTGAGGCGCTCCGCCTGCCGCAACAGGAGGAATTGCGCGCAGCGAACCTGATCGACCTCGCTCGCCAGATCTCGACGGGCCTCGGCGAGGACGGCCGGCACACGCGCGACGAGATCGGCCGGCCACTCGAGATAGTGGCGGCCCGCGTACCTCGCCTTGAGGGCTCGGAACAGAGCGTAGTCCTCGAGCCAGTGTGCGTGCTGGGTGCAGAACTCGGCGAAGTCGTCCCGCAGATCCGAGCGCATCCCGCTGCGGAAGTTGGCGCACGCCATTTCGAGGAGGCGGCGGCTTGAACGGGATGACGGCGTCGTAGTCGACGGCCGTCGCCGGGAACGTCCGGCTCTCCACGTCGCGTGGTCGCAGCAGGCCGTCAGCGATCAGCCATTCCGGGCTGATCAGGAGCGTGTTGCCGGCGAAGGACGACTGTGGCTGGTACGGAGAGTCGCCATAGCCCGTGGGACCGAGCGGTAGCGCCTGCCACCAGCTCTGACCCGCCTCGTGGAGGCGGTCGATCCACTCGAGCGCGGCGGGTCCGACATCGCCGATGCCGTAGGACGAGAACAGCGACGTAACGTGCAGCAGTATGCCCGCCGCGCGAAAGTCTGCTGGAAACGGGGGAACGGGCAGTGGCCGGCCGTCGTCACTCACCGCCGGCGCTACGTCGCAAGCGCCGTGCCGCAGTCGAGTTCTCTTCTCGGCGCCACGCCGGCGGGTCGACACGGCGCATCCGTCCCGTAGCCGCGCCGACCCTCGTCAGGTCTGGCGAAACTCCGCCACATAGCCGGGCTGCAGCGCTCTCACGGCCGCTCGCGCCCGTAACTGCTGCTCGCGGTACGCCGGTTGCTTCGCGATACGGCAATGCACCGCATACGACAGCGACCGATCGCAGCGGAGGGCACGATGATCGAGCGAGGCCGCGTATCATGAGCCTGCGGGACAGCGTCGAGACTCCGCCGGCGAGCATTCCGGTTCGGCAGGGCGAGCTGAGCTTTTCGGTCGCGATGGTCGCGACCGTCGCCGCGATCGGTGGAGGTCTCTTCGGCTACGACACCGGCGTCATCTCGGGAGCGATCCTGTACATCAAGAGGGAATTTCCCGATCGACGTCGCCACCGAAGGCCTGATCGTGAGCGCCGTGACGGTCGGCGCCCTCGCCGCCGCCATGCTGGCGGGCGGCCTCGCCGACCGCAGCGGCCGGCGCTTCACGAACATCGCGGCGGGCCTCACCTTCGCGCTCGCGTCGATCCTCTGCGCGCTGGCGAACAGCGTGCCGACGCTCATCGCCGGGCGCTTTCTCGTCGGCTGCGGCATCGGGCTCACCTCCGTCGGTGGTCCGATGTACATCGCGGAGGCGGCACCGCCACGCGTCCGCGGCACCCTGGTCTCGCTCTTCCAGCTCGCGGTGACGGTCGGCATCCTGCTCGCCTACGTCGCCTGCGCCGCGCTCGCGCCGGCGGCGGCATGGCGCTGGATGCTCGGCCTCGCGGCGATCCCCGGCATGGCTCCTCGCGGTCGGCATGCTGTTCATGCCGGAGAGCCCACGGTGGCTCGTCCGCCGCGGACAGCGAGCGGAGGCGCGGGCGGTGCTGGCGCAGATCGACCCGCAGGGCGACCCCGACGCCGCGCTCGCGGAGATGGAGCGCGATCTCGCGACCGAGGGTCGCGGAACCTGGAGCGAGCTCCTGGGGCCCTCGCTCCGCCCGGCGCTCGCTCGTCGGCATCGGCCTCGCCGTGTTCCAGCAGGTGACGGGTATCAACGCCGTCATCTACTACGCGCCGCAGATCTTCCTGCGCGCCGGCTTCACGTCCGACATGACGTCGCCTCGCCGCCACCACGGGCATCGGCGTCATCAACGTCCTCGCGACGTTCATCGCCATCGGGCTCGTCGATCGCGCCGGCCGGAAACCCCTGCTCATCACCGGCGTGCTCGGGATGGTCGTGACCCTGACCGTCTCTCGGACTCGCCAATGCGACCGGGGCCAAGACCGCCAGCCTCGCCGTCATCACGGTGTTCTGTGTGGCGGCCTACATCGTCTCGTTCGCGTTTTCGCTGGGACCGATCGTGTGGCTGATGATCTCCGAGATCTATCCCCTCAGAAACCGCGCGCAGGCGATGGCCATATCGACGGCGGCCAACTGGGGCGCCAACTTCCTCGTGAGCGTGTCCTTCCCCGTCATGGCGGCCAGGCTCGGCCCCACCACCACCGCAGCTCACCTACGCCGCCTTCGGCGTCGCGACGCTGGTCTTCATCATCACCATGGTGCCCGAGACCAAAGGCAAGACGTTGGAAGAGATCAGCACGCTCTGGCGCTGACCGTGGATACGCACGCGAGCGCTCGGCGCGGCATCCTGACGCCGAGGCGTGATCATGACGCTCGCCGCTGCCATGCTCGCGTCGCTGGTCGCTCATCCCGGCAGCGCCGTGGGCGACGAGCCGGAGCGGCCGATCACGTCGTGGATGCTGCCGCCGGCGACGCGTCACGTGTGGGGGCTGCTCGACTCGGACCGCGCACGGGCAAGCGGCCCGCCGCTGATGAACGCCGACTCGCTCACCGGCAACTGGCACGGCTATCGCGATCGCTTGAGCGACGACTACGGCCTTTCTCTCGCCGGCGACTACACCTCGGAAACGGCCGGCAACGTCGTCGGTGGCCGCCGTCAAGGCGTCACCTACACTCACAACATCGGCCTCGGCCTCTTCGCCGATCTCGGCAAGCTCCTCGGTCTCGAGGATACGGTCTTCCTCGTGTCCGGCTCGAGCCGCTCCGGCAACAGCACGTCGGGGAAGTACATCGAGAACGTGTACGCGGTGCAGCAGCTCTTCGGCGGGCAGACCACCCGGCTCGTCCACCTCGCGATCGGCAAAGGGCTCTTCCATCGCACGCTCCGCATCGTCGCCGGGCGCCTGAACGGCCTCGACGACTTCATCGCCTCGCCGCTCTACTGCAACGCCCAGAACCTGGCGTTTTGCGGCAACCCGCTCAGCATCCCCGTCGACGTCAACATCTCGAGCTACCCGAACACGATGTGGGGAACGCGCATCCACTGGGAGCCGATTCCGTCCTGGTACGCCAAGGGTGGCGTGCTACAACGCCGTCAGCGGCTTTCGCGCCAACAAATTCCACGGGGTCGACTTCTCGATCGACCACGACTCGGGCGTCATCGGCATCATGGAGACCGGCGTCATGCCGGAGGAGCTTGGACTCGTCCCGCGCGAGCTGCCGGGACACCTCAAGGTTGGCGGCTACTACGACACCGAGCCGTTGCGCGATTTCCGCAGCGGAGAGACCGAGCGCGGCACCTGGGGAATGTACGTCGCCATCGACCAGAAGGTGTGGAGCGAAGACGACGCGACGGGCGCGCAAGGTCTCTCGCTCTTCGCGGCGTTTCACCACGCGCCGCCCGACGTCAACGCGCAGTCGGATTTCTTCGACGCCGGGGCCGTCTACGTCGGCCTCATCCCGGGGCGCGACACCGACGTCACGGGTCTCTATTTCGCGTACGGCTCGTTCAGCGGCGATCTGCGCCACTCGCAGCGGGACGCCGGTCTGCCCGGGCAGGTCTACGAGTCGGTGCTCGAGCTCAACTACCGGTGGAACGTGCTGCCGTGGTTCTACCTGCAGCCGGACATCCAGGGGATCATCAATCCGGGAGCCGCGCACCAGTTCGGCGACGCGCTGGTCCTCGCGATGCAGGTCGGAGTGCCCTTCTGATGGCGTCACCATCACCCAGATCTCAGCCGCGCGCCGTTCTCTGGGACATGGACGGCACGCTGCCCGACGACGCATTCGAGAGGTTGATACCATGATCCTGGCAGGCGACATCGGCGGCACGAAGACCAACATCGCCTTCTTCGAGGACGGGGAGCGGCTCGAGATCGTCGCGCAAGCGACGTTTCCGAAGCCGCGAGCACGCGGGTCTCGAGGAAATCGTCCGGCAGTTCATCGACCACCACACGCTGCGCGTGCAACGGGCGGCGTTCGGCGTCGCCGGACCGGTTCGCAACGGACGATGCGAGGCGACGAATCTTCCGTGGGTGGTGGACGCCGGCGCGCTCGCCACCGAGCTCGCCATCCATGACGTCTTCGTGATCAACGACCTCGAGGCCAACGCCTACGGTATCCCGGCGCTCGCCCCAGAGGACTTCGTGACGCTCAATCCGGGCGCACCGGACGCGGCGGGGAACGCCGCCATCATCGCCGCCGGGACGGGACTCGGCGAAGCCGGCCTGTACTGGGACGGCCACACGCATCATCCGTTTGCGAGCGAAGGCGGCCACACCAACTTCGGGGCCGAGGATGCGCTGGAGGGCGAGCTGCTCCAGTGGCTTCGGACGCAGTTTCAGTTCGGGCACGTCAGCTGGGAGCGCCTCGTGTCGGGGCCGGGCCTGCTCAACATCTATCGGTTCCTGCGCGACACCCATCGCCACGACGAGCCTGCGTGGCTGGCTGATGAAATGCGGACGGGCGATCCCTCCGCCGTCATCTCGCGCGTCGCCCAGAGCGGCAAGAGCACCTTGTGCGTCCAGGCCCTCGACCTCTTCGTGGGCTTGTACGGCAGCGAGGCGGGGAATCTCGCGCTCAAGATGATGGCGATCCGGCGGCGTGTACGTCGGCGGCGGCATCGCACCGAAGAACCTCGCCAAGCTCGCGGACGGCACGTTCATGCGACGATTCGTCGCCAAAGGCCGCATGCAAAAGCTCCTCGAGGCGATGCCGGTCAAAGTGATCGTGAACGACAAGACGGCGCTCCTCGGCGCCGCTCGTTGTCGCGGTACTGCGCTCCGGGCTGGCGTAGCTAGCTGGCGCGGTGCCATTCCCGGGCCTACTCCTCCTACGACGGCTACCATTGGGAACGCGGACGCGTGGAGGGGTCGTCGGCGGGTCCTACGGAGCCGGAGCGCGCGTACGGCGCATCGGCGGGCGAACGGCTGCTCATGCCCGATTGGTGCGTTGCAGGCGCATGGCACTCATCAGGCGGTCGGCGCGTCGCGCACGACTTTCGGGATTGCGCTCCTGACCGAGATCGGGACCCGCCGACGACCCCTCCACCGTCCGCCTCAGCGGCGGTGATCGGAAGACGCACCGACTTGCTATGCTGCGCGCGCAGCGCGTGTCTTACGAGTGCCGACGGTACGGGCGCGCGGCGGAGGGTCGCCCGCGGGTCCGATCTCGGTCAGGAGCGCTCACCGCAAGTTCGTCCGTGCCGCGGCGGTCGCCCGGTGAGTGCCATGCGCTGCTGCGACGCGCCGATCGATCCATGAGCGCCGGTCGGACGCGACGCGCCGATCGCAGCGCTCCGGCTCCGTAGGACCCGCGGGCGACCCCTCCGCCGCGCGCGGTTCCCGATGGTAGCCGTCGCACAAGGCGGCGGAGCGCGAGGTCTTGCCCGCGTAGCCGTTGCCGACGAGGGCCGCGACGAGCGGCGTCGTCATCGTCCTCCTTGCGACGGCCGAAGCTCTGTCGCCGCAGCGGCATCGACGAGCCAGGTGCAACCGCCGTTCGGTACGATCGCCTGTACCGGCAATGCGTCGGGTCGGCGTGGACCCTCGAGCACCCGGTGCAGCATCGCCGCCTTTCCCGAGCCGGAGACGAGAAACACCACGTCGGCTGCCGCGTTGATGACCGGGGGCGTGAGCGTGACGCGCCACATCGACACCTCGGCGACGTACTCCGCCACGACCCAGCGACGGCGTTCGTGCACTGCCGTCAGACCGGGGAACAGTGAAGCGGTGTGCCCGTTGTCGCCCATCCCGAGCAGGACGAGGTCAGAAGCACGCATCCGGCGTCGGCCGCGGAGGACCCTCGGAGTCGAGAACAGGCGGCGGAGATCCGCCTCGTACGCAGCCGCCGCGACCGTTGGCGGATCCTCGCCGTGGATGCGGTGGACGGCCGCCGCCGACACCGGCACGTGATCGAGGAGCGTCTCGCGCGTCATGCGGTAGTTGCTGGCGTGATCGGTCGGCGGAACGCAGCGCTCGTCACCCCAGAAGACGTGCACCCGCGACCAGTCGATGCGGTCGGCGTAGCGCGGGCTCGCCAACGATTCGTAGAGCGGCTTCGGCGTCGCGCCGCCCGTGAGCGCGACGACGAAGCGGCCGGACGAGCGAATCGCCGTCGCGGCGCGTGTCACGAGATGTTCCGCCGCCGCGTCCATCAACGCCGCCGCGTCCGGAAGAACCACGGTGTGCGTGCGGTCGCTCATCCTCGTCGCATCATGCGGGTACGTGCCAGCCCCGACGTCCCGCGTGAGCGCATCGGCCTGACTCGGTCCCCAGCTGCCCGGCTCGTACTCGTACGCCGGTGTCGCTCCGTCGAGGATTGGCTGCACGATGGCCCAGGCCGCCTCGACCTCGTCCTGGCGCGCGAACAGGGTCGCGTCGCCCGCCATCGCGTCGCCGAGGAGCCGCTCGTACGGATCCATCTCGTCGCCGGCCGGATGGTGGACGACGGCGAGCTCGGTCGGCTGGGAATCCATCCGGTCGCCCGGTTTCAAGACTCGCGCGCCGAGCCCGATGGCGACTTCCGGTTGCAAGCGGAAGCGCACATAGTTGGTCTCCGTCGGCGAGGCTTGAGGAGCGGAGGTCGGCGCAGCGTGACCAACACCTCGGTCGCCGTGGTGGCGAGGCTCTTCCCGGCGCGGATGAAGAAGGGGACGCCCTCCCACCGCCACGAATCGACGTACAGCCGAACCGCGGCGAAGGTCTCGACGTCCGAGTCCGGCGCGACACCCGGCTCCTGCCGGTAGCCGCGGAACTGGCCGCGCACGAGATCGTCGGGATGGAGCGGGCGAATCGCATGGAACACCTTCACCTGCTCGTCGCGGATCGCCTCATGGTACGTCGTCACGGGAGGCTCCATCGCGAGAAAGCCGACCACCTGCAGCATGTGGTTCTGGACGACGTCGCGGATGGCGCCCGTCTCCTCGTAGAACTTCCCACGGCCCTGGACCCCGAAGCTCTCCGCCATCGTGATCTGCACGCTGGCCACGTAGTTGCGGTTCCAGATCGGCTCGAGGAAGGTATTGGCGAAGCGGAAGACGAGGAGGTTCTGGACGGACGCCTTCCCGAGGTAGTGGTCGATGCGGAAGACCGACGACTCGTCGAACACGCTGTGCAGGGTCGCGTTCAGGCGCTCGGCGGACGGAAGGTCGCGGCCGAAAGGCTTCTCGACGACGACCCGGGAGTCGCGCGCGCAGCCGGACCGGCCGAGACCCTCGACGACGGTGGCGAACATGCTCGGCGGAATCGCGAGGTAGTGGACCGGATGCGACGCGCCGCCGAGCTTCTCGCGTAGGCTGACGTAGGTGGCCGGATCGCCGTAGTCGCCGTCGACGTAGGCCAGCCGGCCCGCGAACTTCTCGAACGCGGCCTGGTCGATGCCGCCGCCGTGCTTCTCGATGCTCTCGCGGGCGCGTGCACGGAGCTGCTCGACCGTGAAACCCGGAGCGCGCCACCCCACGACGGGGACGTCGAGGTGGCCCCGCCGGGCCATCGCGTAGAGCGCCGGGAAGATCTTCTTGTAGGCGAGATCGCCGGTGGCACCGAAGAAGACGAGCGCGTCGGCGCGCGGCAGGCTCACGAGCTCGCTCCTTTCTCGAGGTGACCACCGAAGCCGAAGCGCATCGCCGAGAGGATGCGATCCTGGAAATCGGCTTCGCCCCGCGAGGCGAAGCGCTCGAACAGCGCCGCCGCGAGCACGTGCGCCGGCACCGCCTCGTCGACGGCGGCGTCGAGCGTCCAGCGTCCCTCGCCGGAGTCCGAAACCCGGCCCGTGAACCGCTCGAGCAGCGGGTCGCTCACGAGCGCCTCGGCCGTCAAGTCGAGAAGCCAGGAGGCGACGACGCTTCCGCGGCGCCACACCTCCGCGATGTCGGCCAGGTTCAGATCGTACTGGTAATACTGCGGATCGCGCAGCGGAGTCGTTTCCGCATCCGCGGCCCGACGCTGCTTTCCGACGTTGGCATGGCGCAGGATGCTCAACCCCTCCGCGTAGGCGGCCATGAGGCCATATTCGATGCCGTTGTGCACCATCTTGACGAAGTGCCCGGCGCCGTTCGGTCCGCAGTGCAGATACCCGCCTCGGCCGTGCCCCGCGCGTCCCGGCCGGGCGTCCGGGGGCGCTCGCCGCGCCGGGCGCGAGCGTCGAGAAGAGCGGATCGAGACGGCGCACGACGTCCGATTCGCCGCCGATCATCAGGCAGTAGCCGCGCTCGAGACCCCACACGCCGCCGCTCGTGCCGCAGTCGACGTAGTGAAGACCATGGGTCGCCAGTCGCTTCGCCCGGTCCACGTCGTCCCGATAGTACGAGTTGCCGCCGTCGACGACCACGTCGCCCGCCGTCAGGATCGGGACGAGCTCTGCGAGCGTGTCGTCCACGACGGCGGCGGGAACCATCAGCCACACGACGCGCGGTGTCGGGAGCTGCGTGACGAGATCGCGGAGCGACGTGCTGCCGACCGCGCCGTCGCCGACGAGCGCACGAACCGCGTCCGGGGATACGTCGTGCACTACGCAGTGGAGGTCGTGGCGCAGCCAGCGCCGTACCATGTTGGCGCCCATGCGCCCCAGACCGATCATGCCTACCTGCATCGCGTGCTCGTCGCCGGTTTTTCGCTCATGACTCCTCCGCGAGCACGATCCACGCCACGGGTCGGCACAGAGTTGGCGCGCTTTTCACGCACCTCTCGATGCCGACCCATCGACACCGTGCCGAAAGCTCGTCAGCCGCGACGATCGAGGGCGGCAGAGCGGTCGGTGCGAGGCGATTTTGCGGAGCGGCACGACCCGTGCTCGGACGGCGTCACAGAGATATCCAAATGCGAGCGAACCGGAGCACGGCCGTGAGGGGCGCCTCACGCATCGTGACTGGCGCACTGGCGGCACTGTTGCTGGCGTCGACTGCGGCCGGCTCGACGATCGAGCAGGCGGCCGTCGACCTGGAGCAACCCGCCGACGCGGCGACCCGCCTGCGCCGGGGCGAGATGTTGCGCTCCGAGCCGGAGGAGGACTCCGAGCGCGAGCTCGCCGTCGGGCTGACGTTTCTCGTCCACAAGCCGCCGGCTGACGTGTTACAGGCGTTTTTGGGAGGCTCGGGACTTGAAGGCCGACGACCAGCTCGCGAGCGAGACTGCGATTGGCCGGCCCGGCGCGCCCCCGACTTTGCCGGCCTGGTGCCAGAGCCCGGCAGAGCGGCGGAGGTGGAGCGCTATCTCGTGGCCAGCCCCGGTGACACACTCAACCTGTCCGCGGACGAGATCGAGGCCTTTCATTCCCTGGCGTCGCCCGGCAACGGATTCGAGCCGCAGGTCGAAGAGCAGCTGAAGCGCGTGCTGCTCGCGCGCCATCGCGCCTACCTGCAGCGCGGGCTCGCCGGCATGGCACCCTACGCGCGCCCGAGCGGTCCCTTCGAACCGTCGGGCGAGCTGCGGACGCGCGTCCCAAGGATCGCCACTCCTACAGCGCCACGCGCCGGCGATGCAGCGCCTGCTGCTCTCGTATCCGGCGGAAGCGCCCGCGGGACTCGAGGAGCACTTCTACTGGCTCCGCCGCGAGCTCGACGGCCGTCCGAACTTCGCGCTCCGCCATCGGCTGGCGATCCCGGTCGGCGATTCGTGGGCCATCGCCGACCGCGAATTCTACGTGAGCCACGGCTACAACACGTCGCAGGCGGTCGCCCTATTGATCCCGGTACCCGAGGGATCGTTGGTCGTATATGAGACCCGGATCTCCACGGACCAGGCCGCGGGCGTCGGATCGTCGCTCAGGAAGCGCATCGGGCGGACCGTCATGGCGCAGCAGCTCACCGAGCATCTTCGCGCGCTCGCGCGCAGCATTTCGCTGACCGCGCGACGGTAGGAGTATCCTGATGGACAACGCGTACGTTTCGGCCCTTGCGGCCCTCGCCGGATCCGTCATCGGGGGCTGACGTCCCTGACGACGACGTGGCTGTCGCAACGCACGCAGCTCACGGCGCAGCGTCACGAGCACGACCTGGACCGGCGGGAACAGCTCTACAAGGACTTCATCGAGGAAGCCTCACGACTGTACGCGGACGCGTACGAGCACGACCAGGCCGACGTCGCGCAATCTCGTGAAGCTGTATGCCCTCGTCAGTCGGATGCGCGTGCGGTCGTCCAAAGGGGTCATCGAGAGCGCCGACAAAGTCGTGCGGCTGATCATCGAAACGTTTCTCGGACCGAACAGAACCCTGCGAGACATCGAGGAAATGCTCGTGCACGAGGAAATGGACCCGTTGCGCCAGTTCAGCAACGCGTGTCGCGACGAGCTGCACCGCCTCGGCCGCGTATGATGGCTCGATGACGGCAACTACACCACCGTCGATGCCGGAGTGACGGCGGGGCCGGAGGAGCCGGGGTAGCGGTGATGAAGAATCAGAACGGGGTCACCGTGCACCTGCTGTCGACTACCCAGGGTGTGCAAATCGCCCTCGGCGGTGCCGGCGTCGACATGAAGATCAACAAGTAACGGGGCTGAGCCGGGGGCTCGGGTCCGAGCCCCGGCGAGCTGCGTACGGAATCGACGATGGCTTCATGGAGCTGACCGAGCAAGCGACCTTCGCGGTCGACGGCGATGCCGGCAACGGCTTGCTGTCGATCCGGCTCTCGGGGGCGTGGACCTTCCGGTCCGGGCTTCCGTCCACGGAGCCAATCGGGCACGAGCTCGCCACCCGGCGGCCGAGCGCGGTCGTCTTCGAGGTCCACGAGCTCAGCACATGGGACAGCGCGCTCGTGACGTTCCTCCGCCACGTCGAGGCGCTGTGCGCGCGCCACCGTGTCGCGATGCGCTGCGAAGCACTCCCGCCGGCGTGCAGCGGCTGCTCGCGCTCGCGGGCGCAGTGCGCAAGCAGCCGAGTGCGCGGCGCGCGTCCGCCCACATGTCGTGGGTGGTGGGGAATGGTGGACACCGTAGCGGGTCACGGCCCTGGTTGCCCGCCGGCGATATCGCGTCATCGCGCCGAAATACCGGCAGCACGAGGGATCAGCCGGCCCGGAACCACGGGCGATCAGCCAGGCACGGGGCTTGCGATCAGGAAGAGCAATGGCGAGGCGGATGGCATTGTGGGTGATGCTGCTGCTCGGTGCGGCGTCGCCCATCCCGGCAACGGACATGGAAGCGGGATTGCCGGCGGCGAGCAGCGTCGAGCTTTCACGGCCCGACGTCGACCCGCTGCCGCCGTCGCGCGTGGAGCCGCCGCACGCCGACTTCGACACGTGGACGCCGTCCCGGTTCGAGTGGTCGCGTCCCGACGTCGATACGCATCCGGCGGCGGACCTCCCGCTCTCGCATCCCGACGTCGAGCGGTGACGTTGGCAACGTTTGGAGGAAGAACATGTCAGCGAATCAGATCGATGACCATCATGATGGCGGCGGCGACGCTGCTGGCGCACACCGTCGCGCACGGTGCGGAACGAGGCGATACCGCGTTCGGCTCCGACGGCCGGGGCGGGTACGGCTGTGACGGCCACGGTGGGTTCGGCTGCGAGGCACACAGCGGGGCGGTACGCGATGGTCGCGGCGGGTATGGCTGCGACGGCCACGGCGGATACGGCTGCGACGGGCGCGCCGGTTTTCGCACGGACGCTCACCACGGACTGAGCGTCGGCGGCGATTACGGGTCGCTCGCGGCCGACCGCAAATTCGACGACTTGAAGTCGGACGATGCGGACGACGCGGCCGATCGCGCACCGTTCGACACCGCGCGCTGCAATCCCGATCGTCGCGACTACAGCGCGCGTGACTGTCCCTGGCGACAGTGACCCCGAGTGCGTCGCGCGGCGGCGGCCTTCAATCGAACGATTGAATCAGTTTCGCGACGGCGACCGAGATCGTCTCGAAGTGGCGAGCGCCGAGCTCGAGCGTCTCGACGACGACCGCGTTCGCGAGCGCAGCTAAGCGGCGCCGCTGTATGCAGCCGAAACTTCGTCAGACGTGGCGAGCCTCACTACGGAACCGCCGCGCTGCGCGACCCCGCTTGACCCTGCCCGGCGGCACGACGTAACGGTTCACCGGCGTGAGTGACGTCGATCGACGGAGCGGTGGTCATCGGCCGGTGAGGGACGGCTCGGGGACGACCGCGAAGTCGAGCGGTCGCGAACCGCGACTGACAGGCTGGCTGAGTCCGCTGTGGCTCGTTCGCAATCACCCCGCCTATTCGGGTCGATCGGGCTGAGCTTCGTGACCTTCGGCCTCCTCACGGTGATCTCGCCGCAGACCATGGCGTCGGCGCGGCTCCTGATCGCGTGGGACACGGGCGTGCTCGCCTACCTCGTCCTGGCGTTCACGATGATCTCGCGGTTCGATCTCGGTCTCGTCCGTCGCCGCGCCGCCATCCAGGACGAGGGTGGGATGGCGATCCTCGTGCTGACCGTCGCCTCCGCGGGCGCGAGCCTCGGCGCCATCGTCGCCCACCTCGGCGCGGTTTCCCAGCAGGAGAGCCGCGGACCGTACTTCGCGCTCGCCGTCGCGACCATCCTCCTCTCGTGGACCTTCATTCACGTCATCTTCGCCCTCCACTATGCCCACGAGTACTACCGCGAGGGCGCCGAGCGCGGCGGGCTCCAATTCCCGGCGGACGACCACCCCGACTACTGGGACTTCGTCTACTTCGCGTTCGTCATCGGCATGACGTTTCAGGTGTCGGACGTGCAGGTGACGAGCAAGCTGCTGCGCCGCGTGGTGGTCGCGCACGGGGTGGTCTCGTTCCTGTTCAACGTCGCGATCCTGGCGCTGGTGGTGAACGTCGGCGCCGGTCTGATCGGCAACGCGTAGACAGCGAATCGGGCGGCGCGACCCTCGCGGCGGCGGCTTCACGTCGTGCCGTTCGCACTATCCACGTCCATCACGGCATGACCGTCGGGATGACCTGCCGACTGTGGCGACGATAGATCCTGAAATCCGTATCCGTCGTGAGGAGCACGGGATCGGCCAACGTCTCCGTCATGCGGACCAGGCACGCGTCGGCGAGACTCATTGGCACGTTCACGTATTTGGCGAGCAACCCCAACACCGGCTCGAGGTCGGCCGCGAGATCGAAGGTCGGCGCGAGAGCGGCCCGTTGGAGAAGCGCGGCGAGTGCCGGCCGGCCAGCCGGAGCCGAGCAGGAAGAACGCCTCGGAGAGAACAGCTTCGCACGTCCTCCATGGCGGCGCATGGCGCGCGCCCTCGAACTTGGCCCAAGCGTGATGCCGATCGCGACGGCTGAGCAAGGCCGTCAGGAAGCTGGTATCAACGAGAACGCTTCTTGCCATAGCCGCGCGCGCGCAGATGGCGCTTCGTGTGGGAGCTCAGATCGGCAGGAAGGCCACCCACCGCACCGACCAGATCAGCGATCGAGGACAACGGATCTTGGCGCCCGGGCTTCGCTTGCCGGGGGGGTGCCGTAACCGTTCTCGCACGACGTCGGACTTCGAGACCCGGCGCGCCCTCGATTCGTCCTCGATCTCGGCGACCAATGCCTCGGGTAGTCTTACGGTCAGGGTCTTCATTCCGAGCTGGAATGTAATACGCTGCCGTCTGGTGCGCAAGACAAGGGTTGATAGCCCTCACTACCGTCATGTTCAGTGCGTGGTCAGCACTCGAACGATGCAATACATCCACATCGGTATCAGGGTTGCCCAATAGGCCGTCATCCACGTCAGGCCGATGAGTCCACCCCAGGACTCGGCATCGCGCCTCGGATTCTTCACTCGAATGGATCGCGTCAGGCCTGTCGTCAGGCGCTGCAGGAACGATTGCGTGCCTCCTGGGCTTCGCGCACCGCTCCGGCGCGCGTTCTCGCGCAGGAAGCGCAAGTGAAAGACCTGCCACGGCAGATACACAGCGCCGAAGAGCAGATTGAGCAGGAGCAGCACACGCCTCTCCCCGGTGTCGACAGTCAGGTACAGGTATGCGCTCGCAATCGTATTGGCCGCGAAGATGATCGCCCAACCGAGCTCTTCGTAGACATAGAGCTCGAGCTGCTCGGTCAGTATGGCCAGCCAGACGAAGACCTGGGAGATGACGACCTGGACCACCATCAGCCAGGAGAGCGCGTCCACCCAGCCCACCTTACCGACGTTGAGCAGCCGAATGACGTGAGACAGCAAGTAGATGTAGGCCACCTCGGAGAACGTGGCGAGCAATCGCGTCACGAAGACCGAGGAGAACACGGAATCGTGGAAGACGATGTTGTCCTCGTACCGAACCGGAAAGAGGCACCGATAGGCAGAGACGGCAAATAGGATCTGCGCCGGGAGGATGAGCGACGGCTGCCCGACCCCGCCGCGAGCCCACAGACGGTGAACAGAAAATAGAGATTCGCCAGGGCGCCCAGCTTCAAGAGCCAGAGGAAGGCGGCGTAGTGCTGCAGCATCGGGCGTGCTCCTCAGCCCAGCATCAGCGGCAGCGAGACCAGGCCGCGCATACCGGGACGCGGCGAGAATCTCACCCGTGATCGCGGGACCGCGAGGCGGAGACCTGGAAAACGCGTGAACAGGCACCGCAGGGCAATCTCCACCTCGACACGGGCCAGCGAGGCCCCGAGGCAGTAGTGGATGCCCTCCCCGAACGCGAGGTGGTGGTTGGGCTGGCGGCGGAGATCCAGTCGCTCGGGATTCTCGAACACGGCGGGGTCTGTGTTGGCGGCGGCCAGGCAGGCGAAGATCATCTGTCCGCGACGCATGGATCGGCCCGAGAACGTGCACTCTTCACGAGCGAACCGCGGCTTGGAGATCTGCGCGAATGACAGATATCGGAGCAGCTCCGGCACGGCGGACTCCGCCAGTGTCCAGTCGGCGGTCAGCGTGTGGAGCTGCTCCGGGTGGTCGAGCAGCAGCAGCACGCTGCCGGTGATCTGGTGCAGGGTGGTCTCGTGGCCGGCGACGAGGAGGAGAAACACCATCGCGACCAGTTCGTCCTCGGTGAGCCGGTCGCCGGCCTCCTCTGCTTGGATGAGTGCGGCGAGCAACCCGTCACGCGGGTGGTCGGTCTGTCGTGCGATCTTGAACGCCTGCGACGACAGATCGTCCGGGAGGACAGGAGGATCGGCCAACGCCTCGCCGCCCATCGGCATGTCGCTAGCGTACCTGATCGGTTCGAACTCCCGAATGGCGTTCCGGCAACCGCTGCGCGAGGTCTGCGGCGCTCGCCTCCGCAAACTAAAGCTCAAAGTCAGCGCAACGGTTCGACCGTGACATTGCCGATCGAGACCGCGAGCGGGCGGAGATCGTCGGCATCTCCCGTGACTATGAGATCGCCACGCTGCGCAGCGGAGGCGACGACGAGTTCTCGCCGGAAGAGACGACGAGTCGTCGCGAACGCCAGCGTCGTTCCCATCACCCGCGCGAATAATCCTTCTTCGACTCGTGCACGCGCAACGGCATGACCGTTGCTGAACCCCGCCGGTGACGACGTCGAGACATTCTCATCGGATCCGCGCCCTGCCATCCCCGCGCGCCAGCATCCGGCCCCGCTCCGACGGATAGTCGGTGGAGATATCCGAGTGCGGGAGGCGATCCGACGCCAGTGGGTCTCGTTCGTCGCCTTCGGCGCGGCGCTCATCGCGCTCGGCTTCATTGCGCTCGGCGTAATCGGGTTCGCCACGCCCCCGTCGGCCTTCCTCGTCGGCGGGTTCTTGGTGCTCGCGGGCCTCATGAAGACGACCGAGGCGTCGCGTCTCCGCCGCTGGGGCGGCTTCACCCGCCTTCTCCTCGCCGGCGTCCTCTCGCTCGTCGTCGGGCTCCCGATGCTCGCGAACCCGGCCGCAAGCGAGCGGTCGCTGACGCTCGTCATGGCGACGCTCTTCACGATCGGCGGGATCGCCAGAATCGCGGCGACGCGCTCGTCCAGGTTTCCGGGGCGCCCCTATGCGATGACGAGCGACGCCGTGACGGTGCTCCTCGGCATCGCGATCGGGACCGGGTGGCCGGTGTCGGGCGCGTGGACGGTCGGAACGTTCGTCGCGATCGACCTGATCTTCGACGGCTGGTCGCTCGTATTGGCGGGGGTCGTTGCCTACGAGCGCGGTCAGCGGGCGAGACGGCACTTGCGACTCGTGCGTCGTACGACCGCGACTGCGCACTGAGCCGCCGGCGCTGACGACGCATCGCCAGGGAAGACGATGAGTCGTCGCGAATGCCTGCCGGCTCGAGTGCCGTTCCCGACCGCGGGGCGAGAAAGACCCATGTCGATGACGTGTCGATCGACGCGAATGACGCGGCATGACCGTTGCTGAACCTTCACACACGGTTCGTCATGGTTCAGCACCAACCACGCGTCGTCATCGTCGGCGGAGGCTTCGGCGGCCTCGCGGCCGCCAAGGCCCTGCGTCGTGCACCGGCCGATGTGCATTCTGATCGACCGCACGAATCACCATCTCTTTCAGCCGCTGCTGTACCAGGTCGCGACGTCGGAGCTCACGCCTGGAGAGATCGGATCTCCCATTCGCAACATTCTCCGCAAGCAGCGGAATACGACCGTTCTCATGGGTGAAGTCACCACCGTCGACAAGGACCGGCGTTGCGTCCGCGCGAGCTCGGCCGATCGCGCGGACGTACCGCTCTCGTACGACTACCTGATCCTGGCGACCGGCGTGCGGCACAGCTACTTCGGGCACGAGGAGTTCGAGCAGTTCGCGCCCGGCTTGAAGAGCCTCGCGGACGCCGTCGCGATCCGAAACCGAATTCTGCGGGCGTTCGAGCAGGCGGAGGCCGAGGAGGATCCTAGCCGGCATCGCGATCTCCTGACGTTCGTCCTCGTCGGCGCCGGACCGACCGGGGTCGAGATGGCCGGCGCGCTGGCGGTGCTGGTGCGGACCACGCTGCGCTCCGAGTTCAGACGGATCGATCCCATCGCCGCGCGCATCGTCTTGGTCGACATGGCGCCGCGCGTACTCGGCACGTTCGCGGAGAAGCTCTCGGCTGCCGCGAAGGCGCGGCTCGAGCGGCTCGGGGTCGAAGTACGATTGGGGCACGGCGTCGAGCGGATCGACGAAGACGGCGTCGTCGTGGCCGGCGAGCGCATCCCGAGCAGGACCGTGATCTGGACCGCGGGCGTCGCACCCTCGCCCGCCGGAAAGTGGCTGGACGGCGGAGACGGATCGGACGGGACGCGTCAAGGTGCAGAGCGACCTCACCGTGCCGGGGCACCCGGAGATCTTCGTGATCGGCGACACCGCCGCGTCCCAACAAGACGGGAGGCCGCTGCCCGGCGTCGCGCAGGTCGCGATGCAGCAGGGACGCTACGCGGGTACGGTGATTCACCGGCGCATCGTGGGGAAATCCGCGCCGCGACCATTTCGGTACTTCGACAAAGGGAAACATGGCCGTCGTCGGCAAGGGCTTTGCCGTCTTGCAGACGGGCCGCGTGCGGATCAGCGGCTTTCTCGCATGGATGGCCTGGGCCGCGGTGCATCTCGAGTTCCTCGCGCAGTCGAGCCTGCGCGTCAGCGTCTTCCTGCAGTGGGTGTGGACGTACCTGACGGGCCAGCGCGGCTCGCGATTGATCGTGGAGCCTCACCGTTCCACGAACGATCGTGTGCCGCGCCCTGACGCGCATGTTGCCCGCGCGTCGTAGCGTCGAGGAAGAGCTCGACCGCCGGGTGTTGCTGATTGAACGGCAGCGATCGGCTGTTCTCGCAGCGATTCTGGCGACTATCGTCCTCGGACGAGGAATCTATCAGCTCGTGTATGCGTCCGCGACGGACGGTCTGCTCGGCCGCGGATACATCCTCCTCGTGATGGCCGTTTGGGTCGGCGTCGAAACGCTCAACCTCATCTCGGTGAGCAGACGCATTCGCGACGGTCGAGCGCCGGCCAAGAGTCACGCCTATCTCCGCGCCGCCTTCGAGGTCGCGATGCCGACGGCCATGCTGGCGATCCTCTGTCAGTACGACCGTCCGCTCAACGTCCTGAGCAGCTCGATCCCCTACGTGTACTTTCTCATCATCGTCCTGTCGCCGCTCCGCCTCGCTCCCATGCTGTGCCTGTTCACCGGAGCACTGGCCGCCCTCGGCTACGGCACACTGGTCGCGGTGTACACGGAAAGTCTGGGGCATGAGTGGATCGGATCGGCCGTCATCGAGCATCTGTCGTTCGTGATGCGGAGCGTACTCCTGTTCGGCGGCGGGCTCGCGGCCGCGTTCGTCAGCCAACGCATTCGTACGACGATCGTGGACATGATCGAGGAAATGAAAGAGCGCGAGAGGATCGTGGCGCTCTTTGGCGAGCACGTGTCGCCGGTGGTCGTGAGGCAGCTGCTCTACGACTCGGACGGCGAAGCCTCGCACGTGCGCGACGTGTGCGTGATGGTGCTCGACATCCGCAATTTCACCACGTTTTCCGAGGCCCGCCCGCCGGATGAGGTGGTGCGCCATTTGAACACGCTGTGGACCTTCATGGTACGGATCGTCAACCAGCACGACGGGATCGTGAACAAGTTTCTCGGCGACGGATTCCTCGCCGTATTCGGCGCTCCACTGTCGAATGGCAGCGGCGACTGTGCCAACGCGATGACCGCCGCCCGTGAGATCATGCTCGGAGCTCGACGGGCTCGTGACCGCAGGCGAAGTGTCCCCGACGGAGATCGGCATCGCACTGCACGCCGGCCCGGCCATCGTCGGCAACGTCGGGTCGGCCGACCGCAAGGAGTACACGGTGATCGGGGACGTCGTGAACGTCGCCTTCCGCATCGAGGCGCTCAACAAGCAATTCGGGTCGACGCTGCTCATATCGGACCTGGTGCGGCATCACGCCGGTATCGACGCGGAGCCCATGCACGCGATGATGCTCCGCGGCCGCCGTGAGCCGGTCGAGCTCTTTCGCGTGGCGTAGGGTCGATGGCCGACCGCGGCGTCCGGACGATATCCGTACTTCCGCGGTGCGTCCGCGTCGCAGTGCGGTTTCGGCATGCCGCCCTCCCAGCATCCGCCGAGTCGCCGGGATCTTGAGCGGACCGTCCGCGGGCGCCGCGCGCGCGGCGAGCCACCGGTGGAGCAGCCCGCGAATCCACCCGATATCGAGACCGAGCGCGTCGCAGAGGAGCGCGATCTTCTCGGGTAAGCTTCCGAGGACACGACACATGCGCTCGATGAAAGCGCCGAAACGCAAGGCCGTCGCGGACATAGCGGTCACTGGGAAATGGCGACCGTTGCGTCCGGGTCACGGCGCTCAGGCTCCAGCGGATGGGATGATGCTGTACAATCGGCGACCGATGCGCTCCTGCGCCGCCGCTCTCGCGGCTCTCATGATTCTCTTCATCCTCTGGGACGCGTTTCAGACGATCGTCCTCGCGCGGCGGGTATCGCGACGGTTTCGCCTGACAAGGTTGTTCTATCGATCGTTCTGGGCGCCGTGGCGCGCGGCGGCGGCGCGAGATCCCGCCGGGTGATCGACGCGAAAGCGTGCTGATGGTCTTCGGACCACTGTCGCTCATCCTGCTCATCGCGTTCTGGGCGTTCGGGTTGATCGTCGGGTTCGCGCTGCTGCATTGGGGTTTCGGATCGCAGTTGAGCGGTACGGACGGCGGGTCGGGATTCGCCGTCGATCTCTATATGAGCGGCACGACCTTCGTCACACTCGGCCTCGGCGACGTCACGCCGCGCACGTCGATTGCCCGCGCGGTGACGGTGCTCGAGTCGGGCATGGGGTTCGCTTTCCTGGCTCTCGTCATCGGGTACGTGCCGCTGATCTCCCAGGCGTTCTCGCGGCGCGAGGTGGTCATCTCGATGCTCGACGCGCGAGCCGGCTCACCGCCGACCGCCGCTCAGCTCCTGCGCCGTAATGCCCGCGACGGAACGGACGAGTTGAGCTTGCTGCTGCGGGACTGGGAACGCTGGTCGGCGGAGCTTCTCGAGAGCCACGTCTCGTTCCCGCTCCTCGCCTATTTCCGCTCTCAGCACGACCACCAATCATGGGTGGCCGCGCTGACGGCGATCCTCGACGTCTGCGCGCTCGGTCTCGCCCGCATCGAGGATTTTCCGATGCCGACCGCACGACTCACGTTCGCGATGGCGCGCCATGCCATCGTCGACACTGTGCGCGATCTTTCGTCTGCCGCCCATTCCAGCCACCGACCAGCTTCCCGGCCGCGGAGGAGGAGCGCCTGATGCGCTTCGTCGAGACGGTGGACGTCCGCTTGCGCAGCGACGATGCCGCGCTCGCGAAGTTCCATTCGCTCCGCGGAATGTACGAGCCGTACGCCCACGCCCTCGCGACGTTCTTGCTCATGCCGCTACCTCCCTGGCTTCCCCGGGACGGCGCGAAGGACGTCTGGCACACGATGGCCTGACGCGCGTCGGCCAGTGTGGACACGGGTCGGCGCGACCTAGTGGAGACCGTGGAAAGGCCTGGACATGCCGGTCGAGATCGCCGTCGGGCGAGGAAGAGAATTTCCGGTACTGTATCCGGCCGCCAACGTCCCAGGCACTGCGGCGGCGGGCAGCGTCTTTCATCTGTTGCAAGCGATCTTTGGTGTCTTTACTGCGAATGGCCCATCGCCAAAGCGTCGGCGAACGGCGTCGCGAAAGGTCCTGTCGGTCTGGGGCTTGACGAATAGCATCGCGACTTCGGGTGCGCCGCCCGAATCTTGCGCTCGATCTCGATGACGCGATCTTCGATTTCGGGTGCGCGTAGGTCGTCTGCAAATTCGAGACTCAGTAGGGCCAACACCTGATCTGGTGCGAGCTGTACCGTCAGCAGGCCATTCGCCCGGGCGATCGATTCCTCGGCTCCGGCGATCCGAAGAATCGAAGCGGAGAGGCTGCGGTCTGCACGCTCGCCGATCAAGAGGCTCTTGCATTCCCGTGCAAGGAGAATTGCGACGCCGCCAAGCACCATCCCAATCAGTATCGAGGCGATTCCATCGATGACCGGCGCGTGTAAGCGCACGGTAAGCCAGGTGCCGAGAGCGGCAATCAAGATGCCGAGTAGAGCTGCGCTGTCCTCGAACAGCACCATGAAGGAAGGCGGATCCTTGCTCCTCCGAAACGCCTCGCGATAGCCGAGGTGGCCTTTGCGGTGCGAAACTGCCGCAGCGAGACCCACCACGAGCCGCCTTCGAAGAGAAAAGCCAGTGCCAGGACGACGTAGTTGACCACTGGATCGCTGATGGGCTCCGGGTGCAGCACATGGACGATTCCTTCGTAGATGGCGACGCCCGCCCCGAGGCGAAGACCAGCAGGGCGACCACGAAGCTCCAGAAATACAGCTCGCGGCCATGACCAAGTGGATGCTCGGGATCGGATCGCGCGCGCGGCGCGACGCATCCCGTAGAGGAGCAGGACCTCATTGCCGGTATCGACGAACGAATGCACTGCCTCGCTCAACATCGCCGAGCTGCCGGTCCAAGCGGCCGCAATAGCCTTGCTCGCGGCGACGAGTAGGTTGCTGAAGAGAGCGGCGTACACGGCCCGCTTCGATGAGGTATTCGTGGCCACGAGGGACGATCTCAAATCCTATCGTTTACCTCGGGAGGTCGAAGCGAAGGGGTCAGAACGCAACGGGTCGTCGACCTCGTCCACGAAGGCTTCGACCTCGCCGTGCGGATCGGCAAGCTGACGGACAGCCGCCTCGTCGCGCGGCCGCTCGGCCCGGTGCGCGCCGCCGTCTTCGCGTCGCCGCGTTATCTGAAACGCCGCGGCCGCCCGCGCTCCGTCGCGGACCTGGCGAGCCACGAGTGCCTACTCTTCCGCAGCCCCGGCGGTCGCGCGGTGTGGGAGCTGGTCGGACCCGCGGGCCGCCATGGGGTCATCCGCGGTATCCAGCGCGGGACGGCGGCGCGGAACGCCTCGTACTCTCTCCCAAACGTCCGCTCGAGCGTGGGTTCTTCGTACGCCACGACGAAGACGTGGAAGGCGAGCCAGAGCAGCGCGCCGTAGACGATGAGGCGCCAATCGCCCATCAGCACCGCTTGACCCAGGATGATGGCAACGACCGCGACGTATATTGGATTACGCACATAACGGTAGAGACCGGTCACCACGAGATTCCGGGTCGGCGCGATGGGCGCGGGGGTGCCGAGACCCTGCAGCGCGAAACGCGCAAATGCGTCAACGAGCCCAGGCACGCCTGCGAGAATCATTATCGCGCCGATGCCGCGCGTCAGCTCCAGACCAAGGAACGGCGGCCGGAGTTGCCAACCCGTGATCGACCATGGAACGAGCCCCGCCAGCGTACATGGGGCGACCACGAAGAAAACCGCCGAGCCCAGGACGGCAATGGTTCGTTGCACGGCGGTTCCCGACACTCGCTGCGAGCTCATTCCAACCTCCCCTTCATGGTTTCCCGTCGTCATCCGGGTGCCGATACGCTCGCCGTTTATTCCAAGCAATCGCCGTGGCGTGAAGCCGGAGCTCAATCCTCGCCCATTGCCCGTCGCTAAACCAAAACAAGTTCGCCCGCATCTGTTGGCCCCCGATTCGGTTGACCAACCCGTTGAATCTCAACATGGTTAATTGGGTCTTAACCCTAGGGAACCTCTGCACAGGTGGCTCCCGGCTGCGAAACGCGATCCATCCGCGATCGACGGCGGCGCGAAGCCCTCGACGTATCATTCAGATACGCGGTCGGGCTTCGCGCCTTGCGCTCGCGGCGGCTCGCGCTTCTCGCTTCGGAACCCACCTGTGCAGAGGTTCTAGCGGTGAAGAAGGTCGCTCGCTGACAGGAAAACCCGCGCCGGACATGGGCTGAAAGCTCGCCGGGACTCTGACAGGGTAAAAACCTCCGCAAACCCTATAAAAACAGGGGTTGCCGCTCGCCCTTGTAGGGACAATACGTCTGGTGCGAGGTCCGTTGCAGCCGCGTCATGTCGACGTCCTTCCGCGGGATGTATTGCACTGCGGGATAGGTCGCCTCCTTCAGGGTCAGGGCCTCGTGGGTGTCGGCCACGCGTGTGCCGTTCACGGTGACCCTGACCCGGCCGTTCGTCAGGCGTGATGGCGATCGGATGATCCGGTCCCGGAATCTTGATGGGCTTGTTGGTCATCGCTTCAACCTCCTAAAAATGGGCTCAGTGGGACTTGCCGCCATCGACGTTGAGCACATGGCCGGTGATGAATGAAGCCTCGTCCGACGCGACGAAGACGATCGCGTTGGCAACCTCCTCCGAGAGGCCGAGGCGATCCATCGGAACAGTCGTCGCGAGCGCTGCCTTGTTCTCCGGCGTGCCCGTAAAACGGGTCAACATGCCGGTGTCGATAGGACCAGGGGCCACGCCGTTCACACGGATTCCCGACTTGACGGTCTCGAGCGCCACCGACTTGGTGATGCCCTCGACGGCGTGCTTGCTGCCGACATAGACGGAGGCCCCCGCCGCACCCTCGTGCCCGTAGGTCGAGGAGATGTTGATGATGCTACCGCTGCCCTGTCCTTGCATGGCCCGCACTTCGTGCTTCATGCTCAGAATGACGCCGAGAACGTTCGTGTCGAAGGTCGCGGCATAGCTTTCCGCGGTCTGGTCCGTGATCGGGCCAACCTGGCCTTCGGTGCCGGCATTGTTCACCGCGACATCGAGACGGCCAAACCGTGCGACGGTCTCGTCGACCAGGTTGCCGACTTCATCGTCGTGGCGAACGTCGGCCTGGATGAAGAGCGGCGTCGGCGCCCAAGCGGCGCAGCTCGGCTTCGAGAGCCTTGCCCTCCGCTTCCCGGCGGCCGGAAACGACGAGGCGGGCACCGTCCTGGCAAAGGCCAGAGCGGTGGCGCGACCGATGCCTGTGAGGGCTCCTGTGATCAAAACGACTGGCTTATCCATTGCGCTACTCCTTCCATGGCGCCACTCTAGGTTCGTATTTGCGGTCCGAAAAAGACTTTGTAGGCAGAGCGGCATACCTCTCGGGCATGGAGTGGCTATGGAGTTGAGACACCTCCGTTATTTCGTGGCCGTGGTCGAGGAAGGCAGCTTCACGACCGCCGCCGAGGGCCCGCTCCACACGTCTCAGCCTTCGCTGAGCCGGCAGATTCGCGATCTGGAGTACGAGGTCGGGGCCGAGCTGCTGTCGCGCAGTGTTCATGGCGTCGAGCTGACCGCCGCGGGCAAAGCCTTTCTCGACCACGCCCGCCTGGCGCTGATGCAGGTCGATGCCGCGGTCGAAGCGGCACGCAGGGCGGCGCAACCGGCAAAGAAGACGTTCGCCATCGGCTTCCAAACCGGGCACGAGATGAACTGGCTGCCGCGGGCGACGCAAGTGCTGCGCGACGAATTGAAGAACATCGACGTCACGATCTCGAGCGACTATTCGCCGGATCTCGCCGAAGCGCTCGCCCGCGGCCGGCTGGACCTGGCCTTCATGCGCGTGGAGCCGGGCTACGACCTCGAGTACCACGTGGTCGACCGGGAGCCGCTCATCGTCCTGATGCCGAGCGACCATCGCCTCGCCGCCAAGCAAGCAATCCATCCGCGTGAGCTCGTCGGCGAGATCTTCATCGGCGGCGCCAACAAGGCCTCGGTGTTGCGCGCCGTCACCGAGGATTACCTGCGGCGCTCGGGAGTGGACGTCAAGCTCGACCACGGTGTGGACAACATGGCGATGGCCATGTCCCTGGTCGCCTCCACGCGCGGGCTGGCGCTGATGCCCGCCTATGCCAAGAACCTGCTGCCCTCGTCCGTGGTCAGCCGTCCGCTGGAAGGCGAGGCGCCGACGATCGAGGTAGCGGTGGGCTACAGCAAGTCGAACACCTCGCCGATTCTCAAACTGTTCCTGTCGCGCCTCGACGAGCTGGTGGGAGCGACCCAGAAGCACTGACGCCGCGAATCCAGCTTCAGCGGCCCTGCTGCTCGAGTGGACGGTCGTGGTGGTCCGCGCCCCAGCAGATGCCCGACGATTCGCTATCGAGCTCGGAGCTCGACGCGAATGGCAGCTCGCGTCTTCGGCCGGCACCCGCAGGTCGTGCCGTGGACTAGAAACTCAGTGGACGCGCCCGAGCAGCTTCCGGAAGGGGCCGGTCACGAGCTTCGCAGCCGCGGACGCGAGGTCGAAGTAGTCGCGCCAGAGCGTGATCGTACCGTTCTTCACCTCGAAGGTGCCGCACACCCAGAGATCGAGGTAGATCCCCGGCCCCCGGAGGATGTCGACGCGCTCGGTCAGCACGACACCGTCGCGTGCGGCGATGTTCTTCATCTTCACTTCGAAGCCCGTCATGAACCTGCCGAACATCTCGAGCGTCCGACGGACGGCCGCCTTTCCCCGCGCCGCCGGGAAGGGAACGTTCTGGTACACGATGTCCTCGGACATGTACCCGAGCGCACGCTCGACGTCCTGCGCTTCGAACGCCGCGAAGAACGACTCGACGAGCGCGATGTCTCGGGAGCCGGGGCTCGTCTCGGACTGTCGGCCTTGCATAGGAGCCACTATACCCCGTCTTTGCGTCGTGTCGTGATCACCGGTCACTCGTGCGGCGGCTGGTCCCCAACCGAATCGTCGTCGTGGGTGGGGGCGACGTCGCGCGGTCAGAGGCAATTCGCCGCCATGATTCATCAGGCAGTCGGCACCGTTCCGCCGTCGATGACGTACTCAGTGCCGGTGATGGAGGCGGCGCGCGGCGAGACGAGGAAGGCGACGAGGTCTGCAACTTCCTTCGGCTTCGCGGGGCGCCCGATCGGAATGCCACCCAGCGAGGCCATCAGCGCCTGTCGGGCGCCTTCGTAATCCGTGCCCGAGTGCGCCGCTAACTCGTTTACGAGCCCCACAGCAGCTTCTGTCTCGACCCAACCGGGCGAAACGCGAACCACCCGAATGCCTTTCGGGCTGACTTCCTTGGACAACCCCTTGCTGTAGTTCCCCAGCGCGGCCTTCGCGGCGGCATAGGCGATCGTCGCGTCGGGCAGCGGCAGCTCGCGCTGAATAGAGGTAATGTGAACGATCACCCCGGAACCTCGTTCGAGCATCGCGGGCAACAACGCGCGGTCCAGTCTGACGGCTGGCAAGAGGTTCAGATCGAGCGCGCGTTGCCACTCGGCATCGTCGAGTACAGCAAAGCCGCCCGCAGGGGCGGACGAGCCGCCAACGACATGCACGATGATGTCGACGCCACCGAGCTGATCGCGAACAGCCTCGAAAATAGCCGCGCAGCCCTCGGCTGTGGTGATGTCAGCCGCCACGAACAACTCGCCGGGAGCACGCGACCCATGCCGCGAGCGGGCGGTCGTGAGAACCGTCGCGCCGGCCGTGCGCAACTGCGTCGCCACCGCCGCTCCGATTCCCTTTGGTGCCACCCGTGACGAGCGCACGGCAGCCTTCGAGCTCAAGCGCGTCACTCATCGGCGACCCTCCGTCGATGCGATCTTCTCGCCGCCGAGCGCGAAGGTCAACGGACGGTGCTGCCATCTGGCGATCGCTGCGACCCAGCAGTCGACATCGTAGAGAGCTCCGGCGATCTCTCGGGGCCCAGACAGACATGCCGCGTCCTCATCAAGATCACGGATGGTCCGCGCCGCGCGGTCGGCGCGAAGTTGCGCGTGTCGATGCTCCGCAGTTCTCGCCTCTCGGCGATTTCGGTGAAGGTGAACGACCGCCTCGAAACCACCGCGCCCGAGGTGTGGGCGACGTCGCGACTCAGCACGCGATCGTCGTCACGGCGCGAGGTCCGGTGACACGGTGCCGCCTCCCCGCGGTCCGGACGAATGGGCGGGATCCTGAGCGGGGTTGCGTCGACAGCGCGTGGGTCGCTAGCCACCGACGAAGCAGCCCCGGATCCACGCGGGATCGAGCGCGAGGGCGTCGCAGACGTTCTCGAACGAGAACGGCCAGCTCACATCGGACGATTCGAACCACTCGCTGGTCTCGCCGAGGATACGCCGCTGCACGGGTCGTCTGCGCGCCGGCGTTTTGGCAGAACGCTCGGGTCGCATCTTCCAGCACCGCCGCCATCAGCCTCCTTTCCGGTGTGCGTTCGGTGGGCTGTTGCAGCAATTCGGAAAATTGCACCGGCAGCATGTGGTCCGGCGTCGCATGGATCGAGCCGTCGAGGGTCTCGGTTCGCCAACTGAGATTCGTGCGCGTCATGGCGATCTTCGAGAGCAACGGACACGCCGGTGCCTGGTCCCGTCGCTCACGGCCAAATGCGCGTGATGTTTCCGGACGCGCCGCCTCGAACGTCACCCCGGTGGGCAGTACCGACGACACGTCGGCTTTCATGTCGATGGTTCGCCACGTACTCTTTCAGTCGAACGTAAAAACGAGCGGTTACGGCTTGCACGCTAGTTGCTGAACTGATGATTCAGCCGCTCGTCGGCACTTCACAGAGAAAGGTCGCCGCAAAAGTCGCAGGTGGCCGAGGAGGACAACTCATGTCGAACCCTTCGAATGCGTCCGGAGAGGGAGCCGGAAAATCGAGCGTGCTGCCCACCGGCGGTGGGCGAGATGCTGATCGATCCATGCGGATACGGTGTTCCTGCTGCTCGATCACCAGTCCGGTTGTTTCAGACCGTCAAAGACGTCCCGGTCGCCGATCTCCGCCGCAACGTCGTGGTGCTCGCCAAGCTCGCCACCCTGCTGAAGATCCCGGTGATCACGACCGCGTCCGTGCCCGAGGGGCCGAACGGGCCGATCATGCCCGAGATCGAGGAGGTCGCACCGCAAAGGACGTAGCGTACCGCGCCACGGCGAGGTCAACGCCTGGGATAATGCGGAGTTCGTCAATACGGTGAAGGCCACCGGTCGTAAGACGTTGGTCATGGCCGGCGTCTGGACTGAGCGTCTGCGTGATGTCTCCCCGCGCTCGATGCGACCGCCGCGGGGTACACGGTGTACGCGGTGATGGACGCCTCGGGCGATCCGAGGCGACCTGACATCGCGGACGACGCTCGCGACGCTTCGTGCAGGGCGGTGTCATTCCGACCTCGGCCAATGCCGTGCTGTCGGAGATGCACCGCACGTGGAACGGCCCGAGGCGGCGGAGCTCGCGAAGCTCTATGGGCTCGCGGCGCCGAACTGCGCCGCGGTGGCGGAGAGCTACCAGAAGGCTCAGGACGTCATCAAGCAGAGCAACAAATAAGGGTTTGGCGCGAGGGCCACGGGAGATCCGATGAAGGCTTCGCCTCCTGTCGTTCGGCGCCGGGCTGCTGGTCGGCGTCGTCTATAGCCTGCTCGACGTGCGGTCACCGGCGCCTCCGGTGATCGCGCTGATCAGGCCTGCTCGGCATCCTCGTCGGCGAGCAGATCTTGCCCGTCGGGCGCCAGATGATCGCGGAACTCGATCCGCAGCCGCGTGGCACAGACGCGTGGGCAACACGCTTCGGCGCGATGCACGGGCTCTGCCAGCAGCCGCCCACGAGGCACTGATCATGAACCGTTCGACCAAGGCACCAGATCTCGATCCTGCACCACGGCGCGATCACGACGCTCGATCGCTCGAATCCGAGCGCGACGGCGGTCGCGATCCGAGACGGCAAGTTCCTCCGCGTCGGCACCGAGGCGGACGTCATGCCTCTTGCCGGTGCCGCAACCCGAGTGATCGACCTCAAAGGACGCCGTGTCCTGCCGGGCTTGATCGACAACCACCTCCACATCATCCGCGGCGGACTCAACTTCAACATGGAGCTGCGCTGGGACGGCGTGCGCTCGCTTGCCGATGCGATGGAGATGCTGAAGCGGCAGATCGCCGTCACGCCTCCACCCCAGTGGGTGCGCGTGGTCGGCGGCTTCACCGAGCATCAGTTCGCCGAGAAGCGACTGCCGACGCTCCAGGAGATCAACGCGCTCGCTCCCGACACGCCCGTCTTCCTGCTTCACCTCTATGACCGCGCACTCCTGAACGCCGCCGCCCTGCGGGCGGTCGGCTACACGAAGGACACCCCGGAGCCCCCGGGCGGCGAGATCGTACGCGATGCGCGCGGCGTCCCGATCGGACTGCTGCTCGCCAAGCCCAACGCCGGCATCCTGTACGCGACGCTGGCCAAAGGACCCAAGCTGCCGTTCGAGTATCAGCTGAACTCGACGCGTCACTTCATGCGCGAGCTGAATCGGCTCGGCGTGACGGGCGCCATCGACGCCGGCGGCGGCTTCCAGAACTATCCGGACGACTACGCCGTCGTCCAAAAGCTCGATCGAGGACAGGCAGCTCACGATCCGCCTCGCCTACAACCTCTTCACGCAGAAGCCGAAGGGCGAGAAGGAAGATTTTCTCAACTGGGCGAAGACCTCGACCTACAAGCAGGGGAACGACTATTTCCGTCACAACGGCGCCGGCGAGATGCTCGTCTTTTCGGCCGCCGACTTCGAGGACTTTCGCCAGCCGCGCCCGGACATGCCGGCAGAGATGGAGCGCGAGCTCGAGGACGTGGTGCGCATTCTCGCCACGAATCGGTGGCCGTGGCGACTGCACGCCACCTACGACGAGACGATCAGCCGCGCGCTCGACGTCTACGAGCGCGTCGCCCGCGACATCCCTCTCGACGGGCTGAACTGGTTCTTCGATCACGCGGAGACGATCTCGGATCGTTCGATCGACCGCATCGCCGCTCTCGGCGGCGGGATCGCGGTACAGCACCGCATGGCGTACCAGGGCGAGTACTTCGTCGAGCGGTACGGCTCCGCCGCTGCGTCCGCGACGCCGCCCTTCGCGAAGATGCTCGCGAAAGGCCTCCACGTCTCCGCCGGCACCGACGCCACGCGGGTGGCGTCCTACAATCCGTGGGTCTCGCTGGCGTGGCTCGTGACGGGCAAGACCGTGGGCGGCTTGCGAATCTACCCGCAGCGCAACTGCCTCGACCGCGAGACGGCGCTCCGGATGTGGACGGAGAACGTCACCTGGTTCTCGAACGAAGAAGGCAAGAAGGGGCAGATCAAGGTCGGCCAGCTCGCCGACCTCGATCGTGCCGGACCGCGACTATTTCTCCTGCCCCGAGAGCGAGATCGCCGACATCACGGCGGACCTCACCGTCGTCGGCGGCAAGGTCGTCTACGGCGCCGGCGAGTTCGCGCGTGTGGACGAGGCGCGCGCCGCCACCGGCCATGCCGGATTGGTCGCCGGTGCGCCGCTTCGGCGGTTACGCCGCCTCGGCCGATCGCGAGCCATCCAGGACGACGGCGGCGATGCGACGAACGGTCTCGGCGCCCCGGACACGCCCACGCGGGTCACGTCCACGATTTCACATGCCTCTGGGGCGCGCTCGGCTGCGCCTGCTGGGCAGTATGACCAGGAGCGGACACATGCGGATGATCGAGCGCTCTCACGTCTTGCGGTGCTGCTCGTCGCGAGCGCGCCGAACGCCGGCGGGCGAAACGCGTCTCGCCCGCCGAGCTCGCCGCCCGTGGCCGTCGGAGCCGCAATACGACACGACCCACGTCTACGTCGCCCCGGAAGACTTCGATCGATTCGTCGCGAGCCTTCGTGGCGACGTTCGGTGGAACCACGTCCAAGCAAGGCGTCTTCACGGTGACGCCGACGCCGAGCAGCACGATGAGCCAGCTCGTCCTCACACCGGTCGGCACGGTGTCGGTGTTCGGCTTCAAGACACCGGTTCCATATCCGTTCGGAGTCGAGCGAACGGGCTACCTCGTGACGGATCATGGATGCCGCCGTCCGCGCAGCGCGCGCGTGCGGCGCCGACGTCATCGTCGCCCCGTTCGACGACCCGATCGGCCGCGATGCCATCGTCCAGTGGCCCGGCGGCGTCAACATGCAGCTCTACTGGCACACGACCGCGCCGAGCTACGCCGAGCTGCAAACGATTCCCGAGAACCGCGTGTACGTGTCGCCCGACCGCGCTGACGCGTTCATCCGCAGCTTCGTCGCCTTCTCCGGCGGCACGGTGGCCAGCGACGATCCGAACGCGCCCGGCGTCGAGATCGGCCGGCCGGGCGACACCTACCGGCGTGTGCGCCTCGCATCGACGTTCGGCAACGTCGCCGTCCTCGTGACCGATGGCCATCTTCCGTACCCGTACGGGCGCGAGCTGACGGGCTACGAGACACTCGACCTCGACGCGACCCTGGCCAAAGCGAAGTCTGCCGGCGTGCGCGTGCTGGTCGAACCGTACTCGGCGGCCGACCGGCGGTCGGCGTTCGTGCAGTTCCCGGGCGGTTACATCGCGGAGATCCACGTTCCCGCCCGGGAGTGATCCAGCCCCTCGTTCGCTGCACTCCGCTGCGCGGAGGTTGAAAGATGGACGGCGTAGATCGCACCGGTCGAGTCGCCCTGGGCTCCGCTGTCACGCCCGATCTTCCGTGCCTTGTGGATCCCGTCGCTGGTCTCGAAACGTCGGCACGTGGATGCAGAACGTCGGTGCGGGTGCGATCGCCGGACTCGCCGCCATCTCGCCGCTGGCCGCCACGCGCCATCTCGACGCTCGACCTCTCTCCGTCGGCGCACTGGGCCGAGCGCCTCACCTCGGCGCGTTTCCGGAGCCCGACGACGGACCGGTTCGCATCGACGTCGAATACCGGATCGACCCCACGCACGCGGATGGCTTCTCGCGGACGCGGCGCGGGATCTCGAGCAGATCCGCCTCCGGGACAGGGCGGTGGGCAGGCAACAAGCCGGGACCCTCGGTGGGGAAGCGCCGCCACGCCGAGAGCTTCGTCGTTGCGGTCCTGGATCGAGCATCTCCGCCAGCACGAAGCGCGTCACGGTCGACGACCGCGGAGTGCAAGAGCGTATTCGACGGTTTCACGCATGGCGGCGACGGCGCCTATCGTGACGCGCTGATCGCCGCCAGGTGATTCGCGATGCGGACGCTCCTCCTCGGCCTGTTGCTCGTCCTCACGGCTGTTGCCGCCAGCCGCGGCGGCGAGCGATGACGCGCCGAGCGCTCCGCCTCGAGTGAGTCCGCGACGAGTCGGTGCTGTCCGGAATACAATCCCGAGGCGCGACCGAATCCGAAACCGCCTCCTCCATACGCTGCTGCGCTTCAACGAGGACTACACGTACCTCGCGAACCCGCGGAATCGGACCGACCCGTTCGACGCGATCAGAGTACATCCCCTGGACCGCGACGATCCCAAGACGTACCTGAGCTTCGGCGGCGAGCTGCGCGAGCGGTTCGAGTACGTGAGCAACCCACGCTTCGAGTGTCCCGCCCAACCTCAGGTCACGACGACTATCTCCTGCAGCGTCTCGTGCTCCACGGCGATCTGCACTGGACGGAGCACTTCCGGCTGTTCGTCCAGGGCATTTCGGGGCTGCAGCTCGGATCCGCGCGCGGAGGACCTTCCGCCGCCGAACCAGGACGTCGCCGATCTCGAGCAAGCATTCGCCGACGTTCGGATGGACGACCATGCCGCGTCGGAACCCTCGTACGTCGTCGTCCGCGGCGGCCGCTTTCAGATGACGTATGGCTCGGGTCGGCTCGTCGCGACGCGACAAGCGCCGAACATCCCGTTCAAGTTCGACGGCGGACAGCTCATCGCGCACCCGGTACGGCGCGAAGCTCTATGCCTTCGTCACGAGGCCGGCACGCGAACGGGAGACGCAGTTCGATGACGAGGCCGTCGGCCAGCTGTTCTGGGGCGTCTACGCGACGACGCCGTGGCTGACGCCGGAGTCCGCGCTCTCCGCGCGGATCCCTACTACCTGGATTCCGAAACGACCGCGCAGCTTCGCCTCGGGAACCGGTGCGGAGAAACGGCACTCACTCGGCGTCCGCGTGTTCGGCGAGCGCCGCGGGCTTCGACTGGGACGTCGAGCCCGTGCTGCAGTTCGGAACGTTCGGGCGGCGGGACATCCTCGCGTGGACGCTCGCCTCGTCGCAGGGCTACACGATGGACGCGCTACCGTGGAGCCGCGCGCTCGGCGCCTGCAGGCGAACGTTGCGAGCGGCGACACGCATGCCGGCGGTTCAGGGGACTTCGGAACCTTCAATCCGCTGTTCTTCAAGGCGGGGTACTTCAACGACGCGAGCCTCATCCGTCCGAGCAACATCATGGACGTTCACCCGACGGTGCAGGTCCATCCGCGCGAGTCGGTGATGGTCACGATCGGCAGCGACGTGCTGTGGCGCTACACCACCAAGGACGGGATCTATGGTCCCGGCGGCAACCTCGAGCTCCCGGCGGGCGGTGGCTCCCGATACGTGGCGACGACGGCCGACGTCTCCGCCCAGTGGCAGCTCAATCGACACGCCACCTGGATCATCGTCCTAGCAACCACTTTTCAGCGGGAGTCTACGTCGACGATGCGAAGGGCGGTGACGTGGATTTCGTCGGTTCGTGGATCTCGTTCATATGGTGAGCGACGTTCACGCGGGTCTCGCGCGGCCCCTACGTGGAGACTCTGCGCGCAGGTCACTCCGGGTGCCTGCACTCGATGGCCGAGCGGCCTGATCGCTCGTCACTTGTGTGACGCACTCCCCCGATCCTGGCCGATGAGGCGGGCGCGTGAACGCACCTGGATAGGTCGCGGAATCATGTCGACCTCGCCAGCCGCCGAGTGCTCAGCCCGGTGACGTTGACCGCAATCCACCCCCGCAAAGTCGGAAAGGACGACTACCAGGCCGAAACCACCCTCCAGATCGTCGATCTCGCTGGGCGATCCGGAGGATGGTTTCGAGTTGGTTGCGTAAGCGGGGCGGGGGATTGAACTGTCGCCGTAGCGCCGCCGACCCTATGCGCTTCAGCGTCATCGCGTCGGGCGCGTTGCCCCCAAAGCTGCCCCCTACCCTCTTCGTGTCAGGCAGGGAGACACGACGGGGAAACCCAGATGCGCCGCGCGCTTCTGCCATCCGCATCGTCGTAGGTCACCAGGGCCGTCAGCTCGGGTGCGATGAGGGCGCGGCGGCGGCAAGGTGGATGGCATCGAGGGAGCGCATCTTCGCCGGGTCCAACGCGCCCGGCGGCGTCCAGGAAGCGCAACGCCGAGGTGGATGAGGTGGAGGTTTCCGGAGCACACGCCTGGCGTCCTCGATGGCGGCACTTCCACCGCGATGAACGGCGCGCAGCAACTCCGTGCGCGCGATGGCACACGAGAACTGTTCCGGCTCATGCCGTAGAAACGTCCGCAGGGCGCGGGATTCCTTCTCAATGACGACCAGCTTCACCAGGGCGGAAGTGTCGAGTAGACCGTCAACGCTCGTCCGCTCTCATGCGCGCCAGGCGCGCCGAGGCGGACTCGCAGCGCGGCATCTTGACCCTGGGCGGTCCCAGGTCGTTCAGGTTGCCGATGGCGCGGTCAACTTGCCAGCGGCTTCGAGTCGGTCAGGAGGAGTGCCGCTGACCGGAACCAACCTGCGGACCGCGCGACCCGAACGGTTACTTCCGATGCTCTCGCCGCGACGAACGCGTTCCACTGTGCTGGCGGCGTTCTGCTGGAGCTGCCTGACTCCGATGCTTTCCATGTGCGGCATGGTAGCACACGGCGAAATTGACCGGCAAGCCGGGCTTGCTCGCTACTCGATCGACCTGAGTTACGCAACTCTCGCGCGACAGCCTTGGCGATCTCCGCAACCTCCGGGCGCTCTGATCGCCGCGACTCGGCGAGGGTCCCGACGATCCCACCCTGCCGCCGGTTCCCGACCGCCCCGCCGGAGGATCACCCACTACCCGCACCGTGCCGGAAGTGGCGCGATTCTCGGGTCGTGCGCGTCCTCACGCCCGTCGCGCCCACACGGCGCTTGTGGCCGGATCGCCCTGCCCGCAGCCCCGTGGGCATGGGCTCGGCGAGATGCGCCATTCCGCTTTTCGAGATCGATCTCCGGCCACTGCGCCCTGGCGCAACCTCACCCGGCCGAACGAAGACCAGGGGCGCCAGCCGGAGGGCACATTTGGCAAACGCAGCAACGCCCGTGCCGCCATCCGATCACGTCACTCTCGCCAGCCGACTTCCCGGCCACGACTCCCACCGTCCAAATCCACTCGATTGGGTACGCACCAGGACATACGGTCGCACGCCGGAGAAGTCGCGTCCCCAGATCGTCCCCAAGCCGACGATTCCTGAATAAAATTGGTGGACGCGCGCGCAACCAATTCGAACCGCCGCCCAGATTACGCTTCGATTTTCACTCCTTGAGATGAGCCAGCCGTTTCTCTATCAGACGATCGCCGAACGAGCGCTCGCCCTTCATCGGTTGGGGATGCCGGACAGCTCGATCGCGCGGTGCTCGGCGTCACGGACAAGACGGTTGCCAAAGCGATTCTGTGGCTCGATTCGGTACATAGCGATGGGAATCCCGGTCGCTAGACCTTCAATTTTCACCCTGGGTTCGTGGCGACCGCCGATTCCGGTATGTTCCGGTACACCCCCATCGGTGGAACCGAAACGCCGCTCCACAACCGCGTGTCGTGGTCTGTCGGAACAACCGCTCTCGATCCACAACCGCGTGTCGTGGTCTGTCGGAACAAGCCGCTCTCGATCCAAGTTCTTTCGATCGCCCTCGAATGACCTTGAATCGTTCTTGCGCATTCGGCCCCGACGGGCCCGAACGACCCGCTGCTTAGAAGGAGAGCCGAGAGCACCTGCCACCACGGGTCAAGACGGGCCATCACCGCGTCCGCGCAGGAGATGGAGGTAGTGCGCACGGCTCGTGATCGGCCTTGGTTCGGGGAGGGGTGGTGACCGAGTGGTGACTCCATCTTCGAGGATGGCGGTCGCGTATTTTGGCACCGGTTTTCAAGGTCTGTGAAGCCGGTAACTCTCTGCAACCATCTGCAACGATCACGGCAATTACGTGACGGGCGTTCGTGGGACGCGTGGATTGCCGCACGTTGCACCCGTTGCACGAGTATTGGGGCAAAGTGGGGCATCCGGCCGATGTGGCCGCCCCGGCCCGAGCAGCTTCAAGCGCAGGTTGAGACGGCCGCAGTCGACGCGGGACTGCCAAATGAGAATACACGGAAGATGTGGTGCTTGCCGCGATATGCCGTGGTACCGAAAGCGCCGTGAGTGAAGTGCCGAATCGTCTCTTCCCAGAAGCACAAGCCATCACGATGGGCCTCCCGCTACTCGGACAATCCAGTGTGCAGGCAAGCTGTTCCAGAGCAGGACTGCCGCTCTCCGGCCGACGCCGGAGCGACGGTACGAACGAAGCACAAAGAATTCCGCTAGGTCTAGGTCCAACGGATCGGCGGTGGCAGGCGAACCGCGCGTGACGAGTGCGAAGCCAGCGACACGACCGCGCACGCGGATGAGGTAGAGCGAGGTGCGTGGTTGGGTGTGACCAATACAGCGGTAGCTTGTCGTATCCGAAGCGGCCGTCGGCACCGACCTCAACGTCGAAGACTGCACTGAGATCATGAACATAGAGTTCGAGCAGATTGTTGAGCAATGGAGCGCTGTCAGATGCAATGCGCTCAAGAGTGACATCCTGGGGTCAAGCATGCCAGAGTGTCTGCGGCCGTATTAACGACCGGCCGTTGAGCGGGCGGGCAAACGTACCGCTCGACGGTGCTTCGCCGGTCGCCGCCCGGTCCGCTCCAATGCCTTGTTAAGGCTGTTTGTTTGAGCGAAGACGGATCGCAAGCAGCCCGGGAGGTACCGCCCCGCCGGCCTTGAAGACACACGTCCAACTCGCCGAGCGCCCATGCGGCGATAGAATCCCTCGGCGTTGGGATCCGATTCAATCGTGAGGCGCGAGACGCGCATCGCCCGAAGGCGTCCGACACAGATGCGCAAACAGCAGCGCGCCTACACCGCGGCCAATGCAGTCCGGGTCAACCCACAGATGCTCGAGTTCACGGGTCGCCCCTGAACCCGAGAGCGCATACGAAACCACAATCTGACGTTCGCGAACTGCGCAGTACACTGCACTATTATCGGACCTACGCGCCTCCCTCGGACTTCGGCCTATTCTCCAACGACGGTCGTCGTGGTCAGTCCCGAAGATTCCTCCCCGCCGCCTCCTTCAAATCGGCGGTGTCGAAGCCTTCGGTGAAGGACGCGAGCAGGTCGGCAAGCCGGGAGCGCGCCTGCTTGCCCTTCGCGCCACGTCCGCAGACGCGAGCGAGCGCCGTCGTCGTCCGGAGCTCCAGCGTGCGGGCTCCCTGGATGCTGGCACACGCGATGGCGGTGTGGAGCAGCGCCTCTGCTCTTGCGCGCGCCTCGGAAGGCGCGCCGTCGGCGCCGCCGGCCTCGGCGAGTACCAGCTCGGCGTCGAGCCGGAGGATTTCGGGTTCGTAGTAGCGCTCACCGGTCGCCGCGACCAACGCCTTGGAGCGCTCGATCAGCCCCCGCGCCTCGGCGAAGCGGCCGGCGCGCGCCGTGGCCGCGGCGAGGTGCGCGTAGTGGGCGCTCCGCCCCAGATCGGTCCCCATTGCGGTCATCGACGCGAGGCCCTGCTCGAGGTCGGCGATCCCTCGCTCGAGCTCGCCTTGCTCGGCGAGCGCCCAGCCACGGAGGACGAGGCCGTGCGACATCCAGAACGGCACTCCCTGCTCCGTCGTATAAGGCGATCACGGTCTCGGCCTGCTCGGCGCATGCCTCTGGCTCTCGGCGGAGGAGACGAAGCCAGCCGGCGTTGACCATCGTGAAGGCGAGGCTCATCGGATGTCCGAGAGCGCGAGCGTGCTCGACGGCCTGGCGGCTCGCCTCGAGCGCCTGGTCGATGCGACCGAAGCTCCACAGGATGAGCGAGCGGTCGGAGAGCGCGGCTGCTTTCGCGTCGTGCAGATAGACCAGCGCGGACTTTCGATCCTCGGCAGGATCATAGAGCGGCTCCCCTCGTCGAGGTGGTGGAGCGCGGCTGCGAGCTCGCCACGGAAGAAGTGCGTCATCCAGAGCGCGTGGTGAGCCTCGAGGCGCATGAGACGGTCTCGGCTCGCCTCGGCAATCGTCCGCATGCGCTCGGCGAGCTCGAGAGCGCGGTCGACCTCGGCACGGGTGAGGTGCAAGCCCCAGAGGCCCCAGAGCTCCGGGAAGGCCGATGGCTCCTGCGGGTGCCGCTCGAGAGCTCCAGCGCCCGCGTATAGGCTCTGTTCCGCCTCCGGCGCCGCATAGCCCCGCGTCGCCATGCGCACCGCACCGAGCGCGCTCTGCAACAGCAGCTCCTCGCGATCCCGTTCGGGCGTTGGGGACACGTCGCCCAGCAGCGCGAGTCCCTTGTCGAGGTGGGTCTCGGCCTCGGCGAACGCGTAGCGGCCCGCGGCGGTCTGCGCGGCCAACCGCCGATAGCGAGCCGCGCGGGCCCGGTCGCCCCCTCCTCGAAGTGCACGGCCAGCTCGGCCGCCAGCTCGGACGAGCGCTCGCCGAAGGCCCTCTCGAGCTCGGTGCCGATCCGCAGCTGCACATGCTCTCTGCGACGCCAGGGAACCGCCGCCGCGAGCGTCTCGCGATACAGCGGGTGCCGGAAGGCGAAGCACCCCGCGACCGTCCCGTCGGGCCATGCCGCGATTCCCGCGTGGCGCAGAAGCGGACCGGCGCGGGCCAGGCGATCGCACCGATCCTCTGCCTCCGCCGTGCCGTGATCCGTTCCGACGGCTGCGACGGCGGCGGAGAACTCGATCCCCGCGAGGCTCGCCCCCTCGAGCAACCGGCGGTCCTCCGCGTCCAGTCGGTCGAGCTGTTGTTCGATCATCGGTCGCAGAGTCTCCGGAACGGCGGCCACCTCGGCGCGGAGCCCCTTGCCCACGGCCCAATGCTCGTCTCGCTCGACGATCGCGCCTCGTGCGAGCAGGTGATCGACGAGCGTCACCAGGAAGAGCGGGTTGCCGCCGGTTCGCTCGCGGAGGAGCCGTGCCACCTCGTGCGAGAAGCGGCTCCCTGCGAAGCGGCGCTCCAGGTACTCCGTCACGGAGTCGATCCCGAGATCGTCGAGGGCGATCTCTCCACAACGGCGGCTCGTCGCCAGTCGCTGCGCGACCGCGCGTAACGGATGGTGCGAAAGGATCAGCTCCACGGGGCGATAGGTGGCGAGCACGAGGAGCCGAGCAGGCTCCGGCCGTACGGCGATGAGCGACAACAGATCCACCGTCGAAGGGTCGCTCCAGTGGAGATCTTCGAGGACGAGGACGAGCGGGATCTCGGCGCCGAGCGCCTCGACGAACTCCGCCATCTCGCGCAGCATGCGCTCGCGGGCGGTGCCCAGCAGCTCGCGCCCGAGCCCATCGCGGTCCTCTTCTTCGATGAGCCAGGGGAACTGCGCGAACCAGGTCGGGGCGTAGCGGCGCAGCAACGACCGCGTCACTCCGTCTTCGCGCACCAGTCGGCCGACTGCCTCCAGCACGGGCATGTAGGCTTCGGCGGAACCGAACTGCTCGAGGCACTGGCTGCCCGTGATCGCCAGCGTCTGGCGCCGCGCTGACGCCGGCGACGAAATGCTCGACGAGCGCCGTCTTGCCTGCGCCGGCTTCGCCGGTGACGAACACGACCTGGCGCTCGCCGCTGCAGCGTCTCGCGCGAGCTGCTCGTCGAGCAGCTCGAGTCTCGCCGCTCGCGGCCCAACGAGCACTCGCGGGGCCTGTCCGTCGGACGAGCCTCCCGGCGGCCAGGCGAGCAGAGAGCTCGTTCGGACAGCGTCGCGCGCCGCCGCGGGCCGCCGGAACCTCCGCGGGATGCGCCGCGGTGACCTTCGCGACGAAGCGATAGCCGCGGCGGTGAACGGTCTCGATGAAGCGGGGCGTCGGCCGCCGAGTCGCCGAGCGCCTGGCGGATTTCGGCCATGCAGACCTTCAGCACCCCGTCGGCTACGTGCGTGTCGGGCCAGACTCGATCGAGGAGTTGGTCCTTCAGAGACGAGCTGACCCGGGCGCTCGATCAGCACCTGCAAGCACATCGAACGCCTTGGGGTTGAGCCGGATCGCGCCGGCAGCGCCCTCGAGTTGCCGGTTGGCACCGTCGAATCGGAAACGGTCGAAGTGAAGGATCATCGGTCGCCCCGGCTACCCGCTTCTAACCGCGCTCTAACCGAGCTCGAAGGACTGCCCGACTACCGGGCGCTATCCCATGCAACCTATGAGCGTGCAATCAGCGACGAGACCGTTCGGATCGGGAGCCTTTGTCGGCTGCGAAGTTCGACCCCATCGAGGACGGGCGGAGACGCCTGCGCGGACGGGTGGAGGCTGGTGGCCTCGGGCGAGGCCATCCGCTTCCGCTCCCTTAAGCAGCTGGTCGGCTTCCTGGCGAGCCAGCTGCGCACACGAGCGAAAGGAGAACGACGATGAGACAGGTATCCTTTGGGATCACGGTAGCAGCAGCGTTGGCGCTGGTGGCGGGCGCGGCCGGGGCCGCCGGCCCACCGAGTGCCCCGGTCTCGCGGTGCGCCGTGGACGCGGTGGTGTCCGGCGCGGGCTGCATGGACAAGTACGAGGCGAGCGTGTGGCGGGTGCCGGAGCCGCTCGGCGCGAACAGGATCCTCGTGAGGAAGATCCAGCAGGGGAAGGCGACGGCGGCGTTGCTGGCGGCGGGGGTGCCACGCAGCTCGGCGTCCGCAACATGGACGACTACGCACCGTGCGCGGACAGCGGGCAGAACTGCACCGACGACGTCTACGCGGTGAGCCTGCCGGCCGTGCCGCCGTCGGCGAACCTCACATGGTTCCAGGCGCAAGCGGCGTGCGAGAACGCGGGCAAGCGGCTGCCGTCGAACGCGGAGTGGCAGGCGGCGGTGGCGGGCACGCCGGATCCGGGCGAGGACGACGGCACGACCGAGTGCAACACGGCGAGCGCGTTCAAGGCGATCGCCCACCGGATCCCGCTCGGCCTGCGTGTCGGCGCGGGGAGCGTTCGACATGGTGGGAAACATCTACGAGTGGGTGGCGGATTGGGTGCCGCGGTCGACGACGTGCGCGAGCTGGAGTCCCGGCGTGAGCCCGACCGATGACGACCAGTGCTTCGCCGGCGCGGCCGCAGCGGGTGAACCCGCGGCGCTGCTTCGCGGCGGCAACTACTTCAGCGGTGCGCTTGCCGGCCCGCTCGCGGTCCTCGGCACCAACCCGGTGTCCGGCCTGAACCTCAGCATCGGATTCCGCTGTGCCCGCTAGTCAGAGAGTCTCATTCGACGGTGAACGAGAAGTCGGTGGGTAAGATCCAGAACGGCAAGGCGACCGCCGCAGAACCTCTGGACGCCGGGACAGGCCGATACGTTGCGCCACTTGATTGCGACGGACGTGCGCTCGGAAACGTCGCGGGTCGCATGAGGCGATGCGCAACCAGCGACCGGCGCAATCAAGCTGGAAGCACGTGACTGCGTGATATCGATCACAACAGATGCAGTGCGAAGAAGTGATGGGCAGCGGCACACGCGTTCGGCGAGCCGTCGGCGAACGTCTCACGGAGCGCCCCGACCCGACCGGGCGACCCTGTACCGCCCTCTGCCACTGGCGACATCGATCGGTCAACGCATTCCGATGCGCAGTTGCTCCGTGCATTGGCAGAAGACCGGTCTGTACTCGGATCACTCTATGATCGTCACGGAGCACTCGTGTACGGCCTGGCACTTGCCATCCTCAAGAACCAACACGATGCTGAGGACCTCACGCAAGAGGTGTTTCTGATGCTGTGCTCGGGCACCGGCTACGACGCTGAGCGCGGCTCGCTGCGCGCGTTCTTGACCACGGTCGTACGCTCGCGAGCCATCGACCGCTGGCGGCAACGCTCCCGTTCCCTTCGCTTACTGCGCGGCGAGTGGGAGTCGAGACCGCCACCGGAGCTCGCTATGACCCTCTTCGATCGCGCGAGCACGGCGGAATGCTCGATCCGCGTTCGACGCGCACTCGCCGAATTGCCCGGTCGCGAGCGGCGTGCGCTCGAAATGGCGTACTATCAGGGGCTCACGCAGGCCGAGATCGCGGACACACTGGGCGCACCGCTCGGTTCGGTCAAGAGCTGGTGCCGCCGCGGGCTCATCAGGTTGAAGGATGCCCTCGGCAAGCTGGTGGAGTGACGTCGAGATTGCGCTAGAAAGGTACGCCCGTTCGGAGCGTGTCGCGGGCGATTGCAATCGGTTCGCACGCAATCCGCGGACGCAGCTGCGCATGGGTCGCACGTCGCGAGTTCGCGATTCGCATAGCGGAGGGGGTGGGATTCGAACCCACGAAGGCTTTGCACGCTGCCGGTTTTCAAGGTCTGTGAAGCCGGCAACGCTCTGCAACCATCTGCAACGATCGGCAAATACGACGGGCGTTTCCGAGGGTCGTGGATTGCCGATTGTTGCACCCGTCGTTGCACAAGAATTGGGGCAAGAATGGGGCAAAATGAGTCTGCTCGATTCTCGATCGGGTGCCTGCTCACCCAGCACTTCGTCGCGTTGCCGCCCCGCCCGTTCCCAAGCTATCAGCGCAGCGATGGACACGCCGGACGACGATCTCACCGACGATCACATGCGGGTGCTGGCGTGGCTCGTCGAGCATCCTACGGGATTGCTCGTCGTCGCTGCTCAGGCGCTCAACCTAGCGATGCCAAATCGCGAAGACTTGCGGTCAATCGAAGGCGACGTCCGACGCCCTCAACCTGGCGATAGCCGTCGGTGCGCGGCTATCGAACCTGGCTCATGCTGCTCGATAGCCTGATCTTCTTCCCCGACCCGAACGTGCCCGCGCCACCTCCCGGCGTCGAAGAGCGGTGGATCGTCACCGAAGACGGCATACGTCTCCACGCCTGGTACGCGACGCCCACTGACCCAGTCGCAACGCTCGTCTGGTCGCACGGCAACGGCGGGAACATCGCCGGCCGTGTGGAGGTGTTGCTGGCCCTCGCCACAGCCGGAGTCGCCGTTCTCGCGTACGACTATCGCGGGTACGGCAGAGCGCCGGGCGGCCGAGCGAGCGCGGCGTATACCTCGACGCGCTCGCGGCGTACGACAGCGAGCGGCGCCGCGGCATCCTCGCCGAGCGTATCGTGGCGCTTTCGGCGAGTCGCTCGGAGGCGCGGTATCGACCTGGCTCGCGACCCAGCGGCCTTGCGCCGGCGTCGCGGTGGTATCGACCTTCACACGGCTCGCTGACGTAGCGCGGGCGCACTACGGACCCCTCGCGGCGATAGCAGGCGGCCGCTTCGACTCGCTCGCGCGCGTGCGCGACCTCCATGCGCCGTTCTTCGTCGCCCACGGCGATCGCGATGAAATCGTACCCTACGAGCTGGGCGAGCGCCTGTTCGCGGCAGCACAAGAGCCGAAGCGCTTCTTCCGCGCCGTCGGGGCCCATCACAACGATGTGTTCGCCGCGCGGGGGCTGATCGAGGCCATTGTGGCATTCACGCGTGAAGTGACGGGCGCGGGATGAGCACCGCGATCCCACCGCGCGCTGGACCAGCGAGGAGTGATGAGGTCCCTCTTCGGCGGCGAGCTCCAGTCGGCCGACGCCGAAGTTTGTCGCAACGAACTCGGCGTCCCCGCGTTCGGAGGCCCCCATGTCGATCCTACGTCTCTCGCACTCACCGCCGTCGTCCTCTTCGCCGGCTGCGCCGCTCAGCGGCCCGTCCTCTACCCGACCGAGCGTCTCGCCCAGGTGGGCCCGGGCGCATCAGAGCGCGACGTCAGCGACTGCCGGCACCTTGCCGACGCCAAGTGTCCGCTCGACGCTACCGACGGAGACCATGCGCGAGACCGCGATCGGGGGTGGGATTGGCGCGGCGAGCGGCGTGGTTGGTGGGGCGATCTTCGGGTCACCGGGAACGGGAGCCGCCGTCGGTGCCGCGAGCGGGGCCACGGCGAGCCTGCTCGGGAGCCTCCTGCGGCCGCACACGAACGCGACCGTACCAGAACTACGTGAGTACGTGCCTCAGCGACCGTGGCTATCGCGTCGTTGGGTGGGAATAGTCCCCACCCACCTGGGACGGCACCGCTCCGGGCCATTGCGACGCGTGAGCTTCTTCATGCACGGCTCCTCCGGCGGGAGTCATGGCCGAAGTCGGAGCGCGAAGTCAGGGGCGACGAACCGCGGCGGCGAAAGAGCACCCGCGCCGCTGGGTATGCGCGGACTTGAAGCGTGAGGATCTGTTTCGCCTCCTACGGACAGTTGTCCGTCCGGCGCACGCGGCCGTTGACTGCGCACGCCTTCAGTACCGTGTAGCTGTGGATCCCGTTCACGTGTCCCTTCGGAAGCGGCGTGACGTGTCCGCCGACGGCAATGACGTCGCCGACGGCATCGACCGCGACGCCGGTCGCGAAGCCCCCGTTGTAGGAGTTGGCGGGGAGCGTCCGGCGCCATTTCTTGTGGCCGTCCGTCGCGCGGACTTTCTGGATCGCGAAGCGATGGCCGTGGCTGCCGCCGAGCAGGAAATCGCCGTCGGCATTGAAGGCGAGCGAGAGTGTAGTAGTCGTTGGAGAGCTTTGCGGCTCCACACCGGCACCCCGGACGCGGTCGGGAGCTTCAGCAGCACGAAGTCGCCGTCGAGAAGTAGGCTCCGGCATAGACATTGCCGACGCCATCGAGGCTGAGGAGGATCGGGAAGGCCACGCCGGCGGCTGGCACATGATCGTACCGCCAGAGCACGCTCCCGTCGCGCCGGCGAGCTTGTAGATGGTGAAGGTGTCGCCGCCAGCAGGGGCGGAGCCCATCCCCACGTAGAAGTCGCCCGCCGCATCGACGACGCCGACGGACCCATACTCCCGTGATGGGGGCAGCACCGTTGAGAAGCGTACGCCAGAGCTCCCCACCGGTCGCGCCGTCGAGCTTCACCGCCACCGCGACGCTGTCGTGCGGCGTCGTCTCCAGGTCGCCGAACGCGAGGACGTGATCGGCGCCATCGAAAACCACCACCCCGCCCCGCGAGCGCGGATCACCGGGGATCGAATGGCGCCAGAGCTCCGTGCCGGTCGCGCCGGCGAGGCGCGCGACCTCGAAGGTGTACGGCCCTTGGACGTCGGCCGTCACCCCGAAGGTCCCCGTGACCGCGACGTCACCGCCGGCCGCGAGCGCCATGTCCAGAAGTCGTCGTTGTCATGCGTCGCCGAATCGACCGTCTGGGTCCAGATCGGCAACCCGTCGGCGCTGCCGAGCTTCACGACTCTGGAGGTCTTGCTTGGTACCCGTGTTGCGGGTCGAGCCCGCGGCGACCACGTTCCCCGCCCCGTCGAGCGCGAGGTCGGCCGCATAGTCGTTGAAGCTACCGCCGAGGTCGGGAGCGGAGCCGTCGAGCTGGTAATGCCAGGAGGTCGGTGCCGTCGGCATTGGTCTGCAAGCGGACGCTGAAGTCGAAGGCGTCGGGACCGATCCGAGTCGCCCGCGCTCAGGATGTCGCCGCTCGCGGTGAGCGTGACCTCGGCGGCGAACCCGAGCTCGGGGTGACGACCCAAGCCTGAAAGTCGACGCGGGCGCGAGCAGTGCCACTGACCAGAGGATCATTGCCAACCGCCGGGCGCGATTCGTCATGGGGGTGGACTCCCTGTCGGTAAGCGTGGCCCGTCCCTTTCCGGTGCGGGCCACGTCCCCCGCTCGTTACTGTAGAGCGTGCCGCCCGGTCCAACGTCTTTCGGCACCCCCCGCAACACGACTCGCTGCGGCGGCGGGAATCTCGTTGACGCAGGTCGACTCCGTCACGTCAAACCGGAGACATTCACGAAAGAGTTGGTTAAGGGGCCATCTTTCGCCCCGAGAGCGAGCTCGAAATGCGAAAAGCGACCTTCGCGCGCCGGCGCGTGCGCCGAGTTTTGCCGCCAGCGGCAACCGCACATTAGAAGACCCCGCCGCGAGCTCGGCAATGACTCGCTAATTCACCTTGTCCCACACCCGATCGCAGTGGCAGCCGCTGCCGGCGTCTGTCCGGCATGCCAGGCGCCGCTGGCAGCCGGCGCGAAGTTCTGCAGGAAAGTGCGGCGCGGCAACGAGCGCCGCTGAAACGTCAACGGTCGGCCGCCACGCAATTGCGACCAGCTGATCCAACGGCGAGTGACGCGGACCCCTTCGCACCTCCGAAACCCGCCTCAGTCGCCGCTGCAGACGCACCAACCGCTGCTGTTGCCGCAGAGTTTGGGGCCGCTGATGTTCGTCCGGGAATCCACGCTCGTGCCGCACGTGCAGCCGTGCACTTTCGGCCGCGTGGAGACGACCGTCGCCGCAGCGCAGCGACCCGCCGCATTCCGGCGCAATGCCGTTGCCTGGTGAGGGTCGACGCGCTTGCGCTCACGCCGTGCGTCCAGCGGCCGTTGCCCGCGTACTTGCCGGCGCCGACGCTCACCAGCGGTGCCAGCCGTTCAACGTCGACCGCTTGGCCTTGATCGTGTACCCCGACGCGCCGTAAGCGTCCGTTGCCGTTCAGTTTGAGCCGAGGGACGCCCTACGTGGTCCCCTCGAACCTGTTCGCCGTTGCCGGTGACGGTCAGGTTGCGGACCTTCACGCGAGCAATACGTAACTGAACGAAGTACAA